>Ga0315339_1000060_pt1 | contig 187998 bp, 191 predicted proteins | sample ASW17metaG_FD_204514 | JGI IMG/M metagenome (GOLD analysis project Ga0315339, IMG submission 204514) | Ammonia-oxidizing marine archaeal communities from Pacific Ocean, United States - ASW #17 | ecosystem: Environmental > Aquatic > Marine > Oceanic | place: USA: California | collected 2016-12-05
TGGGCATATATTATTTTTATCGCTACTATTGCTAAAATTATCATCAACATCCATTACTTTTCCTTCATCATCCACATGAAAAATATTTTGTTGTGACCATATATTATTGTCAATGCTCTTGAAATCAAAACCAATAAATGCCGTTTGATCTTCCAAGACATATGCAGCAGCCCTCGCAAATGCTTTAGCTTTATACTTCCCTACTAAAAAGTTAACCAGATAGGTTTCTAACTCTTCAGTAATACCCTTTCCATCATTAACCCCAGTAAACATACCTGTAAATAAAAGATATTGGTTTTCATTATCACAAAATGTTAGGACTTTATTTACTGCCTTATGTTCTAAGACAATATCTTTATATATTTTTGGAAATTCTTTTTTTAAGTAATCAAATTCTTTAAGCATCTTCTAACCCTGTACCCTATTATTGTTATTAAGCTTTTATCTTATCATTTGAGCAAATAGTAATATAAAAGAAAATGATGAGGAATGGTAGAAATACTAATTAATTTTTAAATTGATTATATATTGGATAAGGAGTAGATTAAAAAAATAGAAGTTTGTTATGGTGTTGCCTAGGTTCTTTCCATTAAAAAGACAAAGCAATAGATGTGGTCAATCAGGTGACTGTGTGATTATTCTTGCAATAAAAGAATAAACCTAATGCGCCTTAGATCGCTTCTTAATATATAAGCGCTCATATTGGACATTGTAATCTAGACAACTCCAAAACGAATTTCAACAAGCACTTATTTAATTGGGCTTGCCACACGGCCTGCTGAATAAAAGATTCTGACGTTCTTCTAAGCAATAATGATGTTCATTTCTGGTATAAAACTCTTCAATACATTGATTAACCTCATCTTCACTATCAACTAGTGTGATTAATTTTAAGTCACTGGCATTGATCATATTATTGGTTAATAAATCTTTTTTCATCCACTCCATCGAATCCGACCAGAATTCCTTTCCTACTAATATAATGGGAAAATGTTTTATTTTTCCAGTCTGCATCAAGGTCATGACCTCAAATAACTCATCCAGAGTTCCAATACCTCCAGGAAAAACAATATATGCTGAAGAGTATTTCACAAACATTACTTTTCTTGTAAAAAAATAATGAAAATTAAAGCTGATGTTCTGATATTTGTTAGCACCCTGTTCTTTAGGTAAGTTAATATTTAAACCGATACTATGTGATTTACCGTGAAAAGCGCCTTTATTTACAGCCTCCATAATTCCAGGGCCACCTCCCGAAATAACTGAAAGACCCATATTAGATAATTCATAAGCAATATTCTCTGCCATTATATAATACCTGTCAGTTGATTTTGTTCTGGCACTTCCGAACATAGATATTGCTGGCATAATTTCTTTGTGCCCAGATATCATCCGCATTTCTTTCATAATAACTAGTAATTCTTTCTCTTCTACCATATAGTAAAGATTAAAGGAAAGTCTATATTTAAACAACATTTAAATAATGTTAAGAAAAATAAAATTAAAGATGGTATTCTAGTAATTATATAAACTTTAAATTTGGAGATGCAAAATGACGACAACGACAGATCTTAATGATTATAAAGCAATAACTAATTTACTAACGAGCCATTATTTAAAAGGCGCAGTTTCAGGAAAAGGGGCTGAAATGAAACCTTCATTTCATAATGATGCAGCATGGTATGGCTATGTAGGTCCCGATCTAGTTGCAGGACCAATCCAAACTTTATATGATTGGCATGATGGCAATGGTGCAGCTACAGATTTAGTTTATAGCATATCAAAAATCGAAATAGTAGGTACGGCAGCAAGTGTGAGAATTGAACTTGATAACTGGAAGGGTGCTCGTTTTACTGATTTTTTTAATATGCTTAAAGTTGATGGAAAATGGCAAGTGATGAACAAAGTTTTTTACCTACATCCTTAGAAATATGTAAGAGAAATAAATTTTTTTTATGGTAGTTTATATATTAGGAGATGACTAATGAATAAGCCAGCAGATTTGAACGTAGAAACTTTTCATGGGGGATGCCCACATGATTGCCCTGATACCTGCTCCATGGTATTTACGGTAAAAGATAAAAAATTAATAAGCGTAACAGGAAACCCTGATCACCCAATGACGCAGGGCGGTCTTTGCGTCAAACTTAAAGATTACGAACAACGGCATTATCATCCTGATCGTTTGTTATATCCAATGAAGCGTACTGGCCCTAAGGGTACTAAACAGTTTGAACGCATTACGTGGGATGAAGCTTTAGATACGATTACGACTAAATGGAAAAAAATTATTGCAGAAGATGGCCCGCAAGCAATTATGCCAAATAGTTATTTAGGTCATCAAGGTTTAGTGCATGGCTTAAATGGTGGCGATGCCTTCTTTAATCGCATGGGTGCAACTGTTACTGAACGTACTTTCTGTGGTGAAGGTTCTTGTACCGCATGGTTAATGACTGTAGGGCCGACTGCTGGTGTAGATCCTGAAAGTTTCATACATTCTAAATACATTGTTATTTGGGCATGCAACTCGGCTAGCACTAATTTACATCACTGGGCTATTGTTAAAAAAGCTCAAGCAAAAGGTGCAAAAATTGTAGTCATTGACTCATATGCATCTAAGACAGCAAAACAATCTGATTGGCATATTGCGCCTAAACCAGGGACAGATGGTGCTCTAGCGATGGCTATGATGCAGGTGATTATTGAAGAAAATCTGCAAGATCAAGATTATATTGATAACTACACAGAAGGCTTTACAGAATTAGCAGAACGAGCTAAAACTCGTACACCTGAATGGGCAGAAAAAATTACTGGTATACCTGCTGAAGATATTCGAAAGCTCGCACGTGAGTATGCAACGTCACAACCTTCTGCAATCCGTATCGGAGTTGCATTAGAGCGTACCTACGGCGGTAGCCAAGCCATTCGCGCAGTAACATGCTTACCCGCTTTGATCGGAGCTTGGCGTCACGTTGGCGGAGGTGCAATACAATTCCCAGTATGGGAGCACCCTTATAAATTTGATGTAATGTGTCGTCCAGATTTAATTCCTGAAGGCACGCAAGTCGTAAATAACCTACAGTTAGGCCGTGTACTTTTAGGAGAGATGGATTTAAAAACACCTATTAAATCGATGATGGTATGGAATACTAATCCACTGACGCAGGCACCCGAAACTGACAAAATTGCAAAAGGTCTAGAGCGTGAAGACTTATTCACTATTGTAGCTGACCACTTTATTACAGATACAGCGGCTTACGCAGACATTATTTTACCAGCTGCCATGGGTGCGGAGATGGAAGACATGATTCTCTCATGGGGCCATCTATATCTTACCTACAACGAGAAATGCATTGAAGCACCAGGTGAAGCAATATCAAATATGGAAATCTTTAGACGTTTAGCCAAGTTAATGGGTTATGAAGAAGAAAACTTTAAATGGAGTGATCATGAGTGCCTAGAAAATTTTGTAGATTGGGATGCCTCGACTTGTGAAGGTATTGACTTAGATTATCTTCGCGAGCATGGTTACGCACGCTTAAAAGATTTTGGTGATAAAGATGTACGTGCACGTCATGCTAAGGGTGAATTCGCAACTGAAACTGGAAAATGCCACTTTATGGTAAAAGGTGCTAAGAACTTTGTAGCAGGTCCGTTCCGTCAAATGTACGAAGGTTTCCAACCGGGAGAAGATTTGGACTCATTGCCTGATTATGTTGAGTCACGTGAAACTCCAACAACGAATCCTGAATTAGCAGCTAAGTTTCCACTTAATATTATTTCACCTAAGAGTCATGGCTTTTTAAATTCTTGTTACGCCAATGATACAAGGAAAATAAAAGGGCAAGGTGAACAGTCTATATTACTAAATAAATTAGATGCAGAAACACGTGATATCAAAGACGGATCAGTTATTAAAGTCTTTAATGGCCGTGGTTCTTTTAAAGGGGTAGCAAAAATTTCTGAAGATGTGAATGCCGGCATTGTTGTTGCCACTTTGGGTTATTGGCGCCAACTAAATGATGGTACAGTTAATTGCACTAGCTTTGCTGAATTCGGAGACATGGGTCATTCCCCAACATTCTCTGATAACTTAGTAAATGTTGGATTAGCTTTATAGATATAAAAGGCGATTATGACAACATTAGTTACTGACAACTGCCAGCGCTGTCGTTTTACAGAATGTGTAACAGCATGCCCAGTTTCTGCGTTTCATGCTGGCGAAGACATGTTGTTTATTAACCCAGATGTTTGTGTAGATTGTGGTGCATGCATTCCCAAGTGCCCAGTCCAGGCGATCTATGAAGATCTAGATCTACCAGATGAGTTAGAGGAATGGATTGATATAAATGAAAGACGGGCAAAAAAATTACCAATAATTACCAAAAAAGAATCTGCTTATGAAGGTGCTGAAGACCGTAAAAAAACTTTAGGTTTTTAGTGACGGCAAGCTTAAAAACAAAAACCCAGCTTAAGGTAGCAATCATTGGTAGTGGTCCAAGCGGATTTTATGTTGCTGATGCAATAATAAATTCTGGCATCTCCGTCGAGATTACGCTTTTAGAAAAATTACCATGCCCCTATGGTTTAATTCGTTATGGTGTTGCTCCAGATCACCAAAAACTAAAACGTATCGCTAATACACTTGATACCATTGCTGAGCACCCTTCCGTTACCTTTCTTGGCAACGTTGAGCTAGGCAAAAATATCAACCTTGAAGAGATCAAATCAAACTACCAAGTTATAGTTTTTTGCAATGGTATGTCTGACAGCATTTCGCTTGGAATCGACGGTGAGGATTTAGCTGGGGTGTATCCATGCAATGATTTGATAGGTTGGTACAATGGCCACCCTGATTATCAGGACCTGGAATTTAACTTTGACCATGATACTGCAGTCGTTATTGGTCATGGAAATGTTGCAATTGATATCTCACGGATTTTAAGTAAATCTATAGATGATTTAAGGGCATCTGATATTCCTGAGAATGCACTAGAGATATTATCTAAGAAAACATTAAAGCATGTACATATGATAGGCAGACGTGGGCCAATTCAATCTAAATTCACGACTAAAGAATTACATGAGCTAGGTAAATTAAGCAATTGTAATGTTTCATTAGACCCAAAACACCTTAATCTTAATGCAGCCTGCCAGCAAGAACTTGACGACACATCAAATATTATAGTCCATAAAAATTATAAAGTGATGCAATCATATGCTGGCAATTTTTCAGCAGTAAATGATAAAAATAAAACTCAAATAAGTATTGATTTCATGCTGAATCCAAAATATTTCACAGGAAGAAAACAGTTATCAAGTGCTTTTTTTGAAGAGACTTATCTAGAAGGAGCTCCATTTAATCAAACATGTAAGTCTTTAGATCACCCAATAGAAATACCATGTGGACTGGCTTTTACTAGCGTCGGCTATAGGGGTGCTATATTAGAAAACTTACCCGTAAATGAGCCTAAAAGAACTTTGACTAATCAAAATTCAAATTTGATAGGAGGTGATGGGGAAATCGTTAAAGGCTTATATGCAGCTGGTTGGGTTAAACGCGGCCCACATGGTGTTATAGGCACCAATCGCGAGTGCGCTCAAAATACTGTTGATAGCATTCTTAAAGATACTCCCACATTACTTCAAACTATTGCTGAAGGTAAGGCTGGCTTGCTAAAAATACTAAATAAAAAAAATATACGTTATACGACTTTTGAAGACTGGAAAGTGATTGATAAAAAAGAAGTTGATAATGGGTTGTCATTAGGAAAACCAAGAGAAAAGTTTGTTACTATCAAAGAAATGTTAGCATGCTTATAAAGTGTAAGCTTGAAACCCTCTAGTTACAAGGGTTAAGCCTTATTATAATGGTGGGTCTGGGGGTACACCTTACCCTACTCTCTAAAGGTCTTTCCCATCTAAATGGCAAGTATAGATTGAATAATCAACATAATGGTCAGTATAAGTTGGGTACTGCAGGCCACAATAGTTGTTTCTAATTTTAATGAAATCTTCAAAATATAATAATTCAGTTTTCAATAGTACTTGGTTATATTGAATCTCTAGCACATCTTTCCCTTTTTTTGCACAGGCTTTAATTAAGTTATGCGCTTTTTTAATCATCATACTTTCAACTCTACAAGTTTTGAGCTTATAGTCAGATTGTTTTTTTGTAAGAGCGTCAGCAAAAACAAAACTAGGTATTAACAATAAGAGTAGAAGTAGCTTTTTCATAAGACCAGTTTACCCCTCAGACAATTAAGGGGGCAAATGAAGTAGATTATTTTGATTTTTCTTCTAATTGCTTCACCTTATTCTTATCACTACAAATATACATTTCATATTTTGTTTGTGCGCATGCTTCAAAATTAGGCAACATTAAGCAAGTATTTAAATATCCTTCATAAGCTTCTTTATCATAGAAACAAGAAATGGATGGCTTGGAGTATTCTATCCTTACGCCTTGATCATTAATAAAAATTTCTCCCCCCATCACCAGATTAGGTATTAACAATAAAAGTAGGAGTAGTTTTTTCATTTTTTATATTTCTCTCTTAATTGAATAAAGTCTTTTTTAAGTAATTTATATAAAAATATGATTGATGGAATACCGATAACAACAAACACAACAGCAAGTATAATTAATGCTGGTAAGCCGCCTGCCGACAACATCCAATCTTCCCAGCAGTTACCATAGGCATCTGGGTTATCTGGCAGAAGATGACCACAATCTTTTTCAACTTCTCTTTCAAGTGCTCCCTCTGTTAAATCATCAGGATTAATTTTCGTTAATGAATAAGCTGAACCAATTCCTAAAAGAGAAAAAATAAGAAGTGTTAAACGAAGAAAAAGTTTAAATATTATTTGAATAGTAACTAATAAAAAAGAAAGGAGTTTTTTCATTTATTTTTTAACTTTTCATCAATACCTGTTCCAGTTGAATTCAAAGATTGATAATTCTTTTTTTATACTCTCTATGCCATTTAAAGTATATTTTATTTTTTGTCTGAACCTTTTGATTTACTAATTGGATATTCATTTGCATTTTTAATTAACTTTTCCTCAATTACTTTTTCTATATCTATACCTGATAAATCAGAAAATCTTAATAAGTAAATTAAAACATCTGCTAACTCTTCTTCAACTTCTTTTTTTAACTCTTTATCTTGTAGTTCGCTCCATTTAGCGCCTTGTGCCCATTGAAAAAGTTGAAGAAGCTCTGACGCCTCAATAGAAATAGATGCAGCAATATTTTTAGGAGTATGAAATTGCTCCCAATCTCTATCTTTACAAAATTCTTTAATTTGCTCTTGTAATTTTTTAATATCCATATATCAAGTTTACCCCCAGATAATTAAGTAACCAAATGAGTGTTAGATTGATTCACGAATTAACCAATCTCTTTAATACCAATTTTTTATTCGAAATCATCTAAAGTTGTTTGTTGGCCATATAAATTCTTAAAATATTCATGAGTAACAAAAGAAGCTGTAATAAAGCCTGCACCAAAAACCAGTAAAAAAATAATAGTTGTTTTTATATTTTTCATTGCATTTCCAGTACCCCTTCTTTTCCATGCCTTCCACATCCAATAAAATCCTGCCAAAGTTAAAATAATAGCAAGAGCAATGACCCATGGGTTACTTGCTATGGCAGCGCCACTAGCACCAAATATTAAGAATAAAAAGCCATTAAGATAACAAGCTGGACACATTATTTATTTGACAGCCATTTTAAAATATCATTTGAAATTTTAACATGGCCGCTTGGCTTCCAATGGCTATCTATTTCCCAAAAATCATTAAGATTTATGGAGTCTGTGCTATCAATATAATGTATTCCTAATTCCCTAAGATCATTTAATAAAAGATTTCTAGCATTATTATTGTTACCTTTATTATCTTGCTCCTTTAGCGAGGAAGGGAGGCATTGATTATATTCACATTTTGTTGGGGCCACAACAATAGAAAATTTAACATTTTGCTCTGCTAACCTATCACTTATTTTGGACAATATCTTTTTATTAACAACAGCTAGGTCTAGACCAAATAATTTAGCATCATTTGAATGATTTGGTACATAGATATCCTTTTGATTTTCATCAGCGCCAAGATGTCCTGATTGAGAATGTCCTTGTTGATTCGTATATTTAAAATTACTACCGATTTTTTCTGTATTTAGTTTTCGTATAAATAAATTAATTAAATAATAAAGCTTAGATTTTTCAAGAAAAGAATTTAGAAATGGATAAGATGTTCCGAGATAATCATGAAATTCACCAACCTTTGGGATAGGGTAGCCATAAATTTCTATTTCGGGCTTGTTATCCAAAATAGTAAATGGGCCATAGTAGCCATAACGGTTAAAAAAAACATTATCTACAAAATCATTTCCTAGACAGAATGTTAAGAGAACAATGTCAGGATTAAATTCTAGTACTTTATCAAGCTGAATCAAATATCGAAGAGGGCCGTAACCTGAAACACCAAAATTTAGAACCTCATATTTTTCATTACTTTTATTTTCGACGATATCTGTAAATCTATCTGAATCTTTTACACCCACTCCCCAAGTAAAACTATCTCCCATAACTGCAATTCTTTTTTTATTGTTTAATCTATCTTTTTGAATTTCTTTGTATCTCATTCCCTCGCTATTAATGCTGACATTATATTTAAATTCCTCTCTTTCGAAAGTGCCCTTATAATTAGATTTATTTTTCCAGCCTAACTTACTATCGAATTCATGGAATTTATAGATATTATTAATTGCGCCTCGATTTGTGGAGTCATCTACAAAGAACCTAGCGATTAGTTCTGCAATAATTAGTGCTATTAACAAAGAACAAAAGACAAGTAATGTATTTTTCAATATTATATTTAATTTTGTGCTAATCATAATTATATAACTCTTGTTTATCTACCAAATCGCGTCTATCTGTATGAAGTATACAAAAAAAACGTCTTTTTAATCCAACTCATAACGATCCTCATAATTTTCTCTAAGTGCTTTGTCTTGTTCATCTTTTAAGAGAAGATAATTACCAACCACTAAGACATCTAACTCAGTACCCATAAAGCATTTAAACGCATCGGTTGGATTGCAGACGACTGGTTCGCCGCGTACGTTAAATGAAGTATTAACAACTAGCGGACAACCAGTTTTTTCTTTGAACTTAGAAATTATCGCATAATAGCGAGGGTTTGTATCTTCATGCACCGTTTGGATACGAGCCGAGTAATCGACATGCGTAATTGCTGGAATTGAGGAACGTGGTACGTTCAGCTTATCTATCCCAAACAAGGCTTTTTCCTCTACTTTCATTTTAAGGCGTTTATCTTTTTTAACATTAGCCACAAGCAGCATGTAAGGGCTATCAATATCAATATCAAACCAGTCAGCAACATCTTCTCTTAAAACACTCGGAGCAAAAGGACGGAAGCTTTCTCTGTGCTTAACTTTTAGATTAAGCTGCTTTTGCATTGTGGGGGAACGAGGATCTGCAATAATACTTCTCCCGCCAAGGGCTCGGGGTCCAAACTCCATTCGCCCTTGCATCCAGCCCACTGCTTTCTCATCTGCAAGCGCAGAGGCTACTTGTTCAATCAAGTCTGATTCAGAAAGTTTTTTAAACTTTGCACCACATAAATTGAGCTCAGTCTCAATTTCTTCATTGCTAAAGCTAGGACCAAGATAAGAACCTTTCATTGCATCGCGCTCACTAGATATATTTCGCTCTTTAGAGTGATGTAAATACCACGCACATAATGCAGAACCAAGAGCACCACCAGCATCTCCAGCTGCTGGTTGAATCCATATATTGTCAAATATTTTTTCTCTTAAAAGAATGCCGTTAGCAACACAGTTAAGTGCAACTCCCCCTGCCAAGCAGAGGTTTTTTTCTCCTGTATTTTTAGCAATTTCTTTAGATATCAGAACAATAATATCCTCTGTTACTTTCTGCACTGATGCTGCTAAGTCCATTTCTCGTTGTGTTAAATCAGTCTCAGATGTACGAGGAGGCCCACCAAACAGTGCGTGAAACTTCTTATTTGTCATTGTTAGCCCAGTGGCATAATCAAAATAACTCATGTCCAATTGAAAGCTGCCATCTTCTGCAATTTTAATGAGCTTTTCCTTAATTAAGTCTACATACTTCGGCTCACCATAGGGTGCCAAACCCATCACTTTATATTCACCAGAGTTAACTTTGAAACCTGTGTAATAAGTAAATGCTGAGTAAAGAAGTCCTAACGAGTGAGGAAAGTGAATTTCTTTAATAACTTTTAAGTCTTTACCTTTTCCTAAAGCCACAGAAGTTGTTGTCCATTCACCAACGCCATCTAATGTAAGAACGGCTGCACTATCAAATGGTGAAGGATAGAAAGCACTCGCTGCATGAGATAAGTGATGCTCAGAAAACAACAAACGTTCCCGCCAGTTAATACCTGCTCCAAGTGTATTCGCAAGCTCTTTAATTAGTATGGATTTTTGAAAAAGCTTATCTTTAATCCATGCTGGCATTGCCATTGCAAAACTCTTAAAGCCTTTAGGAGCAAATGCAAGATAAGTTTCTAGCAAACGTTCAAATTTTACAAAAGGCTTCTCATAAAAAACTACGTTTGCAACTTGATCAGCAGAAATACCAGCATGTTTTAAACAGTACTTAATTGAGTGATGTGGAAAACTAGCATCATACTTTTTACGAGTAAAGCGTTCTTCTTGTGCCGCAGCAATAATATCCCCGTCCTTTAGTAAGCACGCAGCGCTATCATGATAAAAAGCCGATAATCCTAAGATATACATAGAGAAATTTTTTTTCTTAGAATAATGTGTAAATAAATGGCGCAACTACTGAACCTTGCGTCAGTATTAATAGCCCACCTAAAATAAGCATTATGATAATAATTGGGGCTAACCAAAGCTTCTTGCGAGCTCGCAAAAATACCCATAGCTCTTTAAGAAATTCCATTAGCTCTTTCCATTTTAGAATTGATGTTTAAATGTGTTAGTTTGTGCATCACCTATATCACGTTCTTTCCAATGCGATTTTCTATCAGCGACAAGTTTGAGGCGAAGTTCATCACGTCTAAACAACTTCATCAATAAGCTCATAGGGGTAAATAATCCAAAGAATATAATCCCTAAAACAATTGGACTGATAATCATACCCAACAGCAAACCTAATTGCATCCACAGCTTATTCAGGGGTAACAGCGTATCAGCTTTAATTAATGTAGTAAGAAGAAAAAACACAGTGATTGTAAACATAACATAGGCTATCGAATTTAAGCCCACAAAAAGAAAATACGAGCTCAGCAAGGCAAACACTGATGTAAAGAAGAATCCAAATTTACGGTTGGCTGGTAGTTTTATATTTTCAAAAGACTTCACTCATAGTTCCTAATTTACTTCGATCATGATTTTGCAACAAAATATTTTTTTCATAATTAAGAGTATACGAGATATTATTTTTTATTTGTAGCTTTATGGGCAATGAATATCAAAACTGCTAAAACCACGATTAACCCAAAAAAAATTAAAACATAATATAGGTAAGGTTCAAATTCAGTCATATTTAATCTTTATTTAACAATTTAATCGTAAACTTATATTAAATTAAGTCTAGCCGTTTTTCTTAGATTGTAATACACGAATTGGCAAATTTACTTAAAAAGGAGTAAATTATTATCTTATGAGACAGTTATTTTTATTATTATTCTTTATTCCAAACCTATTGTTTGCCGTCCCACCTTGCCCAGAAGACAGTAAAAAAGTTCGGGATGGGTGTATTGGAAGTGCGTCATGGGAGAATGGGAAAACATATAAAGGGGAATGGAAAAATAACAAAATAAATGGGCAAGGCGTTATGATTTGGCCTGGTGCTTGGATATATAAAGGAACATTTAAAGACAGTAGATTTCATGGAGAAGGTGAGATCGTATGGAATGATGGTTCAAGTTATATTGGGGGATGGGATGATGGGCGTCACCATGGAAAAGGAATTATGTCATGGGATTTTGGAATTTATGAAGGTGAATATAAAGACGGGTTATTTCATGGCCAGGGGATTTTCACCTTAGATAATGTCTCGACCTATGATGGGCAATGGAAAAATGGTAAAAAACATGGTCAAGGAACTATGACTTATGCTGACGGAGGAACCCACGTAGGTAAGTGGAAAGATAGAAGATTAATTGGAGAAGTTACCGTAACATGCCCAAATAAAAAAGTGCTTGTTGGTAAACATCAGTATGGTCAAAAAGAGCAAGAACCACCGACATTAACTTTATCTGATGGCTCTATATATAAATTTAAAAATATAAATGGAAGTTGTTGATAAAATTAAAGATCACCTGAAATCCCAAACATAATTAACCTTTTCCCCTACCCCTAGCCTTTATATAAAGGCTACCCCTGAATGCATTCTTTCATATATTTATTTTTTATTTAATTTAATCCAAGCAAAAATTCCAATAAGTAGTGTACCAATCCATATAAAGATAAAAGCACTACCCATTACACTACCAATTACTGTAGTTGGGTCAAATTGTGTATTAATTGCAAGACCAATTACAGCCCAAAGAGTCACTGCTAGAAATCCTTTTATATTCATAGTTATTCTTTCTTACCTTCCTTTTTTCTATAAGGCCAGTTTACCCTCAGATAATTAAGTTTCTATATATCCTTTTTGATTAATAAATTAATCAAAAGCCTATTGATTTAATAGCTTTTTCTTCAGCAGCTTATCCAAATCACATCTCACTGCATCTAACGTGTCATCCCAATAACCAATTTTTTTTTGTCTATATAAATTAACTGATGGGTACCAAGGACTGTCTCTTCTATCAAGCATCCAGCGCCAATCTGCATTATGAGATAACAAAAGATAAGATTCTTTTCCTAAAGCAGAAGATAGATGAATCGTTACATTACTAATTGAGACAATAAAATCACAAGCATCGATTAAACTTGAAAGTCCATCTAAATCGTTAAAATTATCAATAGAGGAATATTGTATCAATTCAATATTAGTCTTCGATTTTAATAGTTCAATATCCTCTTCAACATCCCCATATTGCAAATTAACTAGACTTATTATTTCAGGGTTAAAAATAGTAGCAAGTCTCTCTAAAGGTAAACTTTTTCCAGCGCCTAATTTTGAGTTTCTACTATCCCATGAAATTCCACATATTAGTTTCTTTGAACTTGATAGTTCATGCCGAATAGCTTGGGTTCTTTTTTGATCTGAAATCAGAAATTTATTTTTTGATCTTACAAAATATTTCTCCGAATTTCTTAAATATCTTCCAAGACTTCCTATAGGTACTTGAATATCGTAATCTGATTCAGGCACTTTAATATCCTTTGAATAAAATTTTATTTTAGGAAATGATCTAGAAAAAATGATTATGAGTCTCTTATCAATTTGCACTAAAAGATTTGGTATATTTTCACTGAGCTCTGATAAAAGACTTCCGAAGAAAATATGATCTCCCACGCCCTGCTCTGACCATACTAATAAACGTTTATCAGTTTTTTTATAATCCCAAGCTAAGTTATTAGATTCAAGTTGCTTAGAATTGCATTCGCTAGAAGCCCAACGCCATTCATAACCTTCCCAACCAGACTTAAAATTACCTTTCTTTAGATTGCATAAGGATGAATTCCAATGTGCCTCTGCATAATCTGGCTTAATTTTAATTGCTTGATTAAAGCTAGCGAGAGCCTCATCTAGGTAATTGAGTTCTTGAAAGACAGTGCCACGGTTATAGTAAGCCTCTGTATAATCTGACTTAATTTTAATTGCTTGATTAAAGCTAGCGAGAGCCTCATCAAATCGCTTAAGCTTCTGTAAGATATTTCCTCGATTAAAGTGAATCTCAGGGTAGTCTGCATTAATCGCAATTGCTTGATTAAAGCTAGCGAGAGCCTCATCGTATCGCTTAAGCTCCTGTAAGATATTTCCTAGATTACAATGGGCATCAACGTAATCTGGTTCAATCTTAATTGCCTGGTTACAACTAGCGAGAGCTTCATCAAATCGCTTTAATTCTTTTAGTACAATACCAAGATTACTATGAGACCTAACGTGATTAGGCTTTATTTTTAGGGCTTTAGATAAAAACTCAACAGCTTGTGAATATTTTTTAATTTGCGCAAATAAAACACCTAACAATTGCAGAGCATCAAAATGATCTGGATATATAGCTAGTATTTGCTCATAGAGGGCTTGAGCATCAGAAAAATTACCTTGTTGATGATGTCTTGATCCTTTTTGAAGTAAATTAGCTATTTGTAGATTCTCAGATTCTACTTTTATTATTTTATCCATATCATCCCGACCCTGGAATCGATTATAGTATATAAATAGAATATGTTTGGATTATTTGGAAAAAAATACAAAAAGCAGGCAGCCATTAAAATGAACTAATAGTTTAATCCGATTGTCTATCGCCAATATACTAATCGGAGTTTTATTCTAGTGGATAAAATAGACGTAATCATTATTGGTTCAGGAATAGCTGGAATAACAACAGCCTATTACTTACAAGAAAACTTTCCCAATATTACATATAAGATAATAGAGTCAAGAAGTGATCTAGGTGGTACCTGGGATCAGATGAAGTTTCCTGGTGTCCGTGCAGACAATGATATGTATACCTATGGATTTAGTTTTAATCCTTGGCAAGGACCAATAATAGGCAAAGGTCAGGACATTAAAAAATATATAAATTACACTGCAGAAAAATTTAATATTAAAAAACATATATTATTTGATACACAGGTCACATCAGCATCTTGGAAAGATAATCAATGGACAACAAGAACTAATCGTAAAAATTTTACTAGCCAATATGTTATTTGCTGTACTGGATCACGTGATCGTAAAAATCCTCATTTACCAAAGTTTAAAAACGAAAACAAATACCAAGGAAAAATTGTACATACGCAAGCTTGGGGGGATACAGACTATAAAGATAAAAATGTAACTATTATTGGTAGCGGATGCACTGCTATCACTATGGCACCCTCAATAATAAAAGAAGCAAAAACAGTAACATTGGTACAGCGGAGTCCTGCATGGATTATAAACATTGATAGTCAAGAAAAATCATCTCGAAGTTATAAAACATTTGAAGTCTTAAAAGATTATTTATCCAGTAGATTTTTTAAAAAGTCACTTAGAAAGAAAATGATATCTAGCAATCCTTATTATAATGAGACCACCACTCCCTCATATGATTATTGGGACCAACGACCGGCTTCTAGTTTAGATCAGGATTATTTTAGGGCTGTTGAGTCAAACAAAGTATCATTAGAACGCCAAAGAATTAGTAATTGGGAAAAAAATGGTGTTAAGTTAAAAAATGGAAAAGTTATTGATAGCGATATTACAGTTATGGCCACAGGCGGTAATGCCCAATTATTAGGTGGTATTGATATTTTTGTTAATGATAAAAAAATAAATATCAATGATACGAGTTGGTATAGGGGAATGATGTTCAGTGGGCTACCAAATCTTTTTGCTCATGCAGGATATATTAATTTTAGTTGGACTGCTAGATGCGAAATAGTTAGTCAGCGTATTTGCAGAACAGTCAACTATATGAAGAAAAAGCAATTAACGAGCTGCACTCCAAAATATTTGGGTAAAAAATCAAAGCCATCCATACAGGCAAATTATGTATTACGAGCAATGCATAAGTTTCCTAATAGAACTTATAAATTTTATCAAAACTATTTAATAGAATATATAAGTTTTAAATGGACAAAAATTAACGATGGAGCAGTAGATTTTAAATGATAATTAAAGGGATATATATATATGAAACTTGAATCAATAGCACTTCATCATGGTTATGATCCAGATACAAATGACCAGAAAGCAGCAACGACCCCAATTTATCAAACTTCCGGATTTACCATTGATGACACGCAGCATGGTGCAGATTTATTCGACCTTAAGGTCGAAGGAAATATTTATTCAAGAATAGGGAACCCTACTAATACAGTACTTGAAAAAAGAGTTGCGGAAATGGAAGGCGGCATTGCTGCTTTGTCGCTTGCCTCTGGGATGGCTGCAATCACTTATGCTATCCAGACCATTACAAGAGCAGGTGATAATATTGTGAGTACCAATCAACTATATGGAGGAACATATAACTGCTTTACTCATAGCTTCCCCAAGTATGGCATCAATGTGAAAATGGTCGATGGAGCCGATTTTAAGGGTCTTGAAGAGGCAATAGATGAAAAAACTAAGGCTATATATTGTGAGTCAATTGGTAATCCTTTAGGAAATATTATTGACCTAAAGAAATTTGCAGACATTGCTCACAAACATGGTATTCCTTTGATTGTGGATAATACTGTAGCCACACCTTATTTATGTAGGCCTATTGATTTTGGAGCAGATATTGTTGTTCATTCCCTTACAAAATATATAGATGGTCATGGAGCGACGATCGGTGGAATTATTGTTGACTCTGGAAAATTTGATTGGGCTAAAGAGCCAAAGAAATATCCTATGCTTAATGAACCAGATCCTTCTTACCATGGAATTGTATACACCGAACAATTCGGAGCTGCTGCTTTTATTGCCTGTTGTCGGGTTGTTCCTTTGAGAGAAACAGGCGCATGCTTATCTCCCAATAACGCCTATATAATAATGCTAGGGCTTGAATCATTAGGTGTAAGGATGGAGCGACATTGTGATAATGCACTTGCGCTAGCCAAATATTTACAAAGCCACGAACGTGTGGAATGGGTACATTATGCTGCTCTACCTAATGATAAATATAATGATGTTTGTAAAAAAATTACGAATGGCCAAGCATCGGGCATTGTCAGTTTTGGCATTAAAGGTGGGGCTGAAGCTGGTGCTAAATTTATTGATGCACTACAAATGATTTTGAGGGTGCTTAGTATGGGGGATGCTAAATCACTTGCATGCCATCCAGCATCCACATTACATAGACAATTAACTCCAGAACAAAAGGTTTTAGCAGGGGTTAGTGAAGATTTGATAAGAATTTCAGTGGGTATTGAGCATATTGATGACATTATTCAGGATGTTGAACAAGCAATTGAAGCTTCAAAAAATTAGTTAATAAATGTTTGAAGTTTTTCATAATTTATATTATAGTCCATCGATGTTCAAAAAAAGCATAATCACATTTTTAGTTTTTTTAAGCCTACTATTCAACATACAGTTAGGTTTTACCCATGACGTTGAACACATTGATCATCGCTATCATGATAGTTCACTTGAATGCGAGGATTGTCTTTTAAAGCATCACTTAGTTAAGTCAACTAATTTAATTACTGCTTTTGATTTTAAGACTCACGATCATACCAATCTCAATGACAACTACTTTTTAAGTAATAATATTGCTTATGTCTTTGTCGCCTACTACTCCAACGCACCATAAACAAATCTCTTTAATTAAGATTTAAATTTTTTAAATTTTTTTATGGAGTTTTTTATGCGTAATATATTTTTATGCGTCCTTTTGCTATGCACTATAGTGCATGCAGATGATGGACCAAGATTAGAATTAAATGAAATACCAGTCACAGCAAATCCACTTGGCTTATCAGGTGATGAACTAGCGAATCCTGTTCAGATTTTTAATAGAACAGAATTACAAAATAGGAAGAACTCATCTTTAGGTGCTGTATTTGATGGTGTCCCAGGTATCACAAATAATTCATGGGGTGATAGCGTTGGTCAGCCAGTGATTAGAGGTATGGATAGTAATCGAATCAAAATACTTAATAATGGCATGGAGATTAAAGATGTGTCTAACATGTCAGGCGATCACGCAGTTGCGATCGATACTTTGTCTTCAGATCAGATAGAAGTTATTCGAGGTCCAGCATCTATTATTTACGGAGGTGGTGCTGTTGGAGGAATAATTAATATAGTTGATCATCGAATACATAGTGAATATATAGATGGTTTATTCGGAAAATATGACCAAAGTTTTGGCGGAGCAAATAACCAATCATCAAGTGCTTTTTCTGTTGATTACGGCCATAACGATAACCTTATGTTTCATTTGGATGGATACCGACGAGATAGTAAAAATCTTAGTATTCCAGGCTTCTCTGTTTCAAAAAGGCTAGTTGAATCAGATTCAGAGTTTACAAGAGACAAATACGGCAAGGATACCTTGCAAAGTTCGGATAATAAATCTGGTGGTGTTTCATTAGGTGCCTCTCATTTTTTTGATGATGGGTATACTGGCTTAGCTTTTTCAGGCCATCGAGTAGATTATGGTAATCCACTTGAAGCTGGTGGTAAATTTGATCTAAATACTAATAAATATGATTATGTATTAGAAAAAAATAAAATATCGCCTCTTATTAGTAAGATGAAATTCAAGTTAGGATATAGTGATTACGATCATAAAGAACTTGAGCCTGATGGTGCGGTGGGTGCTGAATTTATTGATAAGGGCACTGATGGTAAGTTAGAATTTGTTCATTCATTCTTTAACAAATCACCAGGTGTTTTAGGATTTGATTTTGGGAAATCAAATTTTTCAAAAAGTCAGGGCGACCCATTAATTGCTAATAATCAGCGTAATAACTTTTCTTTTTATTTGCTTGAAGATTATTTCGTTGGTAAGCATAAAGTCAGTATTGGCTTTAGACATGATTTTAATCGTTATCGATCTAATGATTTCACAAGTGATGATGGTTGTACTGTAGCTTATACTGATAGTTCAGATTGTGCAGCAGAAAGTGGTACTGAGCTCTCAACTACCTTCGGTAAGACGAATAAAACTTTCAATAGTAATAATCTGACCTTAGGAACTACATCAGAGCTTAATAAACAATGGAAACTATCCTTAAATTTAAGCCATAATGAAAGAGCACCAGCGCATAATGAGCTTTATTCTTATGGGCATCATCATGCAACAGAAACGATTGAACAAGGCTCTAGAGATTTAAAAAAAGAGCGTTCAAATACCATCGATGCTCAATTTAAATGGAGCAATCAAAAAACTAATTTTACTTTTAGCCCTTACTACACTGATTTTCCGAGCTATATTGGATTATTAAATTCTGGAGAAACTCAGAATCACCTCCATGAAGGAGAGGATGAAAGTGAAGCAATAGCTGTCTACAAAACCCAAAATATACCAGCAAAATTTTATGGGTTTGAAGTTCAAGGAAGTTTAAGTTTACCCAATAATTATGGTCTAAATATATGGGGTGATTTTGTTAGAGCCAAAAACAAAGATGGTGGAAATCTTGCAAGGATTCCTCCTGTTCGAATTGGTACTGGACTTTCTTATCAGCGAAATACTTTTAGCAGTAGTTTGGATTTAATGCATGTCTTTAATCAGACTAATATTGGTCCCTATGAGTTAAAAACTGATGATTACACTAATATGAAGCTAATAATGAATTATCAACTTCCAATAAATAATGATATTAGTCTTTATTTAAAAGGGGATAATCTTTTGGATCAAGAAAAAAGAGATCATACTTCATTTTTAAAAGATAAAACTTTAATGGGAGGTAGGTCACTTATGTTAGGTGTTACAGGTGGTTTCTAATTAAAAAATAGATGGAATTTAAAATGCTTTAGGTTATAAATCTTAAGTTAAGACAATAAAAAAACCACCTACGGGTGGTTTTTTTTATGACTAATTGGTGGAGCTGGGGGGAATCGAACCCCCGTCCGCAAATCCTCTGCAGGCAGTTCTACATACTTAGCTATGTTGTTTATGTTTAACTTTCACTTCACCAACAAGCAAGCAAATGTAAAAGCGAGCTACCTTAAGTTTAAAAAATTATTAAGTGGCCCAATAATTTTCGAGTCTCTCTTTATGACGCTGGACCCTGAGCGAGTGACAAATCAGGACAGCGTTTAGCTGGAATTAAGCAGCTAAAGCGTAGTTATCGTCATTTGCGATTACTAGTTTTTCTAGTTTATTAACGAGGTACCTAGAAGCCTCGGTATGCACTGATCTGCTTTGTAACCCACGTCGAAACCGGGTCAGCCCCAAAACAACTATCATTATACTCTTTTCCTTATTTATTCAAATTAATGATATAGAAGCTATTTACCTTTATTAGCTGACCTCATAATTCTATTTTTTTCTCTATTCCAGTCTTTTTCTTTTTCTGAAGCCCTTTTGTCATATTGTTTCTTACCCTTCGCAAGGCCAATCTGACATTTAATATAACCACCTTTGTAGTGCATATCTAAAGGGACCAACGTAAATCCTGAGCGCTCAACCTTGCCAATCAATTTTACAATCTCACCATTATTTAAAAGTAGCTTTCTAGTTCGAATATTTTCTGGATTAATATGGCTAGAAGCATTTCCCATAGGGGTAATATGACAACCTAAAAGAAAAATCTCACCTTGTTTGACGATGACATACGCCTCCTTGATGCTAGCACGCCCATCTCTGATAGCTTTTACCTCCCATCCTTCGAGCACAATACCTGCTTCATACTTATCTTCAATAAAGTAATCATGAAACGCTTTTTTATTTTGGATAATACTCATTTAATTATTCATCATTTAAAAGTTATAATTGTACGCTACCTTATAATCTTATCATTCCATGATTACTATCAAAAAACATGCGTTAGTTTTTCACAGTAGAGAAAAAATGTTCAATCTTGTTGATCAAGTTGAAGATTATCCTAATTTCCTTCCCTGGTGCGGTAAAGCTGAAATTATTGAGCGCACTGAAAAAGTAACTAAAGCCACAATTCTGATTAACTATCGCAATGTTAAGCAATCTTTCACGACTAAAAATGTTAAAATATATCCTTCAAAAATGAATATTAATCTTATAGATGGGCCATTTAAAACCTTAAAAGGTGAGTGGAAATTTATTGAAATTGAAAAAGATACTTGTAAAATAGAATTTGAATTGCAATATGAATTTAGAAACTATATTTTAGATAAACTTATATCACCAGTATTTAATATGATTGCCAATACATTTATAGATAATTTTGTTGCCAAAGCAAATAAGGATTCAGATGCCTGATAAAATAATGATCGAAGTATCTTATGCTTTGCCTAAAAAACAAATTATTATCCCTATACTTGTACCCAAAGATATTTCTGTTAAAGAAGCAATTGAGCTTTCAGGAATACTTGAAAAATTTAAAGAAATTGATTTAGCCTCCAATCAAGTTGGCATTTTTGGAAGGCTTACAACGCTTGACAAGACCCTAAGGGATCATGATCGAATTGAAATCTATCGTCCCCTTATTGCTGATCCAAAAGAAATAAGGAGAAAGAGAGCGGCTGAAGGAAAAGAAATGAAGAAAGGTAATTAAATTTTCTTTTTTACTCGATTTAACACTAACTTTTCTGTATAATTTCTTTTTGCGCAATAAGGAAAACATATGCGTTTATCAAAACAAGCACTTACATTTGACGATGTTCTTTTAGTGCCTGCTCATTCAAATGTACTTCCAAAAAATGTTTCATTAAAAACTCAACTAACAAAAAAAATTAGTTTAAACATACCTTTAGTGTCTGCAGCAATGGATACAGTGACCGAATCAAATTTAGCTATTGCTTTAGCTGAAGAAGGTGGGTTGGGAATAATACACAAAAATCTCACTCCAAAAATACAAGCAAGTCATGTAGCTAAAGTTAAAAGATTTGAATCCGGGGTTGTTAATGATCCAATAACTATTGGTCCAAATATGTCAGTTGATGAGGTAATGAGTATTACTCGTAAACATAAATTTTCTGGGCTTCCTGTAATTGAAGAAATGAAAGTTGTTGGAATTGTTACCAATAGAGATCTCCGTTTCGAAACGAACCTAAAACAACCAGTCAAAAATGTTATGACACCAAGAGAAAGGTTGATTACCGTAAGCGAAGGTGCCTCTAAAAAAGAAATTATGGGTTTATTACATCAGCACAGGCTAGAACGACTTCTTGTTATTGATAAACAAGATCGATTAAAAGGCTTAATTACAGTCAAAGATATTCAAAAATCAACAGACCATCCAAATGCTTGTAAAGACGAGCATGAAAGATTGCGAGTAGGGGCAGCTGTTGGAGTTGGAGAAGATACCATTGAAAGAGTTGAGCTTCTTGTTGAAGCAGGTGCGGATGTCATTATAGTTGATACAGCTCATGGACATTCTCAGGGTGTATTAGATAGAGTTAAATGGATCAAAAATAATTTCCCGAAAACTGAAGTTATTGGTGGAAATATAGCAACTGCTGATGCTGCAAAGGCTTTAATAGGTGTAGGTGCTGACGGGGTAAAAGTTGGAATTGGGCCAGGTTCTATCTGCACTACTAGAATAGTTGCAGGTGTTGGTGTCCCTCAAATAACTGCTATTAATGATGTTGCAGATGAATTAAGAAAAAAAGGCATTCCATTTATTGCTGATGGAGGTATTCGATATTCAGGAGATATTGCTAAAGCTATTGCTGCTGGCGCTTATTCTGTCATGTTAGGAAGTATGTTTGCTGGAACTGAAGAGGCTCCTGGTGAAGTTGAACTATACCAAGGCAGATCTTATAAATCATATCGAGGTATGGGCTCTATTGGCGCCATGCAAAAAGGTTCTAAAGATCGTTACTTTCAAGATTCCGAGAATAATTCTGAAAAATTAATACCAGAAGGAATTGAAGGTCGGGTTCCATATAAAGGTCCGGTAATCAATGTCATTCATCAATTAATGGGTGGATTAAAAGCCTCAATGGGCTATGTTGGTGTTAGTAATATTCAAGCCCTGCATGAGAAAGCAGCTTTTGTTCATATTACCAATGCTGGAATAAAAGAATCACATGTGCATGACGTTCAGATTACTAAAGAAGCACCTAACTACAGAGTTGAGTAATGAAAAAAAGATTAATTAATACCATTCAGGATGTTCTGTATGGATAAAATTTTAATACTTGATTTTGGTTCACAATATACGCAGCTAATTGCAAGACGTATAAGAGAGTTGAATGTTTACTGTGAGATCTTCCCTTTTGATATCGACCTTAAAAAAATTACTACTTTTGATGCAAATGGAATTATTCTTTCAGGTGGCCCAAATTCTGTATATGAAGAAGAAACACCTTCTGCGCCTAAGGAAATATTTAAACTTAACATCCCTATTCTCGGTATTTGCTATGGTATGCAAACTATTGTTAATCAACTGGGAGGCAAAGTTCAAACTAGTAATAAGCGTGAGTTTGGTTATGCTGAAATACGCGCGCATGGCCACTCAAAATTGCTTTCTAATATTCAAGATAAAAGTAACAAAGAAGGTCATGGTTTACTTGATGTCTGGATGAGTCACGGCGACAAAGTCACATCTCTTCCATCTGGATTTAAAATCATAGCGAGTAATGAATCTACGCCTATTGCAGGAATTGCAGACGATGAACAAAATATTTATGGCTTTCAATTCCACCCTGAAGTTACTCATACAACACAAGGGCAAAAAATAATCGAACGATTTGTAATAAGCATTTGTAAGGTTAAAGCAGATTGGAATATGCCAGATTATGTTGAAACAGCGATTCAAAATATTAAAACCATAGTTGGTAAAGACGATGTTCTTCTTGGTTTATCTGGGGGTGTCGATTCGTCTGTAGCTGCAATGCTTATTCATAAGGCTATTGGGAAGCAGTTAACATGTATTTTTGTCGATCATGGACTTCTTAGGCTTAATGAAGCCGAGATAGTAATGCAAACTTTCAATAAAAATTTAGGGGTGAAAGTCATCAACATTGATGCCACTAAAAAATTTATGGGTGACCTTAAAGGTGTATATGATCCAGAACAAAAAAGAAAAATTATAGGTAAAGACTTTGTTGAAGTCTTTCAAGAGGAAGCAAAAAAACTATCTAATGTTAAATGGTTAGCTCAAGGAACTATTTATCCAGATGTTATTGAATCGGCTGGTGGTAAAAGTAAAAAAGCTCATAACATTAAGAGTCATCATAATGTTGGTGGTCTTCCAGACACCCTAAGCCTTAAGCTATTAGAGCCATTAAGAGAGTTATTTAAAGATGAAGTTAGGGAATTGGGTGTAGCGCTAGGATTAAAAAAAGAGATGGTTTATAGACACCCCTTTCCTGGGCCAGGGCTTGGTGTCAGAATTTTAGGCGAAGTTAAACAAGAATTTGCTGATTTACTTCGGAAAGCAGATGCTATTTTTATTGAAGAATTAAAAGAAAGTGGTTGGTACGATAAAACCTCCCAAGCATTTACTGTATTTTTACCTGTTAAATCTGTCGGGGTTATGGGTGATAGTCGAACTTATGAATATGTTGCATCTTTAAGAGCAGTAGTAACTTCAGATTTTATGACAGCAGAATGGGCAAAATTACCTTATGAGCTTCTTGGTAAAGTATCAAATCGAATTATTAATGAAGTAAAAGGCATTAATAGAGTTGTATACGATATTTCAGGAAAACCGCCATCTACTATTGAATGGGAGTAGGAATAAGTAATGAAAAAAAGTTGTAACGACTTTAATTGAGTAGAATATAATCACATCATTATGAAAATTTTAACACTTTCTGAAAAGCGTAAGCAGATCGCTGAAACAAAAAAAAGAAAAAAGGCTAAGAGCCCTTCTCAAGAGGAATTAATTAAACTTCTTGAGCACTATCAAACTGGACAATACGATGATGCTGAAAAGCTAGCGGTATATATAACCCAAGAATTTCCTTACCATCAGTTTGGCTGGAAAGTACTGGGGGCAATATTAGGGCAAACAAGTAGGATATCTGAAGCAGTAAATGCTAATCAAAAATCTGTGGAATTAGCGCCACAAGATGCCGAAGCCCACTACAACTTAGGTATCACGCTCCAAAAACTGGGCAGATTTGACGAGGCTGAAGCAAGCTATACAAAAGCGATAGCATTCAAGCCTGACTATGCCCTAGCCCACAACAACTTAGGTATCACGCTCCAAGAACTGGGAAGATTTGACGAGGCTGAAGCAAGCTATACTCAAGCAATAGCGTTGAAACCTGGCTTTGCCGAACCCCACTACAACTTAGGTATCACGCTCCAAGAACTAGGAAGATTAGACGAAGCTGAAGCAAGCTACACGAAAGCGATAGCATTCAAGCCTGACTATGCCCTAGCCCACAACAACTTAGGTGTCACACTCAAAGATCTGGGCAGATTAGCAGAGGCTCAAGCGAGCTACACGCAAGCAATAGCGTTGAAGCCTGACTATGCCGAAGCCCACAGTAGCTTGGGTGTCGTTTTGCATATGAATGGAGATATAGACTCTGGGTTAGAAAGCCTTGAAAAAGCAAATAATATCGATCCTGATCTACAAAATAATCACATAATCCTGGCAATTCTAAAGGCAAGAAAGGCTCTTGGAATAACTGAATTCAGTGCTGATAATATTAGTAATCTAGGCTATAGCTCAGAACAATTTCCGCAACCAGTTATTTTAAATAGAGCAATAGAAGCAGAGCTTATTTCCAGCCTGTACAAAATGAAATCTATAGAACTAAGTAAATTTGATAATAGCAGCATTTCGGATCCTCGCTTTGGTAATGGCAAATGCTCACGAGACTTTAAATTATTTAAAGATGATAGCCCTATGATAAAATCTGTAGCAGAAGATTTAACCATTATCATGAGGGAGGTGGTTAAATCAGATATCTATATAGCCGAATCTTTCTTTAATATCTTTGGGGCTGGGGGAGGTTCAACTCCTCACAAACATTTAGGCAAACTTGATGCAGATGAATATCTTAATTTTGGGAAACAAAAGTATAGTCTTGTTTATTATCTTTCTGTAGGGGATCAAAACTGCATGGATCCAGGTATTTTAAAACTTTATGATCCTAGCGAAGACATTCTTCCATATGAAGGCATGATTGCTATTTTCCCTGCTGATAGGAAACACTCTTCAATTTATGGAGGGAAAAAAGATAGGGTTATGATTGGTGTTAATTTCTATAGTCTTTGACGTTGTCTTGATTGGTAATTTTTAGTTAACCAAATTTCTAAATGCACCTTGTCTTGCAGACGAATATGCAAGACTAGCAAAGCACAATGTGCAGCCATAGATCACCTAAATCATTGAAAACCAAAGAAACGTAGCCGTAAGGAAAGCGTGCAGTACAGAGGCGGACTTACACATTAGTTACACACGTATTATTTTGACTAGTTAAGTTATTGATAATATTAAGTATTTAAGTTAAGTTACTATTGAGTGGAAATAGCAAGTCTCTCGAAACATGCATAATTTATCTCATAATCTTCTATAATAAAATTAGGAGTTCAATTGTGATTCAGATATTCTAGTCATAATTCTTGATTAGTAAATGTTCTGCGTTTTTATCGTTTCTATTCCGAAAACTCACTAAATACTTTTTGGAAAATGATGAAATATTCAACTTATCACTGTTATACAGACTGTATATAAAAGGTGTATTTTTAATAACTATCATCCATTTAGCATTGCATTTATTAATTAAATAATCTGCAAGACGCATCTGGTCGTCTTTAGTAAACTCATTCTTGGCATAAGTGCTGAATTCACTATCATATGGAGGATCTAAGAAAATAAAGTCATCTTTATTTGGTTTAGTTTCATCAAAAAACTTCTGAAAATCTAAGTTAAAAATTTCAGTGTCTTTCAAATATGAAATAAGGGGCTTACTTTTCATATAAGAAAGTTTCCCATTCAAACTTTTTCGATTATATCCAATTCCGCCATAAGGAACATTAAACTTCCCACTACTGTTATACCTAAACATTCCACTGTAAGTATAATTACGTATGAAGAAAAAGAGAGCCTCATAAAAACTCTTACTTATGTTTAATTTATCGAAGGTGTTATATAGGTTTCTCAGGTGCATGTAATAAGCTGCTTTAATAGCACCTTCGATATTATGTAAAATATCAGTCTCAGGAAGTCTTGATTTCTTCAATTCGATAGCCTTCATCCTAATCATTTTGTTAGGTAATGACTTTTCAACTTCCTTCTTGAAAGCAAGTGATGTTAAATTCATTTTTTTTGATAACACCGATTCATAAAGATCATGATTGTTTATTAAAAAATCACTAACTAGCTTCTTAAGTTGTATATCTGAAATTAAATCACAGAAAAAATCTGAATAGATGTTAGTAAGCTTTTCTGAATGAGTAGCCACGTATGTTTCTATATAAAACCAGTCTTCAATTATCTCTTCAATAAATTCCAGAAAGTCTGAATCCTCATTAGCTATAGATTTATACAAATTTATTAACTCATCGGACTTATCATTAATAAACTTCTTATGCTCTATACCAATATTGAAATAAACGGCACCACCACCAACAAATGGCTCAAAATAATTGTTAAATTTTTTAGGCATTTTTGGTTGAATGTATTTTAATTCTTGCTCTTTACCGCCAGCCCATTTAACTATTGGTTTTAACTTGGTTATAGCCATAAGAATTTCTACCTTGTCTAAAAAAAGCCCTATCAATCGACAGGGCTTTTTAGATTTCCATAAAACTTAATCTGGAACAATATTAACCAGTTGGCGTTTTAGCACACCTTTGATACAAAATGTAACTTTGCGATCTACTTTTGCATATAGCGTGTAATCTTTATGCATAGCAACGTTGTCGCCAGCTACTGCGCAATATTGTTTACCGCCAGTCTTAACTATGCTTTTTTAAATAGAGCTTAATTGTATCAGTTAATTAGAATTAATTTTTAGCTTTTCTATACAGTCTTCCAATCTAGTTGAGGCAGCTTTGAAGTATTTTTCATTCAACTCAAAACCAATAAATTTTCTTTTATTAATAAGTGCTGATTCCCCAGTACTCCCTACACCCATAAAGCAATCGAAAATAACATCTCCTTCGTTAGAAGCCCAATTTATTATTTTATTAAGAACTTTAAGAGGTTTTTGAGTTGGGTGATTTGGATTTTTAAGTCGTTCATTGCCCATGCAAATTGGTGTTTCGATGAAGTTATGCATTTCTGACTGTTTCGTAAAATTCCAAACATGCCCTTTATTCCACATACAAACTATAAGCTCACAGCTATTTAAAAAACCAGCTTTTCTGAATTTCGGAACAGGATTTGTTTTATGCCATACCAAATACTGGAATGTATCAAAAATCGGATCAAATGTTGAATGCCAATTCCCTATTAAATTATATGAACAAAAAGCAAAAATATTTCCTTTGGGACTTAGTATTCTTTGGAACTCAGAAGTCCACTCTTGGACTATAAATGTCTCTTTATCCCATTCAGCAAGGTCATTATTTACAGTCTTTCGCCAACTAAGCTTAATATTTCCAGTGCTGTAGTTAGCAAGATTATAAGGGGGATCAATCAAAATCAAATCAACACTGCCATCAGGTATTGTTTTTATTAGCTCTCTTGAGTCACCTCTTTTAATAAAATAATTTCTATCATCTAAATTCATAACTACTCGATACCATATATTTTTCTCAATTCTTTCAAATCATTTTCGATGGCAGCAGCATATTTCCTAAAGGCATTTTTTACAACCTCGTAACCATTTTCAGATTTAAGCAAGAAGTTCCAAAAATCTTGCCCTATCAAAAGCTCTTCTTGACAGAAAAATGCTCTTACTCTTTCTTGCTTCCAATAATTTCCTTCTCCAAACATGTTGTAAGCAGTTGCAAAATAGATCTTTATTTGGGCGTCTTTACCAAGATTATTTTTCAGTATGCAGTATTGTTCTAGAATAGCTCTTTTTTCGCTTTCTGATTTTTTGTTATCTAAATCACCACCAGCCTTCAATTCTATTAAATAGTTAATACCAGTTTCTTTATCTGTTAAATAAAAATCACTTGTATATTGATGGTCATAATTTCCCTTCTGATCAAAAGCATCATCTATCAAGTTTAAGTCTGCTATTTCAGGCTTTTTATTATGGTTATGATACTTGTTCAATAAAGATGAAATCGCATTTATCTGGCTTTCACTTATCTGACCATTTACATTGCCAAAAAATGAGTAAGTCTTTTTAGATAAATCAATTCCTATTCGTTCAACTAAATTTCCCAGACTACTCTCTAATGAACGAACCAATGCTGAATAAAAACTAATTTCCTTGCCCATGCTTGTCACAAATATATTATTTATTTTTCTATTAATTAATCCATCAGGCTTATCTTTCTGTGCTAAAAGTTTTGAAAAATACTTTTTTCTAAAATCCTCAATATGCATTTCAACTACTTTTTCAACAACACTGACTTCAATCACTAGATACCCCTTCTCGAAAAATACTTATTCAGAAGATTGCCAGTTTAGGCAGAAAGTATCAAGTTAAATACCTTTGGCAAAGTTACACATTTTTTATAAGATACTAAATATAAATGAAAATTATTAATAAATTTACTGAGTGGGAATAGCAAGTCCCTCGAAACATGCGTAATTTTGCAGTTTATTTTATATGAACTACATATGAAATCTCAATAAATCAGTTATAATTAAATTGAGCTCGGATTTCCCAGGGCATATGGATTTAGTAGAATTTTTACAAAACTTAAGTTTTCTCAAGATCAAGTAGATAAGGTTGCGAGAAAAGAAGGCCCTTTTATAGGAATGAGTAAGTATGTTTTTAGACGCTGAGTTACATGTTGCATATAGAATTGCAAATACCCCCATCTTAAATTTTCCTTTCCCACATCTTTATATTGAAAATATTTTACCTCATGATTTTTATTCTAAAATTCAAGAAAACCTTCTAGAAGAAAAAGAAATGACTTCTATGGGAGATCTTTACCCTCAAAATTCAGGGTTAGCGTCTTATAAAGATAGATTTGTAATGGATTTTACTCGAGCTGACTCAATGAATAAAGTGGGTAAAAAGAAAAGAGAATTTTGGACATCTTTCGGAGAAAATTTTTCTAAAGGAGCTTTTGGGAGTGTAATTCAAACAAAGTTTAAAAAGTTTCTTGATATGCGTTTTCAATATTTAGATGATGTTTCGTTTAGACACGAGATGCAACTTATAAACGATAAAAAAAATTATTCATTGGGGCCACATACAGACAAACCAAGTAAGGTTATTTCTGTTTTAATTTATCTTCCAAAAGATGACAGCCAAAAAGAAACTGGTACTTCAATTTATATGCCAAAAGACCTAAACTTATTAGACAAGGAATTACCCCATCAGCATTATCCTCATGAACATTTCCATAAAGTAATTACAATGCCATTCGTTCCTAATTCGGCGCTTTGTTTTATTAAAACTAATAACTCATATCATGGCGTTGAAAAATTAGAGGGGGGGGATACAAATCGATGGTCATTACAATATAATTTATACGTCACACAAGAAACTTTGAATCAAGAAACAGCAGCAAAAAATAAAAATTTAAAAGCCCAGGAAGCAAAATCAAGCTTTAGTATCTAACTGGAATAACTAATTGGACCCAATAACACAAGGGACTCTAGGTGCAGTCCTTTCCCAATCACTAAACAATAAAAAAACACTTGGAATAATAGGGTTAATAGGATTTTTATCTGGATTAGCGCCAGATTTAGATATCTTTATAAGATCAGAAAAAGACCCATTATTATTTCTAGAATTTCATCGTCAATTTACTCACTCACTTATATTTATTCCATTTGGAGGATTTATATGTGCAGTATGTCTTTTCTTTTTAATAAGTAAGCGATTAAATATTAGTTTTAAGGATACATGGATAAGTGCAACATTAGGATATGCAACTCATGGATTACTGGATGCTTGTACGAGCTATGGGACATTACTTTTTTGGCCATTCACCCAAACAAGAATTGCATGGAATAATATATCAATCATTGATCCCTTATTTACAATCCCCTTATTAATCTTAATTATTCTGGCAGGATTTAAACAAAAGAAAATCTTTTCAATAATTGCTATGATTTGGGCAGTAAGCTATATCTTAATGGGTATATATCAAAAGAACGAGGCTTTAAAAATAGCAAAAACTATTATAAAAGAAAGAAAACATAAAGAAATTAGGATAGATGTTAAACCAAGTATTGGTAATTTATTACTGTGGAAATCGATATACGAAACTAAAGACGAGTTTCATATTGATGCAATTCGTTTAGGATGGAATAAAAAAATATTTTATGGAGAAAGTATTGACAAGATAAATATTCAATTATCATTTCCATGGTTAATGCTAAAATCTCAACAAGCAAAAGATATAGAAAGATTTAATTGGTTTAGTAACGGTTATATAGCCATAAACCCAAAAAATAAGAATCAAATTATTGATATTCGCTATTCAGAAATACCTAATGAAATAGGAGGCCTATGGGGAATTGAATTAGATAAGAATAAAAATAATACCGAGCATGTTAGATATATAACTAATAGGAATGTATCAAAAGCTAGATTTAAAGTTTTAAAAGAAATGATATTATATTAATGTTTAAATTCAATACTTTAAATATTAAAATATTAGGAAAAATATAGCCAAAATACAAAGGAAAAAGATAAATATGATTGCTTGTCTTGATCTAGAGGGAGTTTTACTTCCAGAAATATGGATTAAATTCGCAGAAAAATCTGGTATTGACGAACTTAAAATAACCACAAGAGATATTCCAGATTATAGTAAATTAATGCGGACACGGCTTCAAATTCTTCAAACCCATAATTTGAAAATAAATGATATTCAAGATGTTATAAATACTCTCGAGCCACTAGAAGGGGCAAAAGAATTTTTATCATGGCTTAAATCAGAATTTCAGGTCATTATACTTTCTGATACATTTTATGAATTCTCAGGGCCACTTATGAAGCAATTAGATTACCCTACTCTTTTTTGCCACCAACTGGTTATCGATGATAAAGGTAGCATAGTAGATTTTCACTTAAGACAAGAAGATCAAAAAACAAAAGCTGTAAAAGCATTACAGGGGCTAAATTTTAAAGTCATCTCTGCAGGCGACTCTTATAATGATACTGGTATGCTTCAACAAGCAGATAGCGGAATACTTTTCTGCCCACCAGAAAGTGTCATGAAAGAATTTCCACAATTTCCTATTGCCAATAATTATAAAGACTTTAAGGCTTTGTTATTGAGTGCACGTGAAAAACTGCTACGATAGAAGTAATTTTAATAAATAAAGAAATAAACATGAATACAGAATTTATAGAGTCTATAAAGAGTGCTGAAGCTTCAGATGGGAAGTTTTTTACAGTTAATTTTGGCACAAATCAGATTAAGATATTTTTTGAAGAAGAAGCATGTGATTGGGTATGGAATTATAAATATATATATCAACAAAATTCTCTAGATATTAAATCAGAACTTAATTCTACGTTAGCAGAAAATAAAATTGCCCTTATAAACTACTTTTATACCTTTATAATTCCAGATATTTCAAATCTTAATAGTCATATCTCACCAACAATAGAATCTATTCTTGATATTGGTGCTGGAATTGGGTTGTTTGATCTCTTTTTAAATCAAATACTTGATCATAAAGCATCGTTTGATTTAATTGAAATCGAACAATTAGAGGCAATAGAGCACGTAACAAATAATCCAGAAGAAACAAAACAATTTACTAATAATATTCAAATTAAACCAGTGAACACATTAAAAAAATTCATACTAACCAATAATGCCGACAATATTAATATTATCGAGAGCAAATCAATCCATCAATACTTACACAAAAAATATGACCTTATTCTGTCTTTCAGGTCTTGGGGGTTTTTATATGACCTAAGTCTGTATGAAGAGTTTGTAAGGAAAACTCTTAAACCTGATGGAATAGTAGCGACTAATTTATCAATATTTGATGACAGTATAGAAAAATTTTCTAATTTATTTAAAGACGTAACCCTTATTGATGAAACAAATAACAACAAAAGATTTATTGGTAAATACCTAAAATAATATTATTAAATTTAATATTTTTTAGACTATAATATACATTAATATATATACTTAAATAACTGATTTTAATATACAAATATGAGTAGAGCTTTTATAAAAGAAAATGATTTGGAGCATGCAGGAATTGACATTCCTGAGCGCCCTATTAGCCTCGAAACAAACTATGTAACGCCAACTGGACTTAAAAATTTGCAAAGTACGCTAGATAATTTAGATGAAGAGCGCCGATCATTTATTGGTAATGAAAAATCAAACATTAAGCAAAAAAAAATGCGTATTGAGCGAGATATTAGATATTTTTCATCTAGACTAAAGTCTGCAATATTAGTCAATCCATTAACTCAAAATAAAGAAATAATCTTATTTTCTGCAAAAGTTGAGGTCTTATCAACAGATAATAAAAAACATCAATTTGAGATTGTTGGTGAAGATGAAGCAAATATTAAAGAGAATAAGATAAGCTACCTCTCGCCTCTTGCAAAATCATTAATCGGTAGCCGAATTAATGATGAGGTTGTTTGGAATAAACCCTCTGGAAATGAAATATTATCCATAACTAATATATACTACTGCGGGCAAACAAACCCCAATCATTTTTAATTTATAAGGTTAAGGAAAGTTAGTGCTAATTACCAATGGCATCACCATGCAGTATGGCTCAAAACCATTATTTGAAGAAGTCTCAGTTAGGTTTGGCGAAGGAAATCGATACGGCCTAATTGGAGCTAATGGATGTGGCAAATCTACTTTTATGAAGATATTAGCGGGTGAGCTAGAGCCAACGAGCGGTAATATTGAGCTAGATAATAAAGAACGTATTGCATGGTTAAGACAAGATCAGTTTGCTTATGAAGATCTACTTGTAAGTAATGTAGTTATGATGGGTCATGAAGCAATGTGGGAAGCGAGCGAAGAAAAAAATAGGTTATACGCCAATCCTGATGCAACAGACGAAGACTATATTCGAGCTGCAGAATTAGAAACCGTTTATGCTGAATATGATGGTTATACGGCTGAATCACGTGCTGGTGAATTATTAAGTGGTGTAGGAATACCGAATGAGCTCCACAATAAACCAATGAACGAAGTTCCACCAGGTTTAAAATTAAGAGTTCTTCTAGCGCAAGCATTATTTGCTGATCCTGAAATACTTTTACTTGATGAGCCAACTAATAATTTGGATATTAATACCATTAGATGGCTTGAAACTATCCTTAACAATCGTAATTCAACAATGATCATTATCTCCCATGATCGACACTTTCTAAATCAAGTTTGCACACATACGGCAGATATGGATTATAGGAAACTAACTGTCTATCCTGGAAATTATGATGAATTTATGGAGGCTAGTACCCTTGCAAAAGCCCAGCAACTAAAAGAAAATGAGAAAGCGAAAGCACAAATTGCTGAATTGCAGGAGTTTGTAAGAAGATTTTCGGCTAATGCATCAAAAGCAAAACAGGCTACATCAAGGGCTAGGCAAATAGACAAAATCAAAGTAGAAGAAATGAGGCCATCCAGTAGGCAATACCCCTATATTCGATTTGAGTACGATGAAAAGGATAAGCTTTACCGACAGGCATTAATCGTAAATAAATTAAGTCATGGCTTTAAAGAACCATTAATTAGCAATGTAAATTTTATGGTTGAAGCAGGCGAAAAAATTGCAATCATTGGTGAAAATGGTATTGGAAAATCAACTCTATTAAAAATTATTGCAAATACAATCAGCCCTAATGATGGATCAATTAAATGGGCTGAAAAAGCTAAAATCGGCTACTTTGCCCAAGATCACTCTGAAGATTTTGAATCAGATATCTCAGTTTTTGATTGGATTACTCAATATGGTAAAGCTGAGGACGATGATCAAAGTATTCGTAGCACATTAGGTAGATTATTATTTTCAGGGGAAGATTTTAAAAAGAAAGTTAATGTTTTATCAGGAGGAGAGCAAGGGCGAATGTTATTTGGTAAGCTGATGCTTTCACAAACCAATATATTACTTTTAGATGAGCCAACTAATCATATGGATATGGAATCTATTGAATCATTAAATACTGCTCTTGAAAAATACAAAGGGACTTTATTTTTTGTAAGTCATGATAGAGAATTTGTTAGTTCTATTGCAACCCGAATTTTGGAAATAAAATCAGATAGAGTTATCGATTTTACTGGAAATTACGAGGATTACATTAATAGTCAGGATTAAATTAATCAGCTTTTGCTGCTCTTTTTCTCTCGTGTTCAATAAGATGGCGTTTTCTAATTCTTAAAGATTGTGGTGTTATTTCTACAAGCTCATCATCATCAATAAACTCAACAGCATATTCTAGGCTCATTAGAATTGCTGGGACAAGTCTGACTGCTTCATCTGTACCAGACGATCTAACATTAGTTAGCTGCTTTCCTTTTATAGGGTTTACAATAAGATCATTATCTCGACTATGAATTCCTATAACCATACCTTCATATAATTTCTCACCAGGCGATACAAACATTCTACCTCGATCCTGTAATTTCCATAATGCATACGCAACTGATTCGCCCTTTTCGGATGAAATCAATACGCCATTGCGTCGACCTGGTATTTCAGATTTCACTGCTGCATAATTATCAAAAATATGAGACGTCACTCCTGTTCCACGAGTCATTGTTAGAAATTCACCTTGAAATCCAATTAATCCCCTTGCAGGTATCCGATATTCTAAACGTGTTCGGCCTAAACCATCAGACTCCATATTAGTAAGCTCGCCCTTACGCCTCCCCAACTCTTCCATAACTGCCCCTTGATTATCATCATCTATATCAACAGTTAAGTCCTCATAAGGTTCACATCGCTTACCATTAATCTCACGATAAACAACGCGTGGCTTGCCCACTGCAATCTCAAAACCTTCTCTTCGCATATTTTCTAATAGAATAGTTAAATGTAATTCCCCTCTTCCAGACACTCTAAAAACATCAGCATCAGATGTATCTTCAACTCTAAGAGCTACATTAACTAACAATTCTTTGGTAAGTCTGTCCTTAATCTGTCGACTAGTTACAAACTTACCTTCCTTTCCAGCTAGCGGAGAACTATTTACCATAAAATCCATAGTCAAGGTTGGTTCATCCACTGGAATAATTGGTAAACCAACTGGCTGTTCAATATCTGCTAATGTGAGGCCGATACCAATATCTTCAATTCCTGTAATAATAGCAATATCTCCAGCTCCAGCTTCTTTAACTCCAACCCGCTCAAGGCCTTTAAATCCAAATACTTCATTTATACGCCCTTGACTAATTTTTTTATCACCAGACATAATTGATACACTCATCCCTGACTTTAAAATTCCATTGCGAATTCTACCTATCCCCATTCGGCCAGTATAAGAAGAATAATCGAGTGCTGAAATTTGAAATTGTAATGGTGCTGATGAATCTCCCTCAGGTGAGCCAACATATTTTAATATCACCTCAAAAAGAGGCGTCATACTATCAGATTCTTCTTTTTCATCAAGCTTAGCAAAACCATTTATTGCTGAAGCATAAACAATTGGAAAATCTAATTGCTCATCTGTAGCGCCTAAATTTGCAAACAGATCAAATGTTTGATTAATGACCCAATCACAACGAGCCCCTTGTCGATCAATTTTATTTATTAAAACAATTGGTTTTAAACCTAGTGCTAAAGCTTTCTTTGTTACAAATCGAGTTTGTGGCATTGGACCTTCAACAGCATCGACTAAAAGCACTACTCCATCAACCATACCTAAAACTCGCTCAACCTCTCCACCAAAATCTGCATGGCCAGGTGTATCCACAATATTAATATGTGTATCTTTATAAGTAACAGCAGTATTCTTTGCAAGAATGGTTATGCCCCGTTCTTTTTCAAGTTCGTTTGAATCCATAACTCGCTCATTAACTTGCTGGTGCTGAGCAAATGTTCCGGATTGTTGAAGAAGCTTATCAACAAGAGTTGTTTTACCATGATCAACGTGAGCAATTATGGCAATATTTCTTAATTTACGGGACATGGGGCACCAAAAAAATTATTGAGCGCGGATTTTATCATAAAAATTACCAAAACCGGCTTAAAGGATTATGGATTACTAAGCTTTACATTTAAAAGTGCTTTAGCTTCCTGGGCTCTTGATTTTGCTTCATCAATATTTTTACCAGTAGATAAAATTACACCCATTCTTCTTTTCTTAAAAGATTCGGGCTTGCCAAATAACCTGATATCAATGCCATCAATTGCTAACGCTTTTTCTATTTCATCGAAAATAATATCATTGGCATCGTGCCCCCCATATATAACTGCACTGGCTCCAGGTTTTAATAAAGATACATTTACTGGTAACCCTAAAATAGCTTTTGCATGTAACTCAAATTCAGATTGGCTTTGAGTTGCCATCGTTACCATCCCGGTATCATGTGGTCTAGGGCTAACTTCAGAAAACCATACCTCATCTTTTTTAACAAATAATTCAACACCAAAAATTCCTAGACCTCCTAAAGCATCTGTTATTTTTTTAGCTATATCTTTTGATCGAGCTAAAGCTTTTTCTGACATAGCTTGTGGCTGCCAACTTTCCACATAATCCCCATTCTCTTGACAGTGCCCGATAGGCTCACAAAAGTGTGTTGAAATTTCTCCGTCTTTATTTTTCGCTCTCACGGTAAGTAAAGTAATTTCATAATCAAAATCAACTTGGCCTTCAACAATAACTACACCTTGATCAACTCGGCCAGATTTAGCTGCATGTTCCCAAGCTTTTTTTATCTCACTTGCTTTTATTATTCTTGATTGACCTTTGCCTGAAGAAGACATAGTAGGCTTTATAAAACAAGGAAATCCTATTTTAGAATCTATAGCAGATTTAAGTTCAGTAAAATTTTTAGCAAACGCAAAGGGTGATGTCGGTATATTTAATGTTTCTGAGGCTAGTTTCCTAATACCTTCCCTATTCATTGTAAGCTGAACCGCTTTAATACTAGGTACTATAATTAAATTATTATTCTTTTCTATTTTGGCTAAAAGATCTGTGTTAATTGCTTCAATTTCTGGAACAATATAATGTGGTTTTTCTAGATTGATTAAAGACTCTAATGCCTCTGCATTAGTCATATCAATAGTATATGCTCGATGAGCAACTTGATGACCAGGTGCATTCTTATAGCGATCCACAGCTATCACTTCAACACCCAATCTTTGAAGAGAAATAATTACCTCTTTACCTAGCTCACCACTACCCAGGAGCATTATTCTAGTAGCGGAAGTGCTTAATGGTGTGCCAATTTGCATATAAAATCTCTTATTATTAATTTCATATTATAACAATAGATAATGCTCTGATTGATAATCATGTGGTTGGTTTGTTTCAAATGCTTGAGAAATAGTAGGCATTAACGATACAAAAAGTATTGCTAAAATTGAAATCTAGTTAGTTAATACTTTATATTTCATTAGAAATTAAAATGATTTGCTTACCCCTATCCAGCCTGCTCTTGGAGCACCTGGAATTACAGAAGCAACATTTCTATCGTCACCATGTGTTCTATCAGTTTGAACACGTGTTTCGGCTAAGCGACCACCAGTTTCATACTCTTGATCAAAAATATTTATAAATTTAGCATGGAAATCCCAACCTTTATGGAAATTATATTCTGAATCAAGATTTACAATTACATAACCAGGAATCTCACCTTGTAAACCTCCACTCGAATCATGTTTTTGATTTTCGTTACCCATCATATATGAGGATGTAAAGCCAGTTAAAGTCGCACCTAAATTCCATTGAGGTTTGATTTCATAATCTGCTCTAATTTTTAAATGATGCTTTGGTATATTTGGAAGATAATCACCATCACTAACTTGGATTACATCACTACTATTAGAACTATTAACTTCACTAACTAATGTAAAATTACTACCATATTGTGCCATCACATATCCATAATTGATATTTAAATCAAGCTTATCAAATTTTGTTTTAACACCAACATCTATACCTTTACGTGTTGTTTCAGCTACATTGGTAAAATATCCAAGCCCATTAGATGCATTAGCATAAACAAATAAAATATCATCATGATTAGTGGCATGATAAACAGACATATTCCAGCTAGTATCGTTGGTAACTTTTCCACTCACTCCGCCTTCTATAGTTTTTGCAACGACTTGATGAAGTGGTGGATCATCTGCCATTTGTGTAGGCAGATTACAAGGTTGTGCTGGATTAGCACAACCTAATTCTATACTGGTTGGCGCCCTACTTGATTCACTGTAAGAACTATAAGCTGTTAGAATTTTATTCGGTTGATAAGTTATCCCTAAAGATGGATTAAAACGCTCAAAATGATGCTTACCTGTTAAGCTAGCAGAAGAGCCAGGTCCATTAAAAGTATCTCGATTATCAACTTGAACATGATTATAGCGAATAGCTGTATTAATATTTAACTTATCGCTATAAGAATGAGTATTTGTTACAAATGCACCATAAGTCTTTGTCTTCCCTGTTAAGCCAGTTGACACTTCAATATCGTCCGCTGTTCCACCAATATGTCCACTTAATGCTAAATGTAGGTGTTCTTGTTCGCTCTGCTCGAACTTAATTTGTGAATATTCAGCTGAAAATCCAGCAGCTAGTTGATTACGACGCCCGAGCCAATCCTGATCTAAAGTTGTTTGTAAATTTAAACCAAATGCATCTTGTAATGTATTTGTCCTATTTATGACGCCTTGATTTAAATTTTCAGCATCAGATTGAGACATTGCTAATTGTGCTGCAGTACATTCGTCATCATCATAAGCATCTTCATCACAAAACTCATCGTTTAGATCTCCATTAAATGTTGCTCTATCAGACCTCTTATAGTAAACATTTCCTGCCATCATTGTCTCTTCATCAAAAAAATGTGACATATTTACAGCTACTTGACTATATTCATTTTGAGTTTCATCTTCTAAAGTATGAATTCCATCTCGCTCAGCACCAAGCAGATCTTTAGGAGTTAATCCATTACCAATTAATATATTCTGAGCGCCTGTATAAGTAATTTCATATCGAGTCATTTCAGACTCAATACCTAATTTTCCAAAAAGCTGATTTACATGCGAAGGTGAAAATTTTCTCCAGCCATTTTCAGTAAAATGCTCGTAGCCAATATAATAATCTACATTGCTATTACCAAGAATTCCTCCAGCTTCGACAACCTGACTGTTTCTTGCCCAAGAACCAGCTGTTACATCTACATTTTTTTGTATAAAATTTTGACCACTTTTTGTTTGCATTGACATTGATCCACCAAGAGTATTAAGGCCATAAACAGGATTAGATCCAGCAATTACCTGCATATCATTTATAGCAAAATTTGGTATTAAGTCCCATAAAACAGTATTACTAAAGGGTTGATTAGCTCTAATACCATCAATATAAACTGATAATCCTTGAGGGTTTCCTGAAATTGGTGTGGCATTGTATCCACGAAAATTGAGCTCTAACTGGAAAGGGTTTCCACCAACCTCGTTAACTGTTACCCCTTGAAGATTATTAACCATATAATCAGCAATAGTCGCCCCTGACTGCTTGTCTAATTCACTTGCTTTTACAGTTTGAATATTTGCAGGCACCATACTTTTTGGTAGCCCAATGGACGGGAGGGGTGTTGATGAATAGACATCAATTGTTCCAGTTGTAATAGTTTCTTCTGCAAAGAGCAAATTTGAAACAAATATTAGAGATAAAAGTTTTGCTATAAATTTCATAAAATACTTTCTAAATCAATTAATTAATTTTGTAAGATTATAATTCCTGTTGTAATAAAACAAAATAGGAAATTTTCCTAAAATTAATAAAAACAATGATTTGAGGAAATTCCTCTATTTTTTGTGGTTTTTCTACAACTATTTAATTAAATCGTTATCTCTAGCTATTTGGAATAAATCCATCGACGTTTTCAATTTCAATTTTTGTCTTATTGATGTTTGATAATTTGCTGCAGTTTTATAACTTATATTTATATCATTAGCTATATTTTTTAAATCTTGTCCTTCTGCTAATGATTTCAATATTTCTAACTCTTTATTATTTAATAAACTTAGAACATTTTCTTTTTCTAATACCAGGGATTTTTCAATCGTTTCTGAATAAACAGCTTCTGAATTAGCAACACAATTAATTGCATTAGTTAAATCATCTGCAATGTCATTCTTTAAAATATAGCCTGTCGCACCTGCATCCATTACTTTTCTTGCCATAGTTGGATTATCATGCATGGATAAAATTAAAATATTAATTTTTGGGAATTGTCTTTTTATCTGTCGAGTTGATTCAATACCACCTTTTCCCGGCATCGAAAGATCCATGACGATTACATCAACTTCATTTTCTCTTATGAATTCGTAAGCTGTTTCGCCGCTTCCAAAATCACCTACTACTTTAATATTTTGATGATTTTCAAGTAATCTTTTAATTCCGGCTCGAACAATATCATGATCATCGACTAAAACTAGCTTAATCATGTACTTACCTTTAAAATAATTATAATTTCAAAATTATGTTTCTTTTTAAATTTAATTTTTCCATTCATTTGATTTACTCGCTCTGTCATTCCCAATAGTCCAACACCACTTACTTTATCTGGTTTATTTTTAACTCCATTATTAAAAATTCTAATTTCAAGTTCTTTCTTATTTTTAAATTTAAAACTAATATTAATCTTTTTTGGGTTCGAATGCTTACTGATATTTGTAAGTGCCTCTTGAATAATTCGGTAAATACGCCCTTCAAATGATTGTGGTATTAATTCATTCAAGCTTTTATCATAAAAATAATTTATTGATGCTTTGGGATGTCTTTTTGAGAAATTATCCACTAAATCATTAATAGCAATTTCAAAACCCATCTCTTCAAGAATGCCTAAACTTAATTTTTTTATAAGTTCTCGCGTTGATAGCATCATATTCTTTGAAATTTTAATGATGCTGTTCAGCGCTAAAATTCGAGATTCTTCATTTTTATTCTTTTTAATTGAAGCTGCTTCAGCCTGAATTGCTGTGAGTGACTGCCCTAATTCGTCATGTAAATTTCTTGCTAATTCTTTTTTTTCTTGCTCTTGGACATTTATTAAATCTTGGCTCAATTTATGAATCTTAAAGTTACCTTCCCTTAATTTTTTAACCATTTTATTAAAGTTTTGCCCAATGATATCTAACTCCAAGATATTTATTTTATTAATCTTTGCTTTATAGTCCTCATCTTCCAATTTTTGAAACCCTTCAATGATCGAACTTATTGGTTTTAATGTTAGATAAAAAACAATAAATATCATAATATTTACAAGTCCAAAGAAAAGCAAAATTACCCAAAACCCATTCTTTATTTGTTGCCATATTTCAGAATATTCATACATCGGCTCTGGAGTAATTAATACATAACCAAGTTTTTTATCTTTGAACTTGATACTAATTTTTTTTTCAGGAAGTATTGTTGAAAAATCTTCTATGATAGAAATAAACCATATTGGAGGTTTATGTAAAAGCGATACATCCGAACTTGTTTGGTCTCTTAATTGATTATTACTATCATAAAATTGTATATTTAAATGACGTAATTCATTCAAATTTGATAACCCCAGTGTATCCGTTTCTTTTTTAAATAGGTAAATTTCAGGATTTTTTTGTATTCCATTTTCTATTGCAAAAACTGCAAGTGATTGAGTTGATAATATTTCTTGCCTTACATTATTTTTTGCAGATGTAATGATTGCAGCGAGTCCAATAAAAACTGCAATGAGAAGTAATAAATTGATATAAGTGAGTAATCTAAATTTTAGACTCATAATTTACCCATTCTATAGTAAGGCCGATTTTGTCTTCATCCACAACAAATTCATGTTGAACACCAAAATTTGGAACTGCGACTAAAATGTCTTCAGAATAAATGATTGGTAATAATTGTCTTTCCCATGGAGGCATATTCATTTTCTGCAATAAATATTTTAAAGTTCTAGTTGGCTGATCTCTTTTTGGTTTAAATCGCTCTCCACCTTTTCGGTTTTGAATTCTTAAAATTGAAGACCCCACCTTTTCTAAAGAGATACCTTTGCCTAAAGTAGGCTTAAATAATAACTTACTAGACCCAGGTAGCTGAAATATCTCCTCACCCTTCCAAATTAAATCATAGCTATTCTTTTCTTTTGTAATTTTAACCAGCCATAAAAAATCATTGTATGCTCTAACTGACATTTCTGATGAAATATGAATATTTATTTGAGAATCTTTTTTAACAACTTTGATTTGGTTATACAATTCATTTATAATTTTTTTTGATGGCATTAGCTGTTTATTAACATCTAACCACCAACGTATAAGGTTTATAACTCTTTCTTTCTCTAATACCTTCAACATCGACAATGATAGTCGTTCTTTATTCCCTGTAAAATAAAGATTAGCATCTTCTTTAGCAATGGCTTTATGAAGATTTAAACCTTCAGCTATATTTTCAGAAGATCTACTAATAGTGTTAATTATATTCGGGTACCTAGTTTGAATTAAAGGTAAAATTTCATTTCTTAAAAAGTTTCTATCAAACTTTGAGTTACTATTACTTTCATCTTCTATAAAATTTAAATTATTTTCTTCTGCGTAGCTTTTTATTACAGTTCGATTAATCTTTAGCAACGGTCTCCAAATATTCCTTTCTTTATCAAAAGAAGGCATGGCAGCCAAGCCATTCAATCCACTTCCTCTAAAAAGCTGAAGTAAGAGAGTTTCAGCTTGGTCATTTTGATGATGCCCTAAAACTAAAATTCCTTTTCTATGGATTTCCAGAGATTGATATCTGCTTTTTCTTGCAGCAGCCTCAATTCCCATAGATAAATTAGGTTTTATATTTACTTTTTCTGAAACAAATGGAACACCTAGCTTCTTACATTCTTTATGGCAAAAAGCTAGCCAATCATCTGCATCTTTACTTAAGTCATGATTAATGTGGATTGCACTTAGTTTTAATTTTAATTTTAATTTAAGTTCACTTAGAGCATGAAGAATAACCAAAGAATCTATACCACCACTTAAAGCAACGCTCACATCTACTGGCTTCTTTGATAACTTAAAAAAATCATTAAATGAATTAATAATCTCAGAGAAAATAACTTCAGATTTATTTTTCACTCTCTGAGGTGTGTCCAAAGTTCATAAGTCGTTGATATCTATTCTTAAGAAGAGAGTTAATTGGTTCTTTTTTAAGTTTTCTTAACTCTTTTTTTAAAGCATATTTCACATTACTCATTGTTAATTTTATGTCTCGATGAGCACCACCTAAAGGTTCTTGAATAATTTGGTCAGCTAGTGTTAATTTTTTTAGGATACTCGCAGTAATACCCAGCGTTTCAGCCGCAACCTCAGCCATCTCTGTTTTCTTCCAAAGAATAGAGGCGCACCCTTCAGGAGAAATAACTGAGTAAGTTGAATATTGAAGCATTAATAATGAATCAACTACGCCTAAAGCTAAAGCACCTCCAGACCCACCTTCTCCAATTACAATGCCAATAATTGGAGTTTTTAATTCAGACATAACATATAAATTTCTTGCGATTGCTTCTGATTGCCCACGTTCTTCTGCACCTATCCCTGGGTATGCTCCTGGGGTATCAATAAGTGTAATGATCGGGATAGAAAATTTTTCTGCGAGCTTAAAAAGACGGAGAGCTTTACGGTATCCTTCTGGACGTGGCATACCAAAATTTCTATATTGCCTTTCTTTTGTATCTCTACCCTTTTGATGGCCAATTACCATAACTGATTGAGATTCGAAAGTTGCTAAACCTCCAACTATTGCATGGTCATCAGCATAAGCACGGTCGCCGTGTAATTCGTGAAAATCAGTAAATAAATTAGATATATAATCAAGGGTATATGGTCGTTGAGGATGTCTTGCGACCTGAGAGATTTGCCAGGCTGTTAAATTGTCATAAATTTCATGCAAAGATTTATCAGACTTCTCTTCTAACTGTTTAAGCTCTCTTGTTATATCTAAAGATGAGTGTTCATCGTTTGCTTTCCTAAGGCTAATAATTCTATCTTCTAAGCTTTCAATAGATTTCTCAAATTCCAGATAAATAGGCTTCATATTTTTTTGGATTAAAATTACAGGGGTTTAATTATAAAGTATTTTTACATTGTCATCATGAAAGGATTCGGTCAGCCCTATAATTAAATCCTCATGAAGAGAAACCTCCCACTCAGAACCTAAAATTAATTCGACTCGCCCTTGCTTATTTTGGTACTCAATTTTAACTTTACACTTTTTATATGTAGTGTCTAAATCACAATATGGTTTAAGTAACTCCTTAAGCTTAAGTGCGTCCACCTGACTATTTAATGATATCTTCAACAAATTTGCTTTTAAGCTTTGAAATGTCATTAAATCATAAACCTTGAGAGCACTCAAACGATTACTACCGCTATAATCATCAAGACTCACGCGACCTTCAATAATTATTAATTCATCGCCTTTTATTAAACTATACGACTGTGTTAGTAAATTATTTCCTAAAACAGCATCAATACTAGCTTCTCCATCATCTATGGTAATAATTGCAATTTTACCTCTCGATGACTGTCTGTATTTAACAGATGAGACGATACCTGCAATTAAATAACTTTCTTGTCGAGGTTTTAGATCAATTAACTTAGTTGAGATAAAGCTTTTAATTATTTTTTTATAATATGAAAAAAGATGCCCACTAAAATAAAAACCTAATGCTGCCTTTTCTTCTAAAAGTTGAATTTTCTCTTCCCATGGGGTCATTTCAACTAATTTTATAGCTTCAATATCAGAGCCACCAAACAATCCTTCTTGTCCAACTTCATTTTTACTTTGTTCTGCCATTTTAATAGCTAAACTAACACTAGCCAATAAAGATGCCCGATTAGGCTCAATTTTATCAAATGCTCCTGAGCGAACCAACGATTCAACCACGCGTCGATTAACTTTTGTAAGGTCAAGTCTAGAAGTGAAATCAAAAAGTGACTTATAAGAGCCATTATTTTTCCGCTCATCTAATATAAGATCAATTGATGAATCTCCTGTACCCTTAATTGCGCCTAATCCATAGAGGATTTGATTGTTATCTAATGGAATAAATTTATACGAACTTTCATTAACATCTGGTGGCAATAATTCCACACTATTAAGCTTACAATCATCGAATAAAAGATGGATATTGTCTGTATTATTCATGTCTGCTGACATCGAAGCTGCTAAAAAAGAGGATGCATGATGTGCTTTTAAATAAGCTGTTTGATATGCTATTTTTGCATATGCTGCAGCATGAGATTTATTAAAGCCATAGCCAGCAAATTTCTCTAATAAATTAAACAACTCATTAGCTTGACTTTTATTTAGATTATTTTTAATTGCCCCACTTACAAAATCTTCACGTTGGTCATCCATTTCCTCTTTATCTTTTTTACCCATAGCCCTTCTTAAAAGATCAGCACTACCTAGACTATAACCTGCCACTGCTTGTGCAATTTGCATTACTTGTTCTTGGTATACAGCAATCCCATATGTTTCTTTTAAGATAGATTCTGTTGCAGGATGAGGGTAAGTCACTTTTTGTTGTCCAAGTTTTCTTCGACAGAATTCTGGAATTAAGTCCATAGGACCAGGCCTATACAAGGCAACTAACGCAACAATATCTTCAAAACAATCTGGTTTGGCTTGCTTTAACATATCCTTCATACCGCTTGATTCTAATTGAAATACGGCTGTGGTGTTTGAGTTCTTTAGAAGCTTAAATGTAGCTTTATCGTTGATAGGAATTTCATCTAGATCAAGAAGAGTAAGATTATTCTCCTCAAGGATACGGTTTGCATTTTTTAAAGCCATATCAATAATGGTTAAAGTCCGTAACCCTAAGAAATCAAATTTTACCAATCCAACGGATTCGACATCATACTTATCGAACTGACTAATTATTCCCTCTCCATCAGGTTGACAATAAATAGGTGAGAAAGCAGAAATCTCAGTAGGAGCAATTAAAACTCCTCCCGCGTGCATACTAACGTTTCGAACTAAACCTTCAAGTCGCATAGCTAAATCAAATAATTCTTTAACCCCTTCTTCTTTTGCAATTCTTTCTTTAATTCTTGGCTCTTGTTCTATTGCAGCTTTCAAAGTAATGCCTAATTCATTTGGTATTAATTTTGCAATTTCCTGAACGAAAGAGAACGATAGCTGAAGTACTCTTCCAACATCTCCAATAGCAGCTCTTGCCGCCATTGTGCCAAAAGTAACTATTTGTGAAACCGAATTAGACCCATACTTTTCTTTAACATAGCCAATAACTTTATCTCTACCTTCCATACAAAAATCGATATCAAAATCAGGCATAGAAACTCGATCTGGGTTAAGAAATCTTTCAAAAAGAAGGTTGTACTCTATAGGATCAAGATCAGTAATCCCCAAGCTATATGCCACAACTGAACCAGCGCCTGAACCCCTTCCAGGACCAACTGGAATCTTATTTTCTTTTGCCCAATTAATAAAATCAGCAACAATTAAAAAATAACCGGCATAACCCATTTGGTTTATGACACCTACTTCAAAATTTAAACGTTCTTCATACTCAATTTTTTTTTGTTTTTGAATAGCTTTATCTAAAAAAAGAACTTCGAGTTTTTTTTTCAATCCATTTTGTGCTTCATTTAATAAATAATCACCAATCTTAATATTGTTTGGTATTGGAAAATTTGGTAAATAATTTTTACCTAAATCAAAGCTAAAATTACATCGATACGCAATAGAAACCGAATTTTGTAATGCTGATGGTATATCTGAAAATAATTCGGCCATCTCAACTTCATCTTTGCAGTACTGGTCCGAAGTAAATAATTTTGGCCTTCTCCTGTCTCCTAGAACAAACCCCTCAGCTATACAAGATTTTGATTCATGCGCTCTAAAATCATCCTCTTTCATAAACTGAATGGGATGAGTGGCTACCACTGGAACCTTATTATCAAGAGCAAAATGAAGTGCTTGTTTGATGTATCGTTCTTGTTGTGTCCTAAATTCGCCTTCTCCATTCCGTTGCAACTCGATATAGAATCGATCACCAAAAGAATTTTTCCACTGATTTAGCATTTCTTCTGCTTGCTCTAATTTTTCCTGAAGTATAAGTTGACCAATATCACCAGAAGTTGCGCCAGATAAAATTATTAAATCTTTGTTAAATTCACTTAACAACCAAGATTTTTTTATCTCAACACGCTCACGATATTGGTTCTCTAAATAAGCTTTTGAGATTAATTGAGAAAGGTTTTTATACCCTTTGTTAGTTTGGCAAAGTGCTAAAATACGATACGGCTCATTTCTATTAATTTCATTTTCAAGCCAAAGATCGCAGCCAATCAATGGCTTTATGCCTTTTTCTAATGCTTTTTTATAGAATTTTACTGCGCCAAATAAATTACTTAAATCAGTTAAAGCTATTGCTGGCATATTTTTATTAACCGCCTGCTCTACATAATCTCCAATCTTCACTATGCCATCCGTGATTGAAAATTCACTATGACAACGAAGGTGGATATAATGAGATTTATCTAATTTCTGCATAAAAATTATTTTACCTTAGAAGCTTTGTTAGAATAGACAGAAATACTAATTTATTTTAATATAGTTTTTAATAACCAAGGAGAAAAGCATGAGCCAAGTAACTTTAAAAGGTGGTCCAGTGAGTATCGGAGGGGAGTTTCCTGCAATAGGAGAAGCTGCTAAAGATTTTAGTTTAGCAAATAACAAACGAGAAAATATTAATTTAGCTAGTTTTGGTTCAAAAAGAAAAATTTTAAACATATTTCCAAGTATTGATACACCCACTTGCGCACTTTCAGTCAAACGATTCAATGATGAAGCTGCTAATCTAGATAACACAGTTGTTCTATGTATATCAACTGATCTTCCTTTTGCGCAAAAACGGTTTTGTGGGGCTGAAGGTACAGAGCATGTTGAAACACTCTCGGCTTTTAGGAATATTGAAAAATTCTCGACAGATTATGGTGTAGCAATATTAGATAGCTCACTCCAAGGACTTACAACACGAGCAGTAATAGTTCTTGATGAATCAAACAAAGTTATCCATTCTGAATTAGCTCCGGAAATAACTGAAGAACCAAATTATGATGCAGCATTAAGTGTTTTAAAATAATTTAAGTTCTGTTGCTACCAGCAACCATTTTAATTTCAAATAATCTACAATCTAAGGCGCCGTTATATAACGGTGTCTTTTTAGTTGGGGAAAGACGCATTAACTTTGGCATTCTTAAATCACTAGTTAAAAAATAAGTCCGCCAACCAGAAAGTTTTTTCTTCATTGTAGAAGCCCATAATGGATAAGCTTTAGCTAAATTTTCATCTTCACCAATTCTCACTCCATATGGTGGATTAGTAATTAAGACACCTGCTTTCAGGGGAACCACGATATCATTAAAACTTTTACAGCTTAATTCTACCGCGACAGCAAGGCCAGCCTCTTCAAGGTTACTTTTAGTAACTCGAATGGCTCTTAAATCTTCATCTGATCCATAAATATGAGAAAAAACTAAAGACTTAATTTGCGATTGATATTCAGATTTTATATTCTTAAAAAGGATGGAATCAAAATTTCTCCAATACTCAAAGCCGAAACTTCTTTTAAGTCCTGGCGCTTTATTCAATGCAATCATTGCGGCTTCAATTAAAAATGTGCCGCTGCCACACATTGGGTCCAATAAAGGCTCACCAACCTTCCAACCACTTAAGACCAATATACCTGCTGCTAAATTCTCTCTTATTGGGGCTTCAACACTGGATTTTCTAAATCCTCTTTGGTAAAGAGGTTGGCCTGATGTGTCTATATATAAATCAAAATAATTAGCTTCTAAGTAAAGATGGATTCTGATATCTGGATCTCTAATCTCAACATTTGGTCGAGCATTAACTTGACTTCGGAACTGATCACAAATTGCATCTTTAATCCTTAATGTCATAAAATCAAGACTCTTTAATGGGCATTTAACTCCTGTAGTACTAACTTTAATTCCATGAGATACATCAAATAAATTTGCCCATTTCACATTAAGCGCTGCATTATAAAGATCATCTTCAGTTTTATAATCACCATTAGCAACCCGACAAAGAATCCTTGTTGCAATTCGGCTAGTAAGATTTGCTCTATACATAACTTCAGTTGATGACTCGAACTTAACACCGCCGTCAACAATTTTAATTTCCACTGCTCCTAAAGCAGTTAATTCATCTGACAAAATAGCTTCTAAGCCTCGTGGGCATGATGCAAAGTATTGTGATTTCAATCTATTTCCTAATGAAAGCGAATTTTCTTTGAGTTGCCTCGCTTATTATTTTTAATGAGTCGGCTGAAATATAGCATTAAATCAAGTCCATAATTCATTTCTAAAGACTTTATTTTCTGCTTTAAAATATTAATTGGGTATTCAACATTTTTTTCATTAAAAGCAAAAACAATAACATTACCTGGCTTACTAGACTCAGCATAAAGAACTTGCTGGTCAAAAACTAAGTTAATACGATCTATATAAAGAGGTGTTTTAGAATCAGAGCCCCAAAGATTAATCATAAAAACACCTTTTTCTGATAATGCATTTCTACATGATTCAAAATAAGAAATGGTGCAAAACTCCTCTGGGAGCCCGTAATCCTCGAAAGCATCTGAAATCAGTAAATCATATTTTTTCTCTGTTTCTTTTATATATTTAATACCATCCCCTTGGAGAATATTAAATCTATTTTTTGATATTGGTAACTTAAAAAAATGTTTAGCAATTTGTATTACCTTTGGATTAAGCTCTAAGATAGTTAATTTTGCCTTAGTAAACAATCTATAAAAGAATTTAGGCATTGCGCCTCCCCCAAGCCCAATACATAAGATTTCTTTAGGGTTGTCCAAGAATAATGCAGCCATTGACATAGTATGAGTATAATCAATCTCTAAGTGGAAAGGATTGTCGATTCGCATTGAGCTTTGAATGGTAATTGAACCTATATGCATTGATATAACCCCATCTTTCTCACTCACCTCAACAGCCATATCTTCAAATTTTAAACTAGTTAGTTTTTTATCGTCCAAAAAAAGATTTCCTATGAATTTTTTTATAGCTACCATTATTGATTGACTAGCTCAGTCCATTTTTTTTCAAGTCTCTTAAGGGAAATAGGGTAAGGTGTTTTTAATTCTTGAGCAAATAAAGAAACTCGTAATTCTTGCATCGCCCATTGAAAATCAATATAAGGCTTAGGCACTACATAGTCAACCTCTACAAATTCACTTACTTTTTCAATCCATTTTGTTTGTAATCGAGCAATATCTCTAAAGAGCTCCTGATCTTTAGTTTCACGTTGGTTATATTTTTCAATTCGTATTTTTATTGCTAAAAGAAACCTTGGGTAGTTTCTAAATTGTTCAAATAAAAATAAAGGTTTCTCATAGGGTGGAAGTAAGATTTCTAATTGTTCATCTATATCATCAATGAATGCCGTTGGTAAAAAATTATTATTATTTAATAAGAGTGATAATTCTTGATATAAGTTACCAACCTCAATCAAAATATTAGAAAGCTCAAGGGTCACTTTACCTATTTTATTTTTTACAAAGCTAACTAACTCATCAAATGATTCTTGAGTTCTTGGAATGGGTTTTTCCCAAGCCATAGATTCATCCATAACTACATCAAGGTAATTCTGTTTTAATAAATCAGGCTCAATGTAGGTTTTAAGTTTTAATGCAAAGCTATCAAATTCTGGTGGGGCTTTTTTTAATATCTTAATTCGATCTTTAATTTGCAACTGAATTAGAGTTTTTACTCCCTGATAATGATGAATTATTGCTTCGTCAGCATTGTCTAATACTTTTAAGTTTACAGAGTTATTTTGGCTAATTAAGGCCGGGAACCCTCTGACAGTTTCTTCATGCCAAACTTCTTCAACAATCTCCGGTATTTCAAAATTTGGCCAATAAGTTAAATTTTCTATTTCAATATCAAAAGCAACCTCTTCAATCACTTCTGAAACTCTTTCTTTATTGGCTTGCTGAAGGTTTAATAAATCTCTTGAGGAGTCTATTTCGTAGCCTTTTTCATCAACAATTTCATAATTAATTTTTAAATGCTGAGGCAAAGCATCAATCAATTTATTTTCAACTCGAAAAGAAGTTTTTGTTTTACTTCTAATAAACTTTGTTAAAGCATCATTAAAATTAACTTTATAATCTGCTTCTGATAAAAATTCTGTTACTACCTTTTGCACTGGGCCTAATTGGGTTCGCAATGGTTTTGGCATAGCCTTAATTAAAGTTGAAACTTTCTCACGAATCATTCCAGGCACAAGCCAATCCATTGATTCTTTCTTTATTTGACTTAAGGCAGAATATGAAAAAGCAACAGTTAATCCATCATTTGGATGATTCGGCTCAAAATGATATTTAAGTGTGACAGGTATATTATTCACTTTAAGTTTATCTGGATACTGGATGTTATCAATTTGATCAGCGCTTTTTTGCATTAAATATTCTTTACTTAAAAATAAATATTTTGGGTCTTTTTGTTCGACATTTTTTCTCCAAAATTCAAAACCAGCCCCATTCATAATATCTGTACTAATTTTATTTTCATAGAATTGATAAAGAACATCTTTATTAATTAAAATATCCTGACGACGAGACTTATGTTCTAATTTTTCAATCTGATCAATTAAATCTAAATTATGCTTCCAAAAAGGTGCATTGGTTTCATATTCCATTTCGACCAACCCCTGTCTAATAAATATTTTTCTAGCCTCTGAGAGATTAACTGACCCATAATGGATTGTCTTACCAGAATTAATTATTAACCCATAAAGCAATGACTTTTGAGTAGCGTCCACTCGGCTTAATTTTTTATTCCATCTTGGATTACTGTACTCACAATCAACTAAATGCAAAGCCAATTTTTCAACCCATTTAATATCAATCTTCGCAACGCATTGTGCATATAGCTTTCCTGTATCAATAATTTCAGCAGCCGTAATCCACTTATAATTCTTATTGCGAAAAAGTTTAGGCCCAATCAAAAATTTAATGCCACGTGCTCCAAGATATTCATAACCCTCAGAATCTTTAAAACCAATATTCCCTAATAATCCTGATAAAAGTGAAAAATGAATTTGTTCGTAATTCGCATCTTGATTGCTAACCTTATAATCTAATTCTTCTATCATTTGTAAAAGTTGTTTATAAAGCTCTTGCCATTCTCGCATCCGGTTAAAAGATAAAAAATACTTTTCACAAAAAATTCTAAGGGATTTACTCTTCAGATCTTTTGCTTCTTTTTTAAAAAGAAGCCATAACTTTAAAAAACTTAAAAAACCTGATTCTGCATCATGAAATAAAAGATGAGCTTGATCAGCTTTTTCTGCTTTATCAAACGGCCTCTCTTTTGGGTCAGAAATACTTAAAGCACTTATAATCACTAAAATCTCTTTTACACAATTTTGTTTTTTTGATTCTATTAAAATTCGACCTAAAGATGGATCAAGTGGCATCTGTGCAAGTTGCCTCCCTAAAGGTAAAATCTTATTTTCATTATCAACAGCTCCTAATTCATTTAATAATTGATAACCATCTTGAATAAATTTATAGACAGGTGGCTGCAAAAAGGGGAATTGATCAACAGCTCCTAAATTTAGTGAGGACATTTTAAGAATGACAGAAGCTAAAGAGGTTCTCATTATTTCAGGATCTGTAAATTCAGGACGCGTCTGAAAATCATCTTCCTCATAAAGTCTAATGCATATTCCTGGAGCAACTCGCCCACACCTCCCCGCCCTTTGATTTGCTGAAGCTTGTGAAATCCTTTCAATCAATAATTGCTCTATCTTTAATCTTGGGCTATAACGAACAATTCTTGCGAGTCCGGTATCAATTACAAACTTAATACCAGGCACGGTTAGCGAGGTTTCTGCAATGTTGGTAGTTAAAATAATACGTCTAAGCCCACTAGTTTGAAATATTTTTTGCTGCTCCTTAATTGCAAGCCTAGAATACAATGGCAAAATCTCAAATTGACTGTTCAACTGATCCGTTAAAAATCTTTTAACGTCATGAATATCTCGTTCACCAGGCAAAAAGATTAAAATATCCCCTTTTAGTTTATCTAAGTCATGAACTGCGGATAAAACTGCGTCCTCTATATCCTCTAAAGTCTCATCGGTTTTTTTTCTTAATGGCCTATATAAAACTTCGACAGGAAATGTGCGGCCTGAAACTTGAATAATAGGTGCGTCATTAAAATGAGATGAAAACTTATCTACATCAATCGTCGCACTTGTAATAATAATTTTTAAGTCTAAGCGCTTTGGTAATATATTTTTTATGTACCCAAGCAAAAAATCGATATTTAAACTTCTCTCATGGGCTTCATCGATAATCAAAGTATCGTATTTTTTTAATAAAGGATCGCTTTGTGTTTCAGCTAACAAAATACCGTCAGTCATTACTTTAATTGAGGAATGCTTAGATATCTTATCGGTAAATCTTACTTTATACCCTACCAAATCTCCGACATTACTTTGGAGTTCCTCAGATATTCTTGTTGCAACAGAACGGGCTGCTATTCTTCTTGGCTGGGTATGGCCAATAATTTTTTCTACGCCACGGCCAAGCGCTAAACAAATTTTTGGTAACTGTGTAGTTTTTCCGGAACCTGTTTCTCCACAAATTATGACAATTGGATTATTGGTAATAGCTTTTTTTATATCCGCAATTCTCTGACTTACTGGAAGAACATCGGGGAAGTTAATTTTTTTTATAATTGTATTTTGCATTAACAAATGTAATTAGCGTCTTTATTTAGCTGGGCTTAATGGGGTTAAGTTAGTTGTATATTCTTTTGTTTCCCCTGCTTTATTTGTAAACTTAAATTTGGATAATCCTTCAGCAGTTGCTTCCGCGAAGGCTTGCTGAAATAATGATAATCCAGTTAAATACTGTTTTGTTTTCCCTGCTTTATTTGTAAACTTAAATTTGGATAATCCTTCAGCAGTTGCTTTCGAGTAGGCTTGCTGAAATAAGCTTTTGACTTGCTCAATAGGTAAAACCTTTGCTAACTCAATTTGTTTAACTTTATTTTGTATAGTCACAGTTTTGTCTTGCCTAATGTCTTGCCTAATACAATCTTCAATACCGGTTTTTCCATCTTCATAACCCGGCTTATAATAAAATTTATGGAACTTATATGTCCCTTTCGAACTTCTAGTAAATTTTGCTACCCCCACACCATAATCCTGATTTGCTTTATCATCTAATGCAAAATATATGGCTACGTCCATTCCATTTGCTGATGCAAAGCCTTTATATAAGCCAAATTGAGGGTCATCGAGAATAAATTCATAACTAACATAATCACCACTACTATGATTAGGTTGAATTTCCATAGTGACTGTCCTAAAAAGTTCTCCTTCTTTTGCATCTACGCCCCTACAATTATAAGTTCCACTGAAATTATTGATACCAGCTATATGCTTTAAAGTGTACTGTACAATCTGCCTCTGACAACCCAAGCTAACAATTAAAAAGAATGGGATTATAATTAATTTAAATACTCTAACAAAAAAATACTTCATAATTCGACCTTAAATTCTTTAATTAAAATTAAATCTTGGTTTTAGAGCCTGCAAATTAAACTCTTCTAATATATTATCAATTCTTTCTATCGCATTACCCTTTTTGGACCCAATATATTCTGCAATTATCAATTCATTTTTCATTGAGTGTTCCCATCCTACTAATTCAGTCACTGTAACTTTGTAACCTTGAGATTCTAATAATAAACAACGCAATACATTAGTTAAATGACTACCCATTTCTACCGTATGAATTCCATGCCTCCATAATTCTGCCAATGGCTTTTTTAAAGATTGGGCTTTGTTACTTTTTAAATGCTTTGCAATTTCTGCCTGGCAACATGGAACCAACAACATATATTTAGCTTTTCTTTCTAATCCAAAGTGAATGGCATCATCGGTAGCTGTATCGCAGGCATGAAGTGCTGTGACCATGTCAACATTATCAAGAATCAATTCTTTTGAATTTACTATATCAGAATTGATAAATGACATCCGCTCAAACTTCAATTCACGCGCTAAATTTTTTGTATTCTCAACCAATTCATTTCTTGATTCAATTCCAGTGACAGACCCTAATGTATTTTTAATAAAAAGATCATATAAAATAAAGCCTAAATAAGACTTTCCGCAACCATGGTCAACAATTAAGAATTTCTCATTCTCTTTTTTAATTGTTTTCAAAATGGGCTCAACAAAATTATATAAATGATAGACCTGTTTTAACTTTCTTCGAGAATCCTGATTAATTTTGCCATCACGAGTTAGAATATGAAGTGACTTCAATAGTTCAATTGATTGCTGAGGTTTTATATCTTCTAGCTTTTGCATGCCAATAGTTTACCTTAATCTTTAATAGGTCATAATTACACAATATTAAATATAATTTTTTTATTAGGATGATTCAATGAGTATTCAGTGGTATCCAGGACACATGACTGCAGCTAAGAAAAAAGCAGAGGAGGCTATGGAATTTCATGATGTAATTATTGAAGTCTTAGATGCCAGAATCCCTGGTAGCTCAATTAACCCGATGATTGAATCAATTCGTTCAGCTCGCCAGAGACCCCATCTTAAGGTCCTTAATAAAGCCGACCTTGCGGATCCAAAAGTCACTGAGCAATGGGTAAATTATTTTAACTCTCAGCCAAAAACAAATGCGATTAGTTTGTCAGCAAAAAAAACAAGTAATGTTAAACAAGTGTTATTAAATTGTGAAAAATTAGCTCCCCATAGAGGAACTTCTGTTAAGCCTCTTAGGATGTTAATTATGGGAGTGCCGAACGTAGGTAAATCGACCATCATTAATGCTTTAAAGAATAAGAAAATTGCAAAAGTTGGGAATGTACCAGCAGTCACCAAAATGCAGCAGCGAATTGAAATAAATAGTCGCATGATACTCACTGATACGCCTGGAATGATGTGGCCAAAAATCACAAATGAATTGGATGGTATTTTTTTAGCTGCCTCACATTCAATCGGAATTAATGCTTATGATGAAATTGAAACTGCATTAATATTAAGTGATACATTAAAAGAGAGGTATCCGGAATCATTAATAACTTATTATGGTTTCAAGAGTCCTCTTCCAAGTGATGAAGAGTTTCTTGGGCATATTGCTAAAGCGAGAAATTTTATTATTAAAGGTGGTAAAGCCAACCTTCTGAAAGCAGCGATTACTTTTATTAATGATTATCGTAACGGAGTGATTGGTAAAATTAGCTTAGAGTCGCCCTCATCAAGAAAACTGATGCTCGACAATTCCAAAACAAAGCAAGAAATATAATCTAACATCTGGTTCGCTTCGCATACATATATATATGCATACTACATATAGCCAATAATAGCCAATATTATTGATTATTAAAGGTTTTTTATGTAGTTAAAAAACAACAAAATTGTATCTAATTTGGTTAAATTATTATGTATTATCAGAATCATAATTTATAATATTTATATGCAATTTAAATTCGTAACAAATCAATTCATAGCAAAATATTTATTCTTCGTACTGGTTTTATTCGCAACCCAAGTAAATTCGGTTGATGCAGATAAGATAAAAAGTGCCGCAAAGGAAAAGCTTAAGAATAAAGCTGTTGGTATAACAACCTCTTACCTTGAAAAATATTTTGATGTATTCGAATTAAGCATTGACTCCCCAGACGACCTTTCAAGCGCAAGCATCCTTGTGGTAAAGGGACTGTCTGATCCTGACGATATAAAAAATACATGGTTTACTCAAGGAAGCGTGTTCGTTAATGCAGGTCGAGCGACACTGAATCTAGGGTTAGGTTATCGTCGCCTCATGGCTGATGATAAATTGCTACTTGGCGTAAATACTTTTTATGACCAAGAATATCCTTACCGTCATGGCAGAGCAAGTTTAGGGCTAGAAGCAAGAACCACAGTGGGTGAAATAAATGCTAATAGATATTGGGCAACAACTGGCTGGCAAGCGGGGGATAATGCCATGGACGAACATGCTTTAGGAGGTGTTGATATTGAAATTGGTATGCCTTTACCTTATATGAACTGGGCTACATTCTACGCAAAAGCATTTAAATGGAATACTGAGACACCTGGCGTAAAAGATTCAGTAGGGAATATTCTTTCTTTCAGGGCTGAAGTGCCAGTTATTCCTGGCTTTGCCATTGAAGCTGGACAGACACAATATTCATCCGATGAAAGCACCAATAACTTTGTGAAACTTGAATACGACTTAATTCAAGCATTTAAAAAAGAGAAAGCGCCTTTATTTACAAATTACGCCTACAAAATGGCTAGCATGGAAGGCCAACGCCTCAAGAAAGTAAGAAGAGAGAATAAAATTTATAAGCAAATGAAAAATTCATCAGTTACGGTGAAAGGGTTTTAGATAAAATGACACTTAGAACAACATCAACTTTCATACTCTTATTATTTATGCTCTTAATGGCTACTTCTTCTCAAGCAACTTGCACAAGAAACGCAGCAGATGCAATTATTGTTGATGCAGATAATAGCACAATGGTAACTAATTCAAATGGAGAAGTTGATCAATGTAGTGAAATACCTGACAATTACTTAATAAATTTCTTTAAAATGGGTATCTGTACTGCCGACCCAATAAACGCTGCTGGTGAAGATCCAGATTTTTCTTCATGCTCGTTCATGCTTGACAATGCTGATGGTGTTGATCATGTTATAAAGATGCCAAACGTGGGCAGTCTTCCGACTGGTAATTTTGATATTCCGCCAGGAACTTATACTCATATGGTGGCTGTATTGTCCAATAGATTTGGAATTAAGCATACAGAAACATTTACTGAAGCACTTCGAGGGTTGACCGGTACAGGGACAACTTGTTGGTCGATAGCGGATAAAATCACTGCCTATACTAATGAAACTGTGAATAATACAACGAATACTCATGATACAGTTGCTACAGATAATGCGCCTGATACTAATGTGCTTGAATGTGGTACAGCTGCTGCTGCAACTCCAGGCTTTAGCTATGAAGTGATTAACGTTTTCAGTAATGCCTGTTCTAGTTGGGATGGATACTGGGATAGCGGAGAAGGTCGAACTATGTCTAATGGAACAGCAGAAGCAAAACTATTGCAAAGTGATAATTCTGCGGCCACTGCTTGTACAAACGCAACAAAAATGCTTTGGGTGGTTCAATGGACAAATCCAAAAACAGTAACCAAAGCATCGCAATTTAGTTTAGAGTTTAAGTTAACTGATTCTGTGAGTGTCGATCTGGCGACTGATAATACTACGGGTTATGCAGTTAAGATGGGTGCTGATCCTGTGACATCAATTCTAACTGTAACAGAACCGAAAGCTATTAACTAAACCCGCTAGATTAATAAAAAATAAGCGACTGGTTGCTATACTAGGCTTTATGAAAAATTTAATTAAAGTATTTATTCTATGTGCTTCATTTTATTCCAATTTATTAATTGCCAAAAATTTTGAAATATCTGAAGAAGGTATAGTAGTTAAAAATATAACCTGTGAAGCTCCATCAAGCCCTGCAAACAATCAAGACAAATATAAGCTCATTACCATGCTTATTTACAATAAAAATAATTACCCAATTGAATCAAAAATTTTAAATTTTGATCTTTACGATAAGGATGGTGATCGATTATTTAGCCATGCGTTTATTCTTCAGATGGCGCCAAGAACCGCAGCTAAGGAAGTGGTGACAGTTCCTGACTGTAATGATTCATTTTTTGGTAGAAAGGTAATTTATAAATTTTATATGTGACTTAAATGAAGAAAAAAATTTTATTTCTACTTTTAACTTTATGCCAAAATATATTTGCTGAAGAAATTTCGTCAAAAACAAAAGAAATAGTGATAATAAAAAACTTTACGGTAAGTCAAGAATGTAGCAGTTATGAAAAGATTGAAGGTAAAGAATATTGCGTAAAAAGAAGTAGCATCACTCTAAACTCATGTGGCCCCCTGTCTGATTGGCCATGCATGGAAGAACAAGGCTGTTTAATAATAGATAAATTTACTCTAAAAGATTAACTCTTTTTTATTTTAAGTAATTTTCCACTTCTCCCAATATGGTACCCTCGACAAGAATCGAACTTGTATCTAGAGTTTAGGAAACTCTTGTTCTATCCGTTGAACTACGAGGGTTAAATTCTTAAACCTAATTTCTTAATTTTTCATTATTTTTTGAATCATCTTTAATCCAAAATTAACTCCAAAACCATTTACATCGCTCGATACCGCTCCTAGACCTCCTTTTCGATTACTTGAAGATAGATCTATATGAAGCCATGGGATATCATTTTCTACAAATCTTCCTAAAAATCTAGCGGCGTGAATATGGTCAGGACCCCCTTCCAAAGTACACTGCTTTATATCAGCAATCTGACTTTCTAAGTCTTCTTCATAATCCTCATCATAGGGAAATCCAGCAATTCTCTCTCCAGCCTCCATACCTGCGCCAACCGCCATACATGATAATTCTGGACGGTTACTTATTGCACCGCTATAACGGTCACCCATTGCTACATGCATACATCCAGTTAAGGTAGCAAAATCAATCATAGCTTTTGGTTTTCTTCGAGAAGCTAAAGTTAAAGTGTCGGCTAATACCATTCTACCTTCTGCATCGGTATGAACAATTTCAATAGTCATTCCATTTAATGCTTGAACGACGTCATTCTGTTTGTAGGCCTTAGGTCCGATATGGTTTTGAGCAACAGCTAACCAACAGTCTAATTTTATAGGCAAGTTAGCTAATGTGGCTGCCTGAAGTATTCCTAAAACCACTGCTGATCCATTCATATCCTCATGCATACCATTCATATATTTCGCCGGCTTTAAATTATGGCCCCCTGTATCGAAGCATATCCCCTTCCCAATTAATGCGATAGATTGTTTTGCTCTTTTGGGCTCATATCTTAAATTAACAATTGCAGCATCTTGTGGGTCAGACCCTTGACCTACTGCAAAAAATGCACCTGCTCCCATTTGCTTTAATTTTGACATCGAGTATTCCTGTAGCTTCCATTTATTTTGTTTGGCTAATTTCTTAATTTTTCCTCTATAAATGGAAGGGGTTAAATTGTTTGGAGGTGTTATTGTTAATTCACGCGTTAAAGTATTACCTGCTACAGTTGCTGAGATAGTCCCTAAATCAATAGAGGAGGTAATTCCATAAAGTATTAGATTTCTTAATGGTACATTCTTATTGTCTTTTTTATGTGAAGGAAGCTTCTGTGTATTTAAAAGCGCTACATAAACTGCAGCCTCGCCCCATAATTTTGAAAGTTTATCTTCAACTTGGCACATAATTGAAATTGAAGTGGGTTTTTCATTAAGAATAGATGTTAATGTTTTTCTTAATAATGTATGGCATTGAAATAAATTTATACTATCTGATGCCATAACCCAACAAACAATACCCCCATCTTTAAGCTCAGTTACGATTGGGGCCTTCTTCAAATCATTTATTTTCTTTCCAATTCTCTTTAATTTTTTTTTCAATACATCTTGTAACGGAAAACTTTTTTGCTTCTCATCAATAATAAAGAGGGTGTGAGAAATTTTATTTATTGCATTCTCTGTTGGAATCTGACCTTCTTTTTCAATTTTTGTAATCATATATGACCTTTAAATTTTTATTTAAATCAATAACTTAAGATAAATATTTACCTAATAAATTATCAAATAATACTTGACCAAATCCTTTAAAAACACGAAAATATCATTTATATAATTTAATGTTTATGATTTTAAATAATAGACGGCAATTTACCAAATTAATTCTAAATAATTTATTAGATTATTTAGAATTATCAATGTTATTAAGAAAATTTCATAAGGGCAGCATGTAAATGGATTTGTTTCCGGACAGTGATATACAAGAAACGCAGGAATGGATTGAGTCTTTAAATTCAGTTATTGAAACTGAAGGTACAGAACGAGCTCATTTTTTAATTGAAATGTTGATTGATCAAGCGCGTCGATCTGGTTCAAATCTTCCATATAATGCAACTACTGCCTATGTAAATACCATACCGTCACACCTTCAACAAAGGCATCCCGGAAATCCAGATATAGAGCGAAGAATTAGAGCTTTAATTCGCTGGAATGCCATTATGACTGTATTGAGAGCAAATATAAAATCCCCTGGAGTTGGGGGACATATTGCTAGCTTTCAGTCAGCTGCTACTCTATATGATGTTGGCTTTAATCATTTTTTTCGAGCAGCTAATAAAGATTTTGGTGGGGATTTAGTATTTTTTCAGGGCCACTCTTCCCCAGGCATATATGCTCGCGCTTTCCTAGAAGGAAGAATTAATGAGAGCCAACTTGATAACTTTAGAATGGAAACAAATGGTAATGGTTTATCTAGCTACCCCCATCCATGGTTGATGCCTGAATTTTGGCAATTCCCTACTGTATCAATGGGTCTTGGTCCAATTATGGGTATCTACCAAGCCCGCTACCTTAAATACCTTCATGATAGAGGAATAGCAGATACCTCAGATAGAAAAGTTTGGGTATTCTGCGGGGATGGAGAGATGGATGAGCCTGAGTCTCTTGGTGCAATATCCTTAGCGTCAAGAGAAAATCTAGACAATCTTATCTTTGTTGTGAATTGCAATCTTCAACGACTTGATGGGCCAGTTAGAGGAAATGGAAAGATCATTCAAGAGCTAGAATCTGATTTTAGGGGGTCTGGATGGAATGTGCTTAAAGTGGTTTGGGGTTCTTATTGGGATCCGCTCTTTGCAATGGATAAAGATGGCTTACTTAAAAAACGCATGGAAGAATGTGTTGATGGAGAATACCAAAATTTCAAAGCTAAGGGTGGTGCTTATACCAGAGAGCATTTCTTTGGAAAATATCCTGAGTTAACAGAAATGGTCTCAGCTATGTCAGATAGTGACATATGGAGATTAAATAGAGGTGGTCATGATCCTCATAAAGTATATGCCGCATATGCCGCTGCCACCTCACATAAAGGACAGCCTTCCGTTGTATTAGCAAAAACAGTTAAAGGTTATGGTATGGGTGATGCCGGCGAAGGTCAAAATATTACGCACCAACAAAAAAGTATGGATGTTGAAGCATTAAAAGCATTTAGAAGTCGATTTGATTTACCTATCAGCGACAAAGAAGTTGAAAATTTATCTTTTTATAAGCCCCCAGCTAATTCGCCAGAAATTCAATATATGGAAGAAAGAAGGAAAAGTCTAGGTGGCTATCTACCTACAAGAAAGCGTAAAGGAAATGTACTTAAAGTACCTGAGCTTTCAGCTTTCTCAAATGTGTTAACCAGCACTGGTGAAAGACAAATTTCTACAACCATGGCATTTGTTAGGATATTAAGCACCTTAGTTAAAGATAGTGAAATAGGAAAATATGTGGTTCCAATTGTGCCTGATGAAGCTAGAACCTTTGGTATGGAAGGTATGTTTAGGCAGCTTGGTATTTATTCATCAATTGGTCAGTTATATGAGCCTCAAGATTCTGATCAAGTGATGTTCTACAAGGAACAAAAAGATGGGCAGATATTAGAAGAAGGGATTAATGAAGCAGGTTCATTTTCTTCATGGATTGCAGCGGCAACTTCATACAGTACTACCGGTATCCAAACTATTCCTTTTTATATTTTTTACTCGATGTTTGGATTTCAAAGAATTGGTGATCTTGCATGGGCAGCAGGTGACTCAAGAGCTCGTGGATTTTTACTAGGAGCAACTGCTGGTAGAACGACTTTAAATGGGGAAGGGCTTCAACATGAAGACGGGCACAGTCATTTAATATCCGCAACTATTCCTAATTGTGTGTCTTATGATCCATGCTTTGCTTATGAATTAGCTGTCATTATTCAAAATGGACTAGAGCGAATGATCCAAAACCAAGAAGATATTTATTATTACATCACCATTATGAATGAAAATTATCAACATCCTGATATGCCAAAAAATATTGAAAAAAATATTATTCAAGGTATATATAAATTTTCTGAGAACAAATTAAAAGCACCTAAAATTCAACTTATGGGAAGTGGCGTTATCTTAAGAGAAGTCATTGAGGCAGCAAAAATGCTGGAATCTGAATGGAAAGTTTCTGCTGATATTTATAGTGTTACAAGTTTTACTGAGTTAAGACGAGAAGCTCTAGATAATGAACGTTGGAATATATTAAACCCTGATAAGAAACAAAAAGTATCTATAATTCAGGAAATTATATCCGATCAAGAAAGCCCTATTGTTGCATCAACCGATTACATGAAGTCATATGCAGAACAGATTGCAAACTTCATACCAAATAAATTTATCTCTTTAGGGACTGATGGATATGGACGCTCAGATAGCCGTGAAGCACTGAGAAGTTTCTTTGAGGTGGATAGATACTACATAGTCATTGCTTCACTTAAAGCTTTAGTTGATAGTAAAAAAATTGATAAGGATATGCTAACTAAAGCAATAAAAAAATACAAAATAAATAGCAATAAACCTAACCCAGTTTCAATTTAAGGGCCCTTATGTCGACACTAGAAATTATAATTCCTGATATTGGTAGCTTTGATGATGTTGATGTCATTGAAGTATTAGTCAGTGTTGGTGATAATATTAAAACAGATGACCCCCTTATAACTTTAGAAACAGAAAAAGCCTCCATGGATATTCCTGCAACTGTATCAGGAGTAATCAAAGAATTAAAAATAAAAGTTGGCGATAAAGTTAAAGAAGGGAGTTTGATTGGCTTGCTTGAGACAAAAAATGTAACCGAAGAAAAAGTCCAAGAAAAACCAAATTTAAAAATTCCCGAAGAAAAAATAACTGAAAAATTAGTATCTGAACCAACTCGCCCCTCTCAAGAGCCTCCGACTAAAATAAAACCAGAGTATACGCCATTGCCTGTTGGGGAAAGTAACTTAGTGAGTAATGATAAATCATCACACGCGTCACCATCTACTAGAAAGTTTGCAAGAAACTTAGGGGTAAACATCACCTTTATAAATGGCACTGGGCCAAAAAATAGAATTCTAGTTGAAGACATTCAAGCCTATGTAAAAAAAGAAATGGGCAAGCCTCGCGCAGAAAATATGGGTAATCAATTTGCACCTATTCCAATGCCAAATATTGATTTTTCTAAATTTGGTGCTGTTGAAACAAAGCCACTTTCTAAGATTAAGAAAATATCTGGAGCCAATCTCCATAGAAATTGGGTAACTGCTCCACATGTAACTCAGTTTGATAATGCAGACATTACTGATCTTGAAGTTTTTAGAAAAAATATGCAAAAAGAGGCTGATAAAAAAGGGGTGAAATTAACATTGTTAGCCTTTTTAATCAAAGCATGTGTTAATGCCTTAAAAGCCTATCCAGTATTTAATAGCTCGCTTTCACCTGATGGTGAAAACCTTATTCTAAAAGATTATTATAATATTGGATTTGCTTGTGATACCCCTGACGGCTTAGTAGTTCCTGTTGTAAAAGATGCATTTAAAAAAGATATTCTTGAAATAGCAGAGGATCTGACTATGCTTTCTTCTAAAGCGAGGGAAAGAAAATTAAAAATGGATGAAATGCAAGGGGGTACTTTTTCAATATCTAGCCTTGGTGGCATCGGTGGAACTAAATTTACCCCCATTATTAATTGTCCAGAAGTGGCCATATTAGGCGTATCGCGTTCAGCTATGCAGCCGATTTACAATAAAAAAACGAATGAATTTGAGCCTAGATTAATCCTGCCATTATCTTTATCTTATGACCATAGAGTAGTGGATGGTGCTGATGGGGCAAGATTTACAAGCCATCTAGAGATGATGCTGTCTGACGTCAGGCGTCTGTTACTATAAAATTATGACGAAATTAATCCCTATCCCGATTCCAGATATTGGTGACTTTGATTCAGTTGAAGTGATTGAAGTTATGGTTAAAGTTGGAGATTTAATTAAAAAAGAAGATTCTTTAATTACAGTTGAATCCGATAAAGCTTCAATGGATATCCCCTCACCTTTTGAGGGTGTTGTTAAAGAAATTAAAATTAAGGTTGGAGACCAAGTTAAACAAGGAGTAGAAATTTTAACTATTTCTCCAACTGAAAAATCAGCTGAATCAACCCCAATAAAACAAGTTAAAAAAAAATCTGAGTCAACTCAAAAAAATGAGTCACCTAAAGTAAAACCTCAAGCTACAGAAGGTAAAACACCCGATTTAATTTGCGAAGTTGTTGTATTAGGTTCAGGGCCAGGTGGTTACACAGCCGCTTTTCGAGCAGCAGATTTAGGTAAAAAAGTAATTTTAATTGAACGCTATTCAACCATCGGTGGGGTTTGTTTAAATGTGGGATGCATTCCTTCAAAAGCCCTTCTTCATACCGCAAAGGTGATTACTGATGCAGAAGATACTGCACATCACGGAGTAACATTTAGTAAGCCTAAGATTGATCTCGAGCAATTACGTGACTGGAAATCAAATAAAGTTGTTAAAAAGCTCACTATGGGATTATCCCAAATGGCAAAACAAAGAAATGTTGAAATCATTGAAGGCACGGGTGTATTTTTAACGCCACATCAAATTGAAGTCACAATGGCGGATAAAAGTAAAAAAGTGATTAGTTTTGATTCAGCAATTATTGCTGCTGGTTCTCAACCTACATCAATACCAGACACTCCTGATGATCCTCGCATTATGGATTCTACCGGGGCACTTGAATTAAAAGATATCCCAAAAAAACTACTAATTATTGGTGGCGGTATTATCGGACTTGAAATGGGAACTGTATATGAAGCGCTTGGTAGTTCTGTCTCAGTAGTTGAATTAACTGATGGTTTAATTCAGGGCTGTGATCGAGATATTGTCAGGCCACTTCAAAGAAGAATGGAAAAACGTTTTGAAGATATCTGGCTTGAAACTAAGGTCACAAAAATGGAAGCTAAAAAAGAAGGTGTCGTTGTCCATTTTGAAGGCAATAATGCTCCCAAGGAGTCTTTATTTGACCGTGTATTGGTAGCTGTAGGTAGAAAGCCAAATGGACATAATATAGATGCCTCTAAAGCTGGAGTAAATGTTGATGGGCAAGGATTTATTGCTGCCAACAAGCAGATGAAAACCAACGTAAACCATATCTATGCAATAGGAGATATTATTGGTGAACCAATGTTGGCACATAAAGCAACTCATGAAGGAAAAATAGCAGCGGAAGTAATTGCAGGAGAAAAAGTAGAATTTCAAGCCATGACAATTCCTTCAGTTGCCTATACAGATCCAGAAATTGCATGGGCAGGTATTACCGAAGAAGAAGCAAAAACTAAAAATATAGAAATTGAAAAAGCAGTATTTCCTTGGGCTGCAAGTGGGCGAGCAATCTCTACAAATCGAACTGAAGGCATGACAAAATTAATCTTTGATAAGAAGACGCAAAGAATAATTGGCGCAGCTATTGTAGGAACTAATGCAGGTGAACTAATTGCCGAAACAGTTCTATCAATAGAAATGGGTGCAGATGCGCATGATATTGGATTATCAATTCACCCTCACCCAACTCTTTCAGAATCAGTTGCAATGGCTTCTGAAATTAAAGAAGGGACCATTACTGACTTATACATCAAAAAGAAGTAATTAAATTTTAAGGCCTTAAACATACAAACATAATTTTCGCCTCATAATTTATTTATGGGACGCTTTTATAAAAAACATTAACCCCTCAAAAATTAAATTATCTTCTAATTTAATTCGAGATTTCCAGTCTTCTTCAGATTGCTTATAAATTAAATTGGCATCGCCACCAGTTAGTAAAATAGGCAAACTTGATGGTAACTTTCTACATACAAGATTTACAGCGCCCTGAATACTTGTCATTATTCCGGTAGTAACTGCATCTTTAGTATTTAAACTTGGGTAATGACTATGCCCTATTTCTGTATCAATTAAATTTGTACTATTGTTTAAAATCCCCAAACTAATTGCAACACCCGGTAAAATCATACCACCCTTAAAGTGGGCTTTATTTTTTTGATCGAGCTCGATTAAATCTATAGTAATTGCTGTGCCAGCATTAATAACTAACAGAGGTTTTTGATAAAGTTTCCATGCCCCTAATGCCGCTAGCCATCGATCAATTCCTAAAGTATTTTGATCTTCATAATCATTCATTAAATATTCATTAGAGACCGAAGTAGCTTCAATAATTGGACATTTAAACGTTGATAAAATTTCTTTAAGCTTATCTAAAACGATAGAGTGATTTACATTTGAAATCATAATTTTTTCAACAGATTTTATTACAGAGAAATCAATATCCATGAAGTCTTCAACGAGAATTGAATCTGTTAATACAATATCTTTATCATCGCGTTGTTGCCATTTAATTCTAGTGTTACCAATATCGATTAATAAATACATTATTCTGCTTTCCTAATAGTTACTTCTCCAGATGAAAAAGTTTTTATGCCATCTTCTGTAATAACTTCCAAGGAACCAGCATCATTGACGCCCCGTTCTTTTCCAAAAATTATACTGCTATCGCTTGAGGTGATTGAAATAGATTGGTCTTGAAAAGCATCATAACTTTGCCACTCATCCTTAAAAGATTCAAAACTATTTGATTCAAATTTTGCCAGTACTTCGGTCAAATCTTTAATAATAACTCCTAGAAACTGATTAGAATCAACCTCATCATCGATACACTGATTGATTCCGATTGCAGGTTGATCAATTTTAGCTAGTTGATTTTTTGATAATTTTAAATTAATCCCCACTCCAATAATAGCAGCGCTTTGTCCGTCCATATCTCCTTGTAACTCAATTAATATCCCTGCTAGTTTTTTATATTCTTCATCATCTTTAACTAAAATATCATTTGGCCATTTAAGTAATGCTTGTTTTACATTTATCTTTTTTAAACTTCTAATTAAAGATACGCCTACGGCTAGACTTAAACCAGATAAAGCAGCAGCTCCTTTAGTAAAACGCCATAGGAAAGAAAAAGTAAGATTTTCACCAAGTGATGATTGCCATTGACGGCCTCGTCTTCCCTTTCCACTTGTTTGAATATTAGTAGCCACACAAGAAGCATGGGGGTAGCCTTTTGGGGCTTCTTGCATTAAAAAATTATTAGTTGAATCTACGACATCAAATACTTTTATATTAAACCAGCTGGCCATTTCTCCAATGGATTGTTTAACCTTATCTTCATCTATAAATTGGACAGAATGGGATAAGGAATAACCTTTCCCTCTAACCGAAAATATCTCAACTCCTAGTTTCTCAGCTTCAGCTATTGCTTGCCATATTGATACCCGTGACACGTTAAAATGCTTAGCTATAGCTTCGCCAGAGTGAAACTTACCATCACTTAAAATATTTAATACAGGAAATAACAAATTAGCCAAATTAGATTTTAAAACTAAATAAAGAAATCATAACACGCGTCAATTAATAATTATTACTCAAAAACCTTTTATAAACCGTGTAAAATATTGATTAAATTATGACAAATCAAACTGAATCTAACGATAACCCTTCAAATTTTATTCGCGCTATTATTGAAAAAAATATTAGTCAAAAACTTTATGCAAATAAAAAATGGGCGGGCACACCAGGTGATAAAGATCACCACAAAAAAGGTACCCAAGATCTAGCAAAAATACGCACGCGTTTTCCACCTGAGCCTAATGGCTATCTACATATTGGTCATGCTAAAAGCATTTTCTTAAATTTTGGTTTAGCAAATGACTTTGATGGGGCCTGTCATTTAAGATTTGATGACACTAACCCTGAAAAGGAAAATGATGAATTTGTTAAAAGTATTATTGATGATGTTAAGTGGTTAGGTTTTGACTGGCAATTCAATAAAGAATCAAACCTTTATTATGCGAGTAATTATTTTGACTTGATGTACGCAGCAGCAAAATTACTTATTCAATCTGGTCATGCCTATGTAGATCAGCAATCAGCAGATGAAATAAAAGAAAATCGTGGGACCCTAACAGCTCCTGGTAAAAATTCTCCCTTTAGAGATCTATCACCTGAAGAGCATCTAAAATTATTCGAAGAAATGAAAGATGCAAAACATCCTGATGGATCTATGGTATTAAGAGCTAAGATTGATATGACATCGCCAAATATGAATCTTCGTGATCCTGCAATATATAGAATTAAACAAGTGGCTCATCATAGAACAGCTAATGAATGGTGTATTTATCCAATGTATACATTTGCACATCCGATAGAAGATGCACTTGAAGGGATTACACATTCAATTTGCACTTTAGAATTTGAAGATCAACGCCCTTTTTATGACTGGATTCTCGAAAAATTATTTGATAATGGATTATTAAACCAACCCTTACCCAAACAATACGAATTTGCACGGCTTAATTTAACCCACGTCGTTTTATCTAAGCGACGTTTAGTGGAATTAGTTAAAAAAAATCATGTTACAGGCTGGGATGACCCTAGAATGCCAACATTGATTGGGGCAAAAAGAAGGGGGTACACGCCAGAAGGTTTTAAATTATTTACTGAGCGAATAGGTGTATCAAAGGCAGGTTCATGGATAGACTATTCAACCCTAGAAGATTGTATGCGTGAAGTTCTAAATTCTTCAGCCCATAGGAGAGTAGCTGTTCTTGACCCTTTAAAACTAGTTATTAATAATCTACCTGAAGAATTTGAGGAAGATTGTTTTGCACCAAACCACCCACAAAAACCAGAGTTAGGTAAACGAACAATTAAACTAACTAAAGAGTTATGGATTGAAAAATCAGATTTTATGGAAGAGCCAGAAAAAAAATACTTTCGCTTATTCCCGGGTAATCAAGTTCGTTTAAGATATGGATATGTAATTACTTGTACAGGATGTGAAAAAGATAAAGATGGAAATATAGTAAAAGTGTTATGTGACTATTTGCCTGACACAAAATCAGGAACGCCAGGCTCTGACTTAGTTAAAGTTAAAGGAAATATTCATTGGGTATCAACTAAATATAGCTTAGATGCTGAAGCTTTTTTATACGACAGATTGTTTATATCAAAACAACCAGGTGTAGAGTCTGAAAATTACCTCGATGATATTAACCCTAACTCAGTTAAAATAATTAAAATTAAAATCGAAAAAAATTTAGCAGCCATCAAACCTGGTGATCAATATCAATTTGAAAGACATGGTTATTTTATTTGCGACCAAAATAGCACATCAGCACAGCTTAAAATAAATCGTACTGTTACCTTAAGAGATGCTTGGAAGTAATTAACTTAATATTTATAATTACACAAACCTATTTACTACTATCTACCATACCTTCAATATCTTTTGATTCTAATCTTTGCATTAAGTGTTCATACTTGTTAATTTCATTAGCCTCAATTTCAATATTTGAAAAAGTATCATAAGGAGTTTCTCTGAAGAATAAAGCAACTTTTGAAGTCAAGTCTGGAATGATAGGTGTCAAAAAGATACTAAGTAATCTAAAAGCATGAAGACAAGTTGAGCAAATTTGATGTAGATCTGAATTAACTATATGCTGATTTTCATTTTTTGCTAGTACCCAAGGTTCCCTAAGACTCACGAATTCATTTATAACTTCAACTTGACTCATGAGAAGTTTTATCAATTTACTAAACATCCTTAATTCATAATGCTCTAAAACTAAATCTTTCATATTTACAATTCCTAAGACTAATTCTCTAGCTTTTTCATCTTCAATATTGCTTATTGGAACAAGTTGATTTTCAAAATACTTAGAAATAAAACCAGACGTTCGACTCGGTATATTTATAAATTTACCGACAAGATCACTATTAACTTTAGCGAGAAAATCTTCTAAATTTAAATCAATATCTTCCATTGAGTCATTTAATTTTGATGCGTAGTAATACCTTAAAAAATTTGGATTTTTAATATTATTGAGATAACTTCTTGCCGTTATAAATGTTCCTCTAGATTTAGACATTTTTTCACCATTCACTGTCAAGAACCCATGTGCAAAAATTTTAGTTGGCTTACGGTACCCTGAATACTCTAATGTAGCAGGCCAAAAAAGAGCATGAAAATAAAGAATATCTTTACCGATAAAATGAATTAATTCCGATTCACTATTATTTTTCCAATAGTCATCGAAAGATATTTTATTTTTTTCTGCAAAATTCTTAAAACTTGCCATATAGCCTATTGGCGCATCTAACCAAACATAGAAAAATTTACCGGGTGCATCAGGAATTTCAAAGCCAAAATAAGGAGCATCTCTAGAGATATCCCAGTCTGCAAGACCTGATTTAAACCATTCTTCAAGCTTGTTACTTGCCTCTTTTTGTAAGGTTCCTGATTTGGTCCATTTCAATAAAAAATCTGAGCACTCAGATAATTTAAAGAAATAATGTTTAGTTTTCTTCTTAATAGGTGAGGCACCTGTTAAAACTGAATAAGGATTAATTAGATCGGTTGGGTTGTATGTTGAGCCACATACTTCACACGAGTCTCCATACTGGTCTTTTGCTTTGCACTTAGGACACTCTCCCTTAATAAATCGATCAGGTAAAAACATTTTTTTATTGGGGTCATAAAATTGTTCAATCTCTTTTTCAAGAATTTTATTATTTTTAAAAAGAGTTTTATATATATCCTCTGATAACTCTTTGTTTTCTGGTGAATTAGTTAAATAAAAATTATCAAAATTAACATGAAATTCTTCGAAATCTTTTGAATGTTCTTTATGAATTTTTTCAACTAGCTCTTCAGAAGAAATCTTTTCCTGCTCAGCCATTAACATTATTGGAGTACCATGAGTGTCATCAGCACATATATAATAAGCAGTGTTACCTTGCATTTTTTGAAATCTTACCCAAATATCAGTTTGTATATATTCTACTAAGTGACCTAGGTGTATACTACCATTAGCATATGGTAAAGCTGATGTTACAAGAATTTTACGCATTAGAAACCAAACGATTTAGGTAAATTTAAATTAGTATTCTATCAAAATACAACCTTTAATCACATTAGAAATAATTTTTAATATATAGAGCTAAAAATGAAAAATAAAATACAAGAATATCTTTTACAACTTGATCATCCAGAATTAAATCAAAAATTTATATCAAAGAAAAATATTAAATTAATTAATATAGAAGATAATAAAATTATTTTATCAATTGAGTTAAATTTTCCATTTAAAAGCCAAACAAGCCTATATGAAAATATCATTCAAGATGGGATTAAAAAGATAACAAATTTAGATGTGACTATCGAGTGGTCACTTAAAGTATTAACGAGACAAGTACAAAAAGGTATTAATTCAATCAAAGGGATTAAAAATGTTATTGCCATCGCATCAGGTAAAGGCGGCGTTGGCAAGTCATCAACAGCAGCCAACTTAGCTCTAGCACTATCATATGAAGGAGCCAATGTCGGTATTTTAGATGCAGATATTTACGGGCCCAGTCAGCCAAAGATGCTAGGAATTGCTCAAAAACCAAATAGCACAGATGGAAAATCAATGGACCCTCTCATTGCTCACGGAATTCAAGCAATGTCTATTGGATTTTTAGTTGATCAAGAAACTCCAATGGTATGGCGAGGGCCTATGGTAACAAGCACTCTAGAACAACTATTAAAAGAAACTAATTGGGATGATTTAGACTATTTAATAATTGACCTCCCCCCGGGTACTGGCGATATTCAATTAACTCTCGCCCAAAAGATTCCTGTTACTGGTGCAATAATTGTGACCACGCCTCAAGATATTGCTCTCCTTGATGCAAGAAGAGGTCTTAAGATGTTCGAAAAAGTAAATATACCAATTCTTGGAATTGTTGAGAACATGTCAACGCATATTTGTTCAAATTGTGGGCATGAGGAACATATATTTGGTAAAGATGGTGGAGTAAAAATGTGTGTAGATTACAATACAGAGCTTCTTGGCAGCTTACCCTTAGATATTAATATAAGGAAAGATCTTGATGCAGGGAAACCTTCAATTATTAGTAATCCTAATAGTCAGATATCAGAAATATATAAATCAATTGCACGAAAATCTGCATTAAAAGTTGCAGAATTAGCAGAGGATCACTCTAGCAAGTTTCCAGATATTGTTATACAACAAAGTTAATTAGATAACGTCAAAAGTCATTAAAAAAATATTTTTTTTAGCAGAAATTAAATTTGCAGGTAAATCAGCGCCCTCTTTCCATTGTTTGAATGCATGAAATTTATTTTTCCCACTAATAAGAAATAATACGTCTTCTGAATTACTAAGCCTACTAGGTGTTAATGATATCCTATCACTTGGAGCTTTAGGTGAGTTTGAAATCGGAACAACTTGCTTAAAATTATCCCATTGATGATTTGGAAATAGGCTTGCTATATGACCATCATCACCGAGTCCAAGTATAACTAAATCAAAAGCTTTATTTGCATCAAGTATCTTTTCATATACAAGAGAACCATCTTTATTGCCTAATTCAGCAGGAATTATAAAAATATTTGATTTTGGAATATTTACTTTTGATAGCCAAATTGATTCGGCAACGAAGCTGTTCCTTTCTGAGTGATTCAAAGGAAAACACCTTTCATCACCAAAATAAATATGCCATTTCTCAAAATTAACTTGCTCTTTGGCTAATAATTTATAAATATTGACTGGTGTTGTTCCTCCGGAAAGAACAAGAGAAAAGCTTCCTTTTTCTCTAATTGCAAGCTTCGCCCTTTCAATGATGAATTGAACTGCATTACTATCCAAATTTTTTTGAGAGCTAAATGATAGAAAAATTGAATTTTTTTGAAGCATAATTTCTTTCTGAATAAATTATATGAATATTATTAAACATAAGTATAAGTGATTGAAGGTATTTGCTATAATGCTCGCATCATAACTCAAAAAAAAATAATCCAAAAGATTATTAAATATTAAACCTCAACAACAGGAAAAAATATGAAAATTGCAATGCTAGGTCTCGGAAAAATGGGTGGCAATATGGCTGCTAGATTAATTAGAAATGGCCATTCAGTCGTTGGCTATGACACCAATCCTGAAGTAATAAGGGAACTTCAAAAAACGGAAAATCTTATTTCCTCATCGTCAGTTAAAGAAGCCGTATCAAAGCTAGAGGGTCAAAAAATAGTATGGATGATGCTACCTGCAGGTGAAATTACAAAAAAACAAATTGCTGACCTAATTCCCCTTCTTAATAAAGGCGATATTATAGTCGATGGGGGGAATTCAAATTTCAAACACAGCGTTAAGATGGGTAGTATGCTGGAGGAATATGACATTGGCTTTATGGATTGTGGAACATCTGGAGGCGTTTGGGGACTAAATGAAGGGTATTGTTTAATGGTAGGTGCTTCACTTGAGGTGGCTAAAGCTGTTGAGCCTGTGCTAAAAGCATTATCTCCAACTCCACAAACTGGATGGCTACATGTGGGCCCGGTTGGTTCAGGGCATTTTACTAAAATGATTCATAATGGAATTGAGTACGGGATGATGGAATCTTTTGCTGAAGGACTTGAACTTTTAAAAGGCAGGGAGGAATATGCAATTGATGTAGCCGAGGTAACTGAACTATGGCGACATGGGTCGGTTGTTAGAAGTTGGTTATTAGATTTAACAGCTGAAGCACTTAAAGGAGATCAAGATTTAGAAAAGATAGAGCCATTTGTTGCTGACTCTGGTGAAGGGAGATGGACAGCAGTTGAAGCAATTGAGCAAGGTATTCCTGCACCAGTTTTAACTCAAGCACTTCAGGTAAGATTTAGAAGTCAGGAAAAATCTAAAGGGTATGGCTATAAAATACTTTCGATTATGAGAAATGCCTTTGGTGGTCACACGATGAAAAGAAAAGGATAATTTATTAATGAGTACTAATTCAACATTAGTTCTGTTTGGTGCCAGAGGAAATCTTTCAAGAATTAAGCTAATACCAGGCCTTTTCCATCTTGATGAAGCAGGTAAGTTACCTGATGAAATGAAAATTCTTTCAGTTGGAAGGCAATCCGTCTCACAAGAAGATTGGGTTAAAACAATCAAAAGTATGCTGGATGAAAAATTTAATAATCAATATGACCAGAAGGTCTTTGAGCGATTTATTAAAAGAAATATTTACCATGCTAATCTTCCTGATGATCCGAATGCATTTAAGAAGTTTTCCGAACTACTTCTAACCGACGATCGCTTTCCAAAAAACTTTGCATTCTTTTTATCAGTCAGGCCTTCTGACTTTGCTTTAATAGTTGATCAATTAGCCCAAGAGAACTTACTAAATGAAGAGCAATATTGGAGAAGAGTGCTGATTGAAAAACCATTTGGAGCAAATTTAAAAAGTGCAATTGAATTACAATTATCTATCTCTAAACATCTTAAAGAAACACAGATATATAGAATAGATCATTACTTAGGAAAATCAGCTTTACAAAATATCTTATGGACTAGATTCTCAAATAGTATCTTTGAATATATGTGGAATAATGAACATATAGACCACATACAAATAACGAATCATGAGACCTTAGGCGTTGGTGAGCGTACGCAATTTTATGATGCAACTGGCGCACTAAAAGACATGACTCAAAGCCATCTCTTGCAAATGCTAGCACTTACAACAATGGAAAAACCAAGATCATTTTCACCTGATGATATTAGAATAGAAAAAATAAAGCTGCTCAAATCAATTAAGCCCATACCTATAGATAAGATTGATAAATATGCTTTTAGGGCGCAATATAAATCAGGAAATATTGAAAAAGAAGGTCATGTTAAGGGTTATCTTGAAGAGCTTGAAAATGATAAAAGTGTTGTAGAAACTTATGCAGCAATAAAGTTATTTATCGATAACCCACGATGGAAAAATATTCCTATCTATTTAAGAACTGCTAAAAGATTAAATCAAAGTGGAACCTTTATTTCAATAAAATTTAAAAATAATAAAGATAATAAAAAATTAGCTAATAATTGGATGGTATTTAGTATTCAACCAAAAGAAAGTACTTATTTTGAGATTCAAACAAAAGTTCCTGGGCTCAATGAAGTTGATTTAAGAACTACAAGATTAGAGGGAATAAATAGGCTTGATCAAGATGAAAAAATTGATGCATATGAAACATTAATGCTTGATTTACTCGAAGGGAATCAGTCAAGGTTTCTTCATATAGATGAAGTTAAAGCAGCATGGTCTTTGATTGATCCTATAATAGAGCATTGGTCAAACAACAATGAAAAAGTTCATCAATACACTGCTGGAACTAGCGACCCAAAAGAATCAGAAGTTATATTTGAAAATCAAAGTCAATTTTGGCGAAGAGGAAATTAATGACTATAAAATCTGATAAGTGGATAAAAAAAATGGCAGAAAAGCATGGAATGATTAGTCCTTTTGAGCCAAAAATGGTTCGTGAAAAAGAAGGTGAAAAAATTGTTTCATATGGAGCTTCGAGTTATGGATACGATATTAGATGCGCACCTGAGTTTAAAGTTTTTACCAACATAAATAGCACTATCGTTGACCCTAAAGCTTTTGACCCAAATTCATTTGTAGAATTTAATGATGATTATTGTATAATCCCTCCAAATTCTTTTGCCTTAGCAAGAACGGTAGAATTTTTTAAAATCCCAAGAAATGTATTAACAATATGTGTTGGTAAATCGACTTATGCCCGTTGCGGTATTATTGTAAATGTAACTCCATTTGAACCTGAATGGGAAGGTTATGTCACTTTAGAGTTTAGTAATACAACCCCATTACCTGCAAAAATCTACGCAGGAGAAGGTTGTGCCCAAGTTTTATTTTTTGAATCTGACGAAGTCTGCGAGACATCATATAAGGATCGTGGAGGTAAATATCAGGGTCAAAGTGGTGTAACTTTACCCAAAATTTAACTGGTAAAAATAAATAGCACAAAAGTAAAAATATCCAATATAATTCTTTTTTTTACCATTTCATAAGGGGTATTTGAATTGGAATATTGGGGATATCATTTAATTTTAGATTGTAAAAGTGGTAACTTAGATAAAGTAAAATCAGTAGGCAATATAAAGAATTTTGTTCAAGAATTAGTAAAGGAAATAGATATGATTGCTTGTGGTGAGCCAAAAATAGAACACTTTGCTACCCATAATGCAGATGCTGCTGGATATAGCCTTGTCCAATTAATTGAAACCTCATCAATAACTGGACATTTCGTCGATAAGAATGGTGATAGTTATATTGATATTTTTAGCTGCAAAACCTTTGAGATAGAAACCGTGAAATCAGTAGTCAATAAATATTTTTCACCTAAACAAATCAAAGTTACTTATTTAACTAGGCAAGCCTAATAATTAGATAATTTTCTCATACTTTAGAAAAGAGAATTTTAACTCATTTTCTGAAATTAAATCTTCCCGAGCTACCTCTCTCCATTCATCTTGAATATAGTCCGGAAAGAATACATCACCATCAAAATTACCATTAACTTTTGTAATATACATATGGGTTGATAGAGGTAAGGCGATTGAATATATTTGCTGTCCGCCAATAATAAATATTTCAGAGGATTCTGCAATCTTAGAAATTGCTTTTTCTAATGAATTTACAACTTCGACACCATCAATCTTTAATGAAGCATCCCTACTAATTACAATATTATCTCTATCTTTTAAGGGCTTACCAATTGAATCATAGGTTTTTCTTCCCATGATTACAGAGTGATTAATTGTAATCTTTCTAAAATTTTTTAAATCTTCAGGAATATGCCACGGTAATCCATTCTTTAAACCAATCACAGAATTTTGAGACATCGCAACAATGATCGAAATTTTTCTCATCAAACTGCAATAGGTGCTTTAATCAGAGGATCTGGATCATAATTAAGAAGTTCAAAATCTTCATACTTAAACTTAAAAATATCTTTTATTGCGGAGTTAATATTCATTACTGGTAAGCTCTTAGGTGTTCTACTTAGCTGCTCATTTACTTGTTCGATGTGATTTAAATATATATGCGCATCTCCAAGTGTATGAACAAAATCACCACACTCTAATTCACAAACTTGTGCAACCATTCTAGTTAAAAGAGCATAAGAAGCAATATTAAAAGGAACACCCAAAAATATATCAGCACTTCTTTGATAAAGCTGACATGAAAGTTTATTATCGGCAATATAAAATTGGAAGAAAGCGTGACATGGTGGTAATTTCATATTATCGATTTCAGCTACATTCCAGGCTGAAACAATCAATCTCCTAGAATCCGGATTACTCTTTATTCCATCTATCAAATTTTTAATTTGATCAATAGATTGCCCATTGGAGGAAGACCAACTTCTCCACTGAGAACCATAAACAGGACCCAAATCTCCATTCTCATCTGCCCATTCATCCCATATAGAAACACCATTGTCTTTTAAATACTGAATATTAGTATTACCTGTAAGAAACCAGAGTAATTCATGAATTACCGATTTTAGATGTATTTTTTTTGTAGTTAGTAATGGGAAACCTTTATTTAAATCAAATCTCATTTGATAACCAAATACTGACAAGGTACCAGTGCCAGTTCGGTCTTCTTTTTCAATTCCATTACTTTTTACGTGGCTTAAAAGGTCTAAGTATTGTTTCATATTATTTTTTTGCCAAAATAAAATCTTTAATTAATGAAGTCTTATTTTCAAAAATTTCGAATCTTTGATCTATTTCTTCTAAATCAACTAAAGCTTCTGGTCTAGTTGGTTTTTTACCAATTGCTTCTATAACTGACTTTTCAAATTTAATTGGTAATGCAGTTTCTAAAACTAGCATTGGGATATCTTTTGATAAATGATCAAGTGATGCTTTAACACCATCTGCCGTATGGGTGTCAATAATGACATCATAATCTTGGTAACATTGTTTAATTAATTTAATTCTATTTTCATGTTTACTTGAAGAGGAAATGAATCCAAAGGTTAAGACCTTCTTCATAATTTCTTTATCTAGCTGAAATGAGTCGCCATTATCTATCTGCTTCCAATAACCACTTAAAATAGAAGCGTCCCGGCCTATCAAGTCAAAAATAAATCTCTCAAAGTTAGATGCTTTAGAGATATCCATTGATGGGCTTGAAGTTTGAAAGGTATTTTCAGAGGTTCTAGGCTGATATTTTCCGGTATGAAAAAACTCATCGAGCACATCATTTTCATTGGTAGCAACGACTAAGTGTCTTATAGGTAAACCCATCATTCTTGCAATATGGCCAGCACATATATTCCCGAAATTTCCTGTAGGAACAGTAAAGTCTACAAGCTTATCACTACGATCAGTTACAGATAAGTAGCCTTTAAAGTAATAAACAATCTGAGCTAAGATTCTCCCCCAATTAATTGAGTTTACTACACCAATGTTATTATCTTTCTTAAATTGTAGATCATTAGAGACTGCTTTCACGATATCTTGACAATCATCAAACACGCCTTTAACAGCAATATTATAAATATTCTCATCATGCAAACTAAACATCTGCGCGGCCTGGAATGGACTCATTGTTCCATAAGGTGAAAGCATAAATACATTAATACCCTTCTTACCTTTCATTGCATATTCAGCAGCCGGTCCAGTGTCTCCAGATGTTGCTCCTAAAATATTTAACGTTTTATTTTTCTTAGCAAGAACGTATTCAAAAATATGACCTAAAAACTGCATAGCAATATCTTTAAAAGCTAATGTTGGCCCATTTGAAAGAGATAATAAATAAAGATTATTTTTGAGCTTTAAAGTTGGTGTTATGTCATTAGAATCTTGATTGGCACGATTATAACCAAATACTTCTGGAGTATATGTTTTATTTATAATTTCCATTAAATCATCGGCAGGAATATCATCAATAAATTTTTCAAAAATAGAAAATGCCAGATCCTGATAAGACATAGACCTCATCTGATCTAAATCATTTACTGTAAATTTAGGATAGCTTTTTGGAAGATATAAGCCGCCATCTGGCGCCAGCCCACCCAACAAAACATCACAAAAATTTAATTCTGGAGATTTTCCTCTTGTAGAAATATACTTCATAATTTTACTATTTGTTTAATTGTTCAATTCTTAATTTAACTACTTTATTTTTATTCTCAGGCAGTACTTCAATTTCATTAATTATTTCATTAATGCGTAATTCTGTCATTTCTGGTGTGACTGAAATAATATCTACTATCTTGTCATCTTGTTGAATTTCTTTGTAAACCATGGCATCAGACTTAAAGCCAAAAGCTAAAGCAAATTTTTGAAAAACTTGTGTGATTTTTGCTAGCACGTCCGATTCATTTTTCATTGAAATTCGCAAATAAAACTTGGAAGTTATATCCTGAATCAAATAAGTGCTCTTTGCTTTAATTTCATCTTGAATGAATCCTAGAATTGGTGTTGTGTTATTTGATTCTATGTTTCTAGCTAAATCTATAATATCAGCCACAACTGCACTCGCAGTAGGTTCTGCACCTGCTCCAGCACCATAATATAACGTTGGTCCAACCATATTCCCTTGAACTAATACGGCATTCATAGGGCCGTCTACATTTGCTACTAAACTTTTTTCTGGGATTAACGTAGGGTGCACTCTTAATTCAACAGAATTAACATGACGTTTTGCTATTCCTAATAATTTAATTTTATAACCAAGTTCTTCGGCATAAATAATGTCTTTTTGATCTAAATTACTTATACCTTCAATGTGAACTGCATCAAAATTAATAGGTATTCCAAAAGCTATTGATGCTAAGATTGTGATTTTATGAGCTACATCAACGCCCTCTATATCAAATGTTGGGTCTGCTTCAGCAAAGCCCAACTCTTGAGCTTGTTTAAGCGCGACATCAAATGCTAAATTATTTTCTTTCATTTCAGTAAGAATGTAGTTTGTAGTTCCGTTTAAAATCCCAACAATCCACTCTATTTTATTCGCTACCAACCCTTCTCTTATTGCTTTAATAATTGGGATTCCACCAGCAACTGCTGCTTCATAAGCTAAATTTACATGGTGCTTATGAGCTAAACTAACTAATTCCTCTCCATGCATAGCTATTAACGCTTTATTTGCAGTTACAACATGTTTTTTATTTTTTATTGCTTCCTCAACTAAGTCTTTAGAAACTCCTGTGCCCCCAATTAATTCAATGACTATGTGAATATCTTCATCTTTAACAAGATCAAAAGCATCTTCATAAATCATAGTTTTATCATCCACAATCTCTTTTGCTCTTTTTATATCTTTTTCAGCTAAAGCAAAAACAACAATCTCTTTTCCAGTTTTTCGATAAATTTCAGCGAAATTTTCTTTCAAAACCTTATAAGTACCACTGCCCACTGTTCCCGCACCAATTAATCCAACATTTATTTTATTTTGCATTTTTTACTTTCTATAATCTGTTAAATACTCTGAGAATCTATCTATTGCTATCTTTAATTCATCTTCATTTGGAAGAAATACCATTCGAATATGGTTATGATCATGCCAATTAAAACCACTACCCTGAACCATTAATACCTTTTTTTTCTTCAAAATATCAAGAACAAACTCTTGGTCATCTTTTATTGGATATATTTTTGGATCAAGTCTAAAAAATAAGTACATTGCCGCAGCTGGTTTAACACAAGTTACACCTGGAATATTACTTATCATTTCATATGCTAATTCTCTTTGTTTAAATAATCGACCTGTTGAAGAAACCAAATCATTTATGCTTTGATAGCCCCCTAAAGCAGTTTGTATAGCTAACTGACCTGGAACATTAGCGCACAATCGCATCGATGCTAAAATATTAAGACCTTCTAGATAATCTTTTCCTTTTGCTTTATTTCCAGAAACCACAAGCCAGCCTGCCCTATAACCACAAGCGCGATAATTTTTTGACAAGCCATTTAATGTTACAAATAAGATATCGTCTGCTAATGATGCAATAGATGTATGTTGATTATCATCATATAAAACTTTATCGTATATTTCATCAGCAAATACAATCAAATTATTAGTTCTTGCTACTTCAATTATTTGTTCTAATAACTCATCAGAATATAATGCACCGGTTGGATTATTTGGGTTTATAACTAATATTGCGCGCGTTTTTGATGTAATTTTACTTTTAATATCGTTAATATCAGGAAACCAATTCGCTGATTCATCACAAGTATAATGAACGGGCTTACCTCCCGCTAAGGTAACTGCAGCAGTCCATAATGGATAATCAGGTTTGGGAATAAGAACTTCATCATCATTATTAATAAGACCCTGCATAGCCATAACAATTAACTCCGAAACTCCATTTCCTAAGATAATATCGTCTACATCTACATTCTTGATAGATTTTTGCTGGGTGTAATGCATGATGGCTTTTCTAGGTTCAAAAAGCCCATGACTTTCTGTATACCCAGAAGATTTATTAATATTCCTAATAACATCCTGTGTTATCTCATCTGGTGCCTCGAAACCAAACTCTGCGGGGTTACCAATATTTAACTTAATAATACGATGCCCCTCTTCCTCCATCTGTTTAGCCTGCGCTAAAATGGGACCACGAATGTCATAACATACATTATCAAGCTTTTTAGATTTTAAAACAGGGGTCAAATTATTGTTATCTCGATTGTTAGAAATATGTGTTATCTTACCTTTCAATTAGAATTAAGCCAATGATAGAACATTTAATATTTTAATTTCAGAAGAACCTAAAATAGCTTTAATAGCTTTAATAAATTATAAGTCTTCGGTTGAAAAAACTAAACTTGCGTTTGTTCCACCAAAACCAAAACTATTAGACATCACAGTTTTTATTTTTTTATTTAACCTTTCTCTAACAATCGGTAACCCTTCAGCTGCGGGATCAAGTTCCTCAATATTAACTGATGCCGCTATAAAATCATTCTCCATCATAATTAAACTATAAATCGCCTCATTGACTCCGGCAGCCCCTAAAGCATGGCCTGATAAAGATTTTGTAGATGCTATGTTTGGAATTGCTCCAAACTTTCCATCCTTAAAAACAGATTTAATTGCTTCTAGCTCTTTTACATCGCCCACAGGAGTACTTGTTCCATGGGTATTAATGTAATCAACTGAATTTGTACTTTCTAAAGCCAGATGCATGCAGCGCTGAGCACCCTCACCACTTGGTGCAACCATATCAAAACCATCTGAAGTTGCTCCGTACCCAGTCACTTCAGCATATATTTTTGCACTTCGGCTAATAGCATGCTCATAATCTTCTAAAACTAAAATACCACCACCGCCAGAAATAACAAACCCATCACGTTTAGAATCAAAAGTTCTAGATGCTTTTTCAGGTGTTTCATTAAAATTTGATGACATTGCTCCCATAGCATCAAATAAAAAACTCATTGTCCAATGCTCTTCTTCTGCCCCGCCAGCAAAAATAATATCCTGCTTGCCCATCTGAATTTGCTCATAAGCGTTTCCAATACAGTGCGCACTAGTAGAACACGCAGAACTAATACTGTAATTAATTCCCTTTATTTTTGCTCCAGTAGCTAAGCATGCTGTTACTCCATTAGACATAGTTTTAACAACCATATAAGGGCCTACACGTCGAATACCTTTTTCTTTTAAAATATCAGTACTATTAAGCATACTTTCGGTTGAGGTTCCGCCTGCTCCTACAATTAAACCTGTTCGAATGTTGGAGATCTGACCTTCATTTAATTTTGCATCAGCGATAGCTTCTTGCATTGCTAGCCAAGCATAAGCATGGCCATCAGCCATAAATCTGAATAATTTACGATCAATTAACTCTTCTGTATTAAGATTTATAGATCCTGCTACTTGCGACCTTAAGCCTTTATTTTTATATTCTTCTTGAAAAGAAATACCAGATTTTGAATGTTTCAAACTCTCAGAAACTTCGTTAACGTTATTTCCTAGACTCGACACAATTCCCATTCCAGTTATAACAACCCTTCTCATATCAATATCCTTGCTTTAAAAATTATCCGTACGCGTAAATAATCCAACCTTAAGGTCATTTGCTTGATAAATTACTCTTCCATCAACCTCCATTGTTGCATCAGCTATACCCATAACTAATTTTCTCATAATAACTCTTTTGAGATCAATGGAATATGTTATTTTTTTTGCTGTTGGCAAAACTTGTCCTGCAAATTTGACTTCCCCACTTCCTAAGGCCCTTCCTTTACCTAAGCCACCCTTCCATCCTAAATAAAATCCTAACAACTGCCACATAGCATCTAAACCAAGACAGCCTGGCATGACAGGGTCTGTTTCAAAATGGCATTGAAAAAACCATAGGTCCTTATTTATATCTAATTCTGCAATAATTTGGCCGTTATTGTACTTACCACCTTTTTCGGTAATAGTTTTAATTCTATCAAACATCAACATTGGAGGTAATGGCAATCTAGCATTTCCCTCTCCGAATAATTCGCCACGACCACAAGCCAATAACTCTTCATTTGTATAACTTTCTTTCTTCATAAAACCTTTTATATTTAATGATATTAATGATTTACTTAGCACGCAATTAGTTAAATAATATGTTAGATTAGATAAGCATATTTACAGAAATAATTACTAGGAATATATCACAATGAGCGACCAAAAACTTACAGATTGGCGAAAACTTGCCACAACCTTAGAGAGCGAAATTAACAAAGTTATTGTTGGGCAGGAAGGTCCTATTAGACTTATAACTAATGCTATATTTTCTAGAGGTCATGTTCTTCTTGAAGGGGATGTTGGGGTTGGTAAAACAACTCTCTTAAAAGCATTTGCAAAAGCTATAGGCGGAAATTACCAAAGAATCGAAGGTACTATTGACCTAATGCCAAATGATTTAATTTATCACACCTACTTAGGAGAAGATGGAAAGCCACATGTAAGCAAAGGTCCTATTCTAAAGTCTGGAGAAGACCTTTCTGTATTCTTTTTTAATGAAATAAATCGAGCAAGACCACAAGTTCACTCATTACTTTTAAGAATAATGGCTGAAAAAACATTATCAGCGTTTAATAAAGAATTTTACTTTTCACACTTAATTGTCTTTGCAGACAGAAACCAGGTAGAAAAGGAAGAGACATTTGAAATTCCCTCAGCTGCGAGAGATAGATTTATGATGGAAGTTCCAATTGCTATCCCACAAGTTGATCAAATCATGACTAGCTTGATATTCGACACAAAATTTCATGATGGAGATAAATTGATTGAAAGTGTTCCATCAAATTTAATACAATTTGATGCCCTTAATGGATTATCTGAAATAATTCAAGCAAGTATTAAAACAACAAAACCTTTAGAAAAATATACATTGAATTTATGGAAAGCAACAAAAAACCCAGAAGAATATAGTATTAAAATTAGTGGGATTGATATGCAGCGACTTATTATTTCAGGTGCTAGTCCTAGAGGTATAAGTATGATGATGAAAACTGCTAGAGTTAATGCTTGGCTTAATAATAGAACATCAGTACTTCCAGAAGATATTCATGCCATATTCCACGAAACAATAGCCCATAGGCTTGTTTTCAACCCAATATACGAACTTAGAAGGACAGAAATAGCTCGTGAACTTTCAAATGAAATACTTAGCAAAGTATCTGCACCTTAATGAAATTTCAAACAGAAACATTTGATTATCATATAAATTGGAAAACCAGAGGATATCATCCTGGTCAGCATAAAAGTGATCAAAGAGGAATGGGAATAGAATTCGCTGGTCATTCTAATTTATTAGATTACCCAGACCCAAGAAGAATAGATATAAGACAGACTATAAGGGATCCGCTAGAGCAAATATACGTTCGCATATTCAATCAAAGAAGTGCTACTCCAGTCATAATAGTTTCTGACTTATCAGCAAGTATGAGTTTTGGGATAGAAAAATCAAAGCTTAGCTTTGCTTCTGAAATATCAACAGTTATAGCTAACTCTGTTACAACTAGAAGTGATGCTATTGGATTCATAGGCTTTAATGATCAAACTGAAACAAGCTGGTGGGCCCCTCTATCATATAGACCACATAGAACTAATTTACTTATTGATAGACTTAAAAATTACCGACCTAAAAATTCTGGCCACCAAGGTATTAAAAGAGTTTTTCAAGTTCTACCAAATGACCACACATTAGTATTTTTAATATCTGACTTCCATATGCCTATTGATGATATCGAAGAAAGTCTATCCAAATTAACCAAACACACCATTGTCCCGATAGTGATATGGAGTAAAGCTGAATATCAAGATTTACCAAATTTTGGGATTATGAATTTAAATGATCCAGAGTCAGGTAAGAATACAACACTTTTTTTAAGAAAAAAACTTAAAGCAAAAATTATTGATAAATTTGAGCAAAGAAAAGTAGAGCTTGAAAATATATTTTTAAAATATGACTCGCCTCCCTTTTTTGTAGAAGATAAATTCAATCCATTAGACATGACTCAATACTTCAATGAGTACTTTCATGCATAAATATTTACTAATTTTTATATTATTAACTTTATCATCAAGCATTTTTGCTTATGAAGACCCAACAAAATATAAAGATATAGATCCAAGCTTTATTCAGTTAACAATTAAAGATCCAAAACAAAAAGTTGGATACACAGTTGGTGACAAAATAACAAGAGAGATACTTTTCTCTGTAAAAAAACCTTACCAACTTGTGGAAGAATCTTTGCCGATCGAGGGATACGAAAAAAGGTATCGCGGCCAAAAATTAGGAATAGTCCTTCAAAATAAAAAATTTAGCAAAAAAATTGAAGAGGAAGAAGTGCGGTATAAAATTAATCTTACTTATCAAATTTTTACTAAAAATGTGGTTGCTAAGCCCGCATCTGTTACAGCCGATTACTATCGCTTAATTAATCCTGCCGACCCAGAGAATATTTTAAAATATAGAATTCCTTCATTTACATTTGCCATTTCTCCAATAGCAACTTTTGGAGCCGTTAAAATTGAAGATGATATGAGTCCTTATAGAGGACCTTTTTATATAAATATTAATAACGAAAAAAAGTTTCTTAAAAGAACTATTTTCGGGTTTGTTTTGATACTACTTATCTTTGGATATATTTGGGGCCGTTTTACATGGATTCCTGGCCAAAATAAAATTTTTAGCACCGTCTACAAAAGTAATAAAAAAGTATCCTCTACAGAAAAAAATATTAAAATTTTTATATCTGATTTACATTCTGGATTCGATACAACAATTAATCAGTCTTTGTTCGAGAGTAATCTTGATATTCTTTTTAAAAAAAATAAAAGCTTTATTAATATTAAACAGGAGTTACATATCTTTTTTGATATTTCAAGATCTATTTTTTTTGAAAATTCAAGATCTATTAACTATGAAAAAACTCATGTCTGGCTTAAATCATTTTCTTTGCATTGTAGAATGTGTGAAAGAAAGCTAATAGTTGACCCAAAAGACGTTGTTGGTAAAAACCCGAAATGAATTTTGTAAATTCATGGGTATTACTTTTTCTCCCGCTTTCTCTAATTCCACTTTTAATTAGACAAAAAAATTCAAATTCTTACACTTGGAATGAGATGTTTCCTGCTGACCCCTTATCAAAAGTTATTGGGTTTTTATTAAAAATCTTGGGGGCTCTGATTATTATTTTTATTATTATCACCATCAGTGAGCCATTTGCTAACCAAAGTACGATAACTAAAGTTGGTAAAGGGGCGCAAATTGGTTTAGTTTTAGATAGAAGTGCATCAATGGACGATCCTTTCTCAGGTGGAGATTCAGATAAAAAAGCAGGAGAAACAAAATCAGCTGCGGCAAGTAGGCTGATTGTTGATTTTTTTAATTCGAGAACTAATGATATGGTGGGCGTGATTACTTTTAGTAATTCTTCCATGTTTGTATTACCCTTAACTCAAAATAAGGAAGCAATCAAAGCTGCCGTAAATGCAACAGCGGGTAATTCTTTATTTCAAACAAATATTGGGGCAGGTTTAACTACTAGTGCAGAGTTATTTACAAACGTTGAAGATTCTGGTTCCAGAGCAGTCATTCTTCTTTCTGATGGTGGTGGACGAATCGATGAGAAAACACAACAAAGTATCAAGGATTGGTTTTATCAGTATCAAATTAGTTTATATTGGATTGTAATAAGGCAGCCTGGTGGAATCAGTATTTTTGACGAAAACTTTATTGCAAGAGATGAGTCACAACCGCCGCCTCAAATTGAATTATTTGATTACTTTAATACATTTAAATCGCCTTTCCAGGCATACGAAGCTGAAGACCCTAAATCTCTTGAGAAAGCAATTAAGGATATTAATTTAAAAGAAAAAAAATCAATTGCATATAAAGAGCAAATTCCTGGCAAACAGTATTCTACATCTAGTTTAATAATTGCTCTTTTATTAACATTTACACTGCTCGCACTTAAGGCACTTGAGGTAAAATCTTTAAGATGATCTTAAATAAAATTTTTAGTGTGAAAAAAGTATCCTATACATTATGTGTGATTGGAGTAATTCTCTTAATTCTTATCTCTAGCTCTGTCTTTAAAATTAATCAAACAAACCTTTTCAATGAATTTATTAAAGCTGGCGAGACTCCAGAAATCTACTCACAAACTTATCAAGCAAGGTTTTCTGCAGCATTTAGATTAGCAGAAAAAGAATACTACAAAGAGGCGACAAATCTTTTTAATAACTTAGTAGATGAGGGGTCTGACAATCAAAAATCTGCGGTTCATTATAATATTGGTAATATATTTTTTAAAAGAGGGTTATTTATCAATGGAACAAGCAACGATAGAAAGGTTGCAGCAGAGGCTGAATATCTTTTCAGGCAAGCAAAAAAGGCATATGAACAATCATTAAAGTACGATAATACTCATTGGGATACTAAACATAATTTAGATAGGCTTCTTACTCTCCTCCCCTCTGAGCCAACTCCTGGAGTTGGTGATTCAGATTCTCCTGGGCTTATCATGGGAAATATTCCAGTAGGTCTTCCATAAGTTTATGGGTGGATACATTAAAAAAATTAAGGGCAATAAAAATCTCATATACTTATCTTTAACATTCATATGTTTGGTGATGGCCTTTATTAATCCGAAATTTACAATGAAAAAAGATATATCTAACTATATTTTTGTTGTTGATATCACTCAAAGTATGTTGACACAAGACACTAAAATCGATGGTGAAAAAGTTTCTAGATTAGAATATGCTAAGAATAGACTGTATAAAGTGCTAGAACAACTTCCATGTAAAACTAAGGTGAGTATTGGAATGTTTGCTGGCGTTAGTGTTGCTGCAACATACACCCCCATTGAAGTATGTGAAAATTTTAGCGCAATTAATGAAACGGTTGAGCGCCTTGATTGGCGTTCTGTTTGGGCTGGAAACACTCGATTAAGATCATCTATGATTAACCTAGCGCGGTTAATCAGAAGTTTTCCTGAATCAGCCCAAGTGGTTTACTTTACTGATGGAGAAGAGGCACCCAAATTACATGCTTTTAACACTGAGGATCTTAATCAATTTCAAGGTGCAAACAATTGGCTGTTTGTAGGAATTGGATCCGATGAAGGCACCCCTATTCCAAAATATGATAATAAAAATCAACTTATTGGTTACTGGTCAAACGAAAGCTTTGCATTGCAGCCAGGAGTTGCTCAGATATCTGCACAAAATGCTGGTAACCGAGATGATAATGTTTCAAATTCGACTTATGACCGCTACCTATCAAGATTAGATGAAGAGTATTTAAAATCACTCGCTCTAGAAGTTAAAGGTAATTACGTAAATGGGAGCGATGTAAAAAAAATATTAAGGGCTATGAAGAAACAACCTTCTGCATGGAGAGATGATACAGAGGTTCAGTTACGAAACTTTTTTTCTTTATTAGCCCTATTCTTCTTTATAATTCAGTTTTTAACAATCGATAAAATCAAATCGCTAATAAATTTTAAATATGATAAATCATAAAATACGTATTAATAATCTTGATGTTATTGTTATTAAAGGTAAAGATGCAGAGAATTTTCTTCAAGGACAAATCACTAATGATATAGAAGTTATTAAAGATGAAAATAAAGCAATTTATGCAGGTTATTGCAGCCCAAAAGGCCGCTTAATAGCTTTCTTTTTAATTATTAAAGTTAGAGATAATTATTATCTTTTTTGCCCTTCATCTATTAGCGAAGAAATTAGTAAAAAACTTTCTATGTACGTTATGCGATCAGAAGTATCATTAGTTAAGTCACCAGAAAATACATCGTATTTTAGCTTTTACGGTGGTGGTGAAGAGGAAAGGAATTTTAAGAATACTTGGGATGCTCTTCCAAATAACTTAATGGAAACCATTCAACATCCAAATGAACAAAATACAACAGGCCTTTTATCTATAACTAAATTGCCGGGTGAAAATAACCGATACTTTGTGTTAGGTGAGAAAGAATCTATTGGGATGTTATATAAAGAAGTTTATCCAAACTTAGGTGGTCTTGATAGTGAATCTTGGCATGCTTCCGATATTGAAGCTAAAATTCCCAATATTTTTAAAATAACCCAAGATAAATTTATACCTCAATCACTAAATCTTGATTTAATAAATGCAGTAGATTTTAAAAAAGGTTGTTATACAGGTCAAGAGATTGTTGCTAGAACACACTACTTGGGAAAACCAAAAAGAAGAATGTATTTAGGTAGCGTTAAAGTTAATAGCTCGCCTAAGTTGGCTGATGACATTCTTGTACAAGGAGAAAAAGTAGGTCAAATAATAAATCTTTATAAAAAAAGTGAAGGTCATTATCGAATACTATTTGAATTAATTATTGAAAAAATTAATTTAGAATTAATGCTACCTGACACTAATGCTGTCATAAAAGAAATTACTTAAACTTTAAAATGTATTTAGTTTATAGGTAAAAAAAACCAGCCCTACCTTTAAAGGCGGAGCTGATATAAAAAAATATTAGGAGTATTTTTTTAATTACTTATTTTTTATTAAATCCAATGCTGAACAAATCAAAGCAGACCATTGTTGATAAGCGTCTACATCTAGCTCATTTTTACGCATCTTGTCAACCATACTATCAAGATCTTGAGTAAGTTCTTTTACATAGCTTTTTAAATACTTATCGCTTTTATGATTTAATTTAATATTTGTATTCATTAACAATTATTGTAAATGATAATCATTCGCATTACAAGGTAAATTTTAGAATTATTTCTTTTTATTAATTATCTGGAAAAAAACTTCGTCTTTTTTTATCATGCCTAACTCACGCCTTGCTCGCTCTTCTATAGCCTTAGTTCCCTTCTTTAAATCATTAACTTCAGCTATTAGCGCATCATTCTCCTTTTTTAATGTTGAATTAATTTTTTGTTGATCTTTAATTTGTTTATTTTTTTCTAAAACATTTTTAAATCCTCCATCAGAAAGCCATAGAGGATATTGAATTAATGCGATTAACAGAAAGAAAATAAAGGTAAGTTTATTCAATTAGTTTTTATCGAAAGCTGATAATCCAGAGTACTTTACTTTATCGCCTAATAACTCTTCAATTCTTAATAGTTGATTATATTTTGATATTCTTTCAGACCTAGACATTGAACCAGTCTTAATCTGCATAGCATTAAAAGCAACTGCGATATCTGCAATTGTTGTATCTTCAGTCTCGCCTGATCGATGAGATATTACAGTCGAATAACCTGCATTCTTAGCTAAATTTATTGTTTTAAATGTCTCAGTTAAGGTGCCGATTTGGTTAACTTTAATTAAGACTGAATTTGCAATTTTTTTATCTATACCCTGTTGAAGTATTTTAGGGTTTGTTACAAATAAATCATCCCCTACAAGTTGAATATTTTTACCTAGTTTTTCAGTTAGTGTTGCCCACCCACTCCAATCATCCTCACTCATCCCATCTTCAATGCTAATAATTGGATATTTATCACACAAAGTGCTGAGATAGTCAGTCATCTGGCCTGAATCTAAAGTAAGGTTTTCCGAAGTTAAATGATACCCATTATTTTTATAATATTCAGTACTAGCACAATCCAAACCCAAAAAAACATCCTTACCAGATTCGTAACCAGCACTCTCAATTGACTCCATGATAAGTTGTAAAGCTGTCTCATTTAAAGTTAAATTAGGCGCAAACCCACCCTCATCTCCAACAGTAGTTGCTAACTTTTTTTTACTTAAATTAGACTTAAGGGACTGAAAAATTTCTGCACCACATCGAATTGCCTCGGAAAAAGTCGGTCTTCCAGCTGGAATAATCATAAATTCTTGAATATCAATATTATTATCTGCGTGTGCTCCTCCATTAATAATATTCATCATTGGTGTTGGAAGTGAATAAGGGCCATTAGGATTTAAATATTCAAATAAATTCTTTTTTTGACTATTTGCAGCCGCTTGAGCTACTGCCATAGATATGGCAAGAATAGCATTAGCACCTAGATTTTCTTTATTATCAGTCCCGTCCATCAAGATCATTTTTTCGTCAATACTGGCTTGGTCTTCAACCTCCATCCCTTGAATTTCTTTAGAGATTATTTTGTTAATATTATTAACTGCTTTTGTAACACCTTTGCCATAATATTGATTCTTATCACCATCTCTTAATTCAATTGCTTCTTTGCTTCCAGTAGATGCTCCTGAAGGAACTGCTGCCCTTCCTATTGCCCCATCTAAAAGAGTCACATCAGCTTCAATAGTCGGGTTTCCTCGCGAATCGATAATCATCCGACCGTGAATTTTTTTTATTTTACTCATGTAAGTTATCTCTAAAAAATGCCTTTAGATTTAACGATTTGGTCAAGTTCTTTAAGAGTCTCTAAAAGATTAGCCATTTCGTTTAAAGGAACCGCATTAGGTCCATCAGATAATGCCTCTTTCGGGTTGGGGTGTGTTTCCATAAAGATACCAGAAATTCCACAAGAAACTGCAGCTCTCGCAAGAAGGGGAACGAATTCACTTTGACCTCCGCTTCGATCTCCTTTTCCACCTGGTTGCTGAACTGAATGAGTTGCATCAAATACGACTGGGCAATCAGTATTACGCATAATTGATAAGCTTCGCATGTCTGATACTAATGTATTATATCCAAATGAAGCGCCTCGCTCACAAACCATAATATTATCAAGTCCTCCATTAGCATCTTTCGCCTTCTTAACTACTTGAAGCATATCTTCCGGAGCTAAAAATTGACCTTTTTTAATATTCACAGGTTTACCTGAGCTTGTAACGGCCGCAATGAAATCAGTTTGTCTGCATAAAAATGCAGGGGTTTGTAATACATCTACAATTTCAGCCACAGGTTTAACTTGGGCTTCAGTATGAATATCTGTTAATACAGCCAAATCTAATTGTTTTTTAACCGCCTCTAAAATTCTCAACCCTTCTTCCATACCAAACCCTCTAAATGTTTTATTAGAGCTTCTATTTGCTTTATCAAAAGAAGATTTAAAAATAAATGGGATATTTAATTTATCTGTCATTTCTTTTAATTGTCCTGCAACATCAATAGTCATATCTTCAGACTCAATGACGCATGGTCCTGCAATTAAAAAAAGTGGTTGGTCTAGTCCTGCATTAAAATTACATAATTTCATTTAATTGCCTTTTGAATGTTGGTATTTAAGAGATGCTTTTAAATAAGATATAAATAATGGGTGCCCCTCTTTTGGATTTGATGTGAACTCAGGATGAAACTGGCAGCCAAGAAACCATGGATGTTCGGTTAAAGGTAATTCAATAATTTCACACAAATCTTCTGATGGTGTTCTTGCTGATACTACTAGTCCTGCTTTAATAAGTTGATCAACATAATCATTATTAACTTCATACCTATGACGATGTCTTTCATTAACGGTTTTTCCATAAATTTGATAGGCTAAGGTTTTGCTTTTAATTGGGGCTTTTTGTGACCCAAGTCGCATTGTGCCACCCATATTAGAGTTTTCACTTCTAATTTCAATTATTCCATCTTGAGTTTGCCATTCAGTTATTAAACCTACAACTGGATATTTTGTTTTACTATTAAATTCTGAACTATTTGCACCATCTAATCCAGCTCGATTCCTTGCAAATTCAACAACAGCTAACTGCATTCCTAAACAAATACCTAAGAATGGTATTTTATGCTCCCTTGAAAATTGAATTGCTTTGATCTTACCTTCAGTTCCTCTCCTACCAAATCCACCTGGTATTAGGATTCCATCTATCTTAGTTAAGGCACCCACACCATTCTTCTCAATATCTTCTGAGTCAAGGAAGTGGATTTTTACTTTAGCATTATTATGAATTCCTGCATGAATAATGGCCTCAGTTAATGACTTATAAGACTCAGTTAAGTCGACATATTTCCCTACAAAAGCTATATTTATTTCAAACTTAGCTTTATCTAGTAGCTTAGTGATTTTCTGCCACTGAGATAAATTTGCTTTTTTTGCTTTTACTTTAAGTTTATGGCAAACAATTTCATCAATCATTTGAGCATGAAGCATCACTGGAATTTTATAAATTGAATCAGCGTCAGTAGCTGAGATAACTGCTTTTGGGGCTACATTAGTAAATAATGCAATTTTTTGTCTTTCTTCTTCCGGTAGAGGTCGCTCTGATCTACATATAATTATATCTGGCTGAATACCAATTTGTCTGAGCTCTTTAACAGAATGTTGAGTAGGTTTTGTTTTTAACTCGCCAGCTGTTGCAATCCAGGGTAAAAGCGTAAGGTGAATATAGCAGGCGTTTTCTCTACCTCCCTCAAAACCCATTTGACGTATAGCTTCCAAGAAAGGAAGTGATTCAATATCCCCTACAGTTCCACCAACCTCTACAATAGCTATATCCGCTTTTTTTGCTCCCTCGCGAATCTGTAATTTAATTTGATCTGTTATATGGGGAATTACTTGTACAGTTTTTCCTAGGTACTCTCCTCGACGTTCTTTCTTAATTACACTGTCATAAATTTGACCAGTCGTAAAATTGTTTCTTTTTGTCATTTTTGAAGAGATAAATCTTTCATAATGACCAAGATCTAGATCCGTTTCAGCTCCGTCTTCGGTCACAAAAACCTCTCCGTGCTGGAATGGGCTCATTGTGCCAGGGTCCACATTGATATAAGGATCGAGCTTTAACATAGTTACTTTTAGTTTTCGAGACTCAAGAATAGCGCCTAAACTTGCTGCAGCAATGCCCTTCCCTAAAGAAGAAACAACACCGCCAGTTACAAAAACATATTTGGTCATTTTATAGCCATCTTAAAAAAAATTGCTGACGGGATATTATTTTACTGCAAACAGATTAGTCCTACAATAAATAGTTTAATCTTTTGTCCATTGGCTATAAGTTTGAAAACGCTCTAATACCTCTGACATTTGTTTTTTATTTAACAAATTGGGCTCGCCAATTTTTTTTGCTTCAATATATAGATGGCATAAATGTTCAATCTCTTCAGCAATCTGTAATGCTTCCGTCAAATTTTTTCCAATAACTACTAGGCCATGATTTGCTATTAGACATGCTTTTCTATCTATTAATGCAGTAATAATATTGTCTGATAATTCCTGAGTGCCAAACATGGCATAAGGTGCACATCTAACTGAGTTACCTCCTGCAACGGCAATCATGTAATGAAATGAAGGAAGTTCATTATTGAAAAGGCTTACTGTGCTTGCGTAAACTGAATGTGTGTGTACAATCGCCCCTACTTCCTTTCTTTGAGACATAATATCTTGATGGAATCGCCATTCACTTGAAGGCTTTAAATTAGAAATAGGTTCAACAATATTACCTGAAAAATCCATTCTAACCATCTTATCTTCCGATAGATTTTTCGTATCGACGCCGCTCGGTGTGATTAGATAAGTATCGCCATCACGGCAACTACAATTACCTGTTGCACCATGATTCAAACCCATCTGTTGAAGTTTCAATGCAGTATCTGCTAGAAGGGATTTTAATTTAATTTTATTACTCATTTTAAAGCCTTCCCAATATCACTTGGATTATAAATACCTTTCTCACAAATTATTTTACTAATATATTTTGAGGGCGTAATATCAAAAGCAGGATTATAAGCTGAAGAGTAACCTATCTTAACTTCCGCAATCTTATTTGAAGTATCCATACCTTTCACTTTTAAAATCTCATCTTCATCCCTACATTCAATATCGAACAAATTATTTCCATCATGATAACTCGAATCTATAGTGCTTAGAGGGGCGGCGACATAAAAAGGTATTTTATGTGTTTTTGCAGCTATGGCCTTTAAATAAGTACCAATTTTATTGCAAACATCCCCATCTATCGAAATTCGATCTGCGCCAACAATTACAAAATCAACTTCACCTCTTTGCATTAATAAGCCACCAGCATTATCAGTAATGATTGTATGCGGAATATTTGCTTGCCCCAACTCCCAAGCAGTCAAATTCATTCCTTGATTTCTTGGCCTGGTCTCATCAACCCATACGTGAATATCTAATCCCTCTTTAAAAGCTTTATAAATTGGACTTAATGCTGTGCCATAATCAATTGTCGCAAGCCAACCAGCATTGCAATGGGTTAGAATATTAATTCGAGTCTTTTTAATTTTTTGAATCAATTTGAGTCCAAAATCTCCTATGCTTCGATTAATTTCTATATCTTCATTGGCTAGTTTATTGGCTAATTCCCATGCCATTGAAGCCCTATTATCTATTGGCTCTTTTTTTAATTGGTCATATACAAAATTAACTGCCCAAGATAAATTAACAGCAGTTGGCCTAGATTCTATTAATACTTTTTTTGCAGTCATTAACGATTGATCGGATAAATTTTCTGTTAACGCAATTGCTATTCCATATGCAGCTGTAACACCTATTAAAGGAGCTCCTCGAACCCTCATGAACTTAATGGCCTCTACAATCTCATCCAAGCTTCCTAGCTGGCTTAATTTAAACTCAAATGGAAGATATGTTTGGTCAATTATAGTAACGCCTGAGAGGTCTTTATTTGGCCAAATAGTCCTATAATGCTTCCCCTCTACCAACATAAATTTAATCTCCTAAAATTTAGTAAAAAAGTGTCCACAAAATCTGTGGATAACATTGTGAATTAATGTTGTTTAAAAATGCAACCTATGAATTTTAAAGGATTTTTTTTAAATGCTTAATTTTTAATCGTATAAAAAATCGTTTATAATCAATAGTTTACTCTATGTCATTGAGAATACTCATTTTTTTTAAAATAGTTAAAGTAACTAATGAGGTCATGTGCATAACTTAGCTAATTTTGGGATGGCCTCTATTGTATTATTCCTTATAATATCAGCTGTTTTTGAAGGTTCTAAGCCTCTTAAATGACAAAAAAACTCAGCAATTTTATTTAACTCTTTTGGTTGATTATTTTCACCATTAACCAACCACGCTGGAGACATATCTGGAGAATCTGTTTCTAAGACAATAGTCTCGATGGGGAGCTCTTTTGCAAGTGCTTGTATATGTTTTGCTCTCGGATAAGTCATAGCTCCTCCAAAACCTAATTTAAAACCTAATTCAATTAATTGGTGTGCTTGTTGAAAGCTTCCATTAAATGCATGTGCAATCCCACCCCTTACTTTAATTTTCCTTAAGTTCTTTAAAACCAAATCAATGGCCCCACGAACATGCATAATTACTGGTAAATCAAATTTTTTTGCTATTTTTAATTGAGCTAAAAAAACATCCTCCTGAATGGATTGATTGTCTTTTCGAATAAATAAATCTAGACCAATCTCACCCACAGCTACTGAATCATTATTTAATAAATAATACTCTAATAATTTAAGGTCAGCGCCCTCAAATTTATCTAAATGCATTGGATGAAACCCAAGAGCATAACTACACTGCTTATATTTACTAGCTACCTTTATAACTTTATCGAAGTTATCTTTACTAACAGCAGGAATAATTATGTGTTCAACACTTTCAGCCACAGATGCACTAATAACCTCTTCAAAATTTTGACCTAACAGGACATCGTCCATATGGCAATGCGAATCAATCCACATCGTTTTTATAAAGCATAGCTTGAATTCGAATATCTTCACCAATGCTTCTAAGATCTACTACTGTAAGTTTAATTTTATCTTTCATATCCTCTAAAATTGGGGCGTTAAACATACTGTTAGCATTTCCACCCATTATATATGGCGCGGTATAGGTGATTAATTCATCTAAGAGTCCTAATTTTAATAATTCACCATTTAAATCTGGCCCAGCCTCAACCCATAATTCATTTATTTTTAATTTATTTAAATACGCCATTAACTTTATAAGATTAACCTTATTATCTAATAATGGTATTTTTATAAATTCTGCTTTGGTTTTTTTTAACTTTGTCAGATTTAAATTTTGATCATTTCCATAAATCACCATTACATTACTTTGTTGTAATATTTTTGAATCAAGATTAACTCGAAGGTGACTATCTAAAATTATTCTTAATGGCTGCTGATTAGAAGGAATAGTTTTAATGGATAAGCTAGGGTTATCACTATTAATTGTTCCTTTTCCAGTTAAAGTTGCACATGATTTTAACCTCCACTTCTGAACATCTGCACGAGATGCCTCAGAAGTTATCCACTGACTATGCCCATTAAAAAGACTTGTTTTTCCATCTAGTGATATGGCGATTTTTGACCTAATATATGGCCTAGACTTTATCATTCTGTTTAGAAATCCTAAGTTAAGCTTTTTAGCTTCTTCTTCCATAACCCCAGAAGTGACGTTTATACCATTATTTTTCAGATACTCAATACCCAAACCATTTACTAATGGATTTGGGTCTTTCATTGCTATATACACATTAGAAATACCTGCGGAAATAATGCTATTGGTGCAAGGGGGTGTCTTACCTTGATGATTACATGGTTCTAAAGTGACGTATAAATCAGCTCCTTTACTTGATGGACCAGCGTCTTTAAGGGCAATTATTTCCGCATGGTCTTTACCAGCAATTTCATGAGAACCTTTTCCCACTATTTTACCATCCTTAACTACCAATGCACCTACAGATGGATTTGGTCGAGCTTTTCCTTGGCTTTTTTTAGCGAGAGCTAAAGCCTGGCTCATAAAGTTAAAATTTATTTTATGGTCCAAAGATTAGTCTAAATCTTTAATAGCATCACTAAAATCTTCAACATCTGAGAAGCTCCTATACACAGATGCAAATCGAATATAAGCGATTTTATCAAGCTTTTTCAATTCATACATAACGCTCTCCCCTAAATCTCTAGAATTTATTTCTCTTTCCCCTTTTGCCAGTAATTTCGATAAAATATCTTCGACTGCTTTATCAACATACTCGACAGGGACCGGTCTTTTATGAAGTGCACGAGTTAATGAATGTAGTAATTTTTCTCGATTAAACTCTTCCCTTTTACCATCTTGCTTTATCACATAAGGTAAGGTTAGCTCTGCATGCTCATAGGTAGTAAATCTTTTCAGACAAGTTTTACATTCCCGGCGACGGCGTATTATTCTTCCTTCATCATTTACACGGGAATCAATAACCTGCGTATCATCATCTCTACAAAAAAGACACTTCATATAATATTATTTGCCATAAACAGGAAATTTCTTAGTCAAGTCATTTACTTTTTTTCTAATTTTATCAATAATAGTTTTATCGTTAGAGTTATCTAAAACGTCCGCAATATATTCACTAACTAAGGCGGCTTCTTTTTCTTTAAAGCCCCTAGTAGTTATGGCTGGTGTTCCAAGTCTAATTCCAGATGTAACGAATGGACTTTCAGGATCGTCAGGGATTGAGTTCTTATTGATAGTAATATGGGCTTGGCCCAATAATATATCTGCCGCTTTGCCAGTTAAATTCTGCGGACGTAAATCTACTAAAAACACATGGGACTCAGTTCTACCAGAAATAATTCGGTAGCCTCTAGATTGAAGTGTACTAACCATCGCTTTTGCATTATTAATTATTTGAGCTTGATAGAGCTTGAATTCTGGTTTAAGTGCTTCGCCAAATGCGATAGCTTTTCCTGCTATTACATGCATCAAAGGTCCTCCCTGTATTGCAGGAAAAACGAATGCATTAATTATTTTCTCGAATTCAGGTTTGGCTATAATGAAACCACCTCGAGGGCCACGAAGAGACTTGTGTGTTGTAGAGGTTACAAAATCTGCATAAGGCACTGGATTTGGATAAACCCCTCCAGCAACCAATCCAGAATAATGGGCAATATCTACCATAAAATAAGCACCCACTTTTTTAGCAATTTGGCTCATTCTTTCCCAATCAAAACGTAATGCATATGCTGATGCACCTCCAATAATTAACTTTGGTTTTGTTTGAGTAGCTAATTTTTCCATCTCATCATAATCAATTTCTTCTTTATCATTAAGCCCATAGGGAACAATATTGAATAGTTTTCCCGATAAATTAGCTGGTGAACCATGTGTAAGATGCCCCCCATGACCTAAATTCATACCCATTATTGTGTCGCCTGGTTTTAGTACAGCAAAATAAACTGCTTGATTAGCCTGGCTTCCAGAATGTGGTTGGACATTAACGTACTCGGCACCATAAAGCTTTCTTAACCTATCTATAGCTAACTGTTCGACTTCATCAATAAACTCACAACCGCCATAAAATCTCTTTCCAATATAGCCTTCAGCATATTTATTGGTTAGCTGTGAGCCTTGTGCTTCCATCACAGCTGGGCTTGTGTAGTTTTCAGATGCAATTAACTCTATATGTTCTTCTTGGCGGCGATTCTCATTAACAATTTGCTTCCAAATTTCTGGGTCTACCTTGTCAAGTGAATTGGATTTATTAAACATATATATCAAATATTCATAAAATTTATAGAATTGTTATTTTATCACGGCTAAGATAAAATTTTCCCATTGGGGTAAGCAAAAAAATCAATAAGATACGCTTTTAAACTTCCGTTATAATTTAATTAATATATTTAAATGTAGGGAGATGAAATGCGCTGGACAGATACTCTTGAAATTGCAGAAATACTTTATGATAAGAACCCAGAAGTGAATCCTAAAACGATAAGATTTACAGATTTACGCCAATGGATTTTAGATCTTGACGGTTTTGATGATGACCCTAACAAATGTGGTGAGCGAATTTTAGAGGCAATACAATTGGCATGGATAGATGAATACGAATAAAGAATTCCCTGAAAGGAATATTTTTAAAGCCTATGATATTCGTGGTGTAGTTGGTAAATCTCTAAATGATAATTCAGTAATTCAAATTGGTAAATCAATTGGTAGTGAAGCACTTCGACAAAACCAACAAGATATATGTGTAGGTTATGATGGTCGCCTCTCCAGCCCTCATATATTTAACTTATTGTCCAAAGGGTTACTTTCTACCGGAATTAATGTAATCAATATTGGATTAGTTACTACTCCTATGTTGTATTTCAGCACACATCAACTCAACACACAGTCTGGCATTATGATTACAGGCAGTCATAACCCTCCTGAATATAATGGTTTTAAAATTGTTATCAACGACAAAACTTTTTCTGCTGATGATATTCAAATTTTATATCAAAGAATTATTAAAGAAGAATACTTAATGGGTGAAGGAGAAATGAGTAATTCAAACGTTAAACCTTCTTACCTTGAAAAAATTTATAGCGATATAAAATTAGCAAGGCCTATACGTATAGCAATTGATTGTGGAAATGGTGCTGCGAGTGTTTGTGCTGAAGAGTTATACAAAGGTATAGGCGCTAAAGTGGAGTCACTTTTTTGTAATATTGATGGTAATTTCCCAAACCATCATCCAGACCCATCAAACCTAAAAAATCTAATTAGCCTCCAAGAAACTTTATTAAAAGGAGATAGCGAACTAGGGTTGGCGTTTGATGGTGATGCTGATCGCTTGGGAGTTATATCAAAAAAAGGAGAAGTTATTTTCCCAGATCGCCAGCTTTTATTATTCGCAGAAGACGTTCTAAAAAATAATCCAGGGGCATCAATAATCTTTGATGTTAAATCGACAAGGCATTTATTTTCTTGGATTAAGGATCGAGGGGGAATACCAATTATATGGAAAACTGGGCACTCATTAATTAAAGCAAAGATGAAAGAATCTAAAGCAATTCTTGCTGGAGAAATGAGTGGACATATGTTTTTTAATGACCGATGGTATGGGTTTGATGATGGCATATATGCTGGCGCTCGTTTAATAGAAATTTTAAGTCATTTTGATAATCCTTCAGAAATTTTAGAAGCTCTCCCTAAAGGATTTAGCACTCCAGAATTAAATATAAAATTAAATGAAGGCGAGCAACACAAAATTATTAAGACGTTACAAGATAAAGCAAAATTTCAGAATGCAAATGAAATCATTAAAATAGATGGGTTACGAGTTGAATATGATTATGGCTTTGGTTTGATGCGGGCCTCTAATACAACGCCTGTTATAGTCTTACGCTTCGAAGCAAATTCAAATGAAAATTTAAAATTAATACAAAATGAATTTAAAGAAATATTAGAAACCTATATTCCGCAGGAAAAAATTCCTTTTTAAATTCAACTAACTTAAACCTGACTCTCTACAAGCAATATCTAGATACTTTTCATTCATTGTATCTTTATTAATTTCTTGCCATTCAAATGGCGTACCTTTTGAAAATATTATTTCACCTTTAGCCATATTCTCTTCATAAAGTGAATAGCCCATAATTCTTATTTTAGAGTTCTTACAATCAAATTCAGTAAAACTTTTAACTGATAAATATTTATAACTAGCAACCTCCTGTAATAAATTAAAGTCTTCGATTGTCCACAATCTTAATTTAGAAAATTTCTTATCTACTTTTATATCCAAAAGATTTGCATAATACCTTGATCCAGAATCAGAAGATTTGTAAATCAATGTCCATTCTGCAAAAGACAAATTTGGAATAAATACAAATAAAAATATTAAATAATATTTCATAGCATATATTCTAATGCAAATAAAAAAAGCCCGATATAAAATCGGGCTTTTCCATTAGAACAAATAAAATTACTTGTTCATTACGTACATGGTTACTTCAAAACCGAAACGCATTTCAGTTGCTTGAGGTTGTGTCCACATAGTATTTCTCCTTTTTTATGGTTAATAAAGTACATTAAACATAAAGCAGATCGTTGAAGATGCAATTACAAGTAACTACAAAGGTTCAACTTGAGATTTACACTAATTATATTATTCCTAATTTTCAATTAGCCTATGATGATGAGCATGAAGATTATCTAAGTAAAATCATTAGATAATCTCATCCTCTTTTCACTTTAAAATTAACTTAATAGCTTAAACTAAGTTATTAAGGTAACTGAACTTCTGATCCATCACTGGTATGACCTTTACCGCCTTGTGATTGAGAGCTAATATCGTCAGTCGGATGGAAAGCTTTAACTGGTGCTGGTGTCTCAACTGGTGCTGATGTCTCTAATTGAACTTCAGATCCGTCAGCCGTATGACCTTTACCACCTTGTGCTTGAGCGCTTATATCGTCAGTCGGATGGAAAGCTTTAACAACTTCCTCTTGTGCAGCGCAACCAAACATCAGAACACCTACAAGCGTAATTAATAATAATTTATTCATCAGCTACTCCTTGCTTAATTTAAATAAAATTACTTTAATAAAGAAACTATATTAAGGTAACTGAACTTCTGATCCATCACTGGTATGACCTTTACCGCCTTGTGCTTGAGAGCTAATATCGTCAGTCGGATGGAAAGCTTTAACTCCAGATTCTGCTTGAGCTTCTGGTTCTGCTTGAGCTTCTGGTTCTTCTGAAGCACAACCAATCACCATAAAACCTATAAGCGTAATTAATAACAATTTATTCATTGACTACTCCTGTTCAGTTTAAATAGAATTACTTTAATAAAGAAACTATATTAAGGTAATTGAACTTCTGATCCATCACTGGTATGACCTTTACCACCTTGTGCTTGAGCGCTTATATCGTCAGTCGGATGGAAAGCTGCGACTTCTTCTTGTGCGGCGCAACCGAGCATCAGAACACCTGCAAGCGTGATTAGTAATAATTTATTCATTAACTACTCCTATTTAGTTTAAATAAAATTTCTTATTTCTTCACAACCTAATATTGTAAATAACGAAACTAAAAGCATAATCTTTTCATTCGTTACCACTACTGTGTCAATTTTATGTCATTGTGTCAATAATAAATCAGGTCTTAATTAAATTTTTTAGCTTTGGTAATATTTTAGCTTTGGTAATATTTTAGTTTTGGCAGTCAATATATGAACGATAGTTAAACTTGCTAGCGCTAAGAAGATAACTAATAAGTTACCAGAACTATAATTCCAATCAGGTTATAAAGGTAAATTAATTAATGAAAATCATTGGTTTATCTGGTCGGAGCGGTGAGATTCGAACTCACGACCCCTTGCACCCCATGCAAGTACGCTACCAGGCTGCGCTACGCCCCGAATAAAAGTTATTTTAATATCTTTAGAATTTCATGTAGCTGAGTCTTAAGATTGTTAAGATTTTCTGGGGTATTTTTAGTTTGAACCTCTTCAGAAAGTGGTAATTCAGCCTGAGCTTTTTCGATTTCAACTTTTGAAGTTGTTTCTTTTACAAATTTACGATCTGATAATTTAGATTTCGCGCCTTGGATTGTAAACCCTTCAAAATATAGTAATTGGCGGATCTTACGAACCAACAAAACCTCTTCTTGCTGGTAATACCTTCTGTTACCCCTTCTTGTAACCGATTGTAACTGAGAAAATTCTTGTTCCCAATATCTCAGAACATGTGGTTTTAAATCACAAAGTTTACTCACCTCACCTATTGCAAAATACCTTTTTGATGGTATTAGAGGTAATGTTTTTTTATGTTTGCTTTCCAGGGGATTTCTCTTCTACGCTAGTTTTTAATTTTTGACTTGAATGAAATGTCACCACTCTTCGGGCTTTAATTGGAATCTCTTTTCCAGTTTTTGGATTTCTTCCCGGTCTTTCAGATTTAGCTCTTAAGTCAAAATTTCCAAAACCAGAGAGCTTGACACTCTCACCATTCTCTAAAGAAACCTTAATTTCCTCAAAAAATGCCTCAACCATTTCTTTGGCCTCACTTTTATTGAGGCCAACTTTGTTAAATAAAATCTCGGATAAATCTGCTTTTGTTAATGTCATAATTTCAATCTTAAAAACTTAACGAAGTTTTGCCTTAAATTTATTTTGTAGAATATCTAACACTTGATTGACTATATTACTAACTTCTTCATCCTCAAGCGTTTTGTAAGTATCTTGCATAAGTATCAGAAAAGCAATACTTTTTTTATTATCTTCTATTCCTTTACCTTCGTATATATCGAAAGGGTAAAAATCAACAATTCGATCAATTATTCGAGATTTTACTTCTTTAATCATATCTCCGACCTTAATATTGACATCTACTACAACTGAAATATCTCGTCTTAATAGTGGGAATTTAGTTGGTAATTTAATATCCACATCTGGTAAATTAACTAGTTTTTCTATTGATAATTCAAATAGATAAGTCTTTTCTAATAACTCATATTTTTGTTGCCATACAGGATGGAGCTGACCCACCCACCCAACTAAAGCTTTATCCATTGTTAATTCAGCTACTTGTCCTGGATGAAAAGCCTCCGGAACGATACTTTTAGGAGTATTTATACTTAAAGTATTACTTGATATTATTTCTATATCTCCTTTAATATCATAGAAATTTATTTCTCTTTTATCATCACTCCATTGCTCTGGAATATAATCCCCATACACAAGTCCTGATAACATTAAAGTCTCTTTAAAATTGGATTTTATCTTTTGGTATACAGGTGCAATCTCAAATATTCTAATCTGATTATGCCCTCTATTAAGGTTATAAATTAATGTTTCAATATGGCTCCCCCACATCTTAGATCGCATAACATTCATTTGAGAAGCAATTGGATTTTGCAATTGAATTAAATCTACATTGGAATGTAAATTTTCCTCAGTTTCTTTATCGATAAAACTGTAACTTATAACTTCGTTATAACCTAAATTTGCTAGAGAAGATTTAATTGAATAAATACTTTTTTTATTATTTGGGGACGCTAGCATTTTATTTTGACTATTTGGGGTTAAAGCTGGGATATTGTTATACCCATATATTCTTATTATCTCTTCAACTAAATCTTCTTCAATTGACAAATCAAATCTAAAACTAGGTGGGGTTATTAAAAATCCGTCCTTATGCTTAGAGTAAGTTAAATCTAATTTATCTAAAACAAATTTAATATCACTATCTTTTAACACTACCCCCATAATATTTGACACTTTTTTAGTTCTAAGCTGGATAGGTTCTCTTTTTGGAAGATTGTTTTCCACATCTAATATATTTGAGCACTCACCTCCACAAAATTCAATTATTAATGCTGCTGCTCTTTGTAAAGCACTTGATGTGCTTTTAAAATCAACCCCTCTTTCAAATCTATGGGATGAATCCGTATTTAAACCAAATGACCTTGCTCTGCCTGCAATATCAATAGGATCGAAGTATGCACTCTCAATAAATATTTCTGTTGTATTACTATTAACTGAAGAAGAGTCTCCACCCATTATTCCAGCGAGGGCTAACGGGCCTTTCTCATCGGCAATAATTAATTCAACACCTTCAAGCTTAATATTTTGATCATTAAGTAATTGAAGAGATTCGTTTCTATTTGCTCTTCTAACTGAAATTTCACCACTAATTTTCGATTGATCAAAAGTATGAAGTGGCTGCCCCATCTCTAGTAAAACATAATTTGTTATATCAACTACTGGATTAATAGAGCTAATTCCACTTCTTTCTAAATTCTGCTCCATCCAGACCGGTAAAGTAACTTTATTATTAATATTTTTAATTTGAACGCCACAATATCTAGGACAGGAATTTTTCTCATGAATTTTAACTTTCTGATTTAAAGTAAAACTTTCTTTAACTACTTGATTATTAATATCTTTTAAAGACAATTCTGCCAACGCTGACACCTCTCTTGCAATACCCAGCATACTTAAACAATCAGCTCGATTAGGCGTCAAAGAAAGGGTGTAAACTACATCATTTAATGACAACACATCAATTATTAACTGGCCAACTTTTTTATCTAAATCAAGCTCATAAAGGCCTTCAGAATCTTTACTGACTCCCAACTCCTTAGCGGAGCACAACATTCCATTTGATTCAACGCCTCTTAATTTAGCTTTTTTAATTTCAAAACCTGGCAACTTAGCTCCCACTAAAGCACAAGGTACTTTAATTCCAGCTCTTGCATTTGGTGCGCCGCAAACGATCTGAAGGGGTTTTTCTAATCCTACATTAACCTGACATACGTTTAAACGATCTGCATCTGGATGCTTTTCTATACTTATTATTTCACCTACAACTATTAATTTTGATAATCTAGATAAATCTTGAACATCATCTACTTCTAACCCTGCCATTGTCAGAACCTCACCTAAATCAATTTTATCAATTGATTTATCGAAAAATTCTTGAAGCCATGTTTTAGAAAATTGCATTATTGGCCTCCAAACTTCTTTAAAAAACGTAAATCATTTGTGAAAAAAAGCCTTAAATCGTCAATATGATATTTCAACATAGTTAATCGCTCTACCCCTAGTCCAAATGCAAATCCTTGAAATTCTTCAGTATTAATATTTGCTTGATTTAATACTTCTGGATGAACCATCCCACAACCACCAATCTCCAACCAACCACCATTCCAACTCATATCAATTTCAGCAGATGGCTCTGTAAAAGGGAAAAAAGATGGTCTGAAGCGTATTGTTAAATCATTGTCTTCGAAAAATTTTTGAAGAAAATCTTGAACTACGCCTTTAAGATTTGCAAAATTTACATTTTTATCAACCCATAAACCTTCTACTTGATGAAACATTGGGGAATGAGTAGCATCCGAGTCTACTCGATACACCCTTCCTGGTGAAATAACTTTTAAAGGAGGTTGATTATCTTTCATATACCTTACCTGCACTGGTGAGGTATGTGTTCTTAAGACATGATTTTTATCAATATAAAATGTGTCATGCATCGCTCTAGCAGGATGCGACTCTGGTATATTTAAAGCTGTAAAATTATGATAATCATCTTCAATTTCAGGCCCAGTTGCCAAATCAAACCCGATGGAATGAAAAATATTTTCTATTCGATGCATTGTCAAAGAGATTGGATGAAGACTTCCTTCTGACTGTTTAAGCCCTGGTAAAGTCACATCAATATACTCATTTTCTAATTGAGAAAGCATTATTTCTTTTTGAATAACCTCTTTTCTATTATTCAATAATGATTCAATTGATTGTTTAACTTCATTAATAAAAGCTCCTGCCTTTGGTTTTTCTTCTTTAGGCAATTTAGAAAGCCCACGCATAGCCTCAGTTAAGGGTCCTGTTTTACCAATATATTTTGATTTTGCATTATCAAGCTCTGTTAGAGTTGTGCACTCTTCAAAATCTTTTTTTGCTGATTCAATTAATTTTTTTAAATGATCCATATATCTATTCTAATAAAAAAGGAAGCGCATAGGCCTCCTTTTTTTAAAAAACTTCTAATATTTAATTTCCAAGGCCAGTTTTAGCTAATTCAACAAACTTCTCAAAAGCAGGCTTATCAAAAACAGCCATATCAGCCAACACTTTTCTATCGACATCAACTGAAGCTTTTTTCAATCCATTCATAAATCGGCTATATGTTAAACCACACTCTCTTGAACCAGCATTAATTCTTGCTATCCATAAAGCTCTAAACACACGCTTCTTTTGTCTTCGATCACGATAAGCATATTGGCCAGCTTTCATAACAGCCTGTTTAGCTATTCTATAAACATTTTTTCTTCTTCCGCGATATCCTTTTGCGGCATCTATTACTTTTTTATGTCTTGCTCTAGCGGGTACGCTACGATTTGCTCTAGGCATTATTCTCTCCTTATTGCGTTGGCATCATCGCACGAACGCGCTTTGCGTCTGAAGATGAAATAATTTCAGTCCCACGAAGATGTCTTTTTTGTTTTGTTGTCTTCTTGGTCAAAATATGTTGAAGATGAGATTTTGTACGCTTAATAGCGCCACTACCTAGGAATTTAAAGCGTTTTTTTGCCCCACTTTTTGTTTTCATTTTTGGCATTTTGTTCTCCTTTTTATTATGAGTGCCTCGGCATGCCTATTAGGCCTTATCACTCTCAATTACTTTCTTTTCTACTTCGCCTTACTCTTCTTCTTGCACTTTAGAAACTTTCTCTTTCTCTTTCTCTTCTGATTTTGGCTTTATCTTTTTTAGAGGAGCTAAAACCATTATCATTTGCCTTCCTTCCATTTTTGGAAATTGTTCGCAAACAGCATAATCTTGTAAATCATCCTCAACTCTTTTTAATAAAGCTAAACCAAGTTGTTGATGCGCAATTTCTCTACCTCTAAATCTTAACGTTACTTTAGTTTTATCGCCTACAGATAAAAACCGTATTAAATTCCTTAATTTAATCTGATAATCACCATCATCAGTTCCGGGTCTAAACTTTACCTCTTTAACTTGAACATTTTTCTGCTTTAAACGAGCTGCATGCATTTGCTTACTCTGAGCGTATTTAAATTTTCCAAAATCCATTAATCTACAGACTGGTGGTGTTGCTTTTGGTGCTATTTCAACTAAGTCAGTATCCTGCTCTTCTGCGCTTTCAAAAGCTTGTTCTAGAGATACAATTCCCAAAGGCTCGCCTTTTAAACCAACTAAACGAATCTCTTGAGCTGTAATATCGCTATTAATTCGCACATTTTTATCTAAAGCTATAGTTAAACCCCTTTTTATAAAAAAAATAAACCGCGCAACCTCTTATTCTATGCTTTAGATTTAATGTTTTTCGAAAGATGTTTTATAAAATCATCAATTGACATTGAACCTAAATCTTCGCCTTTTTGGGTTCGCACGGTAACTTGTCTTTTTTCTACTTCTCGGTCACCTATTACTACTAAGTAAGGGACCTTCTGAATACTGTGTTCGCGTATTTTATAGGTAATCTTCTCATTTCTCAAGTCTGAATTGCATCTAATCTCACTTTTGTTAAGAATTTCAACAATTTCCTTGGAATATTTTATATGGGCATCTGCAATATTTAAGACTACAACTTGAGTTGGAGACAGCCATAGAGGCATTAATCCAGCATAATGCTCTACCAAAATCCCAATAAATCTTTCCATAGATCCAACAATTGCCCTATGAAGTAGAACTGGAGTTTTTCGACTATTATCCTCTGCAATGTATTCAGCACCTAGTCTTTCTGGTAAATTAAAATCTAATTGAATTGTGCCACATTGCCATAAACGTCCTAAGCTATCTTTTAATGTATAGTCAATTTTTGGACCATAAAAGGCACCTTCGCCTGATTGAACATCGTAATCAAGTCCAATTTCTTGCATAGCGCTTTCAAGTGATTTTTCTGCTTTATCCCATACCTTGTCTGAACCAATTCTTTTTTCAGGGCGAGTAGATAAAACCACCAAAATATCTTTGAAACCGAAACTAGCATAAGCTTTGTATAGCATTTCATTGAAGTTTTTTACTTCATCTTTTATTTGATCTTCAGTGCAAAATATATGTGCATCATCTTGAGTAAAGCCTCTAACCCTCATCAATCCATGAAGAGCCCCAGAAGGCTCATTTCTGTGACAAGAACCAAACTCAGCCAATCTTAAAGGTAGATCGCGATAACTATGGAGATTGTTATTAAATATTTGCACATGTCCTGGGCAATTCATTGGCTTAACTGCATACTCCCTATTTTCAGAAGAAGTTGTAAACATATTTTCATGGTAACTTTCCCAATGTCCAGACTTTTCCCAAAGCCCCTTATCTAAAACTGTTGGAGTATTAATTTCTTGATAACCATATTCTTGAAACATCTCACGCATATATTTTTCTATTTGTAACCATAAAGCCCAGCCTTTTGGGTGCCAAAAAACCATCCCGGGTACATTATCTTGCAAATGAAATAAATCGAGTTGCTTGCCTAGCTTCCGGTGGTCACGCTTTTCTGCCTCTTCCAAACGAAGTAAGTATGAAGCCATATCTTCTTTTGTTGCCCAAGCTGTTCCATAAATTCTCTGGAGCATTTCATTACTAGAGTCACCTCGCCAATATGCACCTGCGACTTTCATTAATTTAAAAACCTTTAATTTTCCAGTTGATGGGATATGGGGACCTCGGCATAAATCTGTAAAGTTACCTTGTGTATATAAAGAGACTTCTTCTTCTTTAGGGATTGATTGAATAATTTCAGCTTTGTAATTCTCGCCAATATTTTTAAAAAACTTGACTGCTTCATTTCTAGGGATTATTTTTTTTGTAACTGGTAAGTCTTGTTTAGCTATCACCATCATCTTCTTTTCAATCAAAACAAGATCTTCAGGAGTAAATGGCCTGTGGTATGAAAAATCGTAATAGAAACCATCATCAATAACAGGTCCAATTGTTACTTGTGCTTCCGGATAAAGCTCCTTCACTGCATGTGCAAGTAGATGTGCAGCTGAATGCCTTATAATTTCTAAACCCTCGGGATTTTTTGATGTGATAATAGATAAATTTGAGTTTTCTTTAATCTCATAACTTAAATCAACTAGTTGGTTATCAACCATTCCAGCTAATGCAGCACGAAATAATCCCTCACCAATATCACTAGCAATATTAGCTACTGTAACAGACTCTTTATATTGTTTTACCGAGCCGTCTGGGAGTTTTATATCTGGCATAATTAATTTCGTTTATAAACCTTTATTTTATAAGGTTTTAGTTAATCAAGATAGGGTTATTGAAGAAGAAGTGGTAGGCGCGATTGGATTCGAACCAACGACCCCCACAATGTCAATGTGGTGCTCTAACCAACTGAGCTACGCGCCTATTACAATTCCTCCGACGCGCCATTCTATCCCAGGCTTAATTATCAATCAATGTTCAGCTTCATTTGTTTTTTCTAATTTTTCTTGTTTTGTCTAATTCCTCAATCATTTGGAGATACCCACTCTTATAACTAGAGTGTTTAAATATAAAATTAAGTTTTGGTAATATTTCTGATCTGAGTTTTTTTCCATTAATTCTATTTGAAATAGGAAGATTGTCTAATGATAGGCCAAGCTCAAACCTAATCCATTTTAAAACTTCATATAATGAAACAGGGTGGTTATCTGTTAAAAGATATAATTCCTCTATTTTTTTATTGCTAATTATATGAACGAATAAAAAATTAACAAAAAGAGCGATATCTTCTTCATGTATTCTATTTGTCCAGCGATCTTCATATGGCCATATAATAGGCTTGGAAGCAATTTTTAGCATACGAGATCTACTATCTCCATATATTCCAGAAAGCCTTAAAATAGTTGTTTTAAATGTTAATTTCTTTAAGGACTTTTCAGCATCTAGCAACGTCCTTCCTCTAAAATCTTTTGGTTGTGGGGATGTTGATTCAGACAAAAAGCTATTTGAAATTTGCCCATAAACACGTGTGCTCGATATAAAAAATAAATGCTGAAAATTATTTAATTGCCCTAATGCATTTGTGGTAACTTTTAATCCTTCAACATAATTTTTTTGATAGCTCTCTTCCGTCTGTGCATCAGACGAAACAGAGTAGATAAGGAAATCTGGATTAATAAGTTTAATACTATCTGAAAATTTATCTGAGAAAATATCTAGTGAGATTATTTTAAATTTTGAGTGGGTTTCTTGTAAATTTCTCTTAATTCCAATAATTTCTATAGGCAACTCTGAGAGACTTTCACCTATTCTTTGTCCAAGTTTGCCACACCCAACAATTACTAATTTTTTAATTATTTTTTCCAAATGACTTTGTAAATAAAACCTGGAAATGAAAAGACAAGAAAGAGGCAAAAAGTTATCGCATAAAACTCCCAATCTTGATTATGAGTATTTCCAATAATTTGTTTTTCTAATAATAAAAGAAAGCTGCCAAAAATAAAATAAAACACAATTAATTCAACTAATATTAAAAACATATTCTTTTTTGGCTTTTTAAAAAAAATTAAAAAATAATTAGTTGCCCAAGGCAAGTTTGCGAAGAAGATAGCTGAAAAGATAATTAAAAAAATTGTCATAGGATTGTGGTTGTTTATGTTAAATTATTTTCTATGTTACCTGATATCTATTTACCCTCATATGTTGGTCTGATTTTATCATTATTAATGATTTTTTCTGGTCAGGCATTTAGAATAAATTGGAAAAATAAGAAAAATAGGTGGGTTTTAAAAGCATGGATTTACGGGCTATTGTCATCAACTTCTTTTTTTATACTAGTTTTAATTCCTTTAGATCTGCAATCTTAATCATCTAACCATTTAGCTTTTTTTGCAATCTAATTGAGAAACTAATGGATTATTAGGGTCTATATCTTTATTGCAAACAAGGCATTTATCTGAACCCGATATAGCATTTAATCCACCACAACTTCCTTTGATATTTTTACCCATTAACATAACTCCCAGCGACATAAGAATGACCACTAGTGTTAAAAAGATGAATGTAAATATAAAAGTTATCATAGTATTTCCTACAAATTATAAATTATAACTCCATACTTTGCATATTTATATTTAATTATACTTAACTCATTAATCACAAATGGAACTTATGATCGTTTTTTGTGCTCTATTAATACGTCAATTGAACAAATTGAAAAATATTTTGGTTTTATTAGTACAAAAAGAACTTTTTTAATTTATCTAATGCATGAACTAGAATATAATGCGTTACAACAGTTATCCCAGAATATATATTAGGAATATATTTTTTATGACGAATTTTTCTTTAAAGCGTGGTTTAGATATCCCTATACTAGGCTCTCCAGAACAAAAAATATACGACGGCCAGAAGCCAAAAACCTTAGCAGTAATGGGAACGGACTTTGAAGGTTTAAAACCAAAAATGTTGATTGCTGAAGGCGATAAAGTAGAAAGAGGTACTCCCTTATTTTGTCACAAAGATTTTCCTGAAATTATTTATGTTTCTCCTTGTAATGGATATGTTGAAAGTATCAATAGAGGTGAGCGACGTATCCTTCTTAGTGTTGTAATCGCTATAGAGAATTTATCAGATAATGGGATCAATTACATTAAGTTGCATAGCAAAATTAAACCAGAAATAAAGTTTGTTAAAAAATGTCTTCTTGATAGTGGTTTGTGGTCTTCTTTTTTAACACGTCCTTATTCTAAAGTTCCGCCTCCAAATTCCGAACCATCTTCAATTTTTGTAACAGCTATAGATACCGAACCTTTGTGTCCCGATACTGACTTAATAATTAATAAAAATTTTGAGGCATTCAAAGAGGGAATAAAAAAAATTTCATTGCTAACCAAGGGTGATGTTTTTACTTGTAAGAAAAAAGATAGTCAAATTGAAATAGAAAACTTTGAGACTTATGGATTTAGTGGTCCCCATCCAGCAGGTTTGGCAGGAACACATATGCATTTCTTAGATCCGCCAAGTGCAACAAAAACTGTTTGGTCTATAGGTTATCAAGATGTTATAGCGATAGGTAAATTATTTTTATCAGGTTTTTTAGATATCGAAAGAATTATATCAATTTGTGGGCCTCTAGCTAAATCTCCGAGATTAATCAAAACATATATGGGAGCCTCTTTAAATGATTTACTACAAAATGAATTTTTAAATGATGATCCATGTAGAGTCATTTCAGGCTCTGTTCTATCAGGAAGTATTGCTGAGGGTGAATTATCATTTCTTGGTAGATATTCTCGTCAAGTTACATTAATAAAAGAAGATAAAGAAAAAATCTCATTTGGCTGGATTAAGCCACAACCAAATAAATTTTCAATAATGCCTGTTTTGATATCAGCTTTTAAAGCTTCTAAATTATTTAATTTAACCTCTAATCTTAATGGTGGTAGAAGAGCTATGGTGCCTACAGGTATTTTTGAGACTTTAATGCCACAAGATTTTTTACCCACCCAATTACTTCGCTCTTTAATTGTGATGGATACTGATGTTGCACAATCTCTCGGGGCACTTGAGTTAGACGAAGAAGATCTTGCTTTGGTTACTTTTGCTTGTCCAGCCAAATATGAATACGGATCTGCATTAAGAGACAGTTTAGAAAAAATAGAGAAGGAAGGTTAAATAATGGCATTTGGTAAATTTTTTAATTCAGTTGAGCCGCTTTTCAAAGAAGGTGGAAAATATGAAAAATTTTATCCAATTTTCGAAATGGTTGAAACCATCTTCTATACTAGTAGCACAGTAACCAAAGCTGCTCCTCATGCTCGAAGCTTTGTAGACATGAAAAGAATAATGACATATGTGGTTATTTCTTTAATTCCATGTATTTTATGGGCGTTTTATAATACAGGATTACAAACAAATCTAGCCCTATCAAATTTAAATCCATCTGACTTAGCAGGTTGGAGAATATGGTTATTACAATTATTTGGAATACCTTTCAATCCTAGTAGTATTTTTGCCAACATGGCTCATGGTGCTTTGTACTTTTTGCCTATTTATATAATGACATTAGTTGCTGGTGGCTTATGGGAGGTTTTGTTTGCGACAACTAGAGGTCATGAAGTAAACGAAGGATTTTTAGTTTCATCCATGTTATTTGCTCTAACATTACCAGCAACAACCCCTCTTTGGATGGTTGCATTAGGCATCTCTTTTGGGGTTGTTGTTGGAAAAGAAGTTTTTGGGGGTACGGGGAAAAATTTCTTAAACCCCGCCTTAACTGGTAGAGCATTTTTGTATTTTGCCTACCCTGCTTATATGTCTGGTGATGCTGTCTGGACTCCGGTTGATGGTATTTCTTCAGCAACCTCATTAAGCATATCAGCTTCCGAAGGTTACGAGTCTCTTATAGGTTATGGAATTACATGGTTAGATGCCTTCTTTGGAACAATACAGGGTTCATTGGGTGAGACATCAACTTTGGCATGCATAATTGGCTTATGTTTTTTACTTGCAACTAGGATAGCAAACTATCGAATGGTAGTTGGCTGCTTGGTAGGTATGATAGTTTTTTCCTCTTTTTTGAATTGGATTGGTTCTGACACAAACCCAATGTTTAGTATGCCATGGTATTGGCATCTCGTAATAGGAAGTTACGCTTTTGGATTAGTATTTATGGTGACAGAACCAGTCTCTGGAAGTCATACAAATACTGGACGTTATATTTATGGAGCTCTTATTGGCTTTATGGTAATAATGATAAGGGTTCTAAATCCAGCGTTTCCTGAAGGAATGATGCTTGCAATATTATTTGGTAATGTATTTGCACCTTTAATTGATCATTTTGTTGTGAAAGCAAATATTATTAGGCGGAGGAAAAAGCTCAATGCCTAATGAAAAAAAAGATAATATTCTTTCAAAATTTAAAAAATTACCAATCGATAGTATTCCAAAAACTATCCTTGTTGCCATCACTCTTTGCCTTTTTTGTTCAATGATAGTTTCTTTAGCAGCTGTAAAACTTAAACCTATACAGTTATCAAATCAAATTCGTGACAAACAAATAAATATATTACAGGTCGCCGGTCTGTATTTTAAAGGTATGAATGTAGAAGAGTCATTTACCTCTTTTGAGCCAATGATTGTTGATATTAATAAGGGTTTGTTTACAGATAAATTTAATCCTAAAGATTTTGATGGCCTTAAAGCTGCATCAGACCCATTATTAAGTGTTGATCTAAAAGATGATCCAGCATCTATTGGGAGAAGGTCAAATTATGCAACTGTTTATCTATTAAAAAATAAAGATGGAACTATAGATAAGATAATTTTACCAATATATGGATATGGCTTATGGTCTACTCTATATGGCTTTGTTGCTTTAGAAGAAGATGGTAATGAAATTTTTGGTCTTCAATTTTATCAGCATGCAGAAACTCCAGGTTTGGGAGGTGAAGTCGATAATCCAAAATGGAAAGCCCAATGGAAAGGTAAAAGATTAAGAAATAAAGATGGGGATTTAATGATACAGGTTGCCAAAACTCCTGGCCCAAAAGAACATCATATAGATGCTATTGCAGGAGCAACTTTAACCTCAAATGGTGTTAATAATTTAGTTAGATTTTGGCTGGGCGAATCAGGGTTTAAAAAATTCCTTACAAATTTTAAAAATGGAGCAACTTAATGTCTCAAACTAGAAAAAAGCTTCTTGTAGATCCACTTGTAGATAATAACCCTATTACTTTACAGGTCTTGGGTATCTGTTCCGCATTAGCTGTAACATCTTCTTTAAAAGTTGCTTTTGTTATGTCGCTTGCTGTTATTGCTGTTATTGCTTTTTCATCCCTTTTTATATCAATGTTGAGGAACTATATACCTAATTCCATTAGAATTATTGTTCAAATGACTATCATTGCTTCTTTAGTTATTGTTGTAGATCAATTACTTAAAGCCTATTCGTATGAGATATCTAAAACCTTATCTGTTTTTGTTGGCTTAATTATTACAAATTGCATTGTTATGGGGAGAGCGGAAGCTTTTGCTATGAAAAATACCCCAATTGATTCATTTGTTGATGGAATCGGCAACGGCCTAGGTTATGGTTTGCTATTAATGTGTGTTGGTGTAGTGAGGGAATTATTTGGAGCAGGATCGCTATTTGGAATTGTAATATTAAATCCTGTAAGTGATGGTGGATGGTATGTACCAAATGGTTTGTTATTACTCCCCCCATCTGCTTTTTTTATAATAGGTTTTTTAATCTGGGGGTTAAGAATTTGGAAAAAGTCTCAAGTTGAAGATCCTGAATTTAAAATTCAAACCGTTGAGGATCATTGATGGAGGCCTTGATTTCATTAGCAGTAAAAGCCATTTTTGTTGAGAATCTAGCCCTCTCTTTTTTTCTGGGTATGTGTACTTTTATTGCAGTATCCAAAAAAATAACAACTGCGATAGGGTTGGGTATTTCAGTAATAATTGTTCAGTCAATTACGGTCCCAGCCAATAATTTAATTCTTACATACTTATTAAAACCTGGCGCATTAGGATGGGCAGGATTTCCTGATGTAGATCTAACATTCCTTGGTTTAATATCATATATAGGAGTGATTGCTGCATTAGTTCAAATATTAGAAATGATCTTAGATAAGCATTTTCCTCCACTTTATAATGCTTTAGGTATTTTCCTACCACTTATAACTGTAAATTGTGCAATTTTAGGTGGCTCCTTATTTATGGTTGAAAGAGATTATAATTTTTCCGAAGCACTAACATATGGAATATCTTCTGGATTTGGATGGGCTTTAGCAATTACTGCAATGGCAGGAATTAGAGAAAAGTTGAAATATAGCGATATACCTGAAGGCTTACAAGGTCTTGGTATAACCTTTATTACAGCCGGCTTAATGGCAATGGCTTTTATGTGTTTTTCTGGCGTTAAATTATAAGGATTTTTTATGGATACTTTTATTCTTGGAGTTACTCTTTTTACTTTAATAGTATTGTCTTTGGTGACAATAATTATCTATGCAAGAAGTAAGTTTGTGTCTTCTGGGGAAGTTAATATTACCATCAATGGTGAAAGAACAATAAAAGTCCCAGCTGGCGGGAAACTTCTTCAATCATTAGCCGCAGAAAAATTATTTGTGCCATCTGCCTGTGGTGGTGGTGGAACCTGCGCTCAATGTAAAGTAAAAATACATTCAGGAGGAGGCTCTATTTTACCAACCGAAGAAAGTTATATTAGTAAAAAAGATGCATCTTGCGGAGATAGGCTTTCTTGTCAAGTAGCTGTTAAACAAGATATGGAAATCGAGGTTCCTGAAGAAGTTTTTGGTGTTAGAAAGTGGCAATGCAAAGTTTTAAGTAATGATAATGTGGCCACATTTATAAAAGAGTTAATTTTAGAACTACCAAAAGGTGAAGATGTGAATTTTCGCGCGGGTGGCTACATTCAGATTGAAGCACCAGAACATTCACTTTCTTATAAAGAATTTGATATCGCAAAAGAATATCATGAAGATTGGGATAGATTTAAAATTTGGGATGTAAACTCATCTATTGATGAACCGATTGAGAGAGCCTATTCTATGGCAAATTATCCAGCAGAAAAAGGTATCGTGATGCTTAATGTTCGGATAGCAACACCTCCTCCTGGCTCATCAGGTATACCTGCAGGCAAGATGTCCTCCTATATATTTAATTTAAAAAAAGGTGATGAAGTTACAATCTCAGGTCCTTTTGGTGACTTTTTTGCAAGAGAAACACAAAAAGAGATGGTTTTTATAGGTGGAGGTGCTGGTATGGCTCCAATGAGAAGTCTTATATTTGATCAACTAAAAAGGGTTAGAACAGATAGAAAAGCTTCATTTTGGTATGGCGCACGCTCTAAAAAAGAAATGTTTTATACTGGCGAATTCGAGAAACTAGATAAGGAAAATAAAAACTTTTCTTGGCATGTTGCATTATCCGACTCATCTGCAGATGATAAATGGAAGGGTCATAAGGGCTTTATTCACAATGTGCTATTTGAACAATATTTAAAAGACCATCCTGCTCCAGAAGATTGTGAATACTATCTATGTGGGCCCCCAATTATGAATGTGTCCGTTACCAATATGTTATTAGACTTAGGTGTTGATGCTGAAGATATTATGCTGGACGATTTTGGAGATTAATTACCAATAAACAAAAGCCTCTAATTCTTTTATAAGTTCTTTTTGATAATCTATCATCTCTTTTACCAAATCGCCTTGCGAGACCATGCCTAACAATTCTTTTCCATCCATTACAGGCATATGCCTAATTCTTTTTTGAGTCATAATCTCAAGGCCCTTTTCAAACTTATCGTCTGCAGAAAGTGTTAAGACTTTTTTAGTCATAATTTCTTCCACTTTAGTGTCTTTTGATGACTTACCTTCTAAAATAATTTCTCGAGCGTAATCTCTTTCAGATATAACACCGACCATCTTTGGTCCGTCCATTACTATTAGCGCCCCAATCTTATTTTTAGCCATAATAGTAAGTGCTTCAATAACTGGTTTTTTTGGATCAACTGTTAAGAGCTCTTTAATATCTTTTTCATTAATTATTTCTAATAATGTTCTTGTTTTTGTATCTGTTTTTTTCATATTTTATATGTTCAATATCTAACTATATTTAGAATAACTAAATTTTAATAATTTCGCAAAACTAATTCAAATAATGGTACATTAAAGTAAATATTTAAAAAAATTCTTAATAAGGTATTTCTATTGATTAACATTAAAAAACCTAACGCATTTGTTTTGGTATCAACTAATCACGGCATGATGATTGTGAACAAAAATGATTATAGGGATTATAAGCAAGATGGTAAAAATGTTCGCAACGGGGTTGGTTATCAATTACTAGAGACTAGTAGCTATGAACAAGAGGAGGTTGATTTTGCTATAGGGTTACTTGCTGCTAGAAGAAGACACCATGGGGATGAAGTGGTAGCGGTTGATTGTGGCGCTAATATTGGAATACTGTCTATTGAGTGGGCTAGATTTATGACTGGATGGGGAAGAGTTATATCTTTTGAAGCTCAAGCAAAATTATTTTATGCTTTTGCTGGAAATATAGTGCTCAACAATTGTTTGAATATTGATGCATTTCATGCTGCAGTAGGAAATAAGGTAGGCACAATGGCAATTCCCGAACCGAATTATTTAGTGCCGTCATCCTATGGAGCTCTCGATTTAGAAGAGAGGCCGAATAATATGAATATTGGGCAAAAAATTGATTACACTAAAACAATAGATGTCGACTTAAAAACAATAGATTCGCTTGCGCTAGAAAGAGTGGATTTTATTAAAATAGATGTGGAAGGTATGGAAGAAGTAGTGCTTGATGGGGCGAAAGGCACTATAGAGAAGCTGAAGCCAATATTATTTGTTGAAATTTTAAAGTCAAATCCGGATGCAATCCATAAAAATTTATCATCTTTAGGGTATACAATATTTCCGATGGGGATCAACTCATTGGCAGTTCATAAGGAAGATCCAACATTAAAAAATATTTCAACTTCTGAAAATTCAATAAGTATCAGTAAATAAGAAATATAAATCCAAAATTTAATTACCCAAATTAATAATTATGACTGATATTAAAAACACACTGCCAAAACCGTTTTCTAACATGCTGGAAAACTACAATCTAAGTAAAAAAAATATGCCTTCAGGCCAAAAAAGTGGCCATTGGAATGTGTTTCCTGAGGATTATGAAGAAGCTATAAAACAAATTGATGCCTGGAAAGCTTTTTTAAGGAATCCTCTTTCTTTGGGATTTAATGACTCGTTAGTTAATTTTGATAATGCAAGATTTAGCGAAAATAAAAAATATAACAACATAGACCCCTGGGAAAGAAGAAAAAAGCATGACTATACTAACCTCGTGGATGAGATTATTTCAGACGCAAAAGAACAAGAAGAGATAATTAGGGCAGTAAATTTAGTTTTTTCCATATGCGGACCTGATTTTATTATTAACAATATTGAAACTGAAATAGGCTCACCTCAAAAGTATTTAGTTAAATATAAATCAGAAAATTTTTATTGTAACGCTCATGACTTATCAAATATATATTATTTTTGGCAATTATCTCGCGCTGCTGATAACTTAATCGAGACAGATACTCCAATTATTGCAGAAATAGGTGGAGGCTATGGAGGAGTGATATCAAAAGCAAAAAAGAAGTATCCAAAAGCTCGCTTTATTATTTTTGATCTACCCGAGTTATTAGCAGTTCAAACTTACTATATTTATAACGCTTTTCCTGAGTCTAAAATTTTATATTTAAAAGATATTCTTGAGCGAGGGAATAAAGTTTTTTATGAGGATTTTGACTTTATTATTCTTCCTGGGTGGATGATTGATCAAGTTCCAGATAAATTTATTGATTTAGTGATAAATATGAGATCAATGATGGAGATGTCATTAAATATTATTGATTTTTATTTTACGCATATTCACCGTATAGTTAAAAGTAACGGCTTATTTGCATGCTTTAATAGATATCATAAAAAGTCGCACAGTGAGGAGCATATTGTGCTAAAAGATTATCCTTTTGATGAATTCTGGATGCCTATAATTTCTCAAACATCAATACTTCAAAATCACATACATGATCTTATTCTGAAGCGTCAAGAAAAACAAAGTGACTTTCATATTCAGGATATATTAAAATCTCTTCCACCATTCTAATAAAGCACTCATCTAAAGGTTTGCTTTAAGCTTGAGAAATAAACTAGACCAACCCTCATTAACTCCTTGTCTATAGATTTTAACTGAATCATACCAAGGACTGTCGCTCCTATTAGCCATCCATCCCCACCAAGATCCATAAGTAAGCAGAACATGTATCTCTTTACCTAATGCGCCAGCTAATTGACAAGTAACATTGTCAATAGATATGACAGTGTCGCATGCTTGAATTAATGAAGCTAAACCATCAATATCATTAAAGTTATCAACTTTTTCATATGAAACTATATCAATACCTAGTTCATCCTTAACTTCTTTAATCTCATCTGCTGTATCGCCATATTGCAAGCTAACAAATGTATAACCTTCTAAAGCGAGCGTTTCAATAAAAAATTTTAGAGGTATAGTTTTATGAATTCCAGTTTTTGGGCTTACACTTCGCCAACTGATACCACAAATCTTATTATTTGATGGAGTTAACGCTAAAAGATCTTTTTTAATATTTGCAGTTTTAATTTCATCATCTTTTAAGAACCCATATCGTGAACTTTCAAAATCTTTTTCATCATTTCTTAGATATTGGCATAAGCTCCCCATAGCAATATGTTTATCGTATTTAACTGACAAAGATTTATTATTTGGATAAAAAGTACATTTATCACCCAGTGATCTATCAAAAATAGAGATGAGACGTGGTTCAACTTGAACAATTAGATCTAGGCATATCTTACTGAGGTCAGGAATTAAGCCACTATACATAATTTGATCTCCAACCCCCTGTTCAGCCCAAACTAATAACTTTGAATTTTTATCTCCAGTCCATACTGGACAATTAGCTTCAAACTTAGGCGAAAATAATTTATCTAATTTCCATCTTGATTCCCAGAGACTCCATCCATTCTTAAAATCACCAAACAATAAAAGTAGTATCGATTTTGCATATTTATATTTTTCAAAATTTGGTTTCAATTGGATAGCCATATCAAAACTTTCCATAGATAAATTAAATAATCTTAGATGCATTGCATTAACACCAAGATTAAAAAAAGCTAATGCAAAATCAGGTTTAATTTGAATGGCTTTCTTGGCGCAAAATATAGCCTCATCAAATTTTCGGAGGTTTTCTAGTGCGTTAGCTTTATTATTAAAAGAATCAGCACTATTAGGATTAATTTTAATTGCTTCTTCATAACATGGAATTGCCAATTCATATTCTTTTAAGTTGCTATAGCAATTGCCACCAAGAGTGTACAAAAGATCGTTATTTGGAAAATTCTGAATAAGATTATCTAAAAGTGACAATGCTTCTTTATAATTACCTCTGGAAAAAAATTTATATACAGGTGCTAAATCCTGATCTGATATTTCTTGATTGTTTGTCTTGGATGACATTTACACTGCCTCTACATGCTCAGGATTAAGATTATCATGATGCCTTTCATATATTTGAATATATCCAGACTCAATACTTTTAGTATATTCTCCAATATTGTAAACAGATGAAGCTTTAACATTAGAAATAAGTTTTGTTTTAATTTCTTTCAAATATTCAGGATTCTTAGCTAATTTGATAGCTAAGTTTTCATAATCTAATTCTGTTGAAGTTATTAACTCAGAAAGGTTTAAGTTAATTAAAAGGCTTGATGCGACTCGGTTAGAAAATGATAATCCTCTTAAGGTTACAATTGGTATTCCAGCTCGAAGAAAATCACTTGCTGTACTTTGGGCTCCATAAGGAAAACAATCTAAAAATACATCTGCTAATCTTATCTTCTCCTTATGATCTTCTCTATACTCTTCTAATGACGAAAATATTAATCGACTTTCATCCATACCTAATTTGATACATTCATTCTTTAGATTTTTAATTGCTAAAGGTAAGAATCCTGGAAACCACAAAACACTCCCCTCCACACTAGAAAGAAGTCTGATCCATAATTTAAAGATTTGTGGTGTAATTTTCCAGCTATTATTAAAACAACAAAATATAAAGCCTGAATTAGGTAAACGTTCAGATTTTCTAGAAAATACCTTCTTACCTGGAATTATTTTTTCCTCATTAGGTTGATAACATTTTGGTAAATAAATAACTTTCTCTGAATAATGCTGTTGTAATTCTTTCGGAACAATAAATTTATCTACAATATTGTAGTCAATATAATCTGCTCCTGTTGTTCCTGGGTAACCTAGAAAATTAATCTGAATAGGTGCAACTCTCATTGCAAGAATAGCTGGTCTGCTATTCTTGGTGTAACCACCTAAATCAATTGCAATATCAATTTCTTTGTCCCTTGCTATACTTGCTGCTTTCTTGTCACTGAAATTTGATACGTCAATAAACTCATCAAAAGATTTCTCAATTCTTGTTCTTATTCTACTTTTAATTCTACTAGAAACAGAAAAAGCAAATAATTTGAATTTTGATTTATCATGCATCTCAAATATTTCTGTTACTAAATGCCCTACAGGGTGCTCCCTAAAATCACCAGAAAAATAACCTATTTTTATTTTTTTATTTTTAGGATATTTTTTAATTGGCCCAAGAGAATTATTGGGCGGGTACAAATCTTTAGCGTATAGCTCTGCTCCTTTTTTTTGAATTAATGGGTCGTCAAATACCCCACATATAGATAATGGAACTGACACAAATCTATTTTCTTTTAACTTTGATTCAATCCAATTATAATCTTTCTCATAATTATCCCAATCACAAATAATGTTTTTTGCATGAAAACGCTCACCAAATGCATACTTGTAATCTTTATCAATCTGTAAGCCACGATTATAAGATAAAATTGCTTTATCAATTTCTTTTATAGACTGATGGGCGTAAGCTTTAAAAATATGTGATTCAGCAATATCTGGTTTACATTTAATCGCTTTATCATAATAAGCGATACCCTCTATTACATTACCAAGAGTGCAATATATCGATGCAATATTATTATAACCCTGATGATTGTCTCTAATTTGAACTGATTCTTTCAAATATAAAAGTGCTTCATCAAATTTCATTAATTTTTTATATATATAACCTACGTTTATAAGTGCGCCTGGATTAATAGGTTTTATCTCAATTGATTTTTTATAAGAATCTAAAGCTTCGTCAACTTGATCAATTTTATCTAAAAAGTTCCCATATTTAATGTATAAATCTGCATTCTTAGGTTCAATTATAATTGCTTGTTGATATAGTGATTGTGCTTCGGTTAACTTACCAATCAATTCTAGCAGGTTTGCTTTATTAACATATGCCTCAATATAATTTGGACTTAATTCAATTATTTTTTGATAACAATCTATGGAATCATTTAATCTATCTAATTTTTTAAGGTTAACTGCTTTTGTTAGGTATGCTTTTGGGTTATTTGGCTCCAGAGCGATAGAGTTATTAAAAAAAATTATTGCTTCATCTAATTGATTATTTAAAGAAAGGGCGACCCCTAAATCATAAGCAACCAAAGGTTGGTTTTGGTTAATTTGCAATGATTTCTTTAATAGATTAATCCCATCTTTAAGATTATTTTCTATTAATGCTATTTGAGCTAATAGATTAAGTAATGGAGATTTATTTGAAAAGTTGATCTGATTTTCTTTAAGTAGCTTTGAAGCCAAATCTAACTCGTTATTTTGTATAAATTTTTTTGCTTTTATTAATAAATATTCAAGATTTGTAGGAATTTTTTTTGTTGCCATTCTGTTTACCTATAAAAATTTATATGGTGCCGTCGGAGAGACTCGAACTCTCACAACTTTCGTTACTACCCCCTCAAGATAGCGTGTCTACCAATTCCACCACGACGGCAAATTTATTAGTCATGTTAGTTTGGGATATCCTGACTAACTGAATTTTTATCAGTTATTTCTTGAGTGTCTTTTTCTACTAATTCAGAATTTTCTACTGCAATATCAAATGCTGCTGATGTTTCATGCTTACTACCCGCAACAAATGCTAATGCAATACTCGTACAAAAGAAAACGGTTACGCTTATCGATGTAGCACGAGTTAGAAAATTAGAAGACCCTCGGGCTCCAAATACACTTCCTGAACTTCCACCCCCAAAAGCCGCACCTGCGTCAGCGCCCTTACCATGCTGAATTAAAACAAGTCCAATTACCGCCAGACTTGCAACAACATGAACAATTAGAATTAAATTTTCCATATAAAAAGATACCCATCAAAAGATTTGTAATTAACTATTTTCTGCTGCAGAACAAATATGGGCGAATTCATCAAAGTTAATGGATGACCTTCCAATTAATACCCCATTTAAGCTCTCAGAAGCAAACAATTGTACCGCATTTTTAGGGTTTACGCTCCCACCATAAATAATGTTAAAGTTTTTAAAATCGCAGCTATATTCCTTACAAATAAAATCTTTAATGTAATTACACATTTTGTTAGCTTGATCAGGTGTAGCTGCCATATCAGATCCAATTGCCCATATAGGCTCATATGCAACAATTGAATTTTCAAAAATTCCTGCGCCATAAATTTTTACAATAACATCAAGCTGAGATGAAATTACTCGCTCCATGATGCCAGCCTCTCGCTCTATTAATGTTTCGCCAACGCATAATACTGGAGTCATTTTATATTTTTTAACTTTTTCAAACTTATCAGCAATATTTTCATCCGATTCACAATACGCAGTACTTCTCTCAGAATGCCCAACAATCACATATTTACTATCAAATTCTTTAAGCATTGCCGCACTTATTTCCCCGGTATATGGGCCATTCTCAAATTTAGCAACATTTTGACTTCCCCATCTAATTTTAGTGTTTATAAGAAATTTTTTTGCTTGGAATAAATAAGGGTAAGGTAAACATAAACCAATATCTAAGTTTTTAAAGTTGTTAAAGTTGTTCTTAATTTTTGTTAAATAAATCTCATTAGAACTTAATGATCCGTTCATCTTCATATTGGCTATGATTATTTTATTTTTTTTCATTTTGACTCTTAATAATTAATTGTATAGAAGACTTTTGATTAAATTCATTTAATTCAATTGTATATATAACCTCTATTCTATCAGCCAATTCTCCAGAGAAATTGAAAATAATTGCATCATAATTACCATATTCATTTTTCAATACACATTTATTGTGTTTGTCTGCAACAATCTCTTGTTTAACTAGATCAAAAACCCCAAAAAAAACTGGGGGTGGAAAACCTTGCCCCCATATTTGAGAATTAATAGTTTTTATTGTTTCATGATTTAGATATTCTGTAGGTATTGATTTATCAAATTCTATAATTAAATTTAAATCGTCTGGAGATAATAACTCCTTAGCTATAACTTCAAATTCAGTACAAAATATCTTGAAGTTTTCTGTTTTTATAGTCAAACCTGCAGCCATAGCATGCCCGCCAAAAGTTAAAATAAGGTCTGGGTTTCTTTTACTAACTAAGTCCAGAGCATCTCTTAAGTGAAAAGACGATATTGACCTTCCCGATCCTTTCAGGAAGCCACTATCATCTTTAGCAAAAATAATAGTTGGTCGATAATATTTCTCTTTAAGTCTTGAAGCTATTATGCCAATAACTCCCTGATGCCAATTAATATCGTACATTGTGATTGTGTAATTATCTTCAACAATACAATCTGAAAGTATAGACAAAGCTTCATCTTTCATTTTATTTTCAACAAGCTTTCTTTGCTCATTAAGAACGACTAGTTGCTTAGCATAATTTTCGGCTTCATTTTTATTTTTCGTGATTAAACATTTAATACCTACAGTCATATCATCAAGCCTCCCAGCAGCATTGATTTTAGGTGCTATTGAAAAAGATAAATCTGAGGTTCTAATATCCTTTAATTTTTTTTTACTAAGGCGAGCAAGTGCTTCAATACCAAAATTACAATTACCGCTTCTAATTTTTTTAATCCCGTAATTTACAAGTATTCGATTATTAAAATCAAGCTTAACTAAATCAGCTATAGTTCCTAATGCAACTAAATCAAGTAAATCAGAAAGTATTGGTTCTGGCTCAATTAAAAATCTATTTAATTTCCTCAGTTCTATCCGTAACGAGAGTAAAACATAAAAAATTACACCTACTCCACATAAATTTTTACTAGGAAAATGGCATGAGGATTGATTGGGATTAACAATAAAGTTCGCATCAGGTAACTCTTCGGCAGGTAGATGATGATCTGTAATAAGAACATCTATGCCGTAAGAATTTGCTTTCTTCACACCTTCAATACTAGCAATACCATTGTCAACCGTTATGATTAATTCTGGTTTCTTTTTATAAGCTAAATCAACAATCTCTGGGGTTAAACCATAACCAAACTTAAACCTGTTTGGCACAATAAAATCTACATCAGCACCAAATTTTTTTAAACCTAGATACCCACAAGCTGTTGCTGTTGCGCCGTCAGCATCATAATCTCCAATAATAATAATCTTATCCTTACGATCAATTTTACTAATTAAAAGATTTGAAGCATCCTTCACAGATTTTAATAAATCTGGTGATAATAATTTATCTAACTTGTAATCAATATCATCAATTGAGCTAATACCTCTCGAAGCGAACAAGGATGATAAAACGGGATTAATACCCTTACTTACTAAGGAATTATAGATTTTAGAATCTATTATTTTTTCTTTAAACTGCATGATTGAATAGTTTATTAGCTTTAATTGTTATAAAGATTTTCAAGTTAAATTAAAAAGCTTAGGTATATTAAAAGGCCAAAATATAATAATGCAAAAAATGCAATAATCAAAAATACATATAATAATATTTTATGAATTTTATTAAGAACTTCCTTAATTTCTTTTAATTCATTTTGCTTCATAATAGTAATTGAAGTGCCTATTTTAATAATACATCCTTAAAAGAAGCTAATAAATAAGTTACTTTTAAGGAGTAATTATGGTGCCCAGAGCCGGAATCGAACCGGCACGACCGTAAAGTCGAGGGATTTTAAGTCCCTTGTGTCTACCAATTTCACCATCCGGGCGAATTGAATATTTTATCATCACTTTATAAAAAGTGGAGGCGCGTGCCGGAATCGAACCGGCGTCTAAGGCTTTGCAGGCCTCTGCATAACCACTTTGCTAACGCGCCAATTTCTCTTCAAGCGTAATCATGGAAAAATCTCAACACAAACAATACCCTTGAAGTATGTACAATTTGCTTCCTAAAAAAGCTATTCCCTTTTATTAAAAGAAGAAAAATGGAGCGGGAAACGAGGTTCGAACTCGCGACCTATACCTTGGCAAGGTATCGCTCTACCAGCTGAGCTATTCCCGCATTGAGAAGGCAGTATTTTAGCTTCTTTTTGCAACCTGTCAATCTTACGTTAATAGTCTTTCTTTTCTTTTAATATCTTAAATGCTATTTTTAGATAGTAAATCATAGATGTAATTGTTAATAAGGCAGCAATGTAAATTAGAATTTTACCTATTAAAGCAATTGGGAAAAATAAAATGTTCTCAGAATAAAGTAAGAATAATATTGCGATCATTTGCAATGTTGTTTTTAGTTTTCCAATAAATGCTACCGCTATACTTCCAGACTTTCCAAGCATCGCCATCCACTCCCTAAGGGAGCTAATTGTAAACTCTCTAGCTATAATAATAAATGCGACTATCGATTCAACACGACCTAATTCAACTAGTAATATTAAAGCCGCAATTACAATTAATTTATCTGCTACTGGATCAATGAATGCTCCAAAATCTGATGTTTGATTTAGTCTTCTTGCAAAATATCCATCTAACCAATCAGTAATTGCAGCAAATAAAAATATCAATGTCGCAGTAAGGTTTTTTTGATACAAAGAAAGAGTCTGATCTGATAGATAAAAAACCAATATAAGACATGGTATCAATGCGATTCTTAGTAGGGTAAGGTTATTTGGAATATTAAATATCATAAATTTATAACGCCTAATGAAAAAAATTAAAGATTTTTTCAGCTATTTTATTACTAATGCCCTCTACAATTATAAGCTCTTCAATAGTTGCTTTTTTTACACCCTCTAAGCCCCCAAAATAAACTAAAAGATTTTTTCTTTTCTTTACCCCAACTCCTTCAATTTCTTCAATTGAAGAAGTAATTCTTGCTTTATCTCTTCTTGCTCTATGTCCAGTTATAGCAAATCTATGAGCTTCGTCTCTAATTTGCTGAATTAAATGAAATCCTAAATTACTTTGATCAATATTCTCTAAAACTACCCCATTTGAAGTAAATAGTGTTTCAGTGCCTGACTTTCTTAAAGGCCCTTTAGATACCCCAACAAGTACAATATCAGAGATTCCCAGCTCTTCCATTATACTCTTTGCAACTCCCAACTGACCTTTCCCCCCATCAATTAAAATAATATCGGGTTTAACCAGGTCTTCTGAAATTATTTTTCTATATCTTCTTTCAAGTACTTGTTGCATTGCACCGTAGTCATCACCAGGCTTTATATTCTCTATGTTATAGCGCCGATACTCTTTATTTTGCATCATATTTTTATCAAAAACCACACAAGAGCCTACAGTCTTTTCTCCCATAGTATGACTAATATCAAAACATTCAACTCTATCTGTCTGTTCAGATAAATTTAAAAGCTTTCTAAATGCCTTTATTCTCTTAACCTGGCTAGCATGTTCATTATCTTTTTGTTTTAAAGCAATTTTAGCATTTTGATTTGCCATCATTAGCCACATTTTTTTATCCCCTGGTATTCTAGAAATAATTTTAACTGGAGGATATTCTTTTAGAGAGAAAAATTTACCGATAAGATCTTTATCAAATTCCTTCTCAATCACTAGAACCGGGGGTGGTGCTTTTTGATTGTAATATTGAGTCAAAAAAACTTCAATAATGTTTTCAATATTTTGCTCTACAGAATTTTTAGGGAAGAAGCTTTTATCCCCAAGATGTCTTCCTCCTCTAATCATTACCAAATTAACACATACTTGTCCAAAACCTTCTGCTGTAGCAATTATATCTGCATCATTTTCACTAAAATCACTAACGGACTGCTTTAGTCTCACCTGCCTTAAGCTTTGAATTCTATCTCTAAAAATAGCGGCTCTTTCGTAATTAAATTCATCAGAGCTTTGATTCATTCTCTTTGTTAAATCACTGATAACCTCATTATCTTTTCCCTTTAAAAATAATGCTGCCTGTTTTATATCGCTTTTATAATCAAAGTCACTTATTAAGCCAACACAAGGAGCAGTGCATCTTTTTATTTGATGTTGTAAGCAAGGCCTAGTTCTATTATTAAAAACTGAATCCTCACAAGTTCTTAACATAAACACTTTTTGTAGTAATTGAATACTCTGACGAACAGCATTAGAATTTGGGAATGGCCCGAAGTATTGATTCTCTTTTTTTTGTGTACCACGATGAAACATTAATCTTGAAAACTTACCTCCTGTAATCATAAGATAAGGATAAGACTTGTCGTCTCTAAAAATTACATTGTAGCGAGGCAAAAGTTCTTTTATTAAATTATTTTCAAGAATTAAAGCATCTGCCTCTGTATTGGTAATTGTAAATTCAATTGTATCAATCTTACTAATCATCAATCTTGTGCGAGGGCTTGATTGTTTTTTTACAAAATAAGAAGCGACTCTTTTCTTTAAATTTTTAGCTTTACCTATATAAATAACTTCTAGCTTGGAGTTTATCATTCGATAAACTCCCGGTAGATTAGGGTAACTTTTAATTTTAGATTTTAAATCCTTCAAAACTAGCCTAATAAATTACCTCCAATTGCCCAATCTTCACTTTTGACTTCTTCAAAGACTATATAGGTATATGATGCTGGTTTACTAGCAACCCTTTGCATTAAATCAGTTATTTCTTTAGCAATTTCTTTTTTTTGATCTTTATTTAAATTTCCTGCAAGTTTTACATTTATATAAGGCATTTAATTCTCCATTTCAGTTTTAATTGATAAAAATACTTCGTGAAACATTTCCTCAGTTAATCTTTTAGTTTGGGTATTGTAGCGACTACAATGATAGCTATCATACATAACTAAATTATTTGGTAAATTATGTCTCTTGCCATGATAAAATTTATACTCTTTTTTAGTCAAATTCAATGCCATTATAATTGCATTGTGTGCAATCAGCCCTAAAGCAAGCAAAATTGATCCTTGGTTTAATTCATATATTTCAGACTGAAGAAATTTATTACAACTTTTAATCTCTATAGGATTAGGTTTATTATTAGGCGGTAGGCATTTAACTGCATTTGTAATGCTACATTTATTTAAAATTAAATTATCACCAAGAGACTCTGATTTTTCTGTATTAGAAAATCCAAATTTATATAAAGTCTTATAAAGCAAAATTCCTGCATGATCACCAGTAAAAGGTCTTCCCGTTCTATTAGCTCCATGCATTCCCGGAGCTAAGCCGACAATTAAAAAAGGAGGTTTTTTTTGTCCGACAGGAGCCACTGGTTTACAAAAATAATCTGGGTTTTTATTTTTTACTTGAATTAGAAAAGAGTTTAATCTCTTACAATCTTTACAGTTGGCATCATATTTCATAAATTATTTATGAAACTGGATTTATTTCAATCACTTTATTTTTTTTATAATCAGTAAGTTGGTCGAAATTAAGATAGGCATAAATTTCATCTGATTTATTATCAATCTTTTCAGTCATCAATTTAAGATACTCTTCTTTAGAAGGAATATAGCCCAATAAGGAACACAAAGCTGCTAATTCAGCAGACCCGAGGTATACTTGAGCATCTTTACCCATTCGATTATCAAAATTTCTTGTACTAGTTGAAAAAACAGTAGCGCCATCTTCAACTCTTGCCTGATTTCCCATACATAAACTACAGCCAGGTATTTCAGTTCTCGCCCCAACTGAATTAAAAATTGAATAAACGCCTTCTTTTTTTAATTGTGATTCATCCATTCTGGTTGGAGGAGCAATCCATAATTTAGTTTTAATATCATCGTTTCCCTCTAAAACTTTTCCAGCAGCACGATAATGGCCAATATTAGTCATACAACTTCCAATAAAAACTTCATCGATTTTGTCATTCGCAACCTCAGATAGTGTCTTAATATTATCTGGGTCATTAGGACAGGCAATTAGAGGCTCAGTAATATTATTTAAATCTATATCTAAAATATAAGCATAGTCAGCATCATGGTCTGGCTCTAATAAAATTGGTTTCTTAAGCCACTCTTTCATAGCTTTAATTCTTCTTTTTAATGTTCTAGAGTCTTGGTAGCCATTGGTAATCATATTCTCCATTAATACAATATTTGAATTCAAAAATTCAATTATAGGATTCTTACTTAATCTAACCGTGCACCCATTAGAAGATCTTTCAGCTGATGCATCAGAAAATTCAAAAGCCTGCTCTACTTTAAGATCTGGTAAGCCTTCAATCTCAAGAATACGCCCATTAAATATATTTTTCTTACCTTGCTTACCAATAGTCAACTCACCTCTTTTAATTGCAAAATATGGGATAGAGTTAACTAAATCCCTTAATGTAATACCTGGTTGCATTTCTCCACTAAAACGAACTAAAACAGATTCTGGCATATCTAGTGGCATAACCCCTATAGCAGCTGCAAAAGCGACTAGGCCTGACCCAGCTGGGAAAGAAATCCCTATTGGAAACCTTGTATGTGAGTCTCCTCCAGTACCGACACTATCTGGCAAAATCATTCTATTAAGCCATGAGTGAATAACACCATCACCTGCTTTTAATGAAACGCCACCTCTACTACTCATAAAATCTGGGAGGGAATGTTGTAATTCAATGTCAACTGGTTTTGGATAGGCGGCAGTATGACAAAAACTTTGCATTACTAATTCTGCAGAAAAACCAAGGCATGCTAATTCTTTTAATTCATCCCGAGTCATTGCACCTGTTGTATCTTGTGAACCTACAGTATTTATTTTTGGTTCACAGTAAACCCCTGGCCGAATACCTTCAACACCACATGCTTTGCCAACAATTTTCTGAGCTAATGTGAAGCCTTTTTTATTTGATGTATCTTGTGGAATTATGTTTATAAATTTATTTGAAGGCTTTAATTTCAATGATGATCTTGCTTTCTCTGTAAGTCCTTTACCTATAATTAATGGTATTCTTCCACCAGCTCTTAATTCATCCAAAATTGTTATAGGATGAAGTTTAAAGCTTGCTAATTTTTCCCCATCTTTATTAATAATATTTTTTTCTTTTAGGTTTATCTCGACCACATCTCCTGTTTTTAAATTTGAAACATCACATTGAATCGGCAACGCGCCTGAATCTTCAGCGGTATTAAAAAAGATTGGTGCAATTTTTGTGCCTAGAATTATTCCACCTGAATTTTTATTTGGTATATAAGGTATATGATAACCAAAATGCCACTGCAAAGAATTTATAGCTGATTTTCGAGATGATCCTGTTCCAACAATATCTCCAACAAATGCTATCGGTAACTTTTCAATTTTAAGCTTTTCTATTATTTTAAATATATTTGGAATTTTATTAACAAACATAGATTTAGCATGAAGAGGTATATCTGCTCTTGACCATGCATCTTGAGCTGGAGATAAATCATCCGTATTTGTCTCGCCATCCGCTTTAAAAACAATAACTTTAAGAGTTTCTGAGGTAATCGCCTTGGAAGTAAACCATTCTGCTTCCGCCCATGATTTAAGTAAATTCGTTGCGTAACTATTGCCATCCTTGTGTAACTTCTCCACATCATAAAATGCATCAAAAATAAGTGTTATTTTTGATAAAGCTTTAGAAGCTAACTCAGCTTTGTCGGTTTTTAATAATGCGATTAGAGATTGAACATTGTAACCACCTAGCATGGTACCTAATAGCTTGATTGCATAATCATCATTTATGTAGGGTGAATGTGTATTATTATTTGCCACATCGCTTAAAAAAGCAGCTTTTACAAACGCAGCTTGATCTACACCAGCTGGGACCCTATTTTCCAATAAACTTAAAAGTAAATCAGGGTCTTGGGCTGAATCTTTCTTTAATAACTCTATTAACGATGCAGTTTGCTCTGTATTTAAAGACAGTGGAGGTAATCCTTGATTTTTTCTCTCAATTTGATCAGATAGATACAAATCTAACATTTAATTCCTTTACTCCAATATTAATGTAACTCTAAACCTATATTTTAAAGTAAATAAAAGGATTTCCCAAAGATTAAATAAATCTAACTAGCATAAAAAAAATAATTCATTTTTAATGTAAAATATAGTTATCAATTTAAAGGGTATCTTATGATTTCTGCATTAACTGCAATTTCTCCAATAGATGGAAGATACTCCGTTCAAACTGACCCCTTAAGATCAGTATTTAGTGAATATGGCCTAATTCACAATAGGGTTAGAATAGAAATATTATGGCTAATAGCTCTTAGTAAAGATAAGGAAATAAAAGAGGTTCCAAAATTTTCAGCTAAAACAATATTCAAATTAAATAACATTATTAAGGGCTTTAACCAAAAAGATGCTCAAGCTATAAAAAAAATTGAAAAAGTTACTAATCATGATGTAAAAGCTATTGAATACTGGCTCAAAGATTCACTTAAAAATGAAAAAGAAATAATAAAAGTTAATGAATTTATTCATTTTGCTTGCACTTCAGAAGATATAAATAATCTTGCTTATGCACTAATGTTAAAAGAAGGTTTGCACAAGGTTCTTATTCCATCAATAGAATCTATTTTGAAACAGACAAGCATGTACTCTATTAAATTCTCGGAAATTTCTATGTTAGCAAAAACACATGGTCAAACTGCTAGCCCAACAACTATGGGAAAAGAGTTTGCAAATATTGCATACAGGCTTAAGAGGCAAATTATACAGTTAAAAAATCAAGATCTATTAGGAAAAATTAATGGGGCTGTTGGAAACTTTAATGCACATATATCCGCCTACCCAAAAAAAAATTGGCAAAAATTTTCTAAAGAATTCATTATTTCAATTGGCTTAGTTTACAATCCCTATACAACTCAAATAGAACCTCATGATTTTATGGCGGAAATTTTCCACAATATTTCTAGGGTTAATACTATTCTTATTGATTTTAATCGTGATATTTGGACTTATATTTCCAACGGGTATTTTAAACAAAAAACAATTAAAAATGAAGTTGGTTCCTCCACTATGCCTCATAAAGTTAACCCGATTGACTTTGAAAACTCTGAAGGTAATTTAGGCATATCTAATACATTACTGAATCATTTTTCTGAAAAACTGCCGATCTCAAGACTGCAAAGAGATTTAACAGATTCTACAGTGCTTAGAAATATAGGCTCGGCTTTTAGTTTTAGTTTAATAGCCTATAAATCATGTCTAAAAGGCCTTACTAAGTTAGAAATAAATAAAGTCCGAATAAATCAGGACCTTGATCAGGCTTGGGAAGTTCTTGCTGAACCAATTCAAACGGTCATGAGAAAAAATGGAATAAAAGAGCCTTATGAAAAACTAAAGGACTTAACTAGAGGAAATCTAAACATAAATAAAGAATCATTACATTCATTCATAAAAACTCTTAATTTACCTGAAGAGGATAAAGATTATCTTTTAAATTTAACTCCTCACAATTATATTGGTAACGCTAAAACATTAGCAAAAAAAATCTAGATGAATGAAATACTAGTTCTTTATTATTCAAAAAGTGGTTCTGTAAAAGAAATGGCCTCATTCATAGCCAGGGGTATTAACTCAGTAGATGGAGCTGAAGCAAAAATACGAACGGTTCCCGAAATTTTCCCAGAGATAACAAAACAGACAGCCTTAATTCCAGACGCTGGCTCGCTATATGCCACATTAGATGATCTTGAGAATTGCTCTGGACTAGCACTCGGAAGCCCAACTCGCTTTGGAAATATGGCGGCACCATTAAAATATTTTATCGAGATGGGAACTCCATTATGGCTAAATGGTTCTCTTGAGAATAAACCCGCCTGTGTATTTACATCTTCTAGCTCGCTTCATGGGGGAAATGAGTCTACTTTATTAAGCATGCAAATACCTTTATTCCATATGGGCATGATTTTACTGGGTCTTCCCTACTCACTCCCCGAATTAGCAACAACTACTTCTGGGGGAACTCCCTATGGACCAAGCCACGTTGGCACTCATAAAAATGTACGTCCTATTTCTGATGATGAAAAAAAATTATGTATTGCTCAAGGTGTGAGGCTTGGAAAAATTAGTTTAAAACTTAACGAATGAATATACTTTTTTTTGGTGCTTCTTTAAGTTTAATTGGCTTAATTATATTAAATTTACTTTGGGAAATATTTTACAACCCACTACATAATCAGGGATCATTGATGGTTATTAAATCCGTAATTCTCTTAATCCCATTATCTGGTATTTTAAAAAAGAATAGGTACACCTACCAATGGTCAAGTATGTTTATATTACTTTTTTTTATTGAAGGTGTTGTGAGGTTTTACAGTGAAAGGGGAGTTTCTCAATCTATGGCTCTATATCAAATTATTCTATCTTGTATATTTTTTATATCGACTATGTTCTTTTGTAAGGTCACAAGAAAGCTATGAAAATATTAATCTCGAATGATGATGGTTACCAAGCAATTGGAATCCAAACCCTTATAGATGAATTAAAAAAAATTGCTGATTTGATAGTTGTTGCTCCAGATAGAAATCGTAGTGGCTCGAGTAGCTCTCTTACTTTAGATAAAGCCATTAAAGTAACAAAAGTAGATAATAATTTTTACTATACTAACGGTACGCCAACAGACTGTGTTCATATCGCTCTTACTGGTTTAATAAATTTTATTCCTGATTTAGTTATATCAGGTATTAATCATGGGCCCAATATGGGTGATGATACTATTTATTCTGGAACAGTTGCTGCTGCAATGGAAGGTTACCTTTTAAATATTCCATCTTTTGCAATATCAATGGGAAATGATAATCCTAAAAATTTTACAACGGCTGCAAAAGTAACTGTCGACCTAATTAAGCTATATAATAAAAAAAAGCTTGGTTCTACCTTGTTAAACATTAATATCCCAGATCTTCCTTACGATAATTTAAAAGGAATCGAAATAACAAGGCTCGGAAAACGACATGCATCCGAACCTGCGATAAAAGGTGAAGAAAAAAATACAGAGACATTATTTTGGATAGGGGCTGCAGGAGAACCTAATGATGGCGGCCCTGGAACAGATTTTAATGCAATTAAAGATAAAATGGTTTCAATTACACCTATTCATGCTGATTTAACTAACCATCAAAATATGCAAGATATGAAAGAATGGATAAAAAAATAAAATGAAAAAAATATTATTTATATTGGTATCACTTTTCTTATTTGGTTGTGCATCCCAATTTCCCGCTCCAGTTGATGGAGAAAGAAAAAAAATTAGTAAAGAATGCCCTGATGTCTACACAGTAAAGAAGGGTGAAACAATATTTAGTATAAGTTTAAAATGTGGTTTTGATTATCAAGAATTAGCCCTATCGAATGGATTAAAGAAGCCTTATTTTGTAAAACTAGGAGATCAAATAAGATTCGATCTTCTTAGAAAAAATAAACCTAAACAGCCTGAAGAACAAAATAAAGATAACTTAACAAACACAATTCCTTTTGAGGAAGGTGAAATAATTGAAGAAATTGGTCAACAAGATTCAAAAGTAGAATTTCAATTTGGTGACCCTATTCAGATTGATCAACCAAAAGTTATTCGTGAAGTATATTCAAAAAAATCGATTAAAAAATCAAAAAAACTGTCCGCCTTAAAAGCAAAAAATAAAAAAAACTGGGAATGGCCAACAGATGGAAAATTAACCTCATCTTTTAATCAAGCTGCTGATAAAAAAGGGATTGAGATATTAGGTTTAGAAGGTCAAGAAATTAGATCAGTTGCAAAAGGGAAAGTTATTTATGTGGGCGAAGATCTAGCAGGTTATGGAAAGTTAATAATTATTAAACATGACAACAATATTTTAAGTGTTTATGGGCACCAGCAGGCAATATTAGTAAGTGAAGGTCAAACTGTCCAGGCAGGCCAATCAATTGGTACTATGGGAAGTACTGGAGCTGATGAAGTTAAACTACTATTTGAAATAAGAAAAGATGGTGAATCCATAGATCCAATTAATTTCCTAAAAAATATTTCTTAATCACTTCTTCTTACTGCTATTTTCCATATAATTTTTTACCTCTGTCATGTCGTATTCACGAGCCCATTTGATCATTTCATCAAATGCTGGGGCGCCAAGCTCACCATCTTGCGCATGAATTCCAGCTCGATCCCTAATAAATAAGACTGCGGGAACAATTGCAACCTGAAAATAATCAGCAATAACTTTACCATTGTCTATATCGACCATGCCAAAAATTATATCTTTATTCTTTTTAGCCGCAGCTTCAAATATGGGAGTAAATGCAACACATGGTTTGCACCATGTAGCCCAAAAATCTACTATAACAAACTCATTTTCTTCTATTGTCTTTTTAAAATTACTTTCTGTTAGTGTGATTAAGTTAGTCATAAGTATCCTATTTCCATTCATTAATAAAATAAATATCTTTAAGTAGCTTTCTTGAGCGTGCTTGTACTTCTTTGTCTTTTTGAACTTTACTCAACTTTGATTCATCTAAATTTTTTCCTACAACCATGCAAGCAAGAATATCAAATTTTGTAGGAATATTTGATAAATTTCTGATTTTATCTTGATCAAAACCACCCATTTGGTGAGCTGACAAACCAATACTAGTGGCCTGTAAACAAATATTTTCTGCGGCTGCACCAGCATCATAATGTGCCCAGCGATTTAGTTCATCATTATGGTTAAAGTTTTTATTAGCACAAACTACAATTAAAATTGATGCATCCATGGCCCAATTTTGATTACCAACGGATAAGCAATTTAAAACGCTGACCCATGCAGTTGCATCTTCTTTTTTAAATAAAATAAACTGCCAAGGTTGATCTCCATAACAAGATGGCGCCCACCTTGCCGCTTCAAATAAAGATTTAATTAAATCTTCAGTGATTACATAATTTGAATCAAAAGCACGAGGACTCCATCTTTGAGCAATTACATCATTTATTGGTACTTCAGTAGTAGCTATTTTTTTCATTAAATTTTTTCTTACTTTCTGCGGAAGAATTTTTTAGTAGCCCAAGTTTAGCTGAAAACTGTTGATATTAAAACAGTATTCAATTCATAATAATCATTATAATAACTAAGACATTATCAACGTTAAAAATTCAATAATTTTTTGACTATACAAATGACTGATAAGAAAACATATGAATTCTTTATGGGCGAAGCCTTAAAGCAAGCCAAACTATCTTTTGAGGCCGATGAAATACCTATAGGCGCAGTTTTAGTTCATCAAAACAAAATCATTGCCAGTGCTCATAATTTATCTATTACTAACCATGATCCAAGTGCACATGCAGAAATTATAACTATTCGCGATGCTGGGCAATATCTTAATAACTATAGGCTGTTTAATTGCAGCCTATACGTAACACTTGAACCATGCGTTATGTGTCTTGGTGCTATATTTCATGCAAGAATCAGTAACTTAGTATTTGGGGCTTATGATCCTAAAACAGGTGCTTGTGAAAGCGTAATTAATCTTAAGAGTAACAAAAATTTAAATCATCATTGTGCTATTCATGGAGGAATTTTAGAAAAAGAATCTAAAACACTTTTGCAGGATTTTTTTAAAAATAAAAGACAAAAAAAACCGTGAATCAAATCACGGTTTTTATTATTTACTAGAAAGATCTAATTTCTATTTCCCATTACTGCCATAAGAATATGAAGTAAATGAACAAATAAATTATAAATATTTAAATACAATGCCAGGGTGGCCATTATGTAATTAGTTTCCCCGCCCCTTACAATTCTATTAACATCATAGAGAATAAATCCAGAAAAGATCATAACTGCTATTCCAGAAATTGCCAATGACATTGCCGGTATTTGAAAGAAAATATTTACAACCATAGCTAAAATTAAAAGCATTAAACCAATCATTAGGAATTTACCCATAAATGAAAAGTCTCTTTTGCTTGTGGTCGCGATACCAGATAAAACTAGAAAAATAGATGCTGTTCCACCTGCAGCTAATCCCACAATTTGACCGCCATTGCTTAAGCTAAAAGCAACTTGTAAGATTGGTCCAAGCATTACACCCATTAAGAATGTCAGGCCTAAAAGAAAAACTACGCCAAGACTACTGTTTTGATTAGCTTTGATTAAATAGAACATTCCAAACATTGCTCCAAGTGCAAATATGAAAAATAACATCGGACTTTGAGCTGCAAAACTAAAATTCATAGTCATCCCAATCAAAGCACCTATTACTGTCGGGATTAATGAAAATCCTAATAATGCATAAGTATTCCTTAAAACTTTATTGGTTGCTAATACAGATTGCGACTGCGCCGCAACATCAAAATTATTTTGCATGGTAGTTTAAAATCCTTATAAAATTAATAATACAGCTATAGGATAAGGCTTATAGGATTAAAGTTCAAGTCAATTTAAAGTGTAAATCTATTTTTTCATATCTCTGAAATAATTACACGAGCTTCATCAATAGTATGATTACAATAACTTAAGCTATTTTTATTTCTATTTAATTTCATTAATTGAAGTCTTTTAACAGATTCTAAATTTGGCTTATATTGTAATTCCTTAATCAACTTATCTACTTCATTTGGAGAATTACATACAAGCACCATGTCACATCCAGCAATTAATGCATTTTTAACTCTTAATGTAATATTATTTTCAGAATCTTCAGCAGCCTGCATACTTATATCATCACTAAAAATTGTTCCCTTAAATTTTAACCGACCTCTTAATTGCTCTTGCAGCCAAAAACTTGAAAGTCCTGCTGGATTTTGATCACATGACGAATAAATTACATGTGAAGGCATGATGCCCTTAATTCCATTATGAATAAGCCTGTCGAAAGTTAGCATATCATTATTTTGAATAGTTTTTAATAGGCGACTATCCGTTGCGGTTTCTAAATGAGTATCGGCCTTTATAAATCCATGTCCAGGAAAATGCTTACCTACAGACTGCATACCGCCAAAATTTAAACCCTCTACTAGAGAGCTTGCTAATTCGCTAATAGGGTCGATATCTTGATGGAAAGCTCGATCCCCAATAACTGAGCTAGCCCCATAATCAATATCTAAAACTGGGGTAAAACTAAAGTCAATATCAACTGCTGCCAACTCTTCTGCAATTATCCAACCGGTTAATTTGGCAATTTTATTCGCATGCTTTTTATCTTTTTGATAAATTTGTCCGATAAGATTCATTTTAGGTATATTAGTAAATTCATCCTTAAATCTCTGGACACGACCTCCTTCATGATCAACAGCAACAAGAAGATTTTTTTTTATTTTTCTAATAGAAATAATAAGCTTTATGAGTTGAGATTTATCTTTATAATTTCTTGCAAATAAAATGATACCTCCAACTAATGGATGTTTAATCCTTTCTATATCAGAGTCAATTAACTCTAACCCTTCAACATCAATCATTAAGCAAGTCATTATATAAAGTCCCTAACCTTTAAAAACGAAAGGATTAAAATTTGTTTTTGTATCGTAAAAATCAATTTTTTCTTTAGCCTTTAAAAACTTGATAATTTTATAAGTGATTGGAGTGAATGCTATTTCAACTCCTGTTTTAGCAAAAAATTGTGCTACGACAACCAACATTAACATTTCATTAGGAATGATGCCGGAATTATAAAAAGCTAGGGGATAAAATAAAACTGAATCGACACCTTCTCCAACAATAGTTGAACCAATAGTCCTAGTCCATAACTTCTTACCCTTTGTGAATATTTTCATCTTCGCCATGACAAAAGAATTAGCAAACTCACCTGCGGCAAAAGCAATAAGACCAGCCAAAGCGACTCGCCATGCGGAACCAAAAGCAACTTCATATATTTCTTGATTTTTCCAAAAAGGCGCTGGGGGAAGTGCAACAATAACCCATGCCATAAATGAAGCAAAAGCCAAACCTGCAAATCCTGCCCAAATTACCCTTCTAGATGCCGCATAACCATATACTTCAGTCAAAATATCTCCAAAAATAAATGCTATCGGGAAAAATAAAACGCCAGCGCCAAAAGTAATAATGCCAAAGAAAGGTAGGTCTAATTGAGATATTTTAGCTGGGCCAATTATATTGGCTGTAATTAAAACTGTTACAAAAGCGGCCATAACTAAATCGTAGTATTTATAGCTATTAGTCTTCATTATTTTTAATATCCCATTTATGGTTAAAATAATCACCAAAAAAATTAATACAATATACTAAAGACATAATGCTGAGGCCAACAAATAAAGCATAATGAGGCGATACTAATAGAAATCTTACGCTATCCCTCATCATCCCTCCCCATGAAGCCATTGGTGCTTGCAATCCTAAACCAATAAATGAAAGACTAGCTTCTGCAATAATTAAACCCGCAATAGCATAAGTACCTTCAACAATTAATGGTGTTTTAAGAGATGGTAAAATATGGTTTATTATTATTGTTTTATGGGAACTACCCATTGTTTCAGAGGCTTTAACGAAATCTAAATTTTTAATTAGTACAGTTTGAGCTCTTGCAAGTCTTGCATAACCTACCCAACCACCAATAGACAAAGCAAAAATTAAATTAAATTTACCTGGACCTAAAATAGCTGCAAAAGCAATAGCAAGCAATATTCCAGGGAAAGCCATGAATAGTGTGGTTATATATCTTATAAATTGATCTAGTTTTCCACCAAAATATCCTGAGATAACACCAATCAAAACTCCAACAAAACTTGATATGAATGTGACTATAAAAATTATTTCAAAAGAATTTAAAAATCCATCAATTAAACGATGAAAGATGTCTCTTCCATAATCATCTCTACCTAACCAAGATGAAAAATTAGGCTGAATCAAAATCTCATCAAATATCATTTGATTTGAATCAAAACCAGAAAATAATTTTATAGTTATTCCTATTGCCCAAAAAAACCCTACAAACAAAACTAATTTTTTCAAACCTAAATATCCCTCATTCTTGGGTCAACTATTTTATACAAGATTTCGGTAAATAAATTTACCAAAACATAAGAAATAGCAATAACAAAAATACAAGCTTGGGTGATGGGGTAATCTCTCATTTGAATTGAGTTCACTAAAAGCATTCCAAGCCCGTTCCAGCTAAATAATGTTTCTGTAATAATAGCTCCGGATAACAAAGATCCAAATTGCATTCCAATAATGGTAATCAATGGAATTAGGACTAATCGAAAAACATGATTGATAGTAATTGACCATTCTTGCATACCCTTTGCTCTTGCGGTTCTAACAGTATCAGAATCCACAATCTCAATCATACAATTTCTAGTCATTTTAATAATAATAGCCAGCATACCAAGGGATAAAGTTAACGCCGGCAACACAATAGAGAGTGGGCTTTCCATTCCACTTATTGGCAACCATCCTAGCCAAATTGATAAACAAAGCATTAATAATGGGCCTAAAAAAAAGTGTGGTATTGATATGAAAAACAAACTGGAATTAATTATGATCTTATCTAAAAAACTACCCCTATATTTCGCTGCAACCACTCCCCCAGTGATACCAAATGTTATTGCAATACATAAAGCCATTAGTGCAAGAATGTAAGTATTTTTCATAGCAATAACTATTTGCTCTTTAATTGGCACGCCAGTTAAAATAGAATTACCAAAATCACCATGCATTATTTGCGAAAATGAATTAAATATTTGTTTATATATTGGCCGATCTAATCCTAGCTCTGCTCTAAGCTTAACTTGCTCAGAAAGCGAAGCTGACTCACCTAACATTACTTGAATCGGATCTCCTGGCAACAAATGTAAGATTAAAAAAGTAATGATAAAGATACCTAATACCTGCAGAAAAGATGAAAAGAATATTATTGGGAAATTATTCTTCATTGATATGAACAATCGTGCCTGCAGATACTAAATCAAAAAGCTCAATAACATCATTATTCGACATTCTGATACATCCATGTGACAACGGCTTGCCTAGCTGACTTTCATTCGGAGTACCATGGATATATATATATCTTTGCATTGTGTCAGAGCTACCTAAACGATTAACTCCTAGCTCCCTTCCTGACAACCATAAAATCCTAGATAAAATCCAGTCATGATCAGGGTCTAATTTTGCATCATCTTTATTCCATATTTTTCCAGTAGGCCTCCTACCTTCAAAAATACTTAATACTGGTAACCCTTTACCAATCTTTGCACGAATGTAATGAAGCCCTATCGGAGTTTGAAAGCTATTTTTATTTTGGCCTATTCCTTTAAGAGCAGTTGATATTGGATAAGATTTAATTACTTGATGATTCTTAAGTTGTTTTACTTTCTGGCGAAACTGATTCACGTTGTCGCTCTCGTCGTTCAGTTGTATCCCTTTTTCTAGAAGCTCTAGGTACTCTTTCTGGTCCGGTATGTCCTTCTTCCCTAAACTCAGCCATGTTTTTAGAAGTGCGTTCATTTCCGCTTTCGAAGTCGCTAGACTCGAAGCGCGCTCCAATAGATCGTATTCCATTTTATTGTCAGTTATAGTAAGCCGTTGATTTTTTATTGATATTTTAATTAAAATCGCCATATTTTTTCCTAACTGTTTTTAAAGCATCCCAACTTCCATCAGTATGAATATAATAACCGCTTATATTATTATTAAAAGCAGCAAAATTTCCTTCATACCATAAAGGCATAAAAGCATTATCTGTATTTACCTTTTTAATGACTTTATTCCATAGATTAGATTCTTTTGCCTTAATAATGAGTGCATCTGTCTCCTGGCTGCTATACCCAGCTCGATTTAAACCTTCTGGTGGCATAAGTTCAGAATTAAAAATTTTTTCATAGATTTCTGGGTTTCGTATACCCACCCAAGTTAAACCATATAATTGAAATTCACCTGCCTGAATATCTTTAAAATATGTTCCCCAATCAAGAGATTTAATAATTAATTTGACACCAATACTTTCAAATTGTTTTTGAATTAAGGTTGCAATCTTTACTCTAAAAGGGTCAGTTGAAGTTTTTAATGTAAGTACAATTGGTTCATTAATTCCAAGCTCTTTAATATATTGTCTGGCTAAACTAGGATTATAATTTAAAGTATTTATCTTCTCACTGGCCCAATGCTCCGGTGGTAAAATTTGCTCTGCAATCCTTGTTTTATTATTTAAAAAATGCTTTATTAATGATTGGCGATCAACTGCCAAAGTTAAAGATTTTCTAAACTTATGTTGATTTAATAATGAATCATTAAAATTAAACCCAATGTAGGAAACATTTGCACCGTACTCTTTTAAGGTAATAATTTTATCTTTAGCCTCAAGAAGCTTAATCATCTCTAGAGGTAGATCATTTTGTAATAAATCAATTTCACCATTTAATAATTTTAAAACTCGAACAGTTGGATCTTTAATATTAACTAGCTCAATTATTTGTAAATCTACTCTTCTCTGTATTTTAAGGTTAGGGTATTTCTCTAAAAATCTAAATGGCCCAGAACCAACAGGGCTAGCTGAAAAGTTATGATTTTGATTAAGTAAATCTTCTGGTAATACAAAAAATGCTAGACGAGATAAGAAATTATTATCTTTTTTAAATAAATTAATTTCGAAATCAAATTTAGATAATTTAATAACATTTTTTATATTCTTTAGCTCTAAATAAAAAGGTGATTTATGCTGGGATCTTAAATTGTTTAATGTAGCGATAATATCTTCAATACTCATATTTTTATTATGGTGAAATAGAGGTAATTGCTTCTTAATTTTAAATTTATATTTTAACGGGGTAACTTTATTCCAATCGACTATATTTGATTTAATCTCATAACTTTTATCAAAATAGAATAAAGGTGAATAAAGTAGTTCAGAAATTCTTTCGGATGCAGCATCAGATTGAAACCTAGGATCTAAATTTTGTGGTTTTTGAGCAATACCAAAATAAATAATATTTTCTTTAGTTGTTTCTGAACAACCAGTCAGGAGAAAAATATAAGAAAGAAAAATTAATATGTACTTACCTATATTATTCATTTATTTCAAATAAAGAAATTGATTCAACGTGAGAAGCATGGGGAAACATATCAACTATGCCTCCTTTTTTAAAAATATAATTTTTTTCAGTTTTTGTTCGCACTATTTTTGCCAGGCTTGAATAAATGATTTCCAATGTGTCTCATTTAAGCTTTCAAGCATTTTTTGAAGTCTTTGTAACTCCTCATCATATAAACTTTTATTTATATGTGTCTTAATAAGTAAAAATCTTAAATAAACTAAATAAGTATTAACTACATCTGTTTCGCAATAATCTCTAATAGACTGGATATTTCCATCAAGGTAGATCTTCCAAACCTGACCCCCATCCATATCTAATTTTCCAGGAAAACCACATAATTTTGATATGTGGTCTAATGAGGCATTATTTCTTCCGCTATATAAAGCAAAGAAATCCATTAAATCAACATGTCTTTGATGAAAACGATTTAAGTAATTGTTCCACTTAAAGTCTGAATTATTTTCTCCCATATCAAAATAAATAGAAGATGAAACTTTATTCACTAATGATCGGTAATTTAAAACAGGCAAATCAAAACCAGTTCCATTCCAGGTTACTAAATTAGGTAGGTATTTTTCAACTCCATCGTAAAATCTTTCTAATAATTCTGCTTCACTGCTTCCTTCATCGCCTAATGACCATATTTTTAATTGCTCATCAGTTTTTAAGACACATGAAATAGCAACAATTTTTTGTAAGTGGTGTTGTAAAAAATCATGTCCTACTTTCTGTCTTCTTTGATACATTGCAATATTTACAACATCTTCATCACTTAAATCATCGCTAAGTTTATATAGATGACGAATGGTCAGAATATCTGGAATGGTTTCTAAATCAAAAACTAAAGAAGGCGTCACAGCTTAAGCGGGGAAAATTCCTGTTGATAAATAACGATCTCCCCTGTCACAAGCAATCGAAACTATAACTGCTTTGGGAGTTTTTTTTGCAATCTCAAGAGCAACGTAAAGCGCCCCTCCAGTTGATGCACCAGAAAAAATACCCTCTTGTTTAGCAAGGTTTCTTGCTGTTTCTTCAGCATTATTTTGACTGACTGTTCTAATGCTATCTATATTGCTATCATCAAAAATGCTAGGTAAATATTCTTTTGGCCACTTTCGTATACCTGGTATTTGTGCACCCTCTTCTGGCTGCACTCCAATAATTTGTATTGAAGAATTTTTTTCTTTAAGAAATCTTGATGTTCCTACAATTGTGCCTGTTGTTCCCATGCTGGAAACAAAATGGGTTACCGCTCCCTTTGTATCATGCCAAATCTCTGGCCCAGTTCCTTCATAATGTGCTTTTGGATTATCTTGGTTTCCAAATTGATCTAAAACCACGCCTTTGCCCTCGCTTTGCATTTCAAGTGCCTTATCACGGGCTAATTCCATACTACCCTCTTGAGAGGTTAATAATAATTCAGCGCCAAATGCTTTCATTGTTTGTCGCCTTTCTATGGACTGATTTTCTGGCATGATTAAAATCATTTTATACCCCTTCATAGCTGCAACCATGGCCAGAGCTATCCCTGTATTTCCAGATGTTGCCTCTATTAAAGTATCACCTGGCTTAATATCACCTCTTAATTCAGCTTGCTGAATCATTAAAAAAGCAGCTCTATCCTTTACTGAGCCAGCAGGGTTATTTCCTTCTAATTTTAAATAAATATCACCTATAGCTGGATTAGCTATTCTTTGCAGTTTTGCCAAAGGCGTATTTCCAATTGTTGATTCTAATGTATTCATTTATTAATTTTCTTATATATATAAAAAGTTATTATGCCAAACATAATATAAGCAATGAGTGCTAATTGAGGAAGAGTTAATCCTAAAAATAACCAGTCAATTTCTGAGCAATCACCTGTGCCTTTAAATAAAAGACTGAATGCTTCAATTAGTGGAAAGTTTTCAAACATATAATCTAAATCTATCCCGCATTCAGCAGGAACTGTAATCCATTTGCTTTGAATCATAATGTGTCTAATAGCAAAAACCATACCTACTATACTTGCAATTAAAAGGCTTATAAGATGAATAAATCGTATTAATTGGCTTGGATTAAAGAAAGAAAATAATAAAAAAAGGAAGCCAATTAAAATAAAAACAATTCTTTGTGATACACAAAGGGGGCAAGGCTCTAAATTAAATTGTGTTTGTATGACGACTGCTAGGCCAACCAAGATAAAGGCAAGCAAAGATCCGAATAGGTTAATTTTTTTAAATGTTAAAAAATTTTGCATTAGGTTTAATTAGTTTTAATAAACGACTTATAATAAATTAAATATTAAAAAGATTTTTTGGTAATTACAATACACCTCTATGATAAACGACTTTAATTCAGCTGAAATAAAAATTTTCTCTATAACGGAAATTAATAAATTAGTTAAAGAGCTTCTTCAAGATAATTTTCCTTCCATTTGGGTAAAAGGAGAAATATCAAACTTTATAGAAGCTAGCTCGGGTCACTGGTACTTCTCTCTTAAAGATAATAGCGCACAAGTTCGATGTACTATGTTTAGAGGAAAAAATAATGAAGTAAAATGGGTTCCGAAAAATGGTGATCTAATTGAGGCGCAATGTAACATTGGGCTCTATGAGCAAAGAGGTGATTACCAGTTAAATGTATCTTCGCTTCAACAGGCTGGCCTGGGTAAATTATTTGAAGAATTTAATCAGCTAAAACAAAAACTAGATGCAGAGGGCCTCTTTGACAAAGAACAAAAAAAGACTTTACCCCCCCATCCTAATTCTATTGGTGTTATAACTTCTCCAGATGCATCAGTCTTAAGAGATGTCATAACGACCTTAAAAAGAAGGAATAAATCATTAAAAGTAATTATTTATCCAACTCCAGTACAAGGAAAAACAGCGCCACAAGGTATTATTGACGCTATAAAACTCGCGAATCAAAGAAACGAAGTGGATATTCTAATAGTTTGCAGAGGTGGTGGTTCTATTGAAGATTTGTGGTCATTTAATGATGAGTTAGTAGCTAGAGAAATTTTTTCGTCGAGACTTCCTATAATTTCTGCGATTGGACATCAAACAGATATCACTATTTCTGATTTCGTCGCTGACCTTAGAGCCCCGACTCCTACAGCAGCAGCTGAAATTATTAGTACAAGCTATGAAGAATTACTTGTAAATTTAGAATATTTTAAATCTAATTTATTAAATATTATTCAAAATAAAATTGAACAATTAACTCAAAGAATTGATTTCTTAGAAAAAGGGCTTGTATCCCCGATTCAAAAAATAGCCTCACAATACGATTTAATTTTAGCCCTAAAAAATAGAATGCAAATAACTATTACTTCCCAGCTTGAAAAATACCGAGAGCAAATTAAATCATATAAACAAAATCTAAGTCACTTAAACCCAAATGAAATTTTATCGAGAGGATATTCAATTATATTAACCCAAAATAAAAAAATTATTAATAATGCTTCTGCTATGAGTGTTAGTGATAAAATAAAAATAAAATTTCACGAAGGTAATGCAGAAGCAAGCATTACAAAAATTAACCAAGATAAAGAATTGTAGATGAAGCATCAAAAAGTAAAAAATGCATCAATGATGGCATTGTCACTTGCTGCACTAGGCGTTGTCTTTGGAGATATAGGGACAAGTCCGCTCTATGCTATTAGAGAAATATTTACTATTAATAATAATATTTTAGAGCTCAATGAGACCAATATGCTTGGAATACTCTCCCTAATCTTCTGGTCCTTAATATTAATAGTGTCAGTAAAATATATTACCTTCATTATGAGAGCAAATAATAAAGGTGAAGGAGGTATTATGGCGCTTCTGTCCCTTGCAAATAGAAATGCAAAATCTAGAAAAAAGAAAATGCTCATAATGTTTATTGGAATGCTGGGTGCTTGCATGTTTTATGCGGACGGAATGATAACTCCCGCTATTTCAGTTTTATCGGCGATTGAGGGAATTGAATTAATTACCCCGACATTTCATGACTTTATTGTTCCCATCACGTTAATAATTATTTTCTTATTATTTTGGATGCAGAGTAAGGGCACAACTACAGTAGGTATAATGTTTGGTCCAATAATGTTTATTTGGTTTATTACTCTTGGCGCTCTTGGCGCTTATAATATTATTCAAGCTCCTTATGTACTAAATGCTCTTAACCCATTCTACGCATTCAACTTCTTTGATACTCAATTTTCAATTGCATTTATTACTCTTGGGGCAGTAGTTCTATGTGTCACCGGAGCTGAATCTTTATATGCAGATATGGGTCACTTTGGTCGTAATCCAATCAAGATCACATGGTTTAGCTTTGTGTTTCCTGCCTTAACTTTGAATTATTTTGGTCAAGGAGCCCTTGTTCTTAGTGATGCAAGCAATATTAAGAATCCTTTTTATTTAATGGTTCCCGAATGGTTTACATTGCCTTTAGTTATTCTTGCAACTTTTGCAACTATTATTGCATCTCAAGCTTGTATAACTGGCGCTTTCTCTGTTTCTAGGCAAGCCTTACAGCTAGGCTTTATTCCTAGAATGAGGATAGATCACACCTCTGAAAACCAAGAAGGGCAAATATACCTTCCTCGAATTAATTGGATACTTATGATTGGAGTAATGTCTGTAGTAATTATTTTCCAAAACTCTAGTGCTTTGGCAAGTGCTTATGGAATTGCCATAACTTTAAATATGGTAATCGCAACAATTTTAGCTGGATTTGTCTTTTTAGAAGTTTGGAAATGGGGTTGGTTGAAAACAACTATCATTATATCTATATTTTTTGTAATAGATTTGATATTTTTTAGTGCAAATATTATCAAAGTACCAGCTGGTGGTTGGTTCCCTTTATTAATAGGTGGCTTACTTTTACTGTTAATGACCACTTGGAAAAGAGGTAGGACTCTTCTATATCAAAAATTACAAAACGAATCTATGGAAATCAATTCTTTTCTTAAGTCTATGAAAAAGGACCTTCGTAATCGTGTAAAAGGTACAGCAGTTTTCTTAACGCCTAATCCTGATGGTGTTCCTCATTCTTTATTACACAACTTAAAACATAATAAAGTAATACATGAAAATGTTATTTTATTAAAAATAGCATTCATGGATTATCCGCATTCCAATGCAGAAAATTTAATCGAAGTCGAAAAACTACCTTATAATTTTTTTAAGGTAGTCATTAATTATGGCTTTAAAGATAATACTAATCTTCCTCGTGATTTAGCTAAATGTTCTAAGTATGGGATTGACATTGAAGCAATCGATACTTCATATTTTATCGGTAAAGAAAGCTTAATTATTAAATCAGGGACAAATATGAACTTAGTGAGGAAGAATATATTTGTTACTTTATTTAGAAGTGCTGAAAATATAACGAATCAATTTCATTTGCCAGTCAATCGCGTTATTGAATTAGGAAGCCAAGTATTATTTTAAAAGGATCTAATTTATGAAATTTCTTCTTATTGTTTTGATATTTATTACTGGTTGCGCATCAACAACTCTTAATACTGATTCAGGTGTTTCAAGGCAACAATTACTAATACTTCCCAAATTTATAACAAATAGTATGGCTATTGATGCTTATAAAGAAGCGATTAGAAATGCAGAAAAAAATAATAAACTCAATAATAATAAAGAACTACTAGATCGAGTTAAAAATATTTCTTATAAGCTTATTGATGAAGTAACAATCTTTCGAGATGATGCAAAAGAATGGAAATGGGAAATTAATGTTGAAGAAAGTGAAGAAGTAAATGCATATTGCATGCCTGGAGGAAAAATCATGGTCTTTTCAGGTTTAGTTAAAAAGGTTAGTGCAACTGATGATGAGCTTGCTGCTGTTATTGGTCATGAAATTTCTCATGCACTTCGAGAACATGGGCGTGAAAGAATGTCGACAGCCTTAGTTCAACAAGTAGGTATTATCGGTTTTGCTTCATATATTGCAAATAAGGGTACAAGCATTTCCACTGATGCAGCAGTTCAAGCAGTAGCTCTTGGAACTACCCTATTCTTTGCACTTCCCAATAGCAGAGAGCAAGAAAGAGAAGCAGATAAAATTGGTTTAGAATTAACTGCACGTGCAGGTTATCACCCAATGGCAGCAGTTAGCTTATGGAGAAAAATGAGTGAATTATCAGAAGTTAATATGCCAGAATTTCTAAGCACACACCCTTCAAATGAAAATAGAATTAAAGATTTAGCTGAACATGCAAAAAAAATAAATGCTTTATATGAAGCAAATAAAAATAAATAACCGCTCCCTTTCACACAAACATTTAATGTAAAATATATCTTTTATCATCAAAGAAATTCAAATTATGTCAAATATACAATCAATTATTGAAGATGCTTTTGAAAATCGCTCTTCAATAACTCCAAAATCTGTAAGCAAAGAAATTAAAGAAGCGGTTAATAAAGCAATAGATGGTCTTAATAATGGCTCATTAAGAGTAGCCTCGAGAGAAGGTTCGACTCAAAATTGGGAAACACATCAATGGCTAAAAAAAGCAGTTCTACTTTCATTTCGAATCAAAGATAACTCTATAATGAATGGAAATTATACAAACTACTTTGATAAAGTTGAATCTAAATTCACCCACTTCCAACAAAAAGATTTTAATGAAGGAGGGTATAGAGTGGTTCCTAATGCAATGGTTAGACAAGGTAGCTTTATTGGAAAGAATGCAGTGTTAATGCCGTCATATGTCAATATTGGAGCATATGTGGATGAGGGGACTATGGTCGATACATGGTCAACAGTAGGGTCTTGCGCCCAAATTGGAAAGAATGTTCATTTATCAGGCGGGGTTGGAATTGGAGGAGTTCTGGAACCAATCCAATCAGGACCTACAATCATTGGAGATAACTGTTTTATTGGAGCTAGATCAGAGGTTGTTGAGGGAGTAGTCGTTGAAGATAACGCAGTTATATCAATGGGTGTATATATAGGACAATCAACAAAAATATTTGATAGAGAAACTGGGGGAGTAAGTTACGGGAGAATACCTAAAGGCTCTGTTGTAGTGTCAGGAAACTTACCATCAAAGGATGGCACCTATAGCTTATATTGTGCAGTTATTGTTAAAAAAGTTGATGAAAAAACTCTTAGCAAAGTTGGCATTAATGAGCTCCTGAGGGGTATTTAGTATGCTACAAGTTTACGGGATTAAGAATTGTAACACCGTTAAGAAAAGCCTAACCTGGCTTGATGAAAAAAAAATTTCTTATGAATTTTTAGATGTTAAAAAATCAATATTAAGTAAATCTCTTCTTACAACCTGGATGAATAATATACCAAAACCCTATACGTGGGAAAACCTTATTAATAAGGCAGGAATGACATGGAGAAAGTTACCAGACGCTAAAAAAACTATGACGCTAGATAAAGAAAAAGCAATTAAGCTCATTATGGAAAATGCATCCATAATGAAAAGGCCTGTCATTTTAAAAAATGAAAATATCCTAACTATTGGTTTTGATGAATTTGAATTTAATAAAAAAATGTTATGAGTAAAACGCTAAGTCTTACTAAAGAATTAATATTAAAAAAATCTATCACTCCTCTTGATGAAGGTTGCCAAGATTTACTTATAAGCCATTTGAAATTATTAGGCTTTAAAATCGAAAAAATGCCTCATGGTAAAGTAAGTAATTTTTATGCTCGAAAAGGTCATGAAGCTCCCCTTTTAGTTTTTGCTGGCCACACTGATGTAGTACCTACGGGCCCAGAAGAAGAATGGTCCTCATCTCCGTTTGAACCTACAATTAGAAATGATAAGTTATATGGTCGTGGGGCGGCTGACATGAAAACATCTCTTGCTGCTTTTATTGTAAGTATCGAAGAATTTTTAGCTGAAAATAAAGATCATAAAGGCTCTATTGGTTTATTAATAACTTCCGATGAAGAAGGTGTTGCAGTAAATGGGACAGTTAAAGTCATAGAGACACTAAAAAATAGAGAAGAAAAAATTGATTTCTGTATTGTTGGTGAGCCTACTTGTGTTGCTAAATTTGGTGACACAATAAAAAATGGAAGAAGGGGTTCATTATCTGCAAAACTTAAAGTTAAAGGTATCCAAGGGCATATAGCCTATCCTGAATTAATTAAAAACCCAATTCATGATGTTGCGCCTGTAATTGATGATCTAGTAAAAACAATTTGGGATGAAGGGAATGAATATTTTCCGAAGACTTCCTGGCAAATTTCAAATATTAATGGAGGCACCGGAGTAACTAACGTCGTTCCTGGGTCCGTTGAAATCTTATTTAACTTTAGATATTCTTCAGCAAGCACCGCAGATATTCTCAAATCTCGCTTTGAAAAAATATTAAACAAACATCATTTAGATTATGATATCGACTGGGAACATTCAGGTGAGCCATATCTTACAGAAACTGGATCATTAGTTAATATTCTTTCAGAAACTGTCGAGAAAATAAGTGGTGTTAAGCCAACGATATCAACCACTGGTGGCACTTCAGACGGTCGATTCATTTCAAAATTATGTGATCAAGTTGTGGAATTTGGTCCCATTAATGAATCTATACACAAAATCAATGAGAACGTTAATATTAGCGATATGGAAACATTAAAAGATATTTATAAATTAACCATTTCAAATATTTTAAAGTAAGGCTTACCTTTTGTTTTTTTGTTATTAGATTAGTTAGGTAGATTCATATTGAATTTAGATAAAATATCAACAACTTCTTTCTGACTAAGCTCAATATATATACCTTTTTTTAAGTTAGAAGGTAATGTGATACCTCCAAACCTTATGCGCATCAGGCGGCTCACAGTGATGTTAAAAAATTCAAAAAGCCTTCTTACTTCTCGATTACGGCCTTCTTTTAAAATTACTTGGTACCAGTGATTAGAACCTTCTCCACCCTTAAACTTAATTGATTCAAATTTTGCCAGGCCATCTTCCAATTTAATACCAGAGGTTAATTGAGAAATTTGATTCTCGTTTAATTCTCCAAGCACCCTTACAGAATATTCTCGCTCAATTTCATATCGTGGATGCATTAATCTATTGGCAAATTCACCATAAGAAGTAAAAATTAACAAGCCAGAAGTATTAAAATCCAACCTTCCTATGGAAATCCATTTTGCATTCTTAATTTGTGGAAGATGATCAAAAACTGTTGCCCTTCCCTTTGGATCACTTTCAGAAACTATCTCACCTTCTGGTTTGTTGTATATTAAAATTCTAGGTAAAGTCTTATCAAAATTTAAGTTGATTAATTTTCCATCGAAAACAATTCTGTCTACATCTGAAACTGATTGACCTATCTTAGCTAATTTATTATTAACAGAAATTCGTTTCTCAATAATCGCTTTTTCGATCTCCCTTCGAGAGCCAACGCCAATTTGAGCAAGCAGTTTTTGAATTCTTATGCCTGAATTGCTATCATTTGAAATTGTAACTTTATTTTTTTTTACAGAATTTTTAGACACTTAATTTAATTCTCTTGAATTTCTTCTCTATTCTCATCTACCTTAGAATCTGATAATTCTTGTGTTAGCGAACTATTTAATTCTGGAAGTTCTGAAAGTGACTTCAGAGCAAAATCATTAAGGAAGTGTTTTGTTGTGGCGTATAAAGAAGGTCTTCCTGGCACTTCTTTCTGTCCAATTATATCAATCCATTCTCTCTCTATAAGCTGCCTTAATGTATTTGAATTTAACGAAACTCCTCTAATCTTTTCAATATCTGCTCGTGTCACAGGCTGACGGTAGGCAATAATGGCTAATACTTCCATTACTGCTCTTGAATAATTAGGAGCTCGATCTGGACTTAATCGCATTAAGGATTCTGTAAAATCTGATTTTGCTTGAAATCGATATCCTGATGCCACCTGGACAAGACTCATTGATTTTTCTTGCCAATCATTTTTTATTTCATCTAACAGCATTCTAATCGTTGATCTATCTGTTTTATCTATAAATAATTTTGTAAGATCTTCAATTGATAATGGTTGACTACTCGTTAATAAAGCTACTTCAAGCACCTCTTTTAATTTATCTATTTGAGCCAATTATGAATCTCCTAATTGAAGATATATTGCTGAAGATGATGACTGTTGATTAATCTTAATTAAACCTTCTTTTGTTAACTCAAGAATTGCTAAAAAACAAACGACTAATTTCGGAATAGGGTCTTTATCAGAATTAAAAAAAGTCGAAAATTCTAGCAAATCTTTCTCATTCAATTTTCTTAAAATAATTGTCATATACTCTCTAACTGATAATTCAGATCGACTAATTTGGTGTTGCTCAAATTGTTTAACTCTTTTAATTACATTTTTCCATGCTTCAAATAATTCATCAATAGACACATCTGGATATTTAATTTCAGTAAGCCTCTCAAAGTATGACTGGGCAATCATAATATCTTTACCAACTTGGGGCATTTGATTTAGATTTTCAGCTGCATCCTTCATTAATTCATATTCAATAAGTTTTTTAACTAATTCTGCTCTAGGATCATCTTCATCATCTTCTAGTGCTGGTTTCGGAAGTAGCATTCTTGACTTAATCTCAATCAACATTGCCGACATTAAAAGATAGTCTGCTGCAAGCTCCAACTTAATAACCTTCATTTTTTCTACGTAATTTACATACTGCAAGGTTAAATTAGCCATGGGGATATCTAATATATCAATATTATTCTTTCTAATTAAATATATTAATAAGTCTAAAGGCCCTTCGAATGAGTCAAGATATATTTCTAAAGCATCTGGCGGTATATATAAATCCTGAGGTAGTGCTTCTATATTTTCCCCATATATTTTTGGTAAAGATTTTTCAGTTTGAATAAATTCGGTCATTATAAATTAATGCCCATAACTTCGCGTACTTCTCTCATAGTGTCTCGCGCTAATTTCCTCGCCTTTTCACAACCTTCAGCTACAACACTTTTTACAATATCTGGGTTTTCCAAATAATGCTGAGCTCTCTCTTGTATAGGCTTAAGTTCTTTCGAAATGCCATCAATAACTGGCTGCTTGCATTCAATACAGCCTATATCTGCCTGGGTGCAGCCTGACCTTACCCACTTCTGAGTTTTTTCATCAGAATATATTTCATGCAATGACCATACCGGACATACATCTGGGTTGCCAGGATCATTTCTTCTAATTCTTGCTGGGTCAGTAGTCATAGTCTTAATTTTTTTCTTAATTTGATCTTGAGTGTCTCTCAATGAGATAATATTGTTATATGATTTAGACATTTTTTGACCATCTAAACCAACCATTTTAGAGGCTGCAGTTAGTTTATATTCTGGTTCTATTAAGATCATCTTGCCTCCACCTTCTAAAAACCCTAATAATCTTTCTTTGTCGCCTAGGCTTAGGCTCTGTTGCTCGTCAATTAATGCTTGAGCAGCTTCAAGCGCCTGATCATCTCCTTCTTCTTGGTATGCGTCTCTTAATTCTCTATATAATTGCCCTTTTTTTGAACCTAGTTTTTTAATAGCTTTTTCAGCTTTATCTTCGTAGCCTAATTCTTTTCCATATAAATGATTAAATCTTCTTGCTACTTCACGTGTAAATTCTATATGTGGAATTTGGTCTTCACCCACTGGGACATGGGTGCCTTTATAAATTAAAATATCAGCACTTTGAAGTAATGGATAACCCAAGAAACCATAAGTCGATAAATCTTTTGATGATAATTTTTCTTGTTGATCTTTGTAAGTTGGAACTCTTTCAAGCCAACCTAATGGAGTAATCATTGAAAGCAATGTAAAAAGTTCGGCATGCTCCGGGACTTTTGACTGAATGAAAATTGTGGCTTGTGCAGGATCAACACCTGCTGCTAACCAATCAATAATCATTTCCCATACATTCTCTTCAATAATTTCAGGTGTATCGTAGTGTGTAGTAAGAGCATGCCAATCTGCAACAAAAAATAAGCAATCTTGTTCATGTTGCATTTCAATCCAATTTTTAAGTACACCCTTATAATGGCCTAAATGTAGCCTTCCAGTCGGACGCATTCCTGATACAACTCTATCGATTGCCATCTTTAATCGTTATCCTTTTTTAACCAAATATACTAAAAATAATACTTTTACTGATATTTATTACTGGAAATAATATATTGCCCAGCACACCAGAAAAAAGTAAAAATATTATTATAAATAATCCATATCTTTCCAGGTTTTCTACATAACTTGACCACGGGTAAGGCAACAAACTTACTGCAACTCTTCCCCCATCTAAAGGTGGAATAGGAAGCATATTTAATACCATCAAGATAAGATTAATCTGAATTCCTGCTAAAGCCATAGCTGATAAAAATAATATAGAATTATCAGGGAAAAATTGCAATCTGGCATACAAAAATGTCCAAAAAATAGCCATCAATAAATTAGAAAATGGTCCAGCCAAAGCAACCCACATCATATTTTTTTTTGGATTTCTTAAATTAGAAAAATTTACCGGGACAGGCTTTGCCCAGCCAAATAAAATACCCCCCAACATAACCGTTAATGCTGGAAGTATAATTGTCCCAACTGGATCGATATGTTTCAATGGGTTTAAAGTGATACGCCCTAAGTATTGAGCTGTCATATCACCAAAATATCGTGCAACATATCCATGAGCAGCTTCATGAACCGTGATTGCAAAAATAATAGGTATTGCATATGCAGCTATTTTCTGAATAATTGTTAATTCTTCCATTCATTCCCATTCTATGTCATTAAAAAATTTTACAAAAGACTATGTTCGTATCTAATGGATGTCTTTTACTATGTTTGGCCATTTTAACCAGATTGGTTTACATTGGTCAGGTAAATCCTTAACGAATCCTATTGCTCTGTGGGAAATACCAGGACCATGAAAATCAGATCCACATGAAGCAAATAAATCGTATTCTTTTGCTAATTCAGCAAAATATTGTGATTGAGATGGATCTTGACTGCCAGACATTACCTCAATTCCAGACCCACCAAAAGCTTTAAAGTCAGCTAAAAGTGATGGGTATAATTTTTTACCCAAATCATATCTACCTGGATGAGCAATTACTGCATCACCTCCTGCATCAGTAATCCATGAAACTGCATCTTCTAATGAGGCCCATTCATGATCAACATAACCAGGCTTACCCGGAGTTAAAAATTTCTTAAATACATGTTTGATATCTTTTGCATGCCCTTGAGAAACTAAAAATTGAGCAAAATGAATTCTACCTATAGTACTATGTTTAGAAAATTTACTAGCCCCTTCTAATACATTAAATATACCTGCCATTCCCAAACTATGAGCCATTTTTTCAGCCCTTTTTTCTCGTCCTTTACGAATCTGTTTTAAACCATTGATAAGGTTTATATTGGATTCGTCAAAATTAAGACCAACAATATGAAGAGTTCTTTTTCTCCAAGTCACTGAAATCTCAACTCCATTAATAAAAATTATATTTAATTTTTGAGCCATTAGCCTAGCTTCCTTTAGACCAGCAATATCATCATGATCTGTTAATGCCAAAACTTGAACGTCCCTTTTTGATGCATAAGAAACTAATTCTGCTGGCGTCAAAAGTCCATCAGATATAGTAGAATGTGAATGAAGGTCTATGTTTGGAGTAATCATTAGCTTAGATTATATTAGTAATTCTTTAATGGGTATAGGTAAACTTTTTAAATATGAAATTTTTATATGATTTATTTCCAGTTACGCTCTTTTTTATTTTTTATAAAATATATGATATTTATATTGCTACTGCAATATTAATGGCTGCTACTTACACTCAAATAGTACTTTCCTATTTATTTAAAAAGAAAATTGAAAAGATTCTTATTTTTACAGGAATTATTATAACTATATTTGGAGGCATGACTCTATTTTTTCATGACAATGTTTTTATTATGTGGAAACCATCAATTATATATTGGACTTTCGGCTTGGTTATCTTAGTTGCTAATAAATTCTACAATAAAAATTTAATTCAAATGTCGCTTGGCTCACAAGTCAAACTTGAAGAAAAACATTGGCAAAATTTATCATGGGCAACAGCATTATTTTTTATTTTTCTTGGCTTTTTGAATATCTATATTGCTCAGAATTTCAACGAAGATACTTGGGTTAATTTTAAATTCTTCGGAATGACCGTACTTCTCTTTCTTTATATAATTTTAATTACTTTATATATTGCCAAAATCAATAAGGATTAATTATATGTGGTATTCCATATATGCAACAGATTTTCCGAATAGTTTAGACAAAAGATTAGCTAATCGGCCTCAGCACTTAAAGAGACTTCAACTTTTACAGGATGAGGGCAGGCTTTTATTAGCAGGGCCTTTACCAGTAATTGACTCAAATGATCCAGGGCCTAATGGATTTTCAGGCAGCTTGATTGTTGCAGAATTTAATTCCCTCATTGAAGCTAAAAAATGGGCTAATGACGATCCCTTTTTTCAATGCGGTGTTTACGAAAATATTGAAGTAAAACCATTTAAAAAAAGCTTACCCTAAATGATTAAAGAAATAATAGAAAGCCGATTAGCTTTTTTAAATTCAACATTATTTATCTTAGAAGATAAAAGTGCACTTCATAAAGGTCATGCCGGAAACGATGGTGGTTATCATTTTAATATTAAAATAGTTAGTGAAAAATTTTATGGAAAATCAAGAATGGAAAGACATAGAATAATATATGAAGCCTTAGGTGATTTATTTCCAAATAAAATTCATGCTTTAAGTATTAAAGCCCTTACTAAAGAGGAAGAATAGAAAGAATGAAGAAAATACTTTGCTTTTTATATATTTTTTGTTTTGTAAATTTATCGCTTTCTGAAGAAAAAGAAGTTAGCGTTAATGATGCATTAATTAATAAAAACCTTATTCATTTCATAAAAAATGAAGTAATGAAAGAAGGGATAGAGATAACTGATGATATGGAAAAAAATATCGTAAAACGACTTATCGATCTTGAATTAATTTATCAACAAGCCAAAAAGAAAGGTTTGACTAGTCAAGTAGATTTTTTATCTAAATCTGAATTAGCATTTAAGGAGTTAATCTACACAACTTACCTTCAAAATTTTATAAAAGAAAATAAAATTACTAAAAATGAAATTAAAAAATCTTATGACAACTTTGTAAGTAATTTTAATAAAACTGATTATAAAGCGAGTCATATTTTAGTAAGCACTAAAGATAAAGCTAAGAGAATAATTAAAAGTTTAAAAAAAGGTGGTGATTTTAAAGAGTTAGCTAAAGTAAATTCGATTGATAAAGAATCAAAAAATAATGGGGGTAATTTAGGTTGGTTTTCTGCTGATGATATGGTTGAATCTTTTTCCAATGCTATAAAAAAAATGGTTGTTAATGAAGTAACAGATTATCCAGTTCAAAGTCAATTTGGATGGCATATTATCCAACTAAATGAAATCAAACCGAGTTTACCTCCATCTTTAGATGAAAAGATTGATGATATAAAGGTAATACTTCAAAAATCAAAATTAAAAAAATATCTCGACGAATTAAGACTAACTGCAGATATCAAAAAATAAAATTAATATTTATTTAGAGTGAATTAATTTTACTAACAGCTGTTAAGATTTTAATTGCATCACCATTAATTTTTTCTGTTGGCACAAGAGATAGCCACAATGGAGAAAGACTTTCTATTATAGCTATTACTTTATTTCTCTTTACCTCTTCTGATGAGGTTAATGAATTAGCTTCTTTAAGAATATTTTTTGCTACAGTTGTAAATCCTAAAGCATCTTGATATTCATAAATATTCACGACATCGCCATTTATAATACCCAATGCATATTCGTCAGCAGCAATTTCTAACAAAGCCTTTGCTAGAGTAATCTTATTTTCAATTGTGTGACTTATATTGTTTACATTTTCTTCATTTTGAGTAATTGCATTTAGTAAACTTTCATAGTTCTTTAAAACTATGCTTAATTCTTCATTATTTTCAACCGATCGAGCTAGAACCTGTAACTCAGAAGCGAATCCATTAGCATTTTTAGCTTCAAAGGTTGGAATTAAGCCAGCATATAATTCACTTTTAGGATGCTTCATATGTCTCTTAGCATTTTCAAAGTATTCGTTTTTATAAAGCTCTATTCCTACAAAGAGATGCCCTCTAACTAAACTAATTTGAGTTAAATATGTATGGTCATCTTTAAAGACTTTAGATGTTTTCTCACCATGCTCTTGGTTTGAGCATCCAATTAGAAAAAATAAAAAAATTAATACTAATTTTTTAATAGTATTTTCTTCTTAATAAATATTTTATTTTTTTTAAAATAGAATTTTCGCCACATGCGTATCCCAAAAAATAAAGATACGAACCAAACAAAAACCTCTATCCAATTAGGATTACTGTTGTAACCGATAAAACCTTTTAAAAAGACACCAACTCTGCCTTTGTCATGCAGAATATGAGTATAGATATTTTTATTATTTATATTGTACGAATAAAAATTAGAGTTAGCGCCCTCTTGCAATTCTGAAGTTGGTTTTAATATATCCCATGCTCTTGTAATTTGTTTCTCGTCTTGTAATCCAATCCATTCTAAGTGATCTCCTTTAACGATGAACTCCTCAACCTCATGAGTGCCAAAAGCAACCATACCTGAAGCAAATATAGCCAACATAAGGGTTGTTCCTTGAAAAAATAAACGGAGATTTATCTTACGGCCTTGAATGACAATTCCATAACCAACTAATAGTGCAAGACTCAATCCTGCAAAAAATCCAATATATGAAAATGCTCCCAACATAGAAAAACTTCCAATAAGAAATAAAGCTGTTTCAAATCCTTCTCGAAAAATTGCAAAAAACACTAATAAGAATATACCCACTCCTGATGCAGCTATAGCCTGATTAGTTTTCTTTTCCATACCATCTCTGTGGCTAACATGTTTCGAAAGCCAGAAAATTACATACCACAATAGTCCTGCAGTAATATACATACTAATACCTTCAACCAAGGCACTAATAGATTCATTACTTATAGATTCCTTTACATAATTTAATAAAATAGCAACAAGAATACTTGCAGCTATGGCTGAAAAAACTCCAAGCCATACTTGTTTTAATTCCTTTTTTAAATTATTTTTTTCTAATAATATGTAAATTATTCCAATTATTAGGCAAGCTTCAAGACTTTCACGAAATACAATAATAAATTCATTCATTTTTTATTCTTAAAATCGTTATTAAAAATTTTCTAAGGATGATATTCTAAATGAGAATGCTTCTCATTACAATAGATTATTTCCTTTAAATTGCCTAAAATATATTAAGGTAAATAAAAATCTCAACTATAATTAGATAAAATGCAAAAAAATATTATTACCTCATTCTTTGGCCCTCGAATTTACTCAGAATTTAGAAAAGTGGTCTTATTAAATAATGCAAAAAATTCTGTATTAGAAATTAAAGGCCTTACCTCATCATATCTACACGTGGTAGAAAGCAAAGAAAGGTTATCCCCCAAAGATCAACAAAGTCTTGAGCAAATTTTGACATATGGCGAAGGTATCAAAGAAACATTGGCACCTGAAAATATCATTTTTATTGGTCCGAGAATTGGGACAATTTCACCTTGGAGCTCAAGGGCATCGGATATTATTCAGCATTGCGGAATTGATATTTTAAGAATAGAAAGAATTAAAACTGTTTCTTTTACGACAAATTCTGGAAAACCTTTATCTCAAAGTAAAAAAGAAACGTTAGGCCAATTATTATATGACCGTATGACTGAGTCAATCTTCCTTGATCAAGATGACATAAATAAACTTTTTATTCATCACACGCCAAAACCCTTAAATCATATAAATATTACCGATAAAGGTATTTCTGAATTAAAAAGCTTCAATAAATCTCAGGGGCTAGCTTTATCAGATGATGAAATAAATTATCTATTTAAATATTTTGCATCTGAAAATAAAAATCCAACTGATGCAGAACTAATGATGTTTGCTCAAGCTAATTCAGAGCATTGTCGTCATAAAATATTTAACGCGAATTGGTTTATAGGCGATAAAGAACAATCAGAATCATTATTTTCTATGATTCGTAATACTCATAAAATTTCACCTCAAAAAACTGTTGTAGCTTATTCAGATAATTCTTCAATTATTGAAGGATCAGTTATTAATAGATTTTATCCTGATGGTGATGGATATTACTCTGATCATAGCGAACTTACTCACTATCTAATGAAAGTCGAAACACATAACCATCCCACTGCAATATCACCTTTTGCTGGCGCAGCTACAGGTGCAGGTGGTGAGATTCGTGATGAAGGAGCAACAGGCAGAGGCTCGAAACCAAAAGCAGGTTTAGCTGGGTTTTCCGTATCTAATTTAAGGATTCCTAATTTTATTCAAGCATGGGAAAAAAACCATATCGGCAAACCAGATAGAATTGCCTCATCTTTACAAATTATGATTGATGGCCCCATTGGAGCTGCTGCCTATAATAATGAATTTGGAAGGCCTAATATTTTGGGTTATTTTAGAACTTTAGAATATCAAATTCAGGATAAGAATTTCGGATATCATAAACCGATTATGCTTGCTGGTGGAATTGGAAGTATTAGTGGTATTCATACTCATAAAGAACAATTAAAGGATGAAAATTTACTTATTCAATTAGGTGGACCAGCGATGTTAATTGGCCTAGGTGGTGGAGCAGCTTCTAGTATGAAAGCAGGTACAAATAAAGAAAATCTTGATTTTGCCTCTGTTCAACGCGGGAACCCTGAATTACAAAGACGCGCCCAAGAGGTCATTGATCGATGTTGGCAACTCGCAGATAAGAATCCAATATTAAGTATTCATGACGTTGGCGCTGGTGGGCTATCTAATGCTTTCCCTGAATTAATTAATGATGGTGGTATGGGTGCGATGATGAATATTCGCGACATTGACAATGAAGAGTTAGGAATGTCACCTAAAGAAATTTGGTCTAACGAAGCTCAAGAACGATATGTATTAGCTATTGATAAAAAAGACTTAAAAAGTTTTTCTGAAATTTGTAAAAGAGAAAGATGTCCTTTTAGGGTTGTTGGAAAAACTGTTGAGGGGAAAAACCTTAAGGTTGAAGATAGCCTACTTAAACAAGATATTGTTGAGATGGATCTTGATGTACTTTTAGGGAAGCCTCCAAAGCTTATAAAAAAAATCGGTCTTATATCAAAAAAACCCTTCTACCTTGAAAATGAAAATTGGTGTGCATTGGGAATCATAGACGGTAATGAACACTTTTTAGATAAGCTCAAAGAGGTGCTCAGGTACCCAAGCGTTTCAAGCAAAAACTTTCTCATTACAATCGGAGATCGATCAGTTACTGGTTTAATTGCTCAAGATCAAATGGTTGGGCCCTGGCAAGTGCCGGTTTCTAACGTTGGGGTAACAAAAAGTACATTTGATTCAATAACAGGTGAAGCAATGGCCATTGGAGAGAAAGCTCCTATTGCGATGACAGACGCAGCTGCATCTGCAAGAATGGCAGTATGTGAAGCAATCACAAATATTGCAGCGAGTGCTATTGAAGATATTAGTCTGATTAAACTCTCAGCTAATTGGATGGCGGCATCTGGAAGTAATTATGAAGACAGCGAATTATTTAAGGCTGTAAAAGCTATTGGTATGCAATTATGTCCTGATTTAGGTATTAGTATCCCAGTAGGAAAGGACTCTATGTCAATGCAAACAACTTGGAGGGATGATGAAGTTAAAACTGTTACATCTCCCCTTTCTGTAATCATTACTGCATTTAGTGAGTCCTATAATGTCAATAAAACACTTACGCCGCAGTTAATTCCAGATGAAGATACCTCAATAATATTAATTGATTTGGGTGATGGAAAAAATAGAATGGGTGGCTCAGCATATAACTTGGTCAATAATATAGATAACTTCGAACCTCCTGATTTAAATAATGTTGAATTAATTAAAAATTTCTTTAAAGGTATTCAGTTTTTAAATAAAGAAAATAAATTACTGGCTTACCATGATCGATCCGATGGGGGACTAATTACTTCAGCTCTTGAAATGGCTTTTGCTGGGAATTGTGGGCTAAGATTAGTATTTCCAGTTGAAAAGGAAACGGATTACCATGGAATTAGTAAGTTTTTATTCAATGAAGAACTCGGGGCTTTAATTCAAGTACATAATAAGGATATAAAATTCATTCAAGAATATTTAGGGGATGAACTAGGACTATCTTTGAAGAATATCGGAAATCCAACAAAGGCTCATGAAATCCGTTTCTATTTTTCACTGGGCGGTTATACCCCCGATTTTATGGGTAAATCAACAAGATCGGAGCTTCAACAGGCTTGGTCAGAAACTAGCTTTGAAATTCAATCTATTAGAGATAATCCTAAGTCAGCAAGTCAAGAATTTAATCTTATTTTTGATGATTCTAACCCTGGTATTAATCCTAAAGTTAATTTTGAAATACCCTCTCAAATTAATGTATCTAAACTAAAGCCAAAAATTGCTATTTTAAGAGAACAAGGAATTAATGGTCATAGTGAAATGGCAGCAGCTTTTAACTATGCTGGTTTTGAAGCGCATGATGTTCATATGTCTGACATTCTCAGCGGACAAAAAAGTTTAAAAGATTTTAATGGGCTAGCTGCGTGCGGAGGCTTTTCTTTTGGAGATGTTTTAGGTGCTGGGGAAGGTTGGGCAAAATCGATTCTTTTTAGTACTAAATTACGAGATGAATTCCAAGCTTTTTTTGAAAGGAAAGATACTATTGCACTAGGAGTTTGTAATGGGTGTCAAATGATGAGTAGTATTAAAGAAATTATCCCAGGAGCAGATTTGTGGCCCAAATTCATTAAAAATGAATCTGAACAGTTTGAAGCCCGTTTTGTAATGGTTGAAATTACCAAAAATAATTCTTTATTTTTTGATGGCATGATAGGAAGTATTTTGCCTGTTGTTGTTTCTCATGGTGAGGGTCGAGTTAAATTTTCAAACGAAGAACACCTAGATCTAAACCAATCATCTAATTTAATATCATTGAAATATGTGGATAATTATTATCGGGGAACTTTAGAGTATCCAAGTAATCCAAATGGCTCTCCTTCTGGAATCACTGGCTTAACTAGCTCAGATGGCAGAGTGTCTATAATGATGCCTCATCCTGAAAGAGTATTTAGAACTGATCAAAATTCATGGCACCCAAAAGAATGGGAAACTTTTGGTCCTTGGTATAGAATGTTTGCCAATGCAAACAAATTTTTTATTTAATTGAAGGAAAATAATATGAAAACCTTATCTAAATTACTTGCAATTTCTGTCGCTATGTTTTCACTTAATGCATTAGCCCTTAATGATGATCAAGAACTTGAGTTCACAGGGGCTGTTAACGAAGGCGACCTTAAAACTGTAAAAATGTATGTTGAGACTACCGATGTAAAGATTGATGATAGTTATTTTGCATGGACCCCATTCCTGATGACAGCAGCAAAGGGTCAATTAGAAGTGATGGAATATCTTGTAAATAAAGGGGCGAATATAACTTACACTCACCCTATTACTGAGTTTAATGCACTACATCATGCAGCATTCAATGGTCACAAAGCGATGGTTGATTATTTAGTTAAAATTGGAATTGATAAAACTAAAAAGCTTAAAGGTGATGTTTCAATAATAAGAGCATTGAAAGAGGATGGTAAAAATAAAATGGCAGAATATCTCTTATCTATAGGGTTTAAAGATGATGGTTGCCAGGAAAAAAGGTGTTTTTAGTAAAGTTGTAATAAAAAAGCTGATATATAAATTGGCTTTTTTTCAAGTTTTTTTATATTAGATGCTAGTAAAAGGACATAAAATGCTTAAAAAATATATCACATTCATAATTTGCTTAGGTCTACTTCACTTTTCTTCTATACATTCTAAGGAAAATTTCAGTGATTACAAAAATTATGAGTTATCTAAAACAAAATTTAAACTAGAAAAAGTTGCAAAAGAACTTGATCACCCATGGGCACTAACATTTATTGATAATAACCATTTAATCGTTACTGAAAAAAGTGGTGGGATTTATAAAATCAATACGAGCAGCGGAGAAAAGCAAGCGATCAAGCATAATATCCAGCATATTGGCTATGACGGTGGGAGTGTGGCTTACTCCCAAGGTGGGCTTCTAGATACTTACTTCAACAGTGCGGATGGTTTTATTTATTTTACTTATAGCCATGATTTTAAAGAATTGACGCTTGATAAAAAGCCAAGTAAAGATTCAAGTACAGCTATAGCTAGAGGAAAATTAATTGGTAATGAGATTAAAGAGCTTGAAATATTATTAGTTGCTAAACCAAAACAATCAACAAATAAGCATTTCGGATCCAGAATTGCTATAAAAGATAATATGCTTTATGCAAGTTTTGGAGAAAGAGATAAGGGGATGATTTCTCAAGACCCAACTAAGCACCCTGGAAGTATTATTCGTATTAAAACCAATGGCAAAATTCCTAAAGATAACCCAAAGTTTAAGGGTAAAAAAGACTGGCTTCCAGAAATTTATCTAATTGGGGTTCGAAATCCTCAGGGTATGACAATTTCTCCACATGATAATGAGGTTTATTTTTCAAATCATGGTCCCAACGGTGGAGATCATATAGGAAAAGTTAAGCCTGGAGCAAATTATGGCTGGAAAGATGTTGCATGGGGAGGGGCTGAATATTCAGGATCTGATATTGGAGACGAACCATTTAAAGAAAAATATGATAAACCAATTAAAACATGGGTTCCTTCTATGGCTATTAGCAGTATTCAGTTCTATGAAGGTGATATCTTCCCTGAATGGAAAGGTGATCTTCTTATATGCTCACTTAATGGACAAAGCCTAATAAGATTAAATTATGAAAATAATAAAATTGTAGGTGAAGAAATCATTTTTAAAGATAAAATTGGCCGCATCCGTGACTTTGAAATTGATAATGAAGGTAATATTTACCTTATTAGTGATAGTCCAAATTCCAAATTATGGAAACTTAGCAAATAAAATAATTATTACAATTTAACAAAGGTGAAAAAATGAAAAATATAATAATATTGGCTTTTTTAGTAAGCTTATCAAGCTTTAGCTTTTCTCACGAGAAAAAATACAATGGACTTAACATGCCAGAATCAGTTGCAGAAGGTGTAGATGGTTATATTTATGTTTCAGAAATCGGCGAAAAAGATAAAGATGGTGATGGAAAAATAAGAAAGATTGATAAGGAAGGAAATATTTCTTCATTCGCTACAGGTCTCTATGATCCAAAAGGTATAGTTTTTTATAAAGAAAAATTATATGTAACGGATAGAGATGTCATTCTTGAAGTAAATATGGATGGCTCATGGTCGGTTTTAGGAGCAACAATGAATTTTCCAAAAACTCCTGTTTTCCTTAATGATATTGATGTAGATTCTGATGGAAATTTCTATATCACAGATACTGGTAATTTTGAAACAGGTGGGGTTGTTTTTAAAATGAATTTAGCAGGTGATATTTCCGTTCTTTTTGACGAGACAACAGAAAACAATAAAGCACCAAATGGAGTGCTTCCTATAGGAAACAATAAGCTTTTATTAGTTGATTGGGGTGGGGAATTATTTGAAGCAAATACATTAACAAAAAAAATTACAAAGTTAGGGGAAGGTTTTTCAGGTGGTGATGGTTTAGCAATCAAAAATGAGACAATATATATAAGCAGCTGGAAAGAAGGAAAAGTATACGAATTTAAAAATGGTAAATCTAAAGTGATTATAGAAGGGTTTATGGCTGCTGCCGATATTGCATTGAGTAAGGATAAAACTCATTTAATCATCCCGGACATGAAAGCAGGAACAGTCACAATATATCCTTTAAAATAAAATAATAATATTTTTAGGAAAAAGCTTTATACACATTCTATAAAATCAATTAAGCATTCTGATATCATATTAAAATTAGTAATTAGTTTAAAGAATTTTAAATGAACCTTCATGAGTATCAAGCTAAAGAATTGCTTAAAGCTAACGGAATAATTGTTCCTAAAAGCAAAATTTCAAATAGTATCAATGAAACTTTCGAGATTGCTCAGAAATTTAACTCAAGCTTAGCAATAAAAGCACAAATACATTCAGGTGGTAGAGGCAAAGTAGGTGGTGTTAAAATTGTTAATACCCCTCAGGAAGCGAAAGAATTTGCCTCTTCCATTCTTGGTAAAAATCTTATAACTGAACAAAACAAACCTCACGGACAGCCTGTTAATCAATTGTTAATAGAAGAAACAATTGCAATAAAAAAAGAAATGTATTTTTCAATTTTAATAGATAGGCAGTCAGAATCTATAGTAACAATAGCCTCGCAATCTGGTGGTATGGATATAGAAGAAATAGCTAGAAAAGCCCCGAATTCTATTACTAAAGAATATTGCAAGATCAATATAAAATTAACTTCAGAACAAATTAATAATTTAGCTACTGGACTTGGATTAGAGAAAGAATTATTAAATAAATTTGAGAAATTTCTTACCTCTGCTTCAGAAATTTTTAATAATTTAGACTTATCTCTTCTGGAAATTAACCCACTAGTTATTTCAGAAAATGATGAAATTATTGCTATCGATTCTAAAATAAGTCTAGATGATAATGCTAGGTTTCGTCATCAAGAAATTAGTGATATATATGATTGGTCGCAAATAGATACAAAAGAAGCGGAAGCCTTTCATGCTGGGTTAAGTTATATTGCTTTAGAAGGTAATATTGGCTGTATGGTAAATGGTGCAGGATTAGCTATGGCTACAATGGATTTAATCAAAATTTCTGGTGGGCTTCCTGCAAACTTTCTTGATGTCGGCGGTGGTGCAACATCAGAAACTGTTAGTAATGCTTTTAAAATTTTACTTTCCGATAAAAATGTTCGAGTTGTGTTAGTAAATATTTTTGGTGGAATTATGAGATGTGACATTATTGCCGAAGGAATTATATCTGCTATTAAAGAAGTGGGGATTAAAATACCAATAGTTGTTCGACTAGAAGGAACAAATGTTGAACTAGGAAAAGAAATTTTAAGAAAAAGTAATCTAAATATTATTTCTGCTGATAGCCTAACGGATGCAGCAAAAAGATCAGTTGAGCTAACTATTTAATAAAATAACATGTCTATTCTTATAAATAAAAATACAAAAGTTTTATGCCAAGGCTTCACAGGTAAACAAGGCACATTTCATAGTGAGCAATCAATTAAATATGGCACTAAAATTGTCGGAGGCGTTACTCCCGGAAAAGGAGGTCAAACTCATCTTAATTTACCTGTTTTTAACACTGTAAAAGAAGCAGTTAATGAGACAGGTGCAAATGCAACAATGATTTATGTTCCACCAAGGTTTGCAGCTGAGTCAATTATGGAGGCAAGTGAAGCCGGTATTGAGATTGTTGTTTGTATTACTGAAGGTATCCCAGTAATTGATATGTTAAAAGTAAAACAAAGAATTGAGTCAAATAATACTATTCTTATTGGGCCTAATTGCCCAGGTATTATTACTCCAAATGAATGCAAAATTGGAATTATGCCAGGAGAAATTCACAAACCTGGAGTCATTGGAATTGTGTCAAGATCTGGCACTCTAACTTATGAAGCTGTCCATCAAACTTCAATGAATGGGCTAGGACAAACAACTTGTGTTGGTATTGGTGGGGACCCTATAAAAGGTCTTAATTTTATAGAATGCTTAGAGATGTTTGAAGAAGATCCAAATACCGAAGGTATCATTATGGTAGGTGAAATTGGAGGGTCGGATGAAGAGCTTGCTGCAGAATTTATTAATAGTAATATAAAAAAACCTGTTGTTGCATATATAGCCGGACTAACTGCACCAGAGGGCAAAAGAATGGGGCATGCTGGTGCAATCATCTCTGGTAATTCTGGTAAAGCTGTTGGCAAAATTAATAGTTTAAAAAAATCAGATGTCTGGATTTCTGAGTCACCAGCCACCATGGGACAAGTAATGGCTCAAGCATTAAAAAAACAAAACTAAAAAATGAAAAATATTTTACATATCTTATTTCTTTATATCTTATGTAACGTTACCCAATTAAATGCTGAAGAAATTCCATACTTACTAACTGCTTCTGCAAAAGGTGATATTGAAACTGTTAAAGCCATTATTCAAAGTGGCGGAGACCCAAACACTGAAGATAAAGATAAAATTAGTGCTCTAATGTATGCATCAAGAAAAAACCAAGTAGCAATAATTGAATACTTAATTTCTCAAGGGGCAGAAATAAATAAAGTAGAAAATGATGGATGGACTGCATTAATGTTCGCTGCAAAAAAAAATTATACTGAAACTGTTAAAACTCTTCTTAATAATAATGCAGATCCAAAAATAACAGACCCAGATGGCTGGTCTGCTTATGGATTAGCTGCAACATCTGGTCATTATGAAACTATCAACTTACTTCTTAAAGGTGGTATTGACCCGAATAGTAGAAATAATTCTGGTTTAACTGTATTAATGTTGGCATGCAAAAGTGGTAATATTAAAACCATAGAGACATTAATCAATAATGGTGCAAAAGTTGAATTAAAGGACAGATATAGCAAAACAGCATTAATTCACGCTGCATCAAATGGTAATGAAAGTGCAATAAACCTTCTACTTTACAAAGGTGCAAAAGTTGACTCTATCGATAAGTCCGAATGGACTGCATTAATGTGGGCTATAAAAAATAAAAAATATAAATCTGCAAAAGTGCTAATCCTTCACGGTGCCAATGTGAATCATAAAGATAATGAAGGTACGCATTTAATCCATTACGCTGTCCATAGCAAATCTTCTAAATTAATAAAACTTCTAGTAGATGCAAAAGTTAATTTAAAAGCTAAAGATCAATATGGTTTAACAGCTCTGGTCTATGCATTAAAAAATAAAAATAAAAGTATAGTTGATTTGATTAAAAATGCCGGTGGAGAATACTAACAAAATATGAAGATTAGCCTAGCACAAATTAATCCTACTGTAGGTGATATTAAATCTAATTACGAACTTATAGTTAAACATGCAAAAATTGCTGAGAAATCAAATGCAGAAATTTTAATTACTCCTGAATTAAGTATTTGTGGGTACCCTCCTGAGGACTTACTTCTAAACAACGACTTTATTAAAGAATGTAATGATAGTTTGCTAAAAATTGCTACAAAGTTTCCAAAATTAAAAATAATTGTAGGTCACCCTAGAAGCTCAAAAGGCATGCTATTCAACTCTGCTTCTATTTTGTATAAAGGAAAAATAGAAGCAACTTATGACAAACAAATCCTTCCAAATTACGGAGTATTTGATGAAAAAAGATATTTTAATGCTGGAAATAAGAATTTAATTTTTTCTCATAAAGGTAAAAAATTTGGTTTATTAATTTGTGAAGATTTATGGGTTAAAGGCCCTGCTGAGAAATTACCTATTGTTGATTATACAATATGCATTAATGCTTCCCCCTATGAAATAAATAAACATAAATCAAGAATTTCTGAATTAAATAAAAGATTTATGTATAAAAAATCATCTTTTAATCGTAGCACCCTTATTTATCTTAATTTAGTTGGTGGTCAAGATGATTTACTCTTCGATGGTGGGTCTTTTATTTATAAGACAAAATTTGGAAAAGTCTTTGGAGTGCTCGACCAATTGGAACAATTTAAGTCAATAAATAAAATAATAGATACTAAACCACTAAAGCATTCTGATGTAGCCATGTTTAATTCTTCTTTTCATGCAATGAAAATAGAACATCCAAATAAAATTAAATCACAAATAAAAGTTTTATTGGATGGATTAATATTAGCTCTTAAGGACTATCTTTCAAAAAACTCAATTAAAAATGTTTTTATTGGTCTATCAGGCGGTATTGACTCAGCAGTTGTATTATATATTGCATCTCAAGCTTGTAAAAAAGAAAATATAACGGCAGTAATGATGCCTAGTTCTTATACTTCAAAAGCAAGTCTTGAAGATGCTAAAAAACTTACTAATAATTTATCAATTACCTATAAAGTGAATCGAATCGAATCTTTGATGAAGTCATTTGATAGATCTCTATCTAAAGAATTTAAAGATCTTCCTAAAGACATTACAGAGGAAAATATTCAAGCAAGAATTCGAGGGGTATTATTGATGGCGTATGCTAATAAATTTAATGGGATTGTCTTAGCAACAAGCAATAAAAGTGAAGTTGCTGTAGGTTATTCAACCGTATATGGTGACATGGTTGGTGGATTCTCAGTTTTAAAAGACGTTCCAAAAACCTTAGTTTATAAAATTGCAGAGGAGATTAATCATCATAATAAAATTATTCCGGAAAGGATATTAACGAGAGCTCCCTCTGCTGAATTGTCTGAAAATCAAACAGATCAAGATAATTTACCTGATTATGAAGTACTTGATGCAATTATAGATTTATATATTGAGAAAAATAAAAGTATAAAAATGATAATAAATGCAGGATATTCAGCACAAGTAGTGAGAAAAGTTATAAAATTAATTCATATGAACGAATTTAAAAGAAGACAAGCTGCTCCAGGTCCAAAAGTAACACATAAAGCTTTTGGTAAAGATAGGCGTTATCCAATTACAAGTAAGTACAATCCATTTAATTAAAAGGAATTAAAAATGAAAAAAATTGAAGCTATAATAAAACCTTTCAAACTAGACGAAGTTAGAGAGGCTCTATCTGAACTAGGGATTATGGGGCTTACAGCCACAGAAGTTAAAGGATTTGGTCGTCAAAAAGGCCATACAGAGTTATATAGAGGTGCTGAATATGTAGTTGACTTCCTACCAAAGGTTAAGCTGGATATATTTGTTGCTGACGCAATAGTTGATAAGGTAATAGATTCAATTACCAAAACTGCCCATACTGGAAAAATCGGTGATGGAAAAATATTTGTTATAAATGTTGAAGATGCTATCCGCATTCGAACAGGCGAAAAAGGTGATGCCGCCATATAGAGTTTACTTATTTTTCTAAATATTTTTGAATTGCTACGAGATCTTCAGTGGTATCAATGCCTCTATGAATTTTGCCCTCATATTTTAATATTTTAAGTGATATATTATTTTCCAAGGCCCTTAGCTGCTCAAGTTTTAAAGTATTTTCTAGGTTTGAAATAGGCAGGCTACAAAAATTATCTAATAATTTTTTGGTATATCCATAAAGGCCCATATGATGAAACTGCTGTTGCGCATTCCAATCTTCTTTATTTTTTACTAGTGGCTTCCTATAAAATTCTATAGCAAACTGATTCTGATCAAATACAACTTTTACATTATTTGGGTTTAAATAATCATCAAATTTTTCAAAATTTGAACAAGCACTAACGTAATTAACGTCATTCTCTTGTAATGCTTTAGCTACTAACTTAATCAATTCAGGATCAATAAGAGGTTCATCCCCTTGCACATTAATAATAATTTCATCGCTAGGCCAGCCTTTCTGATTTGCAACATCTAAAACTCTATCTGTTCCTGAAATATGACTTTTATCGGTCATTAAAGCATCAAACCCATGTTTCTCTGCAGTTTTTTTTATTCTTTCATCATCGGTAGCAATAATGACAAATTTAGCCCCACTCTCTCTTGCTCTTATTGCTGTCCTAATAATCATTGGGATACCAGCAATTTCAATTAATGGCTTACCCGGCAATCGTGTGCTTTCATATCTAGCAGGTATAACTACATTAAATTTCATTCTTATATTTTTCCAGAAATCTTTCTAGCTTCACTTTCAAGCAAAATAGGTATGCCGTCTTCTATTCTATAAGCTAATTTTGCAGATTTTGAAATAAGCTCATTATTTTTTTTATCAAATATGAGTGGGCCCTTTGTGACTGGGCAAACAAGGATATCTAATAATTTTTTATCCATTTAATTAAATCCTTAATTTTTTTATTAATTTTTTAAATAGTTTTTCATCAACATCTGCGCTTATTGGTAAATACCAAAAATTGCTTCTTGCAAATTTTTTACATTTCACAGCATCTTTCTCAGTCATTATTATATTAAAGTCCTTAAAATCTTGAAAATCAGATTCAGTAAATAAATGATGGTCATTAAATATTTTTTTATTAAATTGCATACCTGTATCTGTTAATTGCTTAAAAAAACTCTCAGGGTTGCCAATTCCAGTTAACGCAATAACATCCCTGTCTAAGAAAGTGTCAGCATCTCTTATATTAGAATTATTTATGCAACTAACCAATTTGCTTCCATGACAAACCATTTTATATGAAGGATATGAAGGAAAATTTTCTTTTCCATCATTTAAAACTACAGCATCCACTTCTTTAATTCTTGATACGCCCTCCCTTAAAGGACCAGCTGGCAATAAAAAATTATTTCCAAATTTTCTTATTCCATCAACTACAAGTATCTCGAAGTCTCTAAATAGTTTTAAATGTTGAAGGCCATCATCAGAAATTAAAATATTAATCTCTGGGTGCGACTTTAATAATGCTTTAGCAACATCTGTTTTTCTCTTACCTACAAATACAGGTAAGCCTAAACGAAGTTTGATCATTAAAGCCTCGTCACCCACATTAATTACATCTGAATCTTCGAAAACTTCTTGAGGTAAATTGGCATTAGATTTATATCCCCTAGAAATTAGGCCGGGCTTAAGTCCTATTTTTAATAATTTTTCTATTAACCAAATAACAAGAGGGGTTTTCCCTGTGCCCCCAATATTTATGTTTCCAACAACCACAACAGGTACATTTATCTTAATCGTTTTACAAAAACCAATATTGTATGCCCATCCTCTTATTAAGATAATTAGATAATAAATAAAGCTAATTGGAAGAAGTAATAAAATCCAAGAAGATTTTTTATAATACTGCGTATTTAGAATCTCATGAATTGATCTCAAATCTAACCAAATCCTTTTTTATATAATCTGAAATAATATTTTTTTGATTTTATTAAATTTTGATGGGTTCCAACTTCTACAATCTCTCCGTTATCAATCACAACTATCCTATCAGCATTCTTCACAGTACTTAACCTATGGGCAATTATAATAGATGTTCGCCCATACATTAAATTATCTAATGCCTGCTGGACAAGTTTTTCTGATTCTGAATCTAAAGCTGATGTTGCTTCATCTAACAATAATATTGGTGCATTCTTCAAGATTGCTCTTGCGATTGCTATTCTTTGTTTTTGTCCTCCAGATAATCGAACACCTCTATCTCCTATTTTATGATTGAATCCATCAGGCAGTTTATCTATAAACTCTAAAGCATTTGCGGCTTTTGCAGCTTGCTTAACTTTTTTAGAATCAGCATTTTTAAGGCTACCGTATGCAATATTGTTATAAATCGTATCGTTAAACAATATAGTGTCTTGGCTTACAAGCGATAAATGATGTCTCAAATCATTTAACTTAATATCGGTAATATTAGTTTTATCAATCAATATAGACCCAGAATCTAAATCATAAAATCTTGGTATTAAGTTTACGAGAGAGGTTTTACCTCCGCCAGACTTACCAACTAAAGCAATTTTTTCACCTGGCTTTATTTGAAAGTTTATATTCTCAAGAACAGGTTTTTTTATTTTGTCATAAGAAAAAGTGACATTTTTAAATTCTATATGGCCGATTATTTTTTGTAGTTTCTTTTTGCCAGTATCGATTTCTTTTTTCTCATCCATTACACTAAATATACTTATTGCAGCCGCAATTCCAATTTGAATTTGTTCATTTATTCCAGTTAGTTTTTTTATTGGCGAGATCAACATTAATAAAGCACCAACAAATGCTGCAAACTCCCCCGGAGTAAATCGACCAACTGAATAGTAAACTACCAATGCAAGCGAGATTGATGCGAGCACCTCAATCACAAAGCTATTTGCACCAGATAATTGAGCTAATTTTGTTTGCATTTTTCTATTACGAATTACTATTTGTGAAAATTTCTTAAATTCAAAAAGGCTTGATTCAAAAATTTTTACGATACGTTGTCCAGAAATTGCTTCTTCTGATGCACTTGTCATATCACCCATTGTTGTTTGAACCTCACCTCCAGCTTTCCTAAGTTTAGGCGATACAAGCTTTAAGTAAAAAACCATTAATGGTGCCATTAATGCAAATATAAGAGTTAGCATCCAGTCTAAATAAAGCATATAGCTAACGATGCCAATTATGGTTAAGCTTTCACGAATAGACTCCAATGCAACTTTTGTAGCAACAAAAGATAATTGTTCTGTTTCATAAGTAAGCTTAGATACAATATTGCCTGAAGCATGTGAATCGAAATAAGTTACCGGGAGAGTCATCAACCTTTTAAAAGCATCAAAACGAAGATCTTCAACAATTTTTCTAGATACCCACCGCATTGAATACCCTGAAATAAATCCAGATAGTGCCCTAATTGTCATTAATATAATTAAAGCTATTGGAAGGAAAATGGAAGCATTTGAAGCTTGCTCAACAAAACCTTCATCTGTTATTTTTTTTATTAAAGCAAGGAAGCCTGTATTTGTTAGTGCTAAAATAATTAAAGAAAAAATACTAATAGATAAAGTCCATTTGTACTTTAATGCGTAATTGAAAACCCTAGAATAGATTTTCTTAAATTCAGCTAAGGTGACTTTAGTCGTTTGCTCTTTCGACATAAAAATATGGATACTTTTCGGTTAATTAACTTTCGTAGAGAATGTAATTTTTGTTAAGCCAGCTCGCCGAGAAGCCTCCATAACATTAATTACTGATTGATGAGATGCTAATGCATCTGCATTGATCACCAATGGGCTATCTATTTTACTGGCAGATATTTCTCTTAATTTTATAGTTAATTCAGCTACAGTCTTAGCATTAATTGGTTTCTCATTTATTGCATACTGACCATCTTTACTAATTGTCACATTAATATGCTCTGAATTATTATCAACAATATTTGCTTCCGCTATTGGTAAGTTTATTTTTAATTGGCTAAAACGGGCAAATGTTGTACTAACAACCAAGAAAATAATAATAACAAGTAACACATCAATTAAAGGAATAAAATTGATTTCTAAATCATCATTTTTTTTACCTTTTTGAAAATTCATTTAAATATCTCCTACTTTCTCTTGCCATGAATAACTTCTACTAGTTTTATTGCTTGTTGCTCCATTTCAATGACAAGATTATCAATCTTTGATCTGAAAAAACGATAAGCAATCATGGCTGGAACAGCCACAACTATTCCGCCAGCAGTATTGTATAAAGCAATTGAAATACCACGTGCAAAAATAGCAACATCGTGCCCACTGCTCGTAAATGAGCCAAATAATTCAACCATGCCAATAATGGTTCCAAATAAGCCTAACAAAGGGGCTACTGTTGCAATAGTAGCTAAAGTAGAAAGATATCTCTCTAATTTATGATTAACGGCTCTTCCTGTTTCCTCAATAGCTTCTTTAATGATTTCAGAAGAGTTATTATAATTATTTAATGCGCTTGCAAAAATCTCGCCTAGCATTGAATGATTTTGTAAAGATTGAATGGCCTCTTTCTTTACACCATCTTTTGTTATCATCTTTTGAGCTTCCAAAAGTAAGTTGTCCGGAGCAATAATATTTGATCTTAATGTCCAAAGTCTTTCAAATATAATAGCTACAGCTATAATTGAAGCAAAAATTAAAGGCCAAATTGGCCAACCTGCTGCGTTAATAATATCCAACACTATATATATCTCCCATTTTTATAATTAGTAATTATTATACTAGCTCACTATGATTTTACCCTGAGTTAAATTATAAATTTTACTCATTTTCTTTGCTAGGTAAAAATCGTGAGTTACTAAAATAATAGACGTACCTACCTCTTCTGCAAGCTCTAAAAATATATCAAAAACTTTATTGGCATTTTTATTATCCAAATTTCCTGTCGGCTCATCAGCTAAAATAATATCTGGGGAAGTAATAATTGCTCTTGCAATAGATACTCTTTGTCTTTCGCCGCCAGATAACTCATGGGGATAATGATTAATTCTTTTTTCAAGCCCTAATTTTTTTACAATTAAGAATAATTGGGATTTATGTTCCTTAGCCAAACCCCCTCTTATTGTAAATGGCATCATCATATTCTCAAGAGCTGTAAAATCAGGCATTAAATGATGAAATTGATATATAAAACCTAAGCTATTATTTCTTAAGATACATAGCTCATTAGATTTTAAAGTTGTTAAATCTTTATCTAGTATTCTAATTTGGCCGCTATCCGGTTTTTCAAGTCCTGCCATCAAATGAAGTAAGGTACTTTTCCCAGAACCAGAAACACCCGTTATAGCAATCTTCTCAGCAGATCTAACAGTCAAATTAATATTATTTAAAACAGGTTGATCAAGCCCAGGAAAAGATTTTCGTACTTGATTAATTTTTAATGTTATTTGATTATTCATATTTTAAAGTTGTCGCAGGCTCAATCATTGATGCTCTAATACTTGGATAAATTGTAGCAATAATAGACAAAAATAAACTCATGAAACCTATAAAGATTACATCACTTAAAAGAAGCTTTGATGGCAACACAGAAATATAGTAAATTTCTTTAGATAAAAACTGAACTCCAAATAAAGCTTCAATAAAAGGAACGATAACGTCAATATTCAATGAAATTATTGTACCTAATAATACCCCCAAGAAAGTACCGACAATACCGATTAAAACTCCTTGCCACATAAAAACTAATAAAATACTTTTTTGTGTCGCCCCTAAAGTTCTCAAAATAGCAATATCAGATTTTTTCTCAGTTACACCCATAACTAAAGTAGAAACAATGTTGAATGCAGCAACAGCAATAATTAAAGTTAGAATAATAAACATTACTTTTTTTTCCATTTGAATTGCAGCAAACAAGTTAGCATGCTGTCTAGTCCAATCTGTTACAACAAGGTTATCAACGTTTTTAAATGTGTCTGACATTAATGATGCAGTTCTTCTTGTTTGATTTAAATCCTTTAATTTAACCCTAAGACCAGAAATAAGCGTATCCATTTGAAACAAAGTTTGTGCATCATTTAAATGAATTAAAACTAACCCAGCATCATATTCATACATTCCAACCTCAAATATGCCTTTAATCTTAAATTGTTTAAGACGAGGGAGTATGCCTACTGGCGAATAGTTGGCTTGTGAGCTAATCAAAGAAATTTTATCTCCAACCGATAATCCAAAATATCTAGCAATGTCAGCACCAATTAATATCTCATATTTATTTTGAATAAGATTAAATTCTCCTTCCTTAATCTTTAAATTTAAATCACTTACTTTAGATTCCAGGCTGGGGTCAATTCCTCTGACTATAACTCCTCGATTATATTTACCAAGGGATAACATGGCTTGATTATTTGTGAATGGCGCAATAGCTGATATATTTTCTAGTCCTTTAAGATTTGATTTTAACTGTCTCCAGTCTTTTACATTACCGCCTATCTTCACGACCTCAATGTCTGAAGCAACACTTAGTATCTTACTTTGTAATTCAGATCTAAAACCATTCATAACTGAAAGAACTACGATTAACGCCATAACCCCTAAAGTAATACCAATAATGCTTGTTAAAGATATAAAAGATATAAAATTTCTATTTTTTAGGCGTGTATATCTTAAAGCTATCCAGAATTCGTAGAAATTATTTTTAAGAAAATTTTTAATCATATTATTTTTAAACTTGGTCTAAGGCATTCTGCTAGAATTATGGCATGTTTACAGGAATAATTAAATCTGTTGGTCAAATCACATTGCTAAATAACAAACATGGTGATTTTGAAATAAAAATTAAATACAAATCTTCATGCTTGAATGATCTTTCGCTTGGGGACAGTATATCTGTAAATGGTATATGCTTAACTGTTAAAAAATTTAATAAGTATTTTATGTATTTTGATCTTTCAAAAGAAACAACATCAAGAATTTCGGAATTTAAAATAAATGAAATAGTTAATCTTGAAAGTTCTTTAAGAGTTAATAGTAAAATATCAGGCCATTTTGTTTTTGGTCATATTGACGGAATAGCTAAACTAATAAAGAAGGAAATAAAGAATCGAAGTGAGGAATGGACAATTAAGCCACCAAAAAAACTTATGAAATATATCTCTGAAAAAGGTTCAATATCAATTAATGGGGCTAGTCTGACAGTTAACTCCATTCAAGAAAACTCATTTAAAATTAATTTAATACCGTATACGCTTGAGAATACAGCTCTCAAACATATTAATATTGGTAATGCAGTAAATATTGAAGTTGATATGCTTGCAAGATATGTTGAAACTATTTTAAAGAAATCATAATCGAGATGAATACAACAGAAGAAATTATAGAAGACCTTAAAAATGGAAAAATGGTTATCTTGGTTGATGATGAAGATAGAGAAAATGAAGGAGATTTAGTTTTAGCGGCCGAATTTACATCAGCCAATCATATTAATTTTATGTCTAAATATGGAAGAGGTTTAATTTGTTTAACCCTCACCGAAGAAAGATGTAAAAGATTAAAGCTGCCTTTAATGGTGCAAGAAAATGAAGGAAAATTAGGGACAAATTTTACAGTATCAATTGAGGCTGCTAAAGGGGTTACAACTGGAATTTCAGCAAGTGATAGGGCTAAAACAATAATGGCTGCGATATCAAAAAATGCAAATCATACAAGCATTATTCGACCTGGGCACATTTTCCCATTAATTTCTCATCCGGGTGGCGTACTATACCGTGCAGGACATACAGAAGCTGGTTGCGATTTTGCAGAGCTTGCAAACTTAGAGCCTGCCGCTGTAATATGTGAAATACTTAATGAAGATGGCAATATGGCTCGCTTACCAGAATTAATTAAGTTTTCAAAAGAACATCAAATAAAAATTGGAACAATTGCGGATTTAATAGAGTTTAGAAGTAGGAAAGAAAAACTCATCCAAAAAATAAGTGAGCAAACAATTGATACAGATTTTGGGGAAATGCAGCTTCTGCTTTATTCTGATTTACTATCTAAAAACTCTCATTTGGCTCTAGTAAAAGGAAAAATTAACCCTGGAGATGAAGTGCTAGTTAGAGTTCATGAGCCCTTATCAATTCTTGATTTTATTGATAAAAAAACACAGCACTCTTGGCCACCTTTAAAAGCACTGCAAATTATTAGTAAATCCCCCAATGGAGTTATTATTTTTCTTAACTATCAAGAATCACAAAATAAAATTTCTGATATTTTAGAAGCTATTAATATACCGAGGGATAACTCAAATGATTTAAGAAATTATGGAATTGGGTCCCAAATCCTTGTCGATATTGGTGTAAAAAAAATGAAATTATTAGCATCGCCAAGAAAGATGCCAAGTATGATAGGTTATGGACTTCAAGTTACTGAATTTATTGAGAATAATAGCTAGTGATTTTTTTTAGATTGTGCTAATATCTCTTCGTTGAGTAAATTTGAAAAAAAAATCAAGCTTCCCTCCTGGTCAAACAGACCAAAAAATTCTTTTTTGCTATTAAATACCGTACCGAGAGACAATGGCTATTAAACAAAAATTGAATTCATTAGATCAAAAAGAATCAGTTGGCAACATTCTTTCATTTGATTTTGGTGAGAAAAGAATTGGTGTTGCGGTTGGAAATAATTTAACGAAGTCTTCACACCCTTTAGAAACCATCAATACTCCTTTAAATTCTGATCGATATAAAATTATTGAAAAATTAATACAGGTCTGGTCACCAATACATATTGTTATAGGCTTACCATTAAATGATGATGGCAGTATTAGTAAAATGAGTCTTTTAGCAAAAAAATTTGCAAATAAATTAAAAAATAAATTTAACCTTTCATTCTCCTTAGTAGATGAGAGATATACTTCAACAGAAGCAGAATCTATTCTAAAAATTACACAAAAAAACTTTAAAAAAAGAAAGCTGGTTTTAGATCAAGTGGCCGCCCAAATTATTCTAGAGTCTTATTTTGAAAGAGATCATCATGAACTTACCTGAGCCTGATTTACTTATCGATAAAATTTTTAAAAAAATCTCATCTGAAATAGATAAAGATACTTGCCTAATCGGAATTCCTAGTGGTGGGAGCCTTATTATCAATGAATTAAAGAAAAAAATTAAAGGGCCAGTAAATTATGGGTTAATTGACGGTTCATTTTATAGGGATGACCTCGAAATATCCGGTATAAAATTAAAAGAAAAAACAACATCAATTAATTTTGATATAGACAAAAAGAAAATCATACTTATTGACGATGTTTTTTATACTGGGCGAACAATTAGGGCTGCAATAAATGAGATTTTTGATTTTGGAAGGCCAAAAGAAATACGGCTTTATGTTCTTATAAATAGAAAAAGCAATGAGTTACCAATTCAACCAAACTACTCAGCAATTCAAATAGATGCCCCAAAAAATATTTTTATAAACCTTACTCATGAAAACAATAATTTAATATTTAGCACAAATAAAATAAATGACAAATCAAATAATCTCTAATAATTCAAAGATAAATCATCTAATATCAACTGATAACTTAAATTATGAATCAATTATAAAAATATTTGATATGGCTGAATCTTTTTTTAAAATTGGGCAAAGAGATATCAAAAAAATACCTCTATTACGAGGAAAAACTATATGTAACCTTTTTTTTGAAAATAGCACAAGAACAAGAACAACATTCGAAATTGCAGCTAAAAGACTATCTGCAGATGTTATAAATTTAGACATACCCACATCATCTCAGTCTAAAGGAGAATCAATTTTTGATATGGTTGATAATTTAATAGCTATGGGTACAGATATTTTTGTAGTTCGTCATCCAGAAGCTGGGGTTCCAAATAAAATAGCAAATCATGTTGCTTCTAATATTCACATAATTAATGGTGGGGATGGAAGTAATGCGCACCCCACCCAAGGACTCCTTGATGCTTTTACAATAAGAAAATTTAAAAAAAATTTTAGTAACCTAAAAATTGCAATAGTTGGCGATATTCAACATTCTAGAGTAGCAAAATCAGAGATAAATGTCTTATCAACACTTGGAGCCAAAGAAATTAGGGTTATTGGACCAAAATCATTGATGCCAGACAATATTGACCAACTAAAAGTAAAAGTTTTTCATACTATGGAAGAAGGTCTAAAAGATGTAGATGTGGTAATGATGCTGCGTATCCAAAAAGAACGGATGAATAATGACACCATTCCATCAGAAAGTGAATATTTTAAAAGTTTTGGGCTTAATCAAAAACGTCTTAAAATTGCAAAAGATAATGCTCTTGTTTTGCATCCGGGTCCAATCAATAGAGGTGTAGAAATTGAATCTGAAGTTGCTGATGGAAAACAGTCAGTAATCCTTAATCAAGTTAAGTACGGAATAGCAATAAGAATGGCAGTCATGGCAATGATGGTAGGTAAAAAATAAGAAAAACTATAAAATTAAATACTATTATTTTTATGTTATATAATGTAAATTATAATTAAATTTGTTTCGGTCAAAAGGGGAAAATCAATGCTAGTAGAACTAATTAAGGCTATGTTAGGTACAGAGTCTAAAGCTACTTCATCAGCAGCTAAAAAGAAACCAGCAGCTAAAAAGAAACCAGCAGCTAAAAAGAAACCAGCAGCTAAAAAGAAACCAGCAGCTAAAAAGAAACCAGCAGCTAAAAAGAAACCAGCAGCTAAAAAGAAACCAGCAGCTAAAAAGAAACC
>Ga0315339_1000061_pt1 | contig 187782 bp, 185 predicted proteins | sample ASW17metaG_FD_204514 | JGI IMG/M metagenome (GOLD analysis project Ga0315339, IMG submission 204514) | Ammonia-oxidizing marine archaeal communities from Pacific Ocean, United States - ASW #17 | ecosystem: Environmental > Aquatic > Marine > Oceanic | place: USA: California | collected 2016-12-05
CCAAGCACCTCATTTAATAAGAAAGCCTCAATGCTCACGCATTGGGGCTTTTTTATTGGATTAGATTTAGTGCTGATGATTGGCTTTCAGGTGGGCATAAAAAGCGCAGCAACGCTGCCGCCCCAACCCGCTAGATTCCGGCCTCGCCGCAATGGCGTGATGCATGGGCCCGCATGACAGGAAGCCTACGCCGACATATTTTAGGTAAAACAACTACAGTTGATCGCCATTTGGCCTGTAAATAGTGAGTAATCATGGCGTTTACTTCTCATTTTGTAGTTTTTTAACGTATAGTAGGGCAATTAATTATTACTCCAACGCGTAACTTATCGGCATTAGCCACAGCCACAAGCTGTAACGTCGAAGAGTCTCTGGCTTATCCGCCAAAAAATGAAGGGAACCTATGACTACTAACAAACAAACCATACACTATACCTTAACCGATGAAGCGCCTTCTCTGGCAACCTGCTCATTACTTCCTATCGTGCGAACGTTTACCGAAGCGGCTGGCATTAAGGTTAAAATTACTGATATCTCCTTGGCAGGTCGTATTTTGTCTGCCTTTGGCGAATTCCTTAGTGAAGATCAGAAAGTCGTAGACGGATTGGCATTTTTGGGAAGTCTAACCCAAGATCCAGATGCCAATATTGTTAAGTTGCCGAACATTAGTGCCTCAGTGCCGCAGTTAGAAGAGTGTATCAAAGAGCTGAAAGAACAAGGCTACCCACTCCCAGATTATCCGCAAATTCCCCACTCAAGTGAGGAAGAGGCAATCAAAGAGCGTTACGGTAAAATTTTGGGCAGTGCGGTTAACCCAGTGTTACGGGAAGGTAACTCAGATCGCCGTGCACCCAGTGCAGTAAAAGACTACGTGCGCATGTATCCCCACAAAATGGGTCGTTGGCGCATGGCTTCACGTAGCCACGCTGACTACATGCGTAAAGGTGATTTTTACTCCGGCGAAAAGTCTATTACCCTTGAAGAAGCCACTGACATCCGTATCGAATTTGTTGACGCAGATGGTGTGGTTACAGTTAAGAAGAAGCTAAGCATAGAAGCTGGCGAGATCGTAGACAGCATGTACATGAGTGTAGATGCCTTATGCACCTTCCTAGAAGAAACTCTTAATGACGCCAAGGAGTCTGGTGTAATGTGGTCTTTGCATGTTAAAGCCACCATGATGAAGGTATCTCATCCTATTGTGTTTGGTCACGCGGTGAAGGTATTTTACAAAGAGCTATTCGACAAGTATGGCCCGTTATTTGATAAGTTAGAAGTGAACCCTAATAACGGTTTGAGCAGCGTTTACGAAAAAATTGCTGAGTTACCTCGTTCTTTCAGAGAAGAGATTGAAGAAGATATTCACGCTTGTTACGAGCACCGTCCTGAGCTTGCCATGGTGGACTCTATTAAAGGCGTAACCAATCTACACGTACCAAGTGATGTAATTGTTGACGCTTCTATGCCTGCCATGATTCGTAATGGTGGTCGTATGTGGGGCCCAGATGGCAAAGGTAAGGACTGTAAGGCGGTAATGCCAGAAAGCACCTACGCTACTATCTACCAAGAAATGATCAGCTTCTGCAAAACCAACGGCGCTTTTGATCCTACCACTATGGGCACAGTACCTAATGTAGGCCTAATGGCTAAAAAAGCTGAAGAGTACGGCTCCCATGATAAGACCTATGAAGTGGAGTCTGATGGTGTGATGCGCGTGGTCAAAGATGATGGTACTGTGTTGATGCAGCACGAGGTAGAAAAAGGGGACATCTGGCGCGCATGTCAAACCAAAGATGAGCCCGTGCGAGATTGGGTTAAGTTGGCTGTAACACGTAGCCGCCAGTCCAAAACTCCTGCTATTTTTTGGCTAGACCGTAACCGTCCTCATGATATCCAGTTAATCAAGAAGGTCGAGTTGTATCTTAAAGATCATGACACCGAAGGTCTTGACCTTAGGATCCTTAATTATATTGAAGCCATTCGTCGCAGCATGGAACGCATGATTCGCGGTCGTAACACCATCTCCGTAACCGGTAATGTGTTGCGTGATTACCTTACAGACTTATTTCCGATCATGGAATTGGGTACTTCGGCTAAAATGTTATCCATTGTGCCAATGCTTAAAGGTGGTGGTATGTACGAAACTGGCGCTGGCGGCTCAGCGCCTAAGCACGTACAGCAGGTGCTTGAAGAAAACCACTTACGTTGGGATTCATTAGGTGAATTCATGGCGCTTGCTGTTTCCCTTGAAGACATGGGTATTAAACAAGGTAACAAGCGTGCCGTAATCTTGGCTCAAACTCTAGATGCGGCCACCGGTAAGCTGTTGAGAAATAACAAGTCACCGTCACGCAAAACCGGCGAGTTGGACAACCGTGGTAGCCATTATTACCTGGGTATGTACTGGGCAGAAGCCTTGAGTGCTCAGACCGAGGATGCTGACCTTGCTAAAATTTACGCCCCATTTGCACAGAAAATGGTGGCTAATGAAGAGCAGATAATCAACGAACTACGTGCGGTTCAAGGTACACCAGCAGCTGTTAATGGTTACTACCATGCTAGCCGTGATGACGTTAAAGCCGTGATGAGAGCTAGTACCACCCTCAACGCGCTATTGGCCGATGCCACTGCTGCTGCTAAGACATAGTCTTACCTGCTCATATGTAGGTTAGCTACTGGTTTAGCTAAAGGCGTTAACTCTTTGAGTTAGCGCCTTTTTTGTGGCCCTGAGAAAGTTTATGGCTTTGTGTGAGGTTGCCCTATGAACGTACGCCAATCACCTGAACCACAGCGCCTTTGCCGTGGTGGCCATTGCCTTCATGGATATCACGCACCACTTCTTGATTTAGGTCTAGGCATAATGGATTGAGTTCTGTGACTAGCTCTAAGCTTTGCATCATTAACGCAACGTTAGGCGGCCCCCCGGTTTTAAATTCCAGTTGCTTTGGCGTATAGGCCTCTAGTAGTAACACACCTCCGGCGGCAAGCGCTGTTGGTATGTTGGAGTGCACCTGACGCCGTAATAGCGGAGGTAGGTGGCAAAAAATAGAAACGATGCCGTTCCATTGGCCTTTGCCCAAGTCATAATCCGCTAGGTCTGCATGTACAGTGGCCACGGTTACACCTTTTTCGTGAGCAAGCTTCTGAGTCTTTGCTAGTCCCACCTCAGAGCTATCTACGGCGGTGACATGGTAGCCCAAACTGGCTAAGTAGACCGAGTTTCTGCCTTCGCCGTCGGCCAAACACAATATGTTTGATTTGGGTAGGCGCGCTGCGTTAAGCCGCAAAAAGTCATTGGGATGCGTGCCGAATACGTAGTCTGGGCTGGTGTAACGTTGATCCCACATCGGTTAGGACGCCTGGGACAAGGCAAGATAAGCTAGGCGGCCACCCTTAATAAACATAGCCTAGTTATAACCCATGTCCCGTAATGATGCCGCAGACAGGGCACCACGGTTATTGGCATTGCAATAACAAATAATGGTGCTGTTTAAGTCGGGAATAATGCCTTCTATATTCATTTCCAATTTGCCACGGCTTACATTTAAAGAGCCGCTGATGTGGTCCTTGTTGTGCTCTTCTTGATCACGAATGTCGAGCAAGATGGCCCCACTTGCCACGAGTGCATTAACTTGATTGGGGTCAACCGCCTCTACTCGAGCCATTGCTTGGTCGGACATGGTTTGGAATTTTTCGGTGTAAGCCATTTTGTTTCTCAGTGTTAGTTAGTCTTTTCTATATATTAGCTAAAACTAATTAAATTAACAAGGGCTTTTATACAAGCCGATGTTTGGCTAATCATCATAGCCTTTTTGGTAAATCTGTTGCGCCTCAGCAACGCCTGAGCCCAGCTTAATGTCATAACCCAAATCGACCATCACCATCTCAGCGGTGGCAATGCCTGATAAGGCCATTACATCGGTCATTGCGCCAAGGTGTCCTATGCGAAATAGTTTGCCTGCCATTTGCCCAAGACCGCCACCAAAAGATATGCCATAAGCCTTGTAAGCGTGTTGAGTGATTAGGTTCGCATCCTTGCCTTGTGGCACCATAATGGCCGTAACAGTATCCGAGTATAGGTCTGGGGTTTGAGCACATAGATCAAGCCCCCATACAACTACGGCAGCCCTAACGCCCTCTGCAATGCGGTGGTGCCTTGCGTACACATTATCCATGCCTTCGTTAAGAAGTAGGTTTACGCTGGCTCTTAGGCCGTTAAAAAGCTGCACAGGAGGCGTGTAGGGGTAGCTTCCAATCGCGTTGGCATTGGCCATGTCGTTAAAGTCAAAAAAGCAGCGTGGTAGTGTTGCGGTTTTGGTAGCTTGCATAGCCTTTGGGCTGACGCCGACGATAGCCAAGCCCGTGTTCAGCATAAAGCCTTTTTGAGCGCCGGTAATGGCAATGTCTACACCCCAATCATCCATGCGGAACTCCATGCTGGCCAAAGAACTAACAGCATCGACCATTAATAATGCGTTATGATTGGCTGTGTCCATAACCTTACGAACGCCGTGTACGTCACTTTTTACCGCTGTAGCAGTTTCGTTGTGGGTCACCAATACCGCTTTGATATGGCCTTGTGTGTCGGCGCATAGGCGGCGGCCAAATTCTTCGATCGGCGCTCCGGTGCCCCATTCACAATCAACCACCTCTACGTCGAGATCAAACCGTTGGCAAAGATCGATCCAGCGTTGGCTGAACATGCCGTAACGCGCAATGAGTACTTTATCGCCAGCGCATAGGGTATTGCTGATTGCGCCTTCCCAGCCACCTGTGCCGGTTGCTGAAAACAGTAATACTTGGCCCGTTTCTGTTTTAAAGACCTTTTTAAGGTCATTTAAAAGGGGTATGTAATCGTCTGCAAAGTCGGGTGCACGGTGGTCAAAGTTGCTGATGTTCATGGCTGCTTTAAGTACATCAGGTGTGTTGCTTGGGCCTGGGATAAAAATTGGATTTTGATGTTGCATCATTACTACCTCGGGTTACGTCAGTTTATATCGATAGTTTGCTTTGTAATTTATTAATAAACAATTTTTTTGAAAAATATTTCCACTTAAAATTAAAATAATTAACATATTGAAAATTAAGTGTATTAAATATTTCAAAAAGAAAAATTAAATATTTTTGGAAAATTATTGTTGATATATTTTCTGCCTTATCGCTTAATGCAATAGTTAAATCTGTAGGTATAAGTGATGAATGACATAAAACGTGGCCGTGGTCGCCCTAGAAATACCTCTGCTGAAGATGGTAAATCAACCGTGAAAGCCTTAGATCGAGGCATTGCTTTGCTGAAAACAGTCGCTCAGCACCATGGTGTAAGTTTGAGTGACTTATCTTTGCAAGTGGGTATGCCGGCGTCTAGTGCACACCGTTTGTTGATGACTCTCCAACAACACGATTTTGTCGATTTTGATGAAAATACCCAGTTGTGGCAAGTGGGCATTGAGGCTTTTAGGGTGGGTAGTGCGTACTTGTCACGGACTAATTTCCTTGAAGCGGCCCAAGCACCGCTACGGCATTTGATGGAAGCCACGGGTGAAACTGCTAATTTGGCTGTCATGGACAATGCCGAAGTGGTATTTGTGGCTCAAGTAGAAACTACAAACCCTATTCGGGCCTTTTTTAGTGCGGGAACCCGAGCACTTATGCATTCATCAGGTATTGGTAAAGCCTTGCTTGCACAACTGCCGCGGCATAAGGTCGACGGTTTGTTAAAGACAGTTGGCTTACCCCAGTACACCGCCAAGACTTTAGTCACCCCACAAGATCTGTATGCCGACTTAGACCTAATTTCAGCACGTGGCTGGTCGTTTGATGAAGAAGAACGTTATACCGGTATGAGTTGTGTCGGTGCGGCGATACGTAACGCGCACGGCGAAGTGGTGGGTGGCATATCGGTGTCTGGCCCTAGTGTGCGTTTTGAGCCACAGCACATCGCCTTAATTGGAGCTAAAGTAACCACAGCTGCCCAGCAAGTTACCTTGACCCTGGGTGGGAAAATATAACGCGCATTGGGTGTTCGTTTGACAGGTGGATTGTGCTTCGCTGCCCTTGCAAAGACGAAAGGAAGCGTTCGCAAAGGCTGTCATCCTGACGGAGGTCAGGATCTCGGGCCGTGGTGAGATTCCGGCCTTCGCCGGAATGACGGTTGTGTAAGGCCTGAATGGTGGTTATGTGGGGCCGGAATGACGTCCTGACTGTCGTCAGGACCAGGTGGTTATTAGTACTTGTAGCTCTCTGGCTTAAATGGGCCTTGAGCAGGTACGTTGATGTAGCTGGCTTGGGTAGCGGTGAGTTTGGTCATTACACCACCAAAACCGGCTACCATGTCCGCTGCTACTTCTTCGTCTAGCTTCTTTGGTAAGACTTTTAGCCATAGGTTGGCTTGTTTGTCTGCTGCGTTTAGGTTGGCGAACTTGGCTTCCCATAAGTGCATTTGTGCCAGTACTTGGTTGGCGAATGAGCCATCCATAATGCGTGATGGATGGCCTGTGGCGTTACCTAGGTTGACTAGGCGGCCTTCGGACAAGAGGATAATAAAATCACCTTTGTTATCTCCTGAGCGGTATACCTTGTGTACTTGGGGCTTAATTTCTTCAAACTGCCATGTTTCACGCATGAATGCGGTGTCGATTTCGTTGTCGAAATGGCCGATGTTACAGACTACTGCGCCATTTTTAATGGTTTTAAGCATGTTGGCATCACACACATTGGTGTTGCCGGTAGTGGTGACGATTAGGTCAGTTGTGCCCATTATGGCAGTGTTGATGCAGCTTAGATCACCAGTATTGTCGCCTTTTAGGTAGGGCGAAACCACTTCAAAGCCGTCCATGCAGGCTTGCATGGCGCAAATGGGGTCGATTTCGGTGATCCTTACGATCATGCCTTCTTGGCGTAATGATGCAGCAGAACCTTTGCCTACGTCGCCGTAACCCACGACTAGGGCTTTTTTGCCCGCTAGAAGGTGGTCTGTGGCGCGTTTGATGGCGTCGTTTAGCGAGTGACGACAGCCGTATTTGTTGTCGTTCTTACTCTTGGTAACAGCGTCGTTGACGTTGATAGCTGGCACTTTTAAGGTGCCTGCTTCGAGCATTTCTTGTAAGCGGTGTACGCCGGTGGTGGTTTCTTCGGAGATGCCGTGGCAGTTGGCTAGGATTTCTGGGAATTGCTCGTGCAGCATCAGGGTTAAATCACCACCGTCGTCTAGGATCATGTTAGCGCCCCAGTCTTTGCCATCTTTAACGATGGTTTGTTCGATGCACCATTGTGCTTCTTCTTCTGTTTCACCTTTCCAAGCAAATACCGGAATGCCTGCAGCGGCAATGGCGGCAGCGGCGTGGTCTTGGGTTGAGAAGATGTTGCATGAAGACCAGCGTACTTCGGCACCCAAGTCGACTAAGGTTTCAATCAACACGGCCGTCTGAATGGTCATGTGAATGCAGCCCATGATTTTGGCATTGGCTAGGGGCTTTTGGGCGGCGTATTTGCTGCGCAGTGCCATTAGGGCTGGCATTTCGGTTTCGGCAATGTCGATTTCCATGCGGCCCCAGGAGGCTAGGGAGATGTCGGCAACTTTGTGGTCTGTGGGTGTGGTCATGGGCATGGCTTTCGTAAGGTAAAATCAAGTGCGATATTATACGCTAATAAACTCCGGATTCCGACTGTGATGCGGCGTTGTTTTTGTATTGCGCGGCAAGGGCGTCGGTGGCTTTGACGAAGCTGGTGACGTCGGTGCCTACGGCGACGAAGGTGGCGCCGAGTTTGAGATATTGTTGTACTAGTTCTGGTACGGCCATGAGGATACCAGCGGCTTTGCCAGCGGCTACTATTTGCTCAATAGCTGCACACACGGCTTGTTGTACGGGTTCTGCCGTGGGTTGGCCTAAGTAGCCCATGTCGGCGGCTAAGTCTGCTGGGCCGATGAATACACCGTCTATACCTTCTACTGTGAGTATTTCCTCAAGGTTATCTAAGCCACGTTCGGCCTCAATTTGTACTAATAGGCATATCTGGTCGTTGGCCATTTTTAGGTAATCTGGGATGCGGTTGTGGTGGGATGCCCGGGCTAAGGCAGCACCCACACCACGAATACCTTGGGGTGGGTAGTTCATGGCCTGTACAAGTTGGCGTGCTTGCTCGGCGGTTTCTACCATGGGTACCAATACAGTTTGGCAGCCAATATCTAATATTTGCTTAATTACCCAGGCTTCGCCTATGGGTGGGCGAATGGCAATGCTGGAGTTGGAGCCTTGCAGGGCGTGCATTTGGCTCACTAGGTTGGTGATGTCGTTAGGGCCGTGTTCGGCATCGATTAACAGCCAATCAAAGCCTGCGCCACCGGCAATTTCGGCTGCATTAGGGCTGCCCATGCCCAGCCAAAAACCAATTTGTTGCTGGCCTGCTAAGAGCTTTTGTTTAAACTGATTAATAGGTGCGGGCATGGACGATTCCTGTGAATAGTAGTAGGCCGTTAAAAACGGCAGCTAACTTGGCCAAAATCACCAAAATCGGCTTCAATTAAGGTGCCTGTTTGGGTTTCAATGGGGCGGATAAAGGAGCCAGAAAGTACAATTTCGCCTGCCTTTATGCTATCACCATATTGGTTTAAACGCGCGGCTAACCAAGCAATACCTAAGGCGGGCTGGTTAAGTACGCCTGCGCCTAACCCGGTTTCTTCTACTTCACCATTGGCACTCACAATAGCTCCAATCCAGCGCATGTCAACTTTCTTAGGGTCGGTGCGTTGTTCACCTAATACTAAACCTGCGTTGGCGGCATTGTCGGCAATGGTGTCAAATACATTGCGAGCCACGCCGGTTTGTGGGCATTTGCGGTGAATGCGGGTATCTAATATTTCCAGGGACGGCACTAGATAACCTGTGGCTGCCATCACTTGCTCAACGGTCACATTGTCGCCGGCAAGGTCGTGTTTCATCACAAATGCAATTTCGGCTTCTACACGGGGCTGAATAAATCGGTCCTGGGGGATGTTGCTGCCACTGTTGAACAACATATCATCAAACAAAATGCCTGAGTCCGGAATATCTATGTTGAGGGCGGCTTGCATGGCCTTAGAGGTAAGGCCAATTTTATGGCCTACAATACTACGGTCGCTGCCCAACTTATGCTCCACCCAGCCTGCTTGAATAGCATAGGCGTCGTCCATGGTCATATTAGGGTAGGCCAGCGATATTAGGCCCGTTTGCTGGCGGGCTCTTTCAGCGGCGTCTAGTCGCTGTGCCGCCTCTTTAATCTGTTGTTTGGTTAGGGCCATAGCGATTAAGCCTCATCAACAATGCTGTTGCGTAGGCAGCCAATGCCTTCGGCTTCTACTTCTACCATATCACCAGGTTTTAGATATACCGGTGGATCTAAGCGTGCGCCAGAGCCTGTGGGAGTGCCAGTGACTATAATGTCGCCAGGTGCCAAGGTGGTAAAGGTAGAAATGTAGTTAATAATGTAGCGGAAGTCGAACATCATGCGGCCAGTGCGGTCGTCTTGGCGCAGTTCGCCGTTCACTTTGGTGGTGAGGCGAATGTCGGCAATTTGGCTTTCATCTTTATAGGCCACCATCCAGGGGCCTATGGCACCGCTAGAGTCAAAGTTTTTACCTTGAGTCACGTTAAACTTGGCGTGGCGCACCCAGTCGCGCAAGGTGCCTTCGTTACATAGGCTAATGCCGGCAATATGCTCTAGGGCGTTTTCTTTGGCAATGTGGCGGCCGCCTTTGCCAATGACAATCACGACTTCGCCTTCGTAATCCAACTGGCTAGAGGCATGGGGGCGTACTAAAGGTGTATCGTGACCGGTAAAAGAACGGGCAAAACGAATAAACATGGAAGGAAATGGCGGCGCTGCTTGGCCATCTTTATATTCTTCGTTACGGGCGGGGTAGTTTACGCCAATACAAATGAGTTTTTCGGCGTTATCAATCGGTATTTGGTAACTAAATTCGCTGCTGTTAAAGTCATCGGCTTGGCCTTGTGCAGATGTGGCTAATGCGTCTAGTTGGCCAGCTTCAATGACGTCTTTTAGGGTGGGGTACTGGTCCCCAAAGGTGTTGCTTAGGCTGATAAAACCGGTGTCGGTGACTAGGCCGTAGTGGCTGTTAGAATTAGCTGTAACGGTGGCGAATCTGGGGTAATTGTTCATGTTTGGTCCTGTGCTTTTTTGGTGTTATTTAGCTAACTGAGGTGGTTGATGGCCTGCCATAGCAAAACAAATGTTTTTGGTTTCCATATAGAACTCAAACGACCAATCACCGCCGTCGCGGCCGATGCCCGAGGCCTTAACGCCACCAAAAGGCGCAGGTAAATGGCGAGAGTTTTCACTGTTAACCCAAATCATACCTGCCTCAAGTTGATCGGCGATAGCCCAGCAACGTTCTACGTTTTGGCTCCACAAATAACCCGCTAGGCCGTATTGGCTGTCGTTGGCAATGGCCACGGCATCGGCGTCGTCTTTAAAGGGTATAGCGGTTAACACTGGGCCAAAAATCTCTTCTTGAGCTGCGCGCATTTGGTTATGGGCTTGGGTAAATAATGTAGGTTCTACATAACAGCCCGATAGCTCACTTACTTTATTGCCGCCAGCGGCAATGGTGGCGCCGTCGGCTTTGGCGGCTTCAAAGTAAGACAATACCTTGGCCTCGTGTTCGGGGTGGATGAGCGGTCCAATAACCGTATTAGGGTCAAGGGGGTGGCCCACTTTAATGCGATTAGCGCGGTCTGCCACCATGGCACAAAAGGTGTCGTAAATGCTTTCTTCTACCAATAGGCGTGAAGAAGATGTACAACGCTCACCATTAAGCGAATAGATCATAAAGGCTGCGGCATCGGCGGCTTTGTCCAGGTCGGCATCGGCAAATACGAGTACGGGGTTTTTGCCACCCAGTTCAAAGTGAGCTCGTTTTAAGGTGTCTGCACCTTGCTTTTGAATTAAAGAGCCGGTGCTACTTTCGCCTACAAAGGCAATGGCTTTAATAAGGGGGTGCTCGGTAAGGGTTTTACCTGCGTCTTCACCCATGCCATTAACTAGGTTCCATACGCCCTTAGGTAAACCGGCATCTTCTGCAATTTGTACTAACAAGCTGGCGGTTAAAGGCGAAAATTCTGCGGGCTTATGCACAATGGTGCAACCGGCGGCTAGGGCAGGGGCAATTTTCCAAGTGGATAACATGAAGGGTGTATTCCATGGAGTGATTACACCTACGGGGCCAATGGGGTAACGCTTGGTTACGTTCACTTGGCCTTGGGCATAAAGGGATTGGCCATCTTGTGCTTGCACGGCTTTGTCGGCAAAAAAACGAAAGTTTTCAGCACCGCGTAGGGCTGCTTTAGCCATAAATTTAATGGCTTGGCCTGTGTCGATGCACTCCAAAAGGGCAATTTCTTGGGCTCGGGCTTCAATACCATCGGCCACCTTGTGGAGGATTTTCTGTCGTTGTTTACCGCTCATGGCAGCCCATGGGGTAAAGGCGCGGTGGGCGGCTTGGGCGGCTAGGTTAATGTCTGCGGCTTTGCCGTGGGCCACGTTGGCTATGGGCTTTAGGTTAATGGGGGATAAGCTTTCAAACCAGGTGTTGTCTTGGGCTGGTTGTTGCTGACCGTCAATGTGGTTTAACACACCGCCGTTAAACTGGGTTAAGTATTGCGCGGCATTTTTTTGGTTTTGGGCGAAGCTGCTCATTACGCTTCTCCTGTGTTGTTAGTGGAGGCGCTGCGGATACGCGGGTGCATGGCGTTGGTTTTCCAACTTAAGGGTGTGTTGATTTCTCGCACTTCTATAGAGAGGGCAAAGTAGGGTTGGGCCAGTTGTGGTGCCAAAAATGTGTTCATGGTGGCGTTAATGGCTTCGCCTAGGCGTTTTTTATCGGCTTGGCTGCGGCCTAAGCCAATACGAATGGAGGTGTCGATAAAGCTGTTTTGTGGCAGTAAATCTGCTACTGCGTAGTGATCGCACTTTATGGCGCGCACTCGCACGGCACCGAGTTTAAATAAACCGGTATCGATACCGGTGCTGTGGATGGCGCGGCACAATCCATCAAAATCAACTTTTGATTCGAGGTTGGCGGAATATTCCATGGTTACGTGGGGCATGGGCGTGTCTCTTTATATGCGATATATGGCAAACTAATTAATATGTTAACTAAATTATGGATATGATGCAAATCATGTTTTTGGTTTGGGGTCATCCTGACGTTGGTGAGGATCTGGGGATTCTGGCATTCGCCGGAAAGACGAGTCAAATGCGAGGGAAGGGCGGGGCGGGGGTTAGTTAACCTGTTTAGTAATTTTGGTTAAGGCCGTATAATGGTAGTAATTTCATTATTAACTGTTCGAGACTGACTATGCAGCCTACCAAAACAGACCGTGCGTTACCCCTGGCTTTGTTGCGAGCGCGAGAAACGGTGATGTCACCTATTCGTAAAGTGCTTAAAGACCACGAAGTTACCGATCAACAGTGGCGTGTATTACGGGTGTTGCACGAAAATGGCCTGATGGATGCTAAAGAATTAGCAAAAAGTGCCTGTGTTCTGGCGCCGAGCCTCACCCGTATCATTAAAAATCTAGAAGAAAAGAACATGCTTACGCGCCGTGCCGACGGTAAAGACGGGCGCCGAGTGTTGTTGCAGATATTGCCCGTAGGTGCGCAGTTGATCGAATCGGTTACGCCAGAAGTGCAGGTGATCTATCAAGGCTTGAATGACAAGTACGGCGCTCAAAAAATGAGCGACCTACTGGATTTATTGCACGACGTGGTGGAATTGAGGTAGTGCGTTTGTTAAAGCAAACGTGGGTCGGGTTCTAGGCCCACCAAATGGCGACCGTAGATCTGCTTACAGACGTCGTAATCCGTATAGGCATGGGCCGCAGTCATGTGGGAATCCCTAAACAGGCGCTGGGCTTCGTTAGTTAAGAACCAGGCATTGGCGCCGCTGGATTCAAACAAACGGTCAACAGCCGTTACACACATTTTTACGGCATAGGCTTGGTTGGTGCGCCACTGAGCTAGTTGATCGGCGTCGGGTAGGGCATGTTTAACACCCATTTGCGCGAGGTCGTTCCAGTCTTTTTCTAGTAAGGCGCGGGCGGCGTTGATTTGGTGCTTAGATTCGGCCAAACGCATGTAGGCGGGTACGTCTTTGCCCACTTCTGCACCGGTATAAGCCCGTACGCGGGTTTTAGAGCGTTCGGTAAACCAACGGATCATTTGTTCGGCAATGCCTAGGCTAATGGCCGAAAAGCCACAGGCAAAGTAAGGGCGGTAGGCGGAAAAAAAGATGTCGCTTTCTGGGTACATGCCGTAGCCGGTGGATTGACCGGTCATCAGAGCTTTGGCCGATTCGATACGGTGTTCTGGCACAAATACGTCCCGTACTTTTAGGGTTTTAGTGCCGGAGCCTTTCATGGCCATGGCATGCCAGTTATCAATAATTTCGTAGTCGGCCCTAGGTACTAAAGCAAAATGTTGGTGTGGTGCCGCATCCACTGCCGCCCCTGCGCGAATGAATCCCATAATGGCCCATTGGGCGTGGTCACAGCCGCTGCTCCAGCTCATGTCGCCACTAAACATCACGCCGCCATCTACTTCTGTGGTTTTGCCAAAGGGTGCAATGCTAGAACTAATGGTCGCTTCGGGGTCTTGGCCCCATACATCTTGTTGTGCTTGTTGGGAGAATAACGCCAGTTGGTGGCTGTGGGTGTTAAGCAAGCTAGTAGACCAGGCCGTGCCCGCGCAAGCGCCGGCTAGGGTGGCCACGCATTCGGCAAATTGTGGTAACGAAAGCTCTAAGCCGCCCCATGCCTTAGGTTGAAAGGCGCGCATGAACTTAATCTTGGTTAATAGGGCAATGTTCTCTGGCGGCGTCATACGCAGCTCTTCTGCCTTATTGGCATTGGTAGCAATGGCGGGTAGGATGTCGTGTAAGTCGTTAAGTAGCTGGCTTGCAGATGTCATGGGCATGGGACCTAAGTTACATATTTTCTAAATATAGTTAACACATTAACTAATAGTGACTGTATAGTAACAACTGTTGTATGGCACTGCAACATGTAGCCTGTTGCAAGAAAATGATTCATAAAAAATTAAGTTTGTTAGAAAAAAGTATCATAATTGTTGTTTGTATAGTTTACATGTGAAGTTAATCGAGTGTATGCTGAAGGCCAATTGGTGACCCATGTCACTGGTTTTTGGTTCGCTGATAAATCTAAAAATACGGAGTAATACATGAAAAAGTTAATCGTCGCTACTATGGCCACTGGCCTTATGCTTGGCGCATCCACAGTGGCCAGCGCCGCTGAAACCCTATTGTTGTCGTCTTGGTTACCACCAAAACATCCTGTGGTTGCCGACATTATTAAGCCTTGGATTAAAGCCGTAGAAGCTGAAAGCGGCGGCGAACTTAAGGTGCGTATTTTACCTAAGGCTTTAGGTGCCCCACCAGCGCACTATGACCTTGCTAAAGATGGTGTTGCCGACATCACTTACGGTGTACACGGATACCAGCCTGGCCGCTTTAAGCTAACAGCCGCTACTGAGTTACCATTTTTGGGTGACAGTGCAGAAGACGTGTCTGTTGCTTACTGGCGCATCTACAAGAAGCACCTAGAGTCAGTTAACGAACATGAAGGCACCGTGCTGTTGGGTTTAATGTCCCACGGGCCAGGTGTGATTCATAACAACGTGCGTGCTATTAACAGCGTTGAAGATATGGCTGGTTTAAAGTTCCGTGTTGGCGGTGGTGTTGCAGGTAATGCCGCTAAAGCATTGGGCGTTACTGCCATGCTAGCCTCAGCTACAAAGAACTACGAAATGTTGTCTAGTGGCGTTGCCGATGGCACTTTCTTGCCTACTGAATCCATCAAGTCATTCAAGCTCACCAAATTGTTAAGCCATGCCACTAAGGTGCCAGGTGGTTTGTACAACACCAGCTTCTTCTTAACCATGAACCCTGCTAAGTTTGAAGGCTTAAGTGCCGACAACCAAGCCGCTCTAATGCGCGCTTCTGGCGAAAACTTTGCCCGTATTGCCGGTCAGGGTTGGGATAAGCATGATGCTCTAGGTCAAGCGGCGATGAACGACGCAGGTATTGCTACTGTTAATGCAAGCGATGCGTTTGTAGCAGAAATTAAAGCTGCAACGGGCCACTTAGAATCAGACTGGGTCGCTACAGCTAACGGCTTGGGTGTAGACGGTGCTGCTGTAATGGCTGATTTACGTGCAGAAATTGCTAAAGTTGCTGCTGAGTAATGTCGCTTAGTCAGTCAAGGAGCCGGGTACTTGTACCCGGCTCCGTAATGCAGTTTGTGCTGCAGCGTATATTGGGTGGCCTAGCAGCCACCCTTTTGTTTTTGTTGATGCTTGTAACCTTAGTCGACGTGGTTGGACGCTATGGATTTAATGCGCCGGTAAACGGTAGCTACGAGATCACGGAACTGCTGTTGGCGGCCATTATCTTTTCTGCTCTGCCTTTGGTGTCTGCCAAAGATGGCCATATTACGGTGGACCTAATTGATGCCTTTGTCCCTAACCTTTTATCTTGGTTAAGGGACGTTGCTATTGCATTAGCAATGAGCATAATCTTAGCTGGAATTAGCTATAAAGTTTGGCATAAAGCCCTTGAATCTGTTCGTTATGGCGACCAAACTGCAATGCTATTGTTACCTACGGCGCCGGTATTTTTCTACATCAGTATCGCCATAGGCTTAAGTAGTTTCATTGCCTTATTGTTGGCTTGGCAATATGCTCGAGCTGGCGTTACATCTTCTACTCCTCCTTCTAAAAAAGCTTAAACCCTATGTATGAATCTTTAATTGCCTTTGCTGCGATGCTCACCTTAGTGATTGTGGTGCGTATGCCTATTGCGTTTGCCATGGGGTTGGTGGGGTTTATAGGGTTTGGTTTAATGACCAGTTTCTCTGGTTCTATGGCCATGGCCAGTATTATTACCTATGACACGGGCCTAAATTATGGCCTTTCGGTGGTGCCCTTATTCATTTTAATGGGCAATTTCGTCAGCCGTGCTGGCTTGTCTGACGAGCTGTATACGGCAGCCAATGCCTTTTTAGGCCATCGTCGTGGTGGCCTTGCTATGGCCACTGTGGTGGCCTGTGGTGGTTTTAGTGCGGTGTGTGGCTCAAGTTTAGCCACGGCTGCCACTATGTCTAAGGTGGCTATGCCACCCATGAGAAAATATGGCTATGACGAAGGTTTAGCTGCAGGCTCTATTGCAGCCGGTGGTACGCTGGGTATTTTGATTCCGCCCAGTGTAATTTTAATTATTTTTGGCATCATGACCGAAAGCGATATTGGACTGCTATTTATTGCCGGTATTTTGCCAGGTTTGTTGGGTGTGATTTTGTATTTGGTTGCCGTGCTGGTGACCGTCACTTTGAAACCCGAAAAAGGCCCACGTGGCGAACGCTTTGGTTGGCCCCAACGTTTGCAAGCCCTGTGGGGCGTGTCTGGCGTGTTGGCGCTGTTTGGCTTGGTGATCGGTGGCATTTACGGTGGTATTTTTACGCCTACAGAGGCGGCCGGTATTGGTGCTTCGGGTGCTTTCTTTATTGCTTTAATTCGCCAGCGTCTAACCTGGCAGGCACTGTTTGAAACCTTGGTTGAAAGTGCACGCACTACGGCCATGATTTTTGTTATTCTGATTGGTGCAGAAATCTTTTCTAACTACGTTAATATTGCAGGCTTGCCAGAGTTACTATCTGAGTGGGTGGTATCCTTCGACTTGTCAGCTATCGCTGTGATCGTACTTATTATGTTGGTGTACGTGGTGTTGGGCACGGTATTGGAAAGTTTATCCATGATAATGCTGACGGTGCCCGTGTTTTATCCGCTGGTGCTAGGGTTAGATTTAGGCGAATACTCAGAAGCCTTAATGGACCCGGAACTGGCTCTCATATGGTTTGGTATTATTGTGGTAGTGATTACCGAAATTAGCCTCATTACGCCCCCTGTTGGCCTCAATGTATTTGTACTTAAGAGCATGCTGGACGATGTGAAGCTTAGCACCATTTTCCGTGGGGTCACGCCGTTTTGGATGGTGGATATCGTACGTTTAATGGTGTTAATTCTTTTGCCTGGTTTAGTGTTATGGCTGCCTAACTTAATGGCAGGCTAGCCTCATGAGCATTAGCCAGCGCGAGTTTGTCATAATAATGGCCTCGTTAATGTCTATGGTGGCGTTAACTACAGATGCTATGTTGCCAGCCCTAGGCCTTATGGCGCGCGACTTTTCAGTGGATGGTAATGCCATTCAGCTGGTAGTAACGGCTGTGTTTGCTGGTCATGCCTTAGGGCAACTGGTGTATGGCCCTATTTCTGACACATATGGCCGTAGGAGCAGTATTTTTTTGGGGTTGGCTATCTTTAGTGTGGGTAGCCTTATAAGCGCCAATGCGAACTCCCTAGAGACCATGCTGCTAGGTCGATTTTTACAGGGCTTTGGTGCTTCTGGGCCACGGGTTATGGTAGTAGCTTTAGTTAGAGACTGTTATAGCGGGCCAGCCATGGCGCGTATTATGTCGTTTGCCATGACCTTGTTTATGGCCGTGCCGATTATGGCGCCATTGGTAGGGCAGGGGGTCTTGTTAATTGGCCCTTGGCAGTGGATATTTGGCCTGTATGTGGTGATTGCAGTCATCATGTTTGTTTGGGTGTTGATGCGTTTAGACGAAACCCTAAAACCAGAAAACCGTTTATCCCTTCACCCCAAAAAACTCTGGTCCACTATGCTTCAGGTGTTGGCTAACCCCATTGCTACGGGCTATGCCTTGGTTTCCGGCATAGTACTTGGCGCTTTTATGGGGTATCTGAGCTCCAGCCAACAAATTTTCCAGCAGACTTATGGTGTAGGTGAGGCCTTCCCTTTCTATTTTGCTGTGTTGGCATTACCAACCATTGGTGCCTCGTTACTTAATGCAAAATTGGTGCTGCGTTTTGGTATGTACCGATTGGTGCAGATCACCAATGTGATGACGGGTAGTGCGTGTTTGGCTTTCTATTTGTACGCACACAGCTTGGCCCAAGGCCCGAGTTTAGGCGCCTTTATGGCGTTATGCAGCATCATATTTTTTGGCATTGGATTTCGTTTTGGCAACTTAAATGCCCTCGCTATGGAGCCATTAGGCAAACTTGCCGGCATGGGCGCTTCTGTTGTTGGCTCCAGCGCTACCCTTATTTCGGTGCCCATTGGTCTGTGGGTTGGTATGTCTTATGACGGCACTGTACTGCCCTTAGTCTTGGGTTTTGCGGTGACGGCCTGGTCTGCGTTTGTGGCTATGCTTTACCTCAATACTCTGCCTACACACGTCGGCTAACTGCTGGGCTGGTCATTGTTGAAAAAACTGGATTTTTATTGGCGGCGGAGTATGCTGTAAAAACAATAATAATTAGGAGTTCGGTGATGGTTATTTATCCAGATATAGAAATCCAAAATGGTCGTTGCGTGAACTTACGCCGTGGCCACATGGGCGACCCTATTGTGTATGATATGTCGCCCCTCGAAGCCGCCCAAAAATACGTTGCCCAGGGCGCCCATGTGCTGCACGTTGTGGACTTGGACAATGTCATGCGTGGTGGACACGATAACCACAAAGCGGTATTAGAAATCATTGATAAAGTGGATGTGCCTGTGCAAGTAGGCGGTGGCATTCGCACTATTGAAGGCGCACGCTGGTGGTTCGAACACGGCGCCTCACGGATTGTTATTGGCACTGCTGCCATTGAAGACAGGCATTTTTTGCACGAGCTGTGTAATCATTATCCAGGCCAGGTGGTGGTCTCCATTGATGCTCGGCAGAACAAGGTGATGGTTCATGGTTGGACCGAAGAAACTATCTACACACCCTTAGAGATGGCCAGAGATTTGCAAGATCATGGCGTGGCTGCAATTATCTATACCGACATCGACTTAGATGATGATCATCCAGAAGCCACTTTTGCCATGACGTCGCAAATGGTGGATGAATTACACATTCCTGTCATTTCCAGCGGTGCGGTGAAGTCACTCGATGACATTTCTACCTTGCGCTTGTTACCCAACATTGCAGGTGCCATAGTTGGACGCGCCCTAATGAACGGAGCGGTTGCCTTAGGCGACGCGCTGGCTATTTGCCAGCAGGCCGATACCCACGCGGAGTTTGTATAGGGGCTTATTGTGTCGTCGTTGGCGGCGCCAATATGGACTTGCTAGGTTCGCCTAGCAATTCGCTGCTTGGGTTTACCTCAAACCCGGGTTATGTCACCAGTAGCCCAGGTGGGGTGGGCCGCAACATTGCCGAAAATTTAATCCGGCTAAACCAACCCTGTTGGTTAATGGCGCCGTTGGGCGATGATGCTAACGGCCGGTTTTTACAAGAGCATTGCCGACGCATAGGGATAGAAACCCAAGCCGTGGCGGTGTTGCCAAAGCAGACCACTTCCACCTATTTATCGATTGTTGATGAAGCCGGTGAGATGCAAGTTGCTATTGCGGATATGAGCTTGATCGATGGTTTTGGTGAGGCGCAATTGAAACCTCATTTAAATCACCTTAGCGCAGCAGGGTTGGTGGCTATGGATACCAATTTAAGCGCTGAGTGTTTGAGGTACCTGTGTGGTGCCATAGCCGATAAACCGCTGTTTGTAGATACGGTTTCTGTGGCTAAAGCCGTGCGTATTAAACCGCACCTGCAGCAAATACATAGCCTTAAACCGAATTTGGCCGAAGCCCAGGCCATTGCGGGCACAAGCTTTGGTTCAACACCATCTGATGCTCAGCTCATTAGCCTTGCCGATTGGTTTGCACAGCAAGGTGTAAGGCATTTGTACTTAAGTTTGGGTGCCCGCGGCGTGCTGTACAGTGGGCCACAGCAGCAGTTTGTGATGGCGATGGGCGATCACACTCAAGCCCCTAAAGTGATCAATAGTAACGGTGCTGGAGATGCTATGATGGCGGCGCTTTGTGCGGGCTGGATGCAGGGTTTGGATGCAGAAGCTCGAGTGGCCTACGGCCTTGCCTGCGCGCAAATAACCATGTCGAGTCAAACCACCATTAACCCTCAACTCAGCCCTGAATTAGTACAACGCATGTTAAAGGAATGCCCATGCCAAATGACACCTCTTTACTAAACGCGTATTTAGATATACACCCACGCATTGAGCAAGCTTTGGCCAATAATCAGCCTGTTGTCGCACTGGAATCCACCATCATTTCCCACGGCATGCCTTACCCACAAAATGTGGAAACGGCATTATTGGTAGAACAAACTGTAAGAGATAATGGTGCGGAACCTGCCACCATTGCCATTTTAAATGGCCGTTTAACGGTGGGTTTAAATGAACAACAAATCACGCACCTAGGTAAACGTGGTTTTGAGGTCATTAAAACCAGCCGCCGCGACCTGCCGTTTATGGTGGCGCAGCAGCTCGACGGCGCTACTACCGTGGCTGCCACCATGATTGTTGCAGCTATGGCCGGCATTAAAATATTTGCTACGGGTGGCATTGGCGGCGTGCACCGTCATGGGCAAAATACGATGGATATTTCTGCTGACTTACAAGAACTGGCTCGCACTTCGGTAGCCGTGGTGTGTGCGGGAGTGAAGTCGATTTTAGATATTGGTTTAACCTTAGAATACCTAGAAACCCAAGGTGTGCCGGTGATAGGTTATAAAACCAAGGTAATGCCCGCGTTTTATACCCAAAGCAGCGACTTTAAAGTGGACTACAAGTTGGATTCAGCGGCCAGTATTGCCTTAGCCTTAAAAGCTAAGTGGGGTATTGGTCTGACGGGAGGGGTTGTGATTGCCAACCCCATTCCAGACGCATACGCCATGGATGCCGATGAAATTGAAAAGGTGATTGCCGAGGCTATTGTAGAAATGCAAAAACAGGGCATTCACGGCAAACAAAGTACACCGTTTTTGCTGTCAAAAATAGCTCAAGTCACCCAAGGCGAAAGCCTTGCAGCAAACATTCAATTGGTGCTCAATAATGCACGCTTGGGGGCGGCTATAGCGTCTGAGTTGGCGTTGGCGGGTTGATATGATCTAGACCACTGTGAGAATTTCGTCTAATGGCTTTTTTATTTTGGCTACACCGGGTACGGTGGCCTCGGGCGATGGGTGGCCTACGGCTAAGATCATTACGGCTTTTTCGTGATCAGGGCGATCGAGTAGTTTGTTGAGAAACCGCATAGGATTAGGCGTGTGCGTTAGGCTACACAGGCCAGCATGATGTAATGCAGAGATGAGAAACCCCGTAGCAATGCCCACGCTGTCTGGCACATAGTAATTTTTGAAGCGGGTGCCGTCATCGAATACACCATAACGTTGGGCAAAAATCACAATCAGCCACGGCGCTATGTCTAAATGAGGCTTGTCGGCATTGGTGCCGATGGGTTCGAGGGCTTTTATCCATTCGTCACCGCCACCACCTGCATAAAACTTTTCTTCTTCGGCTTCAGCTTCTAAGCGAATTTGGTGCTTGATGTTGGGGTTGCGGATGGCGACAAAATGCCATGGCTGGTGGTTGGCGCCGCTGGGTGCCGACCCGGCTGTGCGAATACATTGTTCAATCACAGCGGTGGGCACTTCGCGGCCGATGAAATCCCGTACTGAGTGCCGCTGTTTCATGGTGTGGTAATAATCTAATGCGGTTTGTTGCATCTGCGCGTCACTGACGTGGGGCCGCTCTGGCAGTTTTATGGCTTCATAGGCAAGGTTTTCGCGTGCAAACATAAGGTGTGCCCTTTTTGTCCTGTGTGTTTATGGTGTTTCAGCCAGAATACAATAATTCTGCGCTTGTGTTTTGGTTAATACTGAGAGGTGATTCCGACGGTGACGCTGCTAGAGCGCCAATTAACTTGATAATCCTATGGAAATTGGTGCTGGTCAAGCAAAGACTTCACTTGGTTATTGGGTGTGCTAAAGTAATATTTGGTCAAGAAACTGAATTGTTTATCTTAAACTGCTACGTTTAGGTCAGACAGGTCTACGTAAAGGCGTCCTTATGACGATCACAGTGTTACCGCTATCATCCCGTAAGCACTTGCTTAATATAGCATTGTGTCTGGCGCTAATGTGGGGCATTTATGATGCCCTTATGGGGCCCGATCTGGTCTCGGACTTACGCAGTTTTACCGGCCGCTATGGCGCTTATTTGTTACTTGTTAGCCTCCTATTTACACCTTTGAGCCAGCGCTGGCTGTGGGTTAAGCGCCACCTAGCCTTGCGGCGCAATACAGGCGTATGGGGCTTTATTTACGCTAGCGTGCATGTGGTCGTTTGGATTGCCTTGGAGTTTGCCTTTGATTGGCAGCTTATGGTTGACGAAATTGGAGGCAACCTATTTATTTTATTGGGTATTTTAGCCTTTGTTTTACTTGTGCCCTTAGCTGCGACGTCTAATCGGTGGGGGCTTAAGAAGCTGGGCTACCGGTCATGGCAAAGTCTTCATAGCCTTACGTATATTGCCATTGCTGCGGTTATGGCGCATTTTTTTATGGCCCAAAAGTCCGACGTGCTGGAACCGTTATTACTAGGTTGTGTGTTAGTTGCCGTTTTACTTTGGAGGTATCGCCATGCTCATTAAATCATCGGAAATCACTTCAGAAATGGTATTTAACAAGCGTCGCAGGTTGATCGCTGCAGGTTTAGCCGTGTTGGCCTTACCTGCAGTGGACAAGGGGTATGCCCTGTTGCTACAAAAGCAGGAACAGGCTAAACAGCCATTCCCTCCTCTGGCTTCAATGCCGGAGCTGATTCCAGAAGTGCTTGAGCCTACGCCGTTAAATATTATTACAAACTATAACAATTATTATGAATTTGGCTATGGCAAAGATGATCCATCCAAGGCCACCAAAAGCTTAATTACGTCTCCCTGGACTGTTGATATTGGAGGTGTAGGTGCAGATAAGCCCGGTCTATATGACATTGCTGACATCAAAGGTGAGTACGCAATTGAAAACCACGTTTATCGATTTAGGTGCGTCGAGGCTTGGTCTATGGTGATTCCTTGGAACGGCATTAAACTGGCCGACATCATTCGTGCTGCGCAACCCAATAGTAAGGCCAAGTTTGTGCGCTTTACTACCTTAAATGATGCCCAACAAATGCCCAATGCCGGTTGGTCTGGTGGTGCCTATGTTGAAGGCCTGACCATTGCTGAAGCAATGAATCCCCTTACTCTTATGGCCACAGGTATTTATGATAAGACCTTAGAGCAACAAAATGGCGCTCCAATACGTTTGGTAGTGCCATGGAAGTATGGTTTTAAATCCATTAAATCTATTGTCAAAATAGAGTTGGTAGAGCATATGCCACAAAATACTTGGTGGAAACAGAATGATCGTGAATACGGCTTCTATGCCAATGTTAATCCACGTTTTGATCACCCTCGCTGGACTCAAGCCACAGAGCGGGTGATTGGTCAATTAGGCCGTAAACCTACCTTATTGTTTAATGGCTATGGCGATCAAGTCGCGCACTTATACCCCGATCCAGACAATCGGCTGTATTTCTATTAGGGTCAAAACACAGCGTTCAATAGCCCCCATATCTGTTGGCCACACAGTAGATAAGCCAAACCACCAACGGCTAAATATGGCCCAAAGGGCATCTGTGGATCTGTAGGTGTTTTTCTCAAGCGTAAAACAAGGCCTACCACAATGCCTGCAACTGCCGCCATCAACACAATCATGGGTAATGCCTGCCAGCCCATCCAAGCCCCAAGGGCAGCAAGCAGTTTAAAGTCGCCATAGCCCATGCCGTGTTTACCCGTGGCTAAACGAAACCCCCAATACACCAGCCACAAGCTCATGTAGCCTGCTACAGCGCCCCAAAAGGCGTCTTGTAAGCTGGTGAAAATGCCTGACGCATTGATTGCTAGCCCCAGCCACATTAACGGCAAAGTGAGCTGGTCTGGTAGCAGTTTATGGTCTAGGTCTATAAAAGCCATGGCCACCAATATATACACCAACACTAAGCTTGCTACGCCTTGCCAATTTGGACCCAGCACCCAAGCTACAGCTAAACCTAGCACGGCTGTAAGTAGTTCTACCATTGGATAGAGTGGGCTAATGGGTAAATTGCAAAACTCACACCGGCCCTTGAGTAGCAGGTAAGAAATTAGAGGAATGTTGTGCCAGGCTTTGAGTGGGGTTTTGCAGCTGGGACAATGGGAATTGGGCCATGCAATGGCGGCTAAAGCTGGGCGAGTGAGCGACTCGCTTGGCTCATCTAATGCTAGCAACATTCTGCACTCTTGCTTCCATTGGTGCTCCATGGCTTTGGGCAAACGTAGGATAACCACGTTTAAGAAGCTACCTATCAGCAGGCTCAAAAAAGTTGCACTTGAAATCCAAAGGGCCGGACAATCTTGAAATTGTTGCAATAACATGGGCTAAAGGCCTTTTAAGTGTTCATCGAAGAAGCCCACAATTCGGGCTTCTAATTCCATTTCAGAGCGTATCATACCAGTCAATGCGGTTTGTTTTGAGGTGTGTTGAGAGGCAGTAGAGATAGCTTGTTGGGTCTCGGTTAGAGCTGTGCCATGATCTCTTGCTGGTGATGCCTTATGTATTGCTTGTCAAGGTGGGCCAACGTGCCTGACTCGGCCAGTGCTTAGGGCTTAAGTTTGATTTAGGTTGACTTAGGTTGACTTTGTCGTAGTATTCCCCAATATCAGACACTAGTAGTGATCTACCAAGTTACGGCCCTTATTTATGTATACCCAACAAATGGCATCGTCTATTGATGCGCCGGCTAACCGCTTTAAAGCGGGATCTTTGGGTGATAGAAATCACCGAAAAGTGCTAGCGGCAGCAGCTAAAGTGTTTTCCCGTAAAGGCTACACCGGTGCGCGTGTGGACGAGATTGCGCAACTGGCAGGCATGTCAAAACCTAACATGTTGTATTATTTCAAAACCAAGTTGGACCTGTATAGGGCAGTCATGGAAGATGTGCTTGCGCTATGGCTCAATTCCATTGGTGATTTTTGCAAAGAGTCTGAACCCGCGGAAGTGATGGCTCAATATGTGGCTAAGAAAATGCAGCTGTCACAACAATATCCAGAAGCCTCGCGTATTATTGCTATGGAAATCATCTCTGGATCACCCATTATAGGCGACTACCTGCGCAAGGGGTTAAGGGCTTGGGTAGAGGACAAAGGAACGGTGTTTTTGCAATGGCAAGCCGAAGGGTTAATGGAACCTATAGAGCCCGCACATGCCTTTTTTATGATTTGGGCCACCACTCAAACCTATGCCGATTTCGAATCTCAAATTAGCGCAGTGTTAGCGGTTGATGACTATGATGTCGAGGTTTATCCAGCGGCCACCAAATTGGTCACCGACATCCTGATTCGAGGTTTTGGCCTTAAGTCTAGAACGCCTACTTCATAGAAACTTGACCAAAAGGTAAAATAACTCGGAATATTTCTTGACCATATGGTAAAAATTTGGTAAAAATTTCGCAGGTGTTTCGTACTTAGCTCGATGATGCATGTTGAAGTTGCCGATTGAGACCAAGTGCTTTGTGTATTTCTTTGTTTGAGGAATGTTAGCAATGTCGAAAGTAAAATCTGCCATTATTCAAATGAGCCTTAAAGGTGACGCGAGTATGTCACCTGATCAAATTCGCGATTTGATGCTCGAAGCCCATGCGCCGCTCATAGACGAAGCCGGGGCTGCAGGGGTACAAATCCTCTGCTTTCAGGAAGTCTTTACCCAGCCCTATTTTTGCCCCAGCCAAGACAAGCGTTGGTACGCAGCAGCAGAACCCATCCCCAACGGCCATACCACTCGTTTGATGCAGGAATACGCAAAAAAATACGCTATGGTTATTATCGTGCCCATCTATGAAGAGGCGATGCCAGGGGTGTATTACAACACCGCAGCAGTCATTGATGCCGACGGCAGTTACCTCGGTAAATACCGCAAAACACACATTCCCCATGTGGCAGGCTTTTGGGAAAAGTTTTTCTTCAAGCCTGGCGCATCAGATTGGCCCGTTTTCAACACAGCGTACGGCAAAGTGGGTGTTTACATCTGTTATGACCGACATTTCCCTGAAGGTTGGCGTGCTTTGGCCCTTAACGGCGCCGAAATCATCTATAACCCGTCGGCTACCGTGGCGGGGGTATCTAAGTACTTGTGGGAACTAGAGCAACCGGCTTCTGCGGCGGCTAACGGTTGTTACATTGCTGCCATTAATCGGGTTGGAGTAGAGCCACCTTGGAATATTGGTGAGTTTTATGGTTCTAGTTATTTTGTTAACCCTCGTGGTCAAATTGAAGCCCAAGCCAGTGCCGACAAAGACGAAATGCTGATTCACGATATTGATATGGATGTCATTCGAGAGGTTAGAGACGGTTGGCAGTTCTTCCGTGATCGTAGGCCCGAAACTTACACCCCACTTACGGATTTGAATTGATCTAGTCCATTATTTTTATGCCCTAACAATAACAAGAGGCAAAGCAATTGACTGAAATAAACACCCTGAACAGCGTGGTCCAGGTGGCTGGCTTATCATTAGACTTTGTTACTAAAGACGGCATTGTGTCAGCCTTGTCTGAGGTAGACCTAACCATAGAGAGTGGCGAGTTTGTGTCGTTTATTGGGCCATCTGGTTGTGGTAAAACTACTTTGATGAGAGTACTAGCTGATTTAGAAACCCCTACCGCTGGTCGTGTGCAAGTGAATGGCATGACGCCTTCTCAAGCACGGCAGCAGAGGGCTTATGGTTATGTGTTTCAGGCGCCTGCGTTGTTACCGTGGCGCACGGTGCAAGATAATGTGACCTTGCCGCTCGAAATTATGGGTAAGAGCAAGGCCGAACAACAGGCCTTGTCACACGAGTATTTGCAATTGGTGAATCTTGACGGGTTTGAGAATAAGTTTCCGTGGCAGTTATCAGGTGGTATGCAGCAACGGGTGTCCATTGCACGTGCTTTGAGCGTAGAGCCACAGTTGTTATTTATGGATGAACCTTTTGGCGCCTTGGATGAAATCACCCGCGACCACCTTAACGATCAGTTGTTACGACTGTGGCAGGCCACAAAAAAAACCGTGGTGTTTGTCACTCACTCGATTCCAGAAGCGGTATTTCTATCCAGCCGAATTGTGGTTATGTCGCCCAGGCCTGGGCGCATTATTGATGTCATCGACTGTAATTTCCCCTTAGATCGAACCTTAGATATCCGTGAGACTCCTGAGTTTTTAGCCATTGCCCAACGTGTGCGTCAGGGTTTACAAGCGGGCCACAGCTATGACGACTAACAAAGGCAATAGCATACCGGTTATTACCGTGATCATGGCGATCATTGTGATTTGGTACGCTGGTGCCGTGCAGCTCAATAGCCCTCAGATTATTGACCGCTATGTGAAAAAGAACGTTGATTGGAGCTTTACTCAGTTGGCTATGGATAGCTGGAGTATGAAACGGGCGGTATTGCCTGCGCCGCATCAAGTCGCTATAGAATTAAAAAAAACCATTATCGATAAGAACGTCACCTCTAAACGCAGCCTGGTTTATCATGCTGCCATTACCTTGTCGTCCACCTTACTCGGGTTTGTCTTAGGGACTTCTTTAGGCATTGTTTTGTCTATTGGTATTGTTTACGTGGTCACCTTGGATCGCAGCTTAATGCCGTGGATTATCACATCTCAAACCATTCCTATATTGGCCTTGGCACCTATGGTTATTGTGGTGTTTGGCGCCATGGGGATATCTGGATTACTACCTAAAGCTTTGATATCCATGTACTTGTGTTTCTTTCCGGTGACTGTGGGTATGGTCAAAGGGTTACGGTCTCCAAGCCCTATGTTAGTGGACTTGATGGCCACCTATCATGCCAGTCAGTGGCAAGTGTTTTTGCGCTTACGCTTGCCTTCTGCGGTACCATTTTTGTTTGCCAGTTTAAAAGTGGCCATTGCTCTTAGCTTGGTGGGAGCGATTGTGGCTGAGTTACCCACGGGTGGCCAAGCGGGCCTGGGTTCTCGGTTATTGTCTGGCTCTTATTACGGCCAAACCAATTTGATTTGGGCCGCGTTAATTGTCGCGGCCGTGATGTCAGCTAGCTTAGTTTCTATTATTGGTTATCTAGAGCGCTATGTGATTCAACGTTTGGCCGGTGGCCAGGCAGACCCGCAGGTGACGTCATGAACCTTAAGCCATTATTTCAGGCCCAAGTGTGGCTCTTGTTAGCCGTATTAGTAGGCAGCTTTTGCCGTTGGCTAGCAGTGCCCAGTATTGCTGATGCAGCAGGGCCCTTATGGGTATTGATGTTAGTAGTACTGGTAACTAATCTGCCGGTGTTTAGCCCCGTCAGTAAAGCACTGATCAACAGTGTGTTGACGTTATTGGGGTTAGGGATTTGCCTTTATTCTGTGACTAGCAGTCAGCCCTCGGAGCTGGCAAAGATCGGTTTTTGGTTACAAGTGCTGGCGGTAGGTTTTAGTATTTGGCACAGCATGAGCTTACTTGCTAGTGTCACATTTGGCACAGGCCTTCGACCCGTGGAGCAGCGCTTACAACAGACCATCAATTTAGTTATTCCAGCCATATTGGGTGTTTGGATCGTGGCGCTATGGCAATTAGTTACCGTGGGTTTTGCTATACCCCATGTGCTTTTACCGGCACCCAGCACCGTGGGGTATGCCTTGGTCTCTTCGTTGCCGACCTTGGCTGCAGACTTCCATCAAACCGTGATTAAAGCGGTCATCCCCGGGTTTTTGTTAGGCAACTTGGTGGGATTTTTGGTGGCTATTTTGGCTGACCGAATTCCATTTTTAAGGCGCGGCTTATTACCCGTAGGCAACTTAGTCAGTGCTATTCCCATTGTCGGTATCGCGCCCATTATGGTGATGTGGTTTGGTTTTGACTGGCAATCTAAAGTGGCGGTGGTGGTGATTATGACCTTCTTCCCCATGTTGGTGAATACCATATCTGGCCTTGCGCAAGCAGACGCCATGGAACGAGATTTAATGCGCTCTTATGGCGCGACCTATTGGCAGGGTTTGGTAAAAATGCGTTTACCCAACGCCTTACCCTTTGTCTTTAATGCCCTCAAAATCAACTCAACCTTGGCTTTAATTGGTGCCATTGTGGCGGAATTTTTCGGCACGCCAATTGTCGGTATGGGCTTTCGTATATCCACGGAAGTCGGCCGTATGAACCTTGAGATGGTGTGGGCTTCTATTGTTGTGGCGGCCTTGGCCGGTTCGGCATTTTATGGATTGTTAGCCCTATTGGAACGGCGTGTGACTTTTTGGCATGCGTCATTTAGGAAGGTGACAAACTAAGGCCCGCAAAGGGCAGACTTGATAACCTGGAGGTTAGAAGATGAATAATAAGTATAAAATCGGAAGTTTAGTGGCAGGTTTGGCGCTGATGGCCAGTGGCAGCCTAGTGCAAGCGGCAGATGCCGTGACACTGCAGCTTAAATGGGTGACACAAGCCCAGTTTGCCGGCTATTTTGTGGCCCAAGATCAAGGTTTCTATGACGCCGAAGATCTTGATGTCACCATTAAACCAGGTGGGCCAGACGTTGCTCCGCCTCAAGTGATAGCCGGTGGCGGTGCCGATGTAGTCATCGATTGGATGCCTTCGGCGTTAGCTTCGAGAGAAAAAGGCTTGGCGTTGGTTAATATTGCCCAACCCTTTAAGCGTTCGGGCATGATGCTAACTTGTCGCAAAGACAGTGGCATTACCAGCCCTGCCGATTTAAAGGACAAAACCCTTGGCGTATGGTTTTACGGTAACGAATATCCGTTCCTTAGTTGGATGAGCAAGCTTGGTTTAGCGACTGATGGTTCCAGCGGTGGTGTAACGGTATTGAAGCAAGGCTTTAACGTTGACCCAATTCTGCAAAAGCAAGCTCAATGTGTGTCTACCATGACCTACAACGAGTACTGGCAGATTATTGATGCGGGCCTTGACGCCGATGAGCTGGTGACCTTTAAGTATGAAGATCAGGGTGTAGCCACCCTAGAAGACGGCCTCTATGTGTTAGAGAAGAACCTAGCTGATGCAGCCTTCGTTGATAAGATGGCGCGGTTTGTAAGAGCGTCTATGAAAGGTTGGGAATGGGCGCGTAATAACCCAGATGCAGCTGCAGACATTGTGCTTGAAAACGATGAAACCGGTGCTCAAACACAAGAGCATCAGCGTCGTATGATGGCCGAGGTCAATAAGCTAACCGCAGGTGGTGGTCAACTACAGTTGGCAGACTATGAACGTACCGTATCGACTTTGATGAACGGTGGTTCAGACCCTGTTATCTCCAGTAAGCCTGCGGGCGCTTGGAGCCAAAAAGTTTGGGATGCTGCCTTTTAAAGGGCATAACTAAACTCTGTGCGGTTGGTGCGTTGTTGCATCAGCCGCAACATCTACGGCGGGCCTGAGTTGGGCCCAAAGGAGGAATTTATGTCTTTATTGATTAAAGGCGGCACAGTGGTCAATGCCGACCAAAGCTTTGTGGCTGATGTGTATTGTGTGGATGGCAAAATCGCTCAGATTGGGCCACATTTAAATGTGTCTAATTTGCCTAGCTACACACAAGATACACAGGTTATTGATGCCACTGGGCAGTTAGTGATGCCTGGCGGCATCGACCCTCATACGCATATGCAGTTACCCTTCATGGGTACGGTGGCGAGTGAGGATTTTTATTCGGGTACTGCGGCGGGGTTGGCCGGCGGCACCACCTGTATTATTGATTTTGTGATCCCTGCACCGCAACAATCGTTGTTAGAGGCCTATCACCAATGGCGTGAATGGGCTGATAAATCGGTCTCCGATTATGCCTTTCACGTGGCGGTCACTTGGTGGGACGACAGCGTTGCGGCAGATATGGAAACCTTGGTTAAGGAACATGGCGTGAATAGCTTTAAGCACTTTATGGCCTACAAAGGCGCCATTATGGCCGATGACGAAATCTTAGTGAATAGCTTTAGTAAAGCCTGGGAATTAGGTGCGTTGCCCACCGTACACGCGGAAAATGGCGAGCTAGTGTATCAGTTGCAGCAAAAAATCTTGGCTATGGGCATAACAGGCCCAGAGGGCCACCCTCAATCGCGCCCACCGGAAGTGGAAGGCGAAGCCGCTAACCGAGCGATTCGTATTGCTCAGGCTTTAAAAACACCTGTATACCTGGTACACGTATCTACAGAAGAAGCACTGGAGTCGGTGACACGGGCGCGTAATGAAGGCCAACGTGTATTTGGTGAAGTTCTGGCTGGACATTTGTTAATTGACGAGTCTGTTTATAAAGACCCAGACTTCAATGTGGCTGCGGCCCATGTAATGAGCCCTCCATTTCGGCCTAAACAGGCCCAGGAAGCCCTTTGGCGTGGGCTACAGTCGGGTAATTTACAGACCACTGCAACGGATCACTGTTGTTTTTGCGCCGACCAAAAGGCCGCGGGCAAGGACGACTTTAGTAAGATACCTAATGGCACAGGCGGCATTGAAAATCGCATGGAAGTGTTATGGGATGCGGGTGTGAGCACCGGCCGATTAACCCCCAATGAATTTGTGCGCGTAACCTCCACCAATGCGGCACATATTTTTAATATGTACCCTAATAAAGGCACTATTGCGGTGGGTTCAGACGCCGATATTGTGGTCTGGGACCCTGCCGCAACGAAGACCATTTCTGCTAAAACGCACTTTCAAAATGTGGACTACAACATCTTTGAAGGCAAACAGGTTACCGGCATACCGTCGCACACCATTAGCCAAGGTAAATTGGTGTATCAGCACGGTAAGCTCATGGTTGAGCGGGGTGCGGGACGTTATATCAAACGACCACCGTTTGCGCCCTATTTTGATGCCATTAACAAAATGCGAGAACGAACGCCGCCTTTTTCTGTAGACCGAGACGGCTGACTTAGCTCGGCCTAATTTAACGGCTTTTTCATCCCACAATCACGCACCCAAACAGGGTGTGCGGATTCGTATTGATAAAATTTAGCATTAAGGAGACTATTGTGAACACGACAAAGTCCAGTAATAAAACCCAAGATGGCATTGTTTCTCAGCGTTTAAGCGAAGCATCGTGTCAGCAACACTTTTCTGATTTACATCAACCCTTGACTAAATACGGGGCTCTAGTCGAAGCCGATCGATGTTACTACTGCTACGACGCACCGTGCCAAACGGCGTGCCCAACCGGCATTAACGTGCCTAGTTTTATTGGTATGATTAGCCAGCACAATAATCATGGTGCCGCAGGGAAAATATTAACCGAGAACATTATGGGGGGCACCTGCGCTCGTGCCTGCCCTGTGGAAACCTTGTGCGAACAAGCCTGCGTACGTAACCATGAAGACGATGGTCCGGTACGTATAGGGATGTTGCAGCGCTATGCCACCGACCAAGCCAGCCAAGATCAAGTGAGCTTTTTTACGCGCGCAGAGCCTACGGGGCATAGTGTAGCGGTTGTAGGTGCAGGCCCCGCCGGCTTAGCTTGTGCCCACGCCATGGCGGTGTTGGGACATGATGTGGTGATTTATGAAGCCCAAGCAAAGGCCGGTGGATTGAACGAATATGGCCTTGCCGCCTACAAAATGGTGGATGACTTCGCGCAAAAAGAAGTCGACATGATCTTATCCATTGGTGGTATTGAGATACGACACGGCGTTCGTATTGGAACAAACCTGAGTTTAGCCGATTTACAAGCCCGCCATGAGGCGGTGTTTATTGGCACTGGTTTAGGCCAGAGCCGAAGCTTAAATTTGGCCGACGAGCAGGCCCACGGGGTGGAAAATGCCATCGAATATATCCATGACTTGCGCCAAACCGAGCGTTTGTCCGACTTGCCCGTGGGGCGAAAGGTATTGGTGATTGGCGGCGGCATGACCGCTATTGATATCGCGGCTCAAAGTAAGTTGTTGGGCGCAGAAGAAGTCACCATTGCCTATCGCCGCGGCCAGGAACATATGAATGCCAGTGACCATGAGCAGGCCTTTGCTTTAGAAAATGGTATTCGTTTGGTGTTTTGGGCGCAACCTATCAAGCTAGAGGTGCAAAGCAATGCACTGGTAGGGGTAGAGTTCGCCTCAACTCAAGGTGACAATTTTACCCTTTCGGCAGATGTGGTTTTTAAAGCCATTGGCCAGACCTTATTGCCTTTAGAGGGTAATTTGAGTTTAACGTCAGGGCGTATTGAAGTGGACACCGAGCAACGGTGCTCAGTGGATGGGGTATGGGCAGGTGGCGACTGCATTGCTGGTGGTGAAGACTTGGCGGTAAGCGCGGTGCAGGATGGCAAAGTGGCTGCAAAGTCGATGCATCAATGGCTCGTTTGTGGCCAAAACCAAACCCGCCAAAGTGAAGTGTAAGGAGCCTATTATGATCGATTTAAAGTCAAATTTTATTGGAATTCAAACCCCAAACCCTTTTTGGTTGGCTTCTGCACCACCCACAGACAAAGCCTACAACATTAATCGCGCTTTTGAAGCAGGTTGGGGTGGTGTGATGTGGAAAACCTTGGGCGAAGCAGGACCGCCTATCGTCAATGTCAGTGGTCCAAGATATGGCGCATGGCATGGCAAAGATCGTACTTTAATGGGGCTCAATAATATCGAGCTCATTACAGATCGCAGCTTAGATATAAATTTGCAAGAAATTATCCAGGTTAAAAAAGATTGGCCTGATCGCGGTGTGGTGGTGTCCCTTATGGTGCCATGTGAGGAACAGTCATGGAAAGATATCCTCATGCAGGTGGAAGACACCGGTGCAGACGGTATTGAACTCAACTTTGGTTGTCCCCATGGTATGTCGGAACGTGGTATGGGTGCGGCGGTAGGGCAAGTGCCTGACTATGTAGAAATGGTGACTGCTTGGTGTAAGCAGTATTCACAATTGCCGGTGATCGTTAAGCTCACACCCAATATTTCTGACATTCGTACTTCGGCGCGAGCAGCCGTGCGTGGCGGCGCAGATGCCGTGTCTATGATCAACACCATTAACTCCGTGATGGGCGTGGATATTGATACCATGCGTGTATCGCCCACGGTGGGCGAGCAAGGCGCTCATGGTGGCTATTGCGGCCCTGCAGTTAAACCGATCGCCATGCACATGGTAAGCGAAGTGGCACGGGATGCGGAGTGTGGCGGTATCCCTATTTCTGCGATAGGTGGTGTTAGCAATTGGCGTGATGCCGCAGAATTTATGGCCCTTGGCGCTACCAATGTACAAGTTTGTACGGCGGTAATGACCTATGGTTTTAGGATTGTTGAGGACATGATTGATGGCCTTAGCCGTTGTTTGGCGGATAGAAACATGGCGTCGGTCGATGATTTGATCGCTGCCGCTGTACCCACGGTCACCGATTGGGCTAAATTAGACCTCAACTATGTGGTGAAGGCGCAGATAGACCAAGATTCATGTATTAAATGTGGCCGTTGCCACATTGTTTGTGAAGATACTTCTCATCAGGCCATCAGCACGCAGATAAACGGCGAACGTGGGTTTGAAGTGATTGACAAAGAGTGTGTGGGTTGCAACTTGTGTGTCAATGTATGCCCAGTGGAAGATTGTATCAGTTTACGTCAGCTACAAGCGGGTGAGATGGATGAGCGCACTGGCCTGCCGGTGTCTGGTGACTACCGTAACTGGTCACAACACCCCAATAATCCGATGCGCGTAGCGGGAGAGTGAAAATGAATAAAGTAACCATTAAGGCAGACCGCTTATGGGACAGTTTAATGCAAATGGCAAAAATTGGTGCGACAGAAAAAGGCGGCTGTTGTCGGCTGGCCTTAACCGATTTAGATAAGCAGTCCCGTGATTTGTTTGTCGATTGGTGTAAACAAGAAGGTTGCACCATACGCATCGATAAAATGGGTAATATCTTTGCTCGGCGAGCAGGAAAAGATAACACTTTGCCACCGGTGATGATGGGCAGCCATTTAGATACTCAACCCACAGGTGGCAAGTTTGATGGGGTGTATGGCGTGTTGTCTGGATTAGAAGTTATTCGTAGTCTAAATGATCACAAAATTACCACCAAAGGCCCCGTAGAGACCAGCGTTTGGACCAACGAAGAAGGTTCGCGTTTTGCGCCAGCCATGGTTGCTTCGGGGGTATTTGCAGGTGTATTTGACTTGGAATACGGGCTCAGTCGTGCCGATTTAGATGGTTTAACGATGGGTCAAGAGTTGCAGCGTATTGGATATGATGGTGATACCCAAGTGGGTGGCATGCCAGTGAAGGCTTTTTTTGAAGCCCATATAGAACAGGGACCTATTCTTGAACATGAAGCAGTAACCATTGGTGTAGTCAGCCACGCTCAAGGTCAGCGTTGGTACGAAGTCACCTTCACAGGCCAAGAGTCGCATGCAGGGCCCACACCGATGGCCATCCGTAAGGATGCCTTGGTTGGCGCGGCTAAAGTCATTGCGCAAGTCAATGCTATTGGTCTAGAACATGCCCCATTAGGCTGTGCCACGGTTGGCCTTATTCAAAGCTATCCGAACTCTCGTAACGTGATTCCGGGGGAAGTGTTTTTCACCATTGATATTCGCCACCCCGAAGATAATGTATTGAGCCAAATGGATGCCAAGGTCTGTGCCGCGGTTGAATCTGCCGCTAAACAACATGGCTTGGCGGTGGCGTTTGAAGAGATTTGGTATTCACCCCCTGTTGCCTTTGATGAACAGTGTGTCGCATCGGTGAGGCAAGCCGCTAAAGAGGCAGGGTATAGCCATCGCGACATTGTGAGCGGGGCGGGGCATGACGCTTGCTATATTAGTCGTATAGCACCCACTGCAATGGTGTTTGTACCTTGTGAAAACGGCATTAGTCACAATGAGGCTGAAAACGCCCTACCGGAGGATTTAGGCGCGGGCTGTCAGGTGTTGTTACAGGCGGTGTTAACTCAGGCCGGTATTGTTTAATAGAAGTCTCGTGCAAAGGTCTTAAGTTGACATCAGGCGTTTTTAACGGCCAATAAAAAATTGATGTAGCGGTGGCATAACTTGGGCTACTTCAACGCCTAATTGCTGGGCGGCGTGGGTGGGCCAGTATGGGTCGCGTAGCATTTCTCTTGCCAGCAACACAATGTCGGCTTGGCCGGTGACGATGATATTTTCGGCTTGATCGGCTTGCGTGATTTCGCCCACCGCCATACTCATTAAGCCTGTGCTTTGGCGCACCTTGGTTGCCATACCCACTTGTTGTGCAATACCACCGTTAATAGAGCCACGAGCAGCGGGTGTTGCGCCGCCTGAACTACAATCCACCAAATCCACACCCAGATCTTTGAGCCAGGTGGCCACTTGAATGTTGTCTTGTACGGTTAAACCACCTTCCACCCAGTCAGTCATAGAAAGACGGACAGCTAAGGGTAAACCTTGGGGCCAAGCGGCTCTTACCTTTTTAGTGGTTTCCAACAAAAATTGAGCTCGGCCGCGCAAATCCCCGCCGTAACCGTCGCAACGTGTATTGACCAGCGGGCTTAAGAAACTGTGTAACAAATAGCCATGGGCACAGTGGATTTCTAACAATTCGTAGCCCGCTTCCACGGCGCGGCCCGCAGCAGCCACAAAGCCGTCTTGAACTCGGTTAATGTCTTCTCGGGACATCTGTTTTGGGGTTTTCCACAGGCGTGTGCCGTCATCGTCGAAGGGTGCGTCTGTAGGGCCTATGGTGTTCCAGCCGCCTTCGGCGTCGGTGAGTTGTTGCCCACCTAACCATGGGGGCGCACTGCTGCCTTTGCGGCCAGAGTGCGCCAATTGAACACCGGCAACGGCCCCTTGGCTTTTTATAAACTTGATAATCGGCTTGAGGGCCTCTACTTGAACGTCATTCCATAGTCCCATGCAGGCAGGGGTAATGCGTCCTTCGGGTAACACTGCCGTTGCTTCTGTAATCACTAAACCGGCACCACCTACGGCTTTAGAGCCCAACTGCGACATATGCCAGGTCTGCGCTACGCCGTCAACGGCACTGTATTGGCACATGGGTGCAACGCCTATACGATTGCGTAAAGTGATGTCTTTGATGGTGAGAGGGCTAAATAGATGGGACATGATGCCGGTTCCGATTGCATGAATCTAGGGTGTGGTGCAGACTTAAGGTGACCATGACATGCTCGATGAATAGGGTCAATAGCAGTGCCGCTTTGTTATCAAAAATATTGATTTATATTTGCAAAAACATGGGCTTAAGTTTTATCATCAACCTTTTGGGAGTTAACTTATGAACATCGCCCGTCATCAAACTAACGAACGCACCAGTAAGGTTGTGGTTCACAATAACGTCGCTTATTTATGTGGCCAAGTGGCCGCCGATGCCAATACCGATATTACCGAGCAAACTCAGACCATGTTGGCCAAAGTAGATGACTTGTTGGAGAGCGTCGGTTCTGGCTCTAGCCGTATGTTAAGTGCAACCATTTACCTCAAAACTATGGATGATTTTGCAGCCATGAATTTAGTGTGGAATGCATGGGTGCCCGAGGGTCACGCGCCAGCCCGAGCATGCGTGCAAGCAGCAATGGCTAGGCCTGCACTATTGGTGGAGATTTCCGTTATGGCGGCATGTTAAATCATGGGTAGGCAGTTGGCGGGCTCTGGTCGGCCGCGCAGTTTAATATTTAGATAACGTAATATCAGCAGCAAGCCGGTGATGAGGCCTATTATGGCATGACCTTGTAACAATGAGAGTTTGTCTGGGTTGGCGTTGGACATGGGTTCAAGGACTTGGCTGCCAACTACTAGTGATAAGACAATCATTATGGCCATGAGCCAGTGTAGGGCCACGGCTATGCGGTTATAATGATTATTAAAATCCATTTCAGTGACTCCTCGTGCTTTACAGTGGTGTGGGTAGCCTTGTTAAGGCTCCAGTTATAATGGCTGGATAGGCAATGTAGACATCATAGCAGGATGTCAATCAGTAGCTGTACATTATCAATACATGCGTATAATCTAATAATATATTAATGCAGTAGAAAGGCGAATATAGATGCAAGACGTTTGTGTTTTTTGTGGTTCAAGCAAGGGTCAAGATCCAGTCTACATGGCCGCCGCAAAAGCCTTAGGCGATGCCATTAGTGAGCGTTCCTTGGGGTTGATTTATGGTGGCGCTCAAGTCGGGTTGATGGGGCAAGTTGCAGATGCGGTGTTAGCTGGTGGTCAAAAGGTAGTGGGCATCATTCCGCAGTCGTTTGCTCACAAAGTATCCCATGCAGGATTGACCGAATTGCATGTGGTTGATTCCATGCATACCCGCAAGGCCATGATGTTTGAATTAGCGGGAGCATGTATTGCCTTACCCGGTGGTTTTGGCACCCTAGAAGAACTGACCGAAGTGTTGACTTGGGCGCAACTTGAATTTCATCAAAAACCCATTGGATTGCTCAATATTAACGGCTATTATGACTCCCTATTAGCGTTTTTTGACCAAGCAGTTCAGGCTGGTTTTATTAAGCCTAAACACTTACAGTTGTTAATCGTCGATGACGACCCCACAAAGTTATTGCAGCGATTACAGGAATATAGACCACTTGCCCAGAGCAAATGGTCTGATTAACTAGATTTATTTGAGACCTATATTATGATCGACACTAAAAAGTTTTACATTAACGGCGCTTGGGTTGCGCCTTTGGCCGCAACAGACCTAGACGTGATAGACCCTTCTACGGAAGAGGTTTGTGCAACTATTTCTGTGGGTGGCGCGGCCGATACTGATGCTGCAGTTGCAGCCGCTAAAGCAGCCTTTGATAGCTGGAGCCAAACCCCCAAAACTGAGCGTTTAGGCTTATTGCAAAAGTTTCTTGAAATCTATCAGGCAAGAGCCAGCGAAATGGGTCAAGCCATTAGCCAGGAAATGGGTGCGCCGATCGACATGGCTAATGTCTCTCAGGTGGGCACAGGTATTTGGCATACTAAAATATTATTGCGTGAATTAGATAAGTTTGAGTTTGAACGGCCTTTGAGTGACCGAGCGCCAAACGATAAAATCATCTATGAGCCGATTGGTGTTTGTGCTTTGATTACGCCATGGAATTGGCCTATGAACCAAGTGACCTTAAAGGCCATTGCGGCTATGGCTGCGGGCTGCACCATGGTACTTAAGCCGTCTGAAATTTCGCCTTTGTCAGGACTGGTGTTTGCCGACATGATACACGAAGCGGGCATTCCGGCAGGTGTATTTAACCTGGTTAACGGCGACGGCGTGGGTGTAGGTTCTCAGCTCACTAGTCATCCAGATGTCGACATGGTGTCGTTTACTGGCTCAACCCGTGCCGGTGCCTTAATCTCTAAAAACGCTGCCGACAGTGTGAAGCGTGTAGCCCTGGAGCTAGGCGGTAAAGGCGCTAATATTGTATTTGCAGACGCCGACGAAAAAGCCATTGTACGCGGTGTAAGGCATTGCTTTAACAACACCGGGCAATCCTGTAACGCACCTACGCGTATGTTGGTAGAACGTAGCATTTACGATCAAGCGGTAGAAACTGCAATGCAGGTGGCTGCTAAAACTAAAGTGGGCCGGGCTGCAGAGGCAGGCAATCATATTGGTCCTGTAGTCTCAGAATTACAGTACAACAAAATCCAAGGCCTTATTAAAGTAGGTATCGACGAAGGCGCCCGTGTTATTGCTGGCGGACTAGGCAAGCCAGAAGGTTTAGAGATAGGGTATTTTGTTAAACCCACTATCTTTGCCGACGTTAACAATGACATGCAAATTGCCCGGGAAGAAGTGTTTGGCCCAGTGTTATGTATGATTCCCTTCGATACCGAAGAAGAAGCCTTAGCGATTGCTAATGACACGGTTTATGGTTTGACTAACTATGTACAAACTCAAGACGGTAATAAAGCTAACAGAGTGGCCCGTCGCTTGCGGTCTGGCATGGTGGAAATGAACGGTACTTCCAGAGCCGCCGGTGCACCTTTTGGTGGCTATAAGCAGTCTGGCAATGGTCGTGAGGGCGGCGTTTGGGGTCTAGAAGACTTTTTGGAAGTGAAGTCTATTAGTGGTTGGACCAACGACTAAGTTTATTCATAGCTTAGACATCTGATTTGATCCAGCAAGCCTAAATGTTTATTTTTAGCCAAGGTTACAAAATAAACACTTGGGCTTTTATTTTACCTGTTTAGAATTCATATATGCTTATCACACTGCCCGATTACCGCCGTATCTATTCAACCATTCACTCCCTACTTATCAGCGACCGCGTGGCAAGCCACGAAGCAAGTCTGTTATTTAGCGTCTATGGTGCACAGATCCTTAAACGTCACTATGGTGTTGCTGCACAGCCGATGGTCGGTACAGCGGCGTTTCATTTAGGTCTACAGGCCAAACTACTAACCTTTGGAGCAGTTCAGACGGGTCAGTTAGCCAGTAATGAAAGCAATTACCACTGCTGGGTAGAAGCCGATGGTTGGATCATTGATTTTATGGCACCTTTGTACCCACAACTTGTGAAGCGTGCAGGTTTAAGTACTAATATTGCCTCTTGGATGTGGCAAAAACAGCTTTCGAAAGCTAAGCAGTCGTTGGCCGACGTGCAAATGCAGGGCGACTATTTCATTTCTGAAAATGACGACTTAGGTGGCCAAAAATTATCCGAAATGCTGACTCAAAGCGCACATATAAAACGCGGTAAGTTAGCGATAGACTGGTTTGTTAGACCACCTAAAAAGATGCCTTCGCCGTTAAACGTGAGTTTAGATGGCGGTAAGAAACTGTTGGTGCCCTATAGCAGTTACTTGGTAAGCGGCGCTTGGTAACTAGGATTTAACTCTGGTGGTTTCTTACGCGGCCCGAGTAGATAAGTTTATTGCCCAGCAACTGGGCTGTAAAAAGCGTGATGTTCAGTTGTTACTGGCGCAAGAGCAGATTTTGGTTAATGGCGAAATTTGCCGTGATGGCGATGCCTTGATTGGCCAGTTTTGTACAGTCCAGGTTCAACAACAGATACTTCGTAAACAAGCCCCCATTTACCTTATGCTGCACAAGCCAGACGGGGTATTAAGCGCAACTAAAGATGAGCAACACCAAACGGTGATGGACTTGTTGCCTGCGCAGTACGCGAGTTTACATATTGCAGGGCGTCTAGATCTGCATAGTACAGGCCTGTTGTTGTTAACCAACGACGGCCAATGGTCTCGCCAAATTACCCAGCCAGACACTAAACTACCCAAGCATTATATGGTTACCGTTGCTAATCCTATTACCCAAGAGCAAGTGGACGGTTTTGCGCAGGGTATTTATTTTGCTTTTGAGGATTTGACAACGGCCCCCGCGCAGTTAAATATTACCACCGCGACTACCGCCCAAGTGATATTAAAACAAGGGCGATATCACCAGATCAAACGTATGTTTGGTCATTATCGTAACCCAGTACTTAGTATTCATCGTACCCAAATAGGCCATATTAAATTACCCGTCAGTTTGGCAGCGGGGGAGTACCGTGTGGCGTCAGACCCCATGGACTTTTGAACGTAACTTTTTAGTTTGACCCTTTTGAGTTTTTGTATCTAAGCGCCTAGTTTTAGAGCCTTTGGTGGGTTTGGTGGCGATTCTACGTTTTTCTTGAACCATGGCGGCTTGGATCACTTGGGTTAACTGCTCTAACGCGGTTTGCCGGTTAGCATCCTGACTCCGGCTGGCCTGAGATTTAATGATAATTTTGCCAGAAGCGCTAATACGGTGATCTGCCGTATTCAGAAGTTTGTGTTTTACGTAGGGCGGTAGAGACGTTGAGGCGCGGATGTCAAAAAACAAATGTACCGCTGTAGAGGTCTTATTAACATGCTGCCCCCCGGCGCCTTGAGCACGAATAAACTGTTGCTCAATTTCGTGGGTGGGAATAGTGATGCGGTTGGATATCTTTAACATACCCTATTATAAAGACTGTTGGCCTAGTTTGGCTAATCAAAGGCGGCTATCGAATTAGGTGTTTTTGTTGGAACCTTGGGCTGACCTTTGTGAGCCAGTAACTTAAGGCGCTGGTGACGACAAAGGCGAACAATAAGCGGAACCACAGTACCCCCGATAAATGGGCGCCCAATAACAGTACCAATAAGGTATCTTCGATAAGACTATGGCAAAATCCCAGTAGTGCCAGAGATGTAAAAATGTCCTTTTTGGAGACATGACCTGCCTGAGCTTCTTTAATCAACAAGCCACCACCAAACGACAAACCCAAGGTGATGCCCACCAAGGTGATAGTGGTGGCTTCTTTGCCAATTCCCATGAGTTTTAATATAGGTCGTAACACCCATTGGATGACTCGTTCTACCCCTATGGCTTTGAGGACCTTCAAGAAGGATAGCAGTACAATAATGATAATTTGTATCATCACCAAAGCTTTGATTTGTGCCAGCCCCCACGGCATTAAACCGGGCGCAATAGGGTCTGGCTGCCACACCATTTGGGCAGGCTCTTGTAACCACTGGCTTTGATCGTAGAACACATGCAGCAACCAAGCAAAGGCAAACGCGCCGAGCATACGTATGACGATGGCCGCACGCATTCTCATGCCCGCTAGTTGCGCAATTTTGGTTTCAATGGGTAGGCCATGGGCCATGAGCAATAAGCCACTCAAAACGGTCATTTGAGCGATGGATAGAGGGGTGTCTAAGGGCAACGAATAGAGTACGATCATACCGCCGTAAATGTTTGTGGCTATGGTAGCTGCCCAGACTAACCCCATGCCTTCTGGGAGCCCTAGCAGCGCCATAAGCGGGCCCAGCCATTGGCCTAAGAGGGCGACACCACCGAGTTCTTCTAACACCTTAACAATAACAATCACTGGCACCATGAGTTTAAACAGGGGCCAAGATACAGCCACTATTTCGTTAAACAATTCTCGAAAAAATTGGTTTATGTGGTGCATATCAAGTGCCTTTGACGGTGCTGTAATAGGGAGCCGCGATGGTAACTGATTTTAGTCATCTTGTCTTTGCATTGACAGGGCCCTACAGAGGCTTCACTATCGCAGCCCTAACGCGATTATATGGATGTAACTCATGAGCACGACCCTACTGTTGGCATTGATTCCAACCTTCTTTTTTGTTTCGGTAACGCCGGGTATGTGTATGACCTTAGCCCTTACCTTGGGTATGACTGTAGGCATACGCCGAACCCTATGGATGATGCTGGGCGAGTTGATTGGCGTAGGTTTAGTTGCGGTACTGGTGGTGGTGGGCGTCGCTGCTCTGATCGTGCAGTACCCTGAGCTGTTTGTGGTGTTAAAAACTGTTGGAGGGGGGTATTTACTGTATTTGGGTATTCAGCTGTGGCGCTCAAGGGGCAAAATGGCCATTGGTCTTAATGGCAGGCCTAAAGACACAGGCTGCTGGCAATTGGCCAGCCAAGGTTTTATCACCGCAGTAGCCAACCCTAAAGGCTGGGCATTTTTTATTGCCCTGTTACCGCCGTTTATTGACCTCGCACGGCCGTTGTCCGCGCAAATGGCGACGCTGCTGAGCGTTATACTGACCCTCGAAGCCATATCCCTATTGGTGTACGCCTTAGGCGGCAAAAGCCTAGCTAAGGTGTTACAAAAAAGCGGCAACGTACGCCTCATGAACCGCATTGCTGGTACCATGATGATTGGTGTGGCGGGTTGGTTGGCGTTGGGATGAACATGCTGAGCAGCGAAGGCGTAGCGATAAAACTGCAAAATGGCGCTGGTTAGCACTATTGAGTGGTCTGGTTGTGGTACTGGCAAGCGTGAGTTACGTTGTGTCCTATCAAGCCTTCATTCAAGCTGAGCAACAACGCACCCAAGATCGAGCTAGTCACTTCCGAAGCCTCATAGTGGGTGTGCTGACAGAAGACCTTGGTGTCATTGGGGTATTGTCTGGAGCGCCAGGCAAAAAAATCAACTTAACCAGCGCTTAGAGCGGTATACCACGACCTCTGGTTTGGAATCTATTTACCTTATGGATCCCGCTGGGGTCACGCGAGCAGCGTCCAATTGTCAACATTCGCGTAACTTGTCTTTTATGGCCAAAAATTATGGTTTCAGGTCGTACTTTAAAGCGGCTCTCGCAGGTAATGAGTAATGAGGGCTCCTATTTTGCAGTCGGTGCCACCACAGGTATACTGGGGCATTTTATATCCAGCCCCGTGCTCAGTAAAAAAGGAACTGTTATAGGCGTCCTTGCGGCCAAAATACCTTGCATCGGGTCTCTCCTATAGTGGGTGAAGAAGACCGCATTATTGCCATATTGTCCTATTTTGATCGTCCTGGGGTGGCCTTTAGTCAGGCTGATAATATAGGTTTTTACGGTCAATCGAACGCCAAGGTGTAAGCTTTAAATCAGATACTTAAGCCTCAAAACCAGGAAGTCTAATATGATTGATACTCGCAAACTGGCCTATCTTAATGCTGAAGGTGCCGATGTCCCCCTTAAGAGCCCTGTACCTCACTCAGTGTTGCTCAAGGCCCGAGAGTATCGCCTAAACCGAGTAAGGCAGCAGCTTATAAAGCACGATTGTGGTGCTATGTTACTTTATGACCCAGTTAACATTCGTTATAGCCTAGACTCATCTAATATGCAGGTGTGGACCATGCATAACGCCACGCGCTACGCCTTGGTATTTGCCCAAGGGCCTGTCATTATGTTTGAGTTTGCTGGTTGTCACCACTTGTGTGAGGGCCTTGAGGGCATTGATGAGGTTCACAATGCCACGGTTTGGAGCTTTATGTCCACAGGTGATCGCAGTGGCGAGCGGGTACAGCAGTGGAGCCATGATATAGCCGGCCTAATGCGCCAATACAGCGGCGGCAATCAACGTTTGGCGGTCGACAAATTAGAACATATGGGGGTGCAAGCGTTAGCCGCTAATGGTTTAGATTTGATTGAAGGTCAATCACTCATGGAAACGGCTAGAGCCATAAAAAATGACGCTGAAATTGAACTCATGCGCTGGACCATTCGTGTGTGTGAGGCAGGTTTGGCACGCATATATCAACATTCTGTAGCCGGAGTTACCGAACAGGAGTTGTGGGCGCACTTGCATTTCGAAAATGCTCGTTCCGGTGGTGAATGGTTGGAAACTCGGTTGCTTACCTGTGGGCCGCGTACTAACCCCTGGTATCAGGAATGTTCAGACTATGTTTGTCAGCAAGGTCAAATGATTTCTTTAGACACGGACATGATTGGGCCTTATGGTTATTGTGCCGATTTGTCGCGCGCCTGGACCTGTGGCAACAGCCCCATGACGGATCAGCAAAAGCGGCTATATACGGCTGCGCTGGAACAAATCGATCATAATATGGCGCTAATAGAGCCAGGCCTAAGTTTTGCCGAGTTTAACCAAAAATCTTGGCAAATCCCTGCTCATTTTCAACCTTATCGTTATTCATTGGCGGCCCATGGGGTTGGTATGGCAGATGAATGGCCTGTAGTGCCGTTGCACCCCGATTTCGCGGGTGCTCATGGTGGCCAGTTTGAAGAAAATATGGTGATCTGTGTAGAAAGCCTTATTGCTGAAGCGGGAAGTGAGAGCATCAAGCTGGAAACCCAGGTGCTGGTTACGGCAACTGGGGTAGAGCGCTTAGATAGCTTTCCCTTTGAGCAGGTTTAGCTCAAAGCTATTGAGGCGAGATTGTTGCTTAAAACAACATCAATACCAACCCAATTACAGCGCAGCCTATGGTTGAATAACCGGCGTCGATGAAGACTAGGTTGCGGGGTTTCATACTGAAATTATAGTGGGTTACGGTCCAAGGGGCTGCGATAAATAAGCCAATTCCAAGGCCTAACAAAAGCCCGTCTATGAGCTGTGTTACGCCGACTAGGTCAAATAAGTGTTGCATCATAAACGACACAACAAATGCGCTGAGTAAGGCAATGATAAACGGCATTGGGCCACTTTTATTCTTGCCATTTTCGTCTTTGAGATCGCTTTCTTTGATCCCCGTCGCTGCCATCCAAGGTTTTGACAGACTCATGTACCAAATAGCACCAAAGACGTAAGCAGCGGCAGCGGCAGCAAGTATGTTAAGCAATTCCATAGCAAGTCCTCACGTTAATTGAAGTTAAACTATGGCAGATTAATTGACGCTTTGCCAATGCTGAGCGTTTATTGCTGGCGAGCTAACCAATACACTAATATACATCCGCAAAACATAAAGCCACTGGCAATACCAATGCTCAAACTGTAACTACCGCTCCATTGGGCCAATAAACCGGCCATTGCCGGGGCAGTCATCTGGGCCACGCCGTAGGAAAGCGTCATTTTGCCCATCATTTTAGCCGGTCGAGTAGGGTAGTAACGCCCTGCCATAGTCAGCACTAAACTGACGACACCGATAAACGTGCCTCCAAACAGCGCGGCCCCGACTAGAGTCCAACTCAAGTTTGGGCTAAGTAGCGGGATTAACATACCGGCAAACTGCAAAATAAAGGCCACCAAGAGGGCGTTTAGGTCGCCGATTCTACGGGCGATTAGATCCCAAATGATACAAGCCGGACCTGCAGCAATACCGATCACCATAAAGGCCACCATGCCCGTGCCCACTTTAACGGTCATCAGTTCTACGTGAGCTACAATGAATGTTGCGATAATGGCATAACCGGTGCCAGCGCAAAAATAGGCCAGCATAAATACCCGTAAAAAGGTTTTAGTGGGAGGCTTGTCTTGCAACTTTGAACCATCCACCGCGTAACCAGTGAGGTCGGGTTTGGGTAGCCATAACCATGCTGGTATGGCCAGTAGGCTGCCTACGGCTGTGAGCCAAAACCAATATTGCTGCCAATTAAGATAAGGTTGAAGGAGGTAAACGAACAGTGACGTAAGAAAAATACCTGAGCCCATGCCGATAAAATGAATGCCTAGTTCAGACCGTAATTGATGTCTGAGTAACCAGTGCATCACAAGGCCAGAGCCAAGCAGCAACCCAGCGGCGCTACTGAGCCCTGCGAAGAATCTTAGTAGGCTCCATAACCAAAAGTTTTGTGTTAATCCTAAGCCGAGGGTCGTGACTAACGCTACTAGTAGGCCCAAGCGATAGAGCTGGTCTTTGGTATTGAGGTTGCTTATGCTGGCAGCGATGATCGCACCACAAAAATAACCCAGATAATTAAAGGCCGCTAGCCAACCTCCTTCTGCAATGCCTAAACCGGCTTGAGTTTGCATCAACGGCAACATCGGTGTGTAGGCAAATCGAGCAATACCCAGCATTAAAATAAGGCTGGCGATACCGGCGCTAAGTACTTTGAAACGTTGGATACGCAATGAGGCAGTATGAGGCGCACTAGTAGACATAGTCTGAGTCAACACTTTAAGGGTGAGGGCGTTCATTATGAAGAGGCGGTCTACACAATACAATCTAGACATTCCTCTAGCACAGTGGATATCGCTCCCACGCTTGGGCTAAACTTCAAACCTAACGCCTAAACTAAACAGCTGGAACTAATCATGGATGACGCAAACAACATTAAGCCCGATGGCGCCACTTATGGTAGAGCTTTAACGGGTATAGGGCTTAATCTGTTAGTGGATGAGATGAGCCGTACACTCACTTTTTTGCAGAAGGTATTAACTCTCAAACCGATTTATGCCGATACTGACTTTGCCATCATTCGCCATGACAACATGGAATTTATGTTACACAGCGACGCTAGTTATCACAGTAATCCGCTGTTGGGGTTGCTGAAACAAGGTGCGATGCGAGGCACGGGTGTGGAATTGCGGCTTTACGGGATTGATCCCGACGCTGCAGTAACTCAAGCCCAAACGTTGGATTACTACGTGTTACAAGAAGCCACGGATAAACCCCATGGTTTGAGAGAGGCCTACATTTTGGACCCCAATGGGTATATTTGGGTGCCCAGTGTTGCCATACATCATGACGTCTAGTTCAACCCTTTCTAAAACCCGTGGGCAAACCGTATTTTCAAGTTTTTTCTTTGCTTATTTTGCTTGTTATGGGGTGGTGTTGCCATTTTTGCCTTATTGGATGGTAAGCCGTGGGCTGGATGCAAGCCAAGCGGCACTAATCCTGAGTTCTGCTTTCATCAGTAAAGTGTTTTTTGGCATGGGTGTAGGTGCTTTAGCTGATGCAACCGGCCATAAGAAGCGTTGGATTTTAGCGCTGTCAGTAGTGACCTTGGTGGGTTTTTCAGTGTTCGTACAGGTGCAAACGTTTTGGCCTATGTTACTCACTTGGTTTGTAGTGGGGGCCCTACAAACCAGCCATATTCCTATGGTCGACGGATTAGCCATTGCCACCGCAAGGATCGGCAAGCTTAACTACAGTAGTGCTCGGTTATGGGGTTCGGTGGCCTTTATTGTGTCGTCAACTTTGAGCGGGCTCTACATTGCTGCTTATACCATTGAGGCTTTTCCAGCCTTATTGTTGGTTTTAGCTGCGGCTGTAGTGGTGTCGGTTTTGCCTTTGCCGGATCTTCGTCCCCAGTCTAAACCACAACGTAAGTTGGCGTTTTTAGAGTTGTTTAAACTGCCTGGTTTTATTGCTGTGGTGGTGGTTGGCGCCTTGGTACAAGCGAGTCACGGCGCGTTATATGCCATAGGTACCTTGCATTGGCTCAACACGGGTATTAGTGAATCGGTGATTGGTCTATTGTGGGCACAAGGCGTAGTGGCAGAAGTAATGTTGTTTGCTTTTGGCTTTTGGCTGATGAGAAAAATGGGTGTGCGGGGCTTGCTTTGGTTGGCCGTTGTGGGCGGCTCAATCCGTTGGATAGTTATGGGTTTCCCCATTGATATTGCCGGGTTGTTTGGTTTGCAAATGCTGCATGCATTTACTTTTGCAGCCACTCACCTGGCGATGACCCAGTATATCACCCACAAAGTACCCGACCAGCTTACAGCCTCGGCCCAAACGTTTTATGATGCCTTAGCTATGGGCGCATTTATGGGCGTCACCATGACCCTAGCCGGTATTTTTTATAATGTCATGGAAGGGCAGGTGTTTTGGCTAATGGCCCTTTTGTCCATCGCTGCGGGATTGGTTTTGGGCCGCAGCAATAGCAACTAATAATCAGGACTGACTTATGAATTTAGCTCACCTTTATGAAACCTTGTCGTTTATTCACCTATGCTAGACATTGCAAGGAGTAAATTTTTAGCTAAACGAATGTACCAATATACCAATGCGATTTTCATGGGGGTTAACCCCTAATCCATGGCCTGTGGGTAAGGTAAAGTAGCCATCGGTTGAACGCACGGCATTTTCTGGGTCATAGTGCTCATCGATGTAGTTGCCAGCGGTCCATACCGCTTCTAACAGATTCGGTTTAACTGTGGCCCCCATGTGTAAAATAGCCGCCGATAAAATATCGCCCCCCCAGCTGTCTTCACAGGTATGGGGAAGGCCTCTGGCTTCACAAATGTCCCGCATAGTGGCCATGGCATTAAGCCCGCCCACACGGGTGAGTTTTAGGCCAAAGCCGTCACATACGTTACCGCCAATGGCCCGTAACATGTCATTAATACCCTCAATGCTTTCGTCTAGGGCAATAGGGTGAGACATTTGCGGTCTAATATTAGCCACCTCTTCCATGGTGTTGCAGGGTTGTTCAAACAAAAATGGAATATGCTGGCAGGCCAAACTCAGTTGCATGGCTTGACTACCGGTCATGCCACGATTAGCGTCAACGACCAAACGAACACGCTTACCTACGGCCTCCCAGACTTTGTGAACCACTTCGATGTCTTGCGCCACGTCACGGCCACCCACTTTAATTTGTAAGCGTTGATAACCTTGAGCAACCTTATCTTTGGCTTTAGCCGCCACGTCTTCTGCAGAGCCTTTGCTGATGGCAAAGTAGGCGGGTAGGCGCTCGTTTTCTGCGCCGCCTAATAAGTCGCACACACGCACTTTGTAGTGTTTGCCTATAATGTCCATGATGGCAAAATCTAGCGATGCTTTGGCATAGTTGTGGCCGTTGAGGTGTTGGTGCATATGCCGTTGTAGCAAAAGTGGCTGTAAACATTCACGACCAATGAGTGTCGGTGCCAGATGGCACAGCGCCGCTCGAGCACCGAGAGCGTGTTGGGGTTGGTACACCGGGCCTAACGGTGACACTTCACCCCAGCCGATTAAGCCGGTATCTGAAACCACTTTGACGATAGTGGCGTCAATGGACGTCAAGGACATAGTGGACATTACATAAGGGCCATCCACAATGGCTTGGTCTTTTTGGTAAATGTGTATTTCTGCAATCTTCATATCCAACTCCGTAGTGTGCGAACAGTGACAGCTTATAGATTCGACAATAACACACTTGACACTTGTGTCAATATTTATGACACTGGTGTTATATGCGATACGATATAACCTAATAAAGGATGACTATGAAACCCACTGCAGGCCGTTCCCAGTGGCTTGATGCCGCCTACGACGTGTTGCTTGAAGCCGGTGTAGGCGCCATTAAAGTGATGCCTCTGGCTAAAGGTTTAAATGTGTCCCGGACCAGTTTTTATTGGCACTTTAAAGACAGGGCCGAGTTGCTTGATGCTTTGGTGCTGCGTTGGCAGGAAAAAAACACCGGTAATTTGGTCACTCAAGCGGGTTTGTTTGCCGCTTCTTTATGTGAATCTATGCTCAACGTGATGGATTGTTGGAGCGATAGTGATTTATTCGATGCTCAACTAGATCAAGCTATTCGCTACTGGGCACGTACAGACCCTCAGCTACAAGTTCAATTAAATCGAGCAGATGCGCAGCGGCATGAAGCCATAAAGGCCATGTTTATGAACCATGGTTTGGCAGCTGCCCAAGCCGAAGTGCGAGCCATGACCGTGCTCTATACCCAAGTGGGCTATATTGCTATGGCAATAAAAGAGCCTTTGACGTTAAGGCTTTCGCGTATTGCAGACTATTGCGAAGTCTTTACCGGCCAAAAACCCACCACTGTGGAAATGCAACGTTTTAACAGCCGTCATAAAATGGTACCTAATGATGTCCTCTAACGATCCCTTATTACAGCCCTATCAGCTCAAGCACCTTACCCTTAAAAACCGCATTATGATGACGTCCCATGAACCGGCATACCCAGAAAATGGCATGCCCAAGGCGCGTTATCTGGCCTATCACTTGGAACGCGCCAAAGCCGGCGTTGCGCTGACCATGACGGCAGGTTCAGCCACTGTTTCTAAAGATAGTCCACCGGTATTTAATAATATTTTGGCCTATAAAGATGAGGTGGTGCCCTATTTGCGCGATATGACCGACGCCTGCCATGAACATGGTTGTGCAGTGATGTTACAGTTAACCCACCTTGGCCGCCGTACCGGTTGGAATAAAGGTGACTGGTTACCGGCCGTGTCACCATCCCACCGACGCGAAGCGTCACACCGAAGCTTCCCCAAAAAAATTGAAGATTGGGACATCGAGCGCATTATTAGAGATTATGCCGATGCTGCGGAGCGTATGTACGCAGCCGGCTTAGACGGTATAGAGCTACAAGCCTATGGCCATTTGATGGATCAGTTCTGGTCGCCGTTAACCAATACCTTAGACACGCCATACGGCGGTTCGTTAGACAACCGTATACGTTTCACCTTAGAAGTACTGCAGGCGATTCGTGAGCGTGTAGGGCCTAAGTTTATTGTAGGTGTGCGCTACACTGCAGACGAAGCCTTTGCTGGCGGCATTAACCCAGCCGAAGGCATCGCTATTTCTAAAATTTTGCGTGATACCGGTCATGTTGATTTTCTTAATGTGATTCGTGGGCGCATTGATACGGATGCGGCCTTAACCGATGTAATTCCCATCATGGGCATGAAAAACTCGCCTCACCTAGATTTTGCGGGTGCCGTGCGCGAGGCAACAGGCTTCCCTGTATTTCATGGCGCTAAAATCCCCGACGTGGCCACTGCCCGCCATGCCATAGCCGCAGGCAAGTTGGATATGGTGGGCATGACACGGGCACATATGGCGGACCCGCATTTGGTACGTAAAATTATGCAGGGTAAGGAGGCCGATATCCGACCCTGTGTTGGTGCCAATTATTGCTTAGACCGCATTTACCAAGCTGGCGACGCCTTGTGTATTCACAATGCGGCGACGGGCCGAGAGCTCACTATGCCCCATGACATCGTTAAAGCCGCTGTGCGTAAAAAGGTGGTGATTATTGGTGCTGGCCCTGGAGGCTTAGAAGCTGCAAGAGTGGCCGCTGAAAGAGGTCATCACGTGGTTGTATTAGAGGCCGCAGCACAGCCGGGTGGGCAGATACGGTTGACGGCTCAAAGCCCACGCCGCGTAGAAATGTTGTCTATTATTGATTGGCGCATGGCGCAGTGCCAGGCCAAAGAAGTTGAGTTTAAGTTTAATACATGGGCTGAGGCCGATGACGTTAAAGCGTTGAGCCCAGATGTGGTCATCGTAGCTACGGGGGGTATGCCTGATACCGACGTGCTGAGTCATGGAAATGAGTTGGCAGTGTCAAGTTGGGATATTCTCTCTGGCGACGTGAAACTCGGCAACAATGTGCTCATTTTTGACGATGCGGGTGATCATCCAGCACTTCAGGCCGCAGAATTGTTAGCTGACACGGGCGCTAAGGTGGAAGTGATGACGCCTGATCGAAGTTTCTCGCCTGAAGTTATGGCCATGAACTTAGTGCCCTATATGCGCAGCTTACAAGACAAGGATGTAACCTTCACCGTGACGTACCGTGTGGACAGTGCGCGTCGTGTTGGGGATCAAATTGAGGTCACGTTAACGAGCGACTATGGCAGTGTTAATAAAACGCGTTTGGTGGATCAATTGGTTATTAATCACGGCACTTTACCCTTAGATGAACTTTATTTTGAGTTAAAACCAGACGCGTCTAATCAAGGTGAGCTTGATCAAACCGCCTTCATAGAAGGTTTGCCGCAAACTAGCGTGCGCAACCCCGAAGGCCAGTATCAGCTGTTTCGAATTGGCGACGCAGTGGCTGCGCGCAATACCCATGCAGCGATTTATGATGGCTTGCGCTTAGCCAAGGATATTTAATGCATTAGCATAGACAAATTGATAGTATTTATCACTCGATGAGCGCGTATGATGATAAATACGGTATGGATGGAATGACACTGAGGCAGCAACAATGCAAGCACTGTTAATTAACAAAGATGACACGGGTTATACGGCTCAATTAGGCCAAATCGAAGCAGCGCAGTTACCTGAAGGTGACGTGTTGATTAAGGTGGACTATTCAACCCTCAACTACAAAGACAGCTTAGCCATTACCGGCGCATCGCCTGTGGTTCGTCGCTTTCCTATGGTGCCAGGCATAGACCTTGCAGGCACCGTAGAGCACAGTGATCACGCCGACTTTAAGGCGGGTGACAAAGTCGTGTTGAACGGGTTTGGTGTGGGAGAGGGACATTGGGGCGGTCTGGCGCAGATCGCTCGCGTTAAAGGCGACTGGCTGGTGCCATTGCCTCACGCCTTCACGCCCAAACAAGCTATGGCCATAGGCACCGCCGGTTATACTGCAATGTTATGCGTGATGGCCCTAGAACAGCACGGCGTAACACCAGATAAAGGCGAAGTTTTAGTCACCGGTGCGGCCGGTGGTGTGGGCAGTGTTGCAGTAAGTTTGCTGGCTAAGTTGGGTTATACGGTAGTGGCCTCTAGTGGTCGAGCAGAAGAAACAGGCTATTTATTAAGCTTGGGCGCCGCCCAGGTACTAGACCGCAGCGAGTTGTCGGACAAAGGCAGGCCGCTAGCGAAAGAGCGTTGGGCTGGCGCCATTGATGTGGCGGGCAGTCATACCTTGGCTAATATCTGTGCATCGATGAAATACGGTGGCACCGTGGCCGCCTGTGGCCTAGCGCAAGGTTATGATCTACCAGCCACGGTGATGCCATTTATTTTGCGTGGTGTGACCTTAGCGGGCATTGATAGTGTATATCGCCCCAAGGCCGACCGAATTGCTGCATGGAACCGTTTGGCCCAAGATCTAGACGTCTCCCATTTAGAAAAAATAATGACCGAAATTAACTTGGTTCAAGCGCTGGAAACAGCTCAAAAGCAAATTGATGGGCATACCCGTGGTCGTTTTGTGGTCAATGTTAACTCGTAAGGAACGTTTAACATGAATTTAATTAGTCGATACCCTGTGCCAGAACTGGCGGACTTTCCAGAAGACATTAAGCGCCGGGTAATGGCAGTGCAGGAAAAGGCGGGCTTTGTGCCTAACGTGTTTTTAGCTATGGGCCATAGACCCGATGAATTACGTGCCTTCATGGACTACCATGATGCATTGATGAATAAAGCGGGTGGTTTAAGCCAAGCAGAACGCGAGATGATTATTGTCACTACCTCCAACGACAATGGCTGCTTGTATTGTGTGGTGGCTCACGGCGCGGTATTACGTATACGGGCAAAAAACGCATTGGTGGCAGACCAAGTGGCCATTAACTACTTAAAAGCCGACATTTCCACACGTCAAAAGGCCATGTTGACCTTTGCTCTTAAAATATCCAACAATGCACAGGCCACCAGTGATGACGATTTCGTCCTTTTACAAAGTCATGGCTTTAATGAGGAAGATATCTGGGATATCGCCGCCATTACTGCCTTTTTTGGCTTGAGTAATCGCATGGTCAATTTCGCCTCTATGCAGCCTAATCAAGAATTTTATAACATGGCACGCGACATTTAAGGACGACTTAACTGGCCTCGGGTACCGCGCTAGCCCACTCATGACATGATTAAAGTGTTACATCAATAGGCGTAAAAAACACCAATTTGAATCAGGTGGCGCCATTAGACTTTAGTCATAAGAATAATACCCACTATTCGCCATTTTATATCTTTATCACCTGTTTCTTTGCCTTATAACGCGTTAGTCTATTGCGACCTACTGATACTCCTAACCGACATGGTGCGGATGCCTTAAACCGTAGGCCACTTTTATTGCTAACCCTGTTGCTAATAGCAAGGAACACCTTGATGCCTGAGTCTCTAAAAGACAGCGCCATGCGCTACCATACACACCCAACGCCAGGGAAACTGTGCATTCAACCCACTAAACCTTTAGCTAACAAACGTGACTTATCGCGGGCCTATTCGCCCGGTGTGGCATACGCCTGTGAGGCCATTGTAGAAGAAGAGGCTATGGCCGCTGCGGTAACGGCGCGAGGTAACCTAGTCGGTGTGATTACTAACGGTACCGCAGTGTTAGGTTTAGGCAACATTGGCCCATTAGCCTCCAAGCCTGTGATGGAAGGTAAGGCAGTTCTATTTAAGAAGTTTGCCAACATTGATGTATTTGACATTGAAATTCAAGAAAACGAAGTCGATAAGTTAGTCGATATTATTGCCGCGTTGGAACCGACCTTTGGTGCCATCAACCTAGAAGACATCAAAGCACCCGAGTGTTTCTTAGTTGAGAAACAGTTGCGCGAACGGATGAATATTCCAGTGTTTCACGACGACCAACATGGCACCGCTATTGTTGCCGCCGCGGCTGTGTACAACGGTTTACGGGTCGTTGAAAAGAGCATCAAAGACATTAAAGTGGTTGGCTCCGGTTCTGGTGCTGCCAGTATTGCCTGTTTAGATTTGTTGGTGAGTATGGGGTTACCCCGTGAACAAGTTACTTTGGTAGACCGTTCTGGCGTGATCTATAAAGGCCGCGAACAGGGTATGAACCCGTGGAAAGAAAGCTACGCCCGTGAAACTGACGACCGCACCTTAGCGGATGCCATCGCTGGCGCCGATTTATTTATGGGGTTATCTGGCCCAGGGGTCTTAACCCAAGACATGGTGAAAACCATGGGGCCAAAACCGCTTATTTTGGCTATGGCTAATCCAACACCAGAAATCATGCCCGAATTGGCTATGGCGGTTCGGCCTGATGCCATTGTCGCAACCGGCCGTTCGGACTACCCCAACCAAGTTAACAACGTCTTGTGTTTTCCGTTTATCTTCCGAGGTGCCCTCGATTGTGGTGCCACTACTATTAACGAAGAAATGAAGATGGCCTGCGTTAAAGCCATTGCAGATTTAGCCTGTAAAGAAGCTACAGACGTGGTGGCAGAAGCCTATGCCGGCGAAGATTTCCGTTTTGGTCCAGAGTACCTGATTCCTAAACCCTTTGACCCGCGCCTCATTGAAGAAGTCCCTATTGCCGTGGTTAAGGCCGCGATGGAAAGTGGTGTGGCTACTCGTCCGATCGAAGATTTAGACGCCTATCGAGTGAAGTTGCAGGGCTACGTTAACCAAGCCGGTTTGTTCATGCAGCCCATGATCGAAAAAGCAAAACAGGGGCCACAACGCCGTATTGTATACGCCGAAGGCGAAAACGTTGACGTACTCATGTCCATGCAAGCTATGGTGGATGAAGGCGTAGCTAAACCAATTTTAATTGGTCGTCAAAGTGTGATGCAAGCCACTATTGATCGTTTAAGTTTACGCTTTAAGCTGGGCGAAGATGTAGAGGTGTTCGACCCCGTTGACTGTGATTCACACAGCCGCTATTGGCAGCATTATCATAAAAAAGTAGCTCGTAAAGGCACTTCGGTAGAGACGGCTAAACAGGAAATACGCACTAATACCACGGCGTTGGCCTCGGTGATGGTAGATTTGGACGAGGCTCACGGCATGATCTGCGGCAAAGTAGGGCGCTTTGATACTCACTTTAAAACCTTATTCCAAGTGTTGGGCCGAAAAACCCCAGATACCCATGTGTCAACCGTGTGTGCCTTATTATTGCCTAGTGGGCCGTTATTTTTAGCGGATGCATTCTTAACTGTTGACCCTACAGCAGAAGATATTGTAGCTACCACCGAAGCCAGTATGAACTTTGTGCGTCAGTTTGGTATAAAGCCCAAAGTGGCTTTGTTATCGCACTCTAATTTTGGTACCTCCAGTGACCCTCAAGCCAATAAAATGCGCCATGCCTCCGCCACTTTGCGTGAGCGTTACCCTAATGACGAGATCGAAGGTGAAATGCACTCGTTTACGGCACTTAACGAAGAGTTGCGTCAGACCATCTTTCCGAACTCTCAGCTTACTGGCCAACCTAACTTGTTGATCATGCCTAACCTAGACACGGCTAACATTACCCTAGGTTTAATTCGGTCACTCACCGATGCCTTGCTTATCGGCCCGTTTGTACATGGTTTAGCAAAACCAGCCCACATCGTCATTCCGTCGGTCACCGGCCGTGGCATGTTCAATATGAGTGCGATTACTGCGGCAGACGTGGAAGTCCACTGCGAAACTAATGAATGTTGCATTTAACCCGAGAGCTCTCTCGACCCGGTTCCCACGCCCTGCGTGGGGACCGTTCCATATCCTGTTGCTAATAATACCTGCTTTAGCGCTATCACGTTATGCGTGAGTTGCGCATCATCACAGCCAGAGAAACCTAAACAAAAACCACTGGGACCATGGCCTGCATAGTGTTTGGAAAGGGCAAAGGCGGTAACGCCGTGGGTTTTTAAAGCAACAACGATGGCTTGGTCATCGATTGTTTGGCCATCTGGAGTTGGATGGCAAAAGGCGACTAAATGCATTCCCGACTCGGGTGGTATGGCATACAGCCATTGGCTTAAGTGTTGGTTAATTAAACCACAAAGCACGTCGCGGCGGTGGCGGTACAACCTGCGCATACGGCCAAGGTGAGGGTTGAAGCTACGGTCGGTTACGAATAGGCTTAAGGCCGGTTGGATGTGTAATGAAGCCATGCTACCTAACTCTTGTTGAGCTTCTAACACATCTTCAATTAGTGGTTCTGGCAATACCAAATAACCGAGTCTAAAACCCTGAAACATGAGTTTAGAGAAGCTACCTAACAGAATCACCCTTTGGTTCTGGTCGAGGCTCATTAAGGCATCGGTTTTGTGCCTTTCGTAGGTGAATTCACTGTCGTAATCGTCTTCTAATAACCAACAGTTGTGGTTTTGTGCGTAGTTTAACCATGCTAATTTACGGGGGCCACTCATGGCGATACCTAAAGGGTATTGGCGGTTTGGGCCAATGATGGCTAGTCTGGTGGCTGGGTTAGTTTCATAAGGTAATTTGGCACCTTCTTTGTCCACTTCAAGCCATTGAGCTGTTAAGCCAAGGCTATTGACCACCTGCCTTTGTAGCGGGTAGCCGGGGTTTTCCATATAGACGTGATCGCCACGCTGCATAAGGGCTTTGCTTATTAACGACAGTGAGTCGCGCTGGCCTGCAGTGATTACAATTTGTGCAGGGCTGCAGTAAACGCCACGTGTCATATAGAGGTAATGACTTAAGCTGCGCCGCAAAGGTTCGTAACCCCCAGGGTGTTGGTCTTGTAATAAACTCGGCTCTGGGCGTCGCCAGGCTTTAGCCAGGCACCGTGCCCATAGTGGAAACGGAAAGTTACGTGCATCTGGCCCAGAACTAAAACCTCCATTGGAGTTGTCAGTTGAGTGGCTGGCCGGTAAACCATCCATCAATGCTAAAGGTTTAGTTTTGCCTTGCCGTAACGCCGCGGGCAAACTGGTATTGACAAAAATGCCAGCACCTTGGCGGCTAATGAGTAAGCCTTCGGTGAGTAATTGTTGGTAAGCACTGGTGCAGGTGGTACGCGACACACCCATGTCTACGGCGAGTTGCCTGCTAGAGGGTAATCTGCTGCTGGGTAACACTCGCCCGGTGACAATGAGTAATCGCAGCTGTTGAACCAGCTGTTGGTACAGCGGTTCGGTTGCGTCTGAGGAGAGACTTACAAGACTTTCTAACGGTATATGTGGGTGGTTATTGTTCATAAAAATTGGCTATTAAAAAGTAATCAATACTGGCTATTTTATATAGCCAGTTGTTGATTTATATTGCGCTTATTGTTGTTAATAATCAAACCTTGAGTCCCTTACATGAACCAAAATACAGTGACCCCCCGTACCCAAATTAAACGTGGATTAAAACGCGCAGAATATGATGTTGATAAAGTTAACGCCATCATCGATGAAGCGCTGATTTGTCACGTCGGATTTTTGGTCAATGGTCAACCGATAGTGATTCCTACGTGCCATTGGCGAGAAGGCAGAAAAATCTATTGGCATGCTCACAGCAAGGCACAAAACGTTAATGCACCGGAGGCTACAGACACCTGCTTGACCATTACGTTGTTAGACGGCCTAGTGATGGCTCGCTCGGCCTTCAACCACTCGGTAAATTACCGTTCGGTGATGATTTTTGGCCAGCCGCAAAATATCACCGACGCGGCTGAGAAAGAGCGCCAGCTTAAATTGATGGTAGATAAGTTTTCGCCTGAGCGGTGGGATCAATTACGGCCCATTACCGACACCGAAGTTAAGGCGACTGGCGTACTGATGATGGATTTAGATGAAGTGTCTTGCAAGGTGCGTTCTGGCCCTGCGGTGGATGAACCCGAAGACGTTAGCTGGCCAGTGTGGGCTGGCGTATTACCCATGACCAGTGAATTTGGAGTGCCACAAGAGAACCCCGATTCTCTGGCTGCCTATGAAGTTGCCAAGTTGCCAGCTAAACTCTTGCAGCGTTAATACACATGTGAGATCTTATAGCTGTGCCTATTTAATGAGATGTATTAATGCCTAAGTTGCAGTTTAATAAAGCCTTTACCCAACAAGAACCTATCCCTGAAGCCGCCAAACAAAGGGTTATGGCGCTGTTGGATTCAGGCCGTTTACACCGTTATAACACCGTGGGTCCAGAGGTCTCTGATGCGGCTTTGTTGGAGCAACAGTTTGCCCAATACCAAGGCCGAAAATACTGTTTAGCCTGTACTTCTGGCGGCTATGGCTTGCACATTGCCCTGCGTGCCATGGGACTAGAGGCAGGCGACGCGGTGCTGACAAATGCCTATACCTTAGCGCCCGTACCCGGTGCTATTCATGCGGCGGGTGGGGTGCCGGTGTTGGTGGAAATTGACGACCATTACCATCTGGATTTGGCAGACCTTGAAGCGAAGGCAAAATCTAGCCAAGCCAAAATTTTGTTGTTGTCGCTGATGCGTGGCCATATTCCCAATATGGACCGGTTAATGGCGCTCTGTAGTGACCTTGGCATACAAATATTAGAAGACTGTGCTCATACTATGGGGGGCTCTTGGCGGGGGGTTAAATCGGGTAATTTTGGTACCGTAGCGGCGTTTAGTTTACAAACCTACAAACACTTAAATACCGGTGAAGGTGGGTTGGTGGTGACCGATGATGCAGAAATTGCAGCCCGTCTGATTATGCATTCGGGTTCCTACATGTTGTATCAACGCCATGGTGCCTCGCCACCTGCAGAGGTATTTGAAAAAATTCGCCTCACCAGTGCCAATATGTCGGGCCGTATGGACAATATACGCGCGGCGATTGCTGTGGCCCAGTTGCCGTCTCTGGACCACAATTGTCAGCGTTGGAACCGCCGGTACCAAATTTTAAGCCAAGCCATTAATGCGATTAACGGTTTGGATATTCCGGCTCGGCACGCTGATGAATCTTATGTGGGCAGCTCGTTGCAGTTTCGTGCAACCGGACTTTCAATACACCAAATCCCAGATTTTATAGCCGCTTGTGCTAACCAAGGTGTAGAGCTTAAGTGGTTTGGCGAAGCGCAACCTAACGCCTTTACGAGCCGCTACGACAGCTGGCATTATATAGACCCGATGCCACATCTGCCGAACACCTTACGGGCGTTAGAGAAAACCATGGACCTACGGGTGCCACTAACTTTTGACCATGACGACTGCAGGGTTATTGGCGCAGTGATTGAGCAAGTGATACTTGAATTCACCGACAACTAGGCCATTGTTACTTGGTTGCTGGCTCGGTTGCAAAACCAGAGCCAGCAGATAGAGGGTTGAGACAGGTTGTTAAGCCTTAGGGCGTACACCTTTAGGGTCATAGAAGCCCCGCAGGCTAGCTTGGGCCGAATACCGCTTTAAGGCAATTTCGATCTCGAAGGTGGCCTTGGAAATACGAATAGGTGAAAGGTTAGGGGAATTGACATATCCCATACCAATGGCACTGCCGACCGCGTGGCCATACATACCCGAGGTGAGGTAACCCACAATTTCGCCATTCATAATAATAGGTTCGTTATGGAATAACATGGCTTCTGTGTCGTCTAGTTTAAACTGAACTAAACGGCGTTCAGTTCCATTGGCTTCTAGCTGTTCTTTATAACCGTTGATGCCGATGAAATCACCAGAATCCGGTTTGGCAGCCCAGTTTAAACCGGCTTCAAACAAGTTGTCTTCTGGGCCGACATCGTGACCCCAGTGTACAAAGCCTTTTTCCATACGCGCACTGTTGACGGCATGCATACCCACATTGCGTATGCCAAAGTCGGCACCTGCTGCCATTAGCGCGCGGTACACGGTGGCCGTATGTTGGGCCGGAATAAATAGCTCCCAACCGAGTTCGCCCACATAACTTAACCTCTGAACCCACATACGTACGCCAGCTACTTCCATGACTTTACCGGTGGCAAAAGGGAAGGCTTCGTTGCTTAGGTTTGTAGTGGTGAGTTGTGACAATACATCACGTGCCATGGGCCCTTGTAGAGCCAAGCCGCCAAAATTCATGCTGATATCTTGAAGCAATACATCGTCAATGAGACGGTGGTTTAAGTGCCACCAATCCCGTGAATGGGAGCTGATACCGGTAATCACCCAATAGGTGGTTTGGCCTGTTCGCACCACGGTAACATCGGCTTCGATGCCCCCACGGGCGTTTAGAAAGTGGGTATAAACCACTTTGCCTACAGGCACATCGATATTACCAGAACAAATGTACTGCAAGTTTTTAGCCGCGGCGGGGCCTGTAACTTCAAATTTACCAAAAGAAGACATGTCATACAGGCCCACAGCCTCACGCATAGCCATGTGTTCTTGTTTGTTATTTTCAAACCAGTTGGGTTTGTTGTAACTGTACTCGTATTTGGCTTCTTGGCCGGGGTTAGCAAACCAGTTGGCACGTTCGTAGCCACATACTTCACCAAAACATGCGCCAGCTGCAGCTAATTCTGCGTGTAGGGGTGAGTGAATTTGATCACGCGCGGTTTCATACTGGTAAAACGGCCAGTGCATCGCGTACGTATGGCCTAAGGCTTCTGGAATTCGCTCTGCCACGTATTCGTCGTGTTGTTGGGCTGGGTGATGACGACGCAAATCACATTCGGTGACGTCACCTGATGGGAAACCATCAATCATCCAGTCGGCCATGATTTTGCCAACACCGCCGCCAGCGCCAATGCCTTTGGAGTTCATGCCAGCGGCAATAAATAGCTTATCTACTTCTGACGTAGGCCCAAGCAAGTGTAGGTTGTCGTTGGTGAAACTTTCTGGGCCATTAAACCAGGTACGAATGCCGGTTGTTTCTAGCTGCGGAAAGGTGTCCATACTGTTCATAACGTAGGGTTCTACGTGATCTTGGTCACAAGGGAACTGGCCAAAACAGAAGTCGTCAGTAATATTGTCCATAGACATGCCTTTAGCATTGTCTTCAAACCAACCTATTAACATTTTACCAGCGTCTTCTTTGTAGTAAAGGCCGCGGTCATAGTCGCGTAATACCGGGCGTTGGCTTAGGCCTTCCATCTCTTCGGTAACAATATAGGAGTGTTCGCAGGTATATATGGGTAACTGCACACCCACAGTTTTAGCCAGATCACGGGTCCACATGCCGCCACACAATATCACCTGATCGACTTCCACTTTGCCTTTGTCGGTGCGGATGCCAGTGATCACGTTGTCCTTGGTCAGCAGTTCTTCCATGACGGTGTTTTCAAAAATTTCCACACCGTTCATGCGAGCACCTTTGGCCAGTGCCATGGTGGTGTCGATGGGGTTAGTTTGGCCGTCATCTGGCGTATATAGTGCGCCTAAAACGCCGTCGGTATTGATGCCTGGGTACAGTTCGGCTAAGCGGGTGTTGTCGATCATTTCTGATTCCACACCAAATACTTTGGCCATGGATGAGGTGCGTTTAATCTCTTCTAAACGAGCTTCAGTACGCGCCAGCGAAATACTACCAATCTGCTTGTAACCCGTGGCTTGCCCCGTTTCTTCTTCTAAACTTGCATACAGCTCGTGGCTGTATTTGGCTAGGTTGGTCAAAGTTGGTGTGGGCCATGATAGGCTGACTAGGCCTGCCGCGTGCCATGTGGTACCGCTTGTGAGTTGCTTGCGCTCAATAAGGATAACGTCTTTGATCCCACGTTTGGCCAAATGGTAGGCTACAGACGTGCCAATAATACCGCCACCGATAATGGCAATACGGGCTTTTTCTGGTAATACTTGGGTGTCGCTCATAAAATTCTCGTTAGCCAAGGGCTCAGTTTGGCCCTTGAAGTGTCTAATATTGTTTCTTTGTACTCTATCTTAGCTGCGTAATAAACTGTTATTTGGATTATACGCGGCGTCGAGTTCTACGTGGCAATGTCTTGTGCCAATAGAGGTCTCTACGGTGAGTGCCTGACCCGCATTACAGTGTTCGGGTTTTAGATAGGCAAAGGCTAAACTTTTTTGCACTCGATAGCCATAGGCACCGCCGGTGATTATGCCCGTATGGTCACCATTAGCAAACACCGCTTCGTTACCAAAACATTCAGCGGGCACTTCGTCGTCAAACACCAAGTAGGCAAGCTGTAGTGCTAGGCTATCGGACTGGCGCTGGCGCATGTTGTCACTGCCAATAAACTCGCGGCTTAAATCTAAAAAACGATCCATGCCGGCTTCTAAAGCCGAAATTTCTTCGGTGAATTCAGCGCCATAGGCACGGTACATTTTTTCCATGCGCATGCTGTTAAAGGCACGAGTACCAAAGTCTCGTAAGCCTAAGGGTTGGCCAAACTCCATTAATGATTCATAAATAGAGATCAGCTGCCATACAGGCATGTGTAATTCCCAACCTAATTCACCGGCGTAAGACACACGCATGGCAAACACTGGCGCAGAGTCTAGCTGAATGGTTTGGCAAGCAAGCCATGGGAAAGCAGCGGTAGACAGGTCGTCTTCACAAATGTGTTCAAGGATTTCACGAGCTTTGGGGCCAGTGAGTAATAAACCGCCCCAATCTTCTGTGAAATCTTCTAAGGTGACGTCAAAATTACCTACATGTTGTTGCATCCAATGGAGGTCTTTGATTTGCGAACCAATGGCACCCATTAATACAAAATGATCTTGGCTAATGCGACTCACGGTTTGTTCGGCCATGATGCCGCCGTTTTTGGCATGGAAAAGCGTTAAGCTGATGCGCCCGTCTTTAGCAGGTAATTTGTTGCACGACAGGTGATCTAAAAATGCGTAGGCATCTGGGCCGGTGACACGGAATTTGGCAGTACCACTCACGTCGGTAATACCACAGGTGTTTTGCACAGCCGCGCATTCTTCAGCTACAACTGCATGGGCCTCGTTGTGAGTCCAGCTATGGCTTTCACTGCGCACGGCGTCAGTTTTAAACCACGCAGGCTTTTCGTATCCAGCATGGGCAAAATGCACAGCGTCTTTTTGAGCCATCACTGTATGCAATGCACTAACACGGTTGGGGCGTCCATGAGGGCGATTTTCTGTAGGTGAACCAGCAGTGTACATATTTTCGTAGGATTCAATAGCACGGGTGATGCAGTAGTTTTTATCAGTCCAACGGCCAAATCGACGACTATCAAGTGACGACATGTCTAGCTCTGTTTGGCCATGAACCATCCACTGCGCTAAATATTTACCAATGCCGCCTTGAGCAATACCAATAGAGGCACCTGTTAAATTCCAAAAGTTAGTTAGTCCCTCTGCTGGGCCCACTAAGAAGTTATCATCTGGTGTGTGGGTGATGGGGCCGTTGATGATGGTTTTAACCCCTACTTCTTGGAACAATGGTACAAGTTCCATACAGCGTTCAAGCCAAGGCATTAAGCGCACTAAATCACCAGCGAATAGCTCTCGGTCAAAGTTCCAATCCATACCCTTGAGTGCCCAAGGTTTCGAACCACGTGTTTCATAAGGGCCCACCAACAAGCCATTGCCTTCTTGGCAAATGTAAGCCGATGCGGTGGAGTCTCTTGTGACTGGCATTTCTTTCACTAGTGCTGCAATATCTGGATGGTCTTCAGTGATGAGATATTGGTGTTCTAAGTTGATAATAGGTAGGTGTGCGCCGACCATACGACCTACTTCTGGGGCAAAGCACCCGGCTGAGTTGACCACATGCTCAGCAATAATGTTGCCTTGTTCTGTGATGACTTCATAACCACCTTGAGGCAGTATTTTAATATCGATTACTCGATTAAAGCGGCTAATCTTAGCCCCGTTATCACGTGCCATTTGCGCTAAAGGCATGACCACAGAGGTTGGGTCTACTCGACCATCATTAGGGGTGTATAAAATACAGCGAGCATCATCAAAATTCATCACAGGATTAATCGCTTTGGCCTCTTCTTTAGATACCCAGCGCATTTCACAGCCCACATTGTGAGCTTTACTCATAATGTTGCGAAACCATTGTTCCTCAAGCTCGGTATAACCTACGCGCAGGCTACCACACTTGTGGAAAGTAGATGCCAGGCCTGTTTTGGCGGGGATGACTCTATCGTACAAGTCCAGTGTGTAATTATGTATCTGAGATAAAGTGTGATTGCCGTTAAAGTTAGGGCAAAGGCCAGCAGCGTGCCATGTTGACCCACTGGTAAGCTCACCCTTTTCAATCAACACCACATCACTCCAACCTTCTTCTGTAAGGTGATACATGAGGTTAACACCAAGGGAGCCGCCACCAATGATGACTACGCGGGCGTGGGATTGTAGGGACATAATAATTTCCTCTTAACGGCCGATTTGTTCACGGCTAAGTTTAATGTCAAATTCTTCACGGATTGCCAAATCAGCGGCATCGTCGATGTGTTTGGGGAAGTAGCTGGCTAACAGTTCTTTCTTTTTCTTGATGGCTTTATCTAACAGTACCGGTTTGCCGAGTTCTTCCCATACATTGGGGCTGCTGCGGTCGCCTAGATCAGGGTAAATATACTCGCTTTGCATCACCGAGAGGGTTTGGTCGGAACCTAAATAATGGCCTTTACCGCCCATACAGACTTCATTGATGACATCAAAGCTCAAGGAGTTTTCATCCACCTTAATGCCTTTGGTCATACGCATGCAAGCACCGAGTACATCGTTGTCCATCAATAGACTTTCTGGGCAAGCGCCCATTAAGCTGGCGTACATGCCGGCAGATTCGTACACCACGTTGGCCCCCGCCATAGCGGCTGCGGCTGCGGTGTAGCCTCGTTCTGCACCGGCTTGATAATCGGGAAACTTAGCGTCGGTCATGCCACAGGCAGTACCCGTGGGTAAGTCAAAGTAGTTGCCCATTTGTACGCAAGCCGCCGATAAAATGCCTTGCTCTGGCGAGCCACCACTCATGGCACCGGTACGTAAATCAGACACAAATGGCCAGGTACCAATGATCGCTGGTGCGCCGGCTTTAATCGCATTCACATACACCAAGCCACCTAAACATTCAGCCCATGCTTGGGACACCGCACCGGCTAAGAGGGCAGGGGATGTGGCTCCGGCTTGGCCTGCGGAAAGCAATAGAATCGGCATACCACCCTCTACACCCACGCGGAGGCATTCCATTGACTCTTCGGCAAAGTTCATGGGAGGCACTACAAAACAATTAGACATGCTCACAAACGGGCGTGCTCGCCATGCTTCTTCGCTACCGGCAAAATGATGCAACATTTTTAAGCCAGCTTCCACGTGGTCGGCTTCGGTAAAACTGGTGCCAATGTGTTTGCTGTTGCCAATTACCGATGTGTACAAGGTGTTGAGGTCCATAGTTTTTGGATCATCAATGTCTCGCAAAACACACATGCGTTGGAACATATGGATATGTTCACAGGTATCGGCAATTCGTGCCATGTCGTACAAATCTTGGCTGGTGGAATTACGATAGGTATTGTTTTCTGGGTCAGCCACATGCACTGCGGCGCCAGCGGTGGAGAAGTGTACTCGCTGACCATTGAGCTCTAAATCGTGTTTAGGGTCTACACCGTGGAGTGTGAGATTACGCTGGCAAATGTCTAACGTATGGTCTACCAAACTACGAGGAATACGCAAGCGGCCATCGTCACCCATAATAGCACCAGCTGCGACCATGGTTTCGGTACAATGAGGCGTGGAGCGGCCAAAACCAATTTCTTCTAAAATACGGTAGGCATTGTTGGCGATGGCGGCCATGTCGGTTTCCGAAAGGGGGGTATATGTACCACCGATTTCACCGGGATGAACGGGTTTTTCCTCTTCAGCCAAAGGTGCTAAACGTACAGCTAAACGGGCCTGGCGGCCTCCAGATCGACGTGACATAGTGATTTTCCCATGTGGTTGTTATGGACCCAAAAGAGGCTAATTTTTAGCTTAAATTACGATTGGTACAATTGATTATTTTTATGGATATGGATTAGAATAACTAATCTTAAATTAGTCCTATGAAAGAGCTTAATTAATGGCTAGAAAATTGCCACCACTTAATAGTTTGCGAGCTTTCGAAGCGGCGGCTAGGAACCTGAGCTTTACTCGCGCTGCGGACGAGTTATTTGTCACTCAAGCGGCCATTAGCCATCAGGTTAAAGGTTTAGAAGATTACCTAGGCCATCGGCTGTTTGAACGTTTGCCACGAAAGTTAACGCTTACCAGCCAAGGAACAGCGTTATTGCCAGTGTTAGCCGATGCCTTTGACGACATGGCCAATGCGGTTGTTAGCCTTAAGCAGGAGAAAGTAGGGTCTGTACTCAATGTGCGACTGGCTCCTTCATTTGCAGCTAAGTGGCTGTCACCGCGGCTAAAGGAGTTTTGGCGACTTTATCCCGAAATTGATCTGTGTTTATTCCACGCTCACCATGCGGTCGATTTTGAACGTGAAGATATTGACTTAGCCGTGACCTACGGCCGAGGGGACTGGAAGGGTGTCGAAAGCACGCCAATCATTAAATTGGATTTTTTTCCGGTGGCAAGCCCCTCTTGGCTGGCCAATAACGGCCCCATAAGTCAACCAGAACAATTGCTCAACGTCACCTTGTTGCACGATGCAGACCCCTACTGCTGGAACGAGTGGCTTAGGCAAACTGGTGTAAAAGGCATTAACAACAAACGCGGCACTACAATTGATGACACCAATGTATTGATTCAAGCAGCCATAGACAGCCAAGGCGTGGCGTTAGGTTCAACGCCCTTTGTGGAAGATCATTTGGCAGCGGGCCGCCTAGTGAGGTTGTTTGATCAAGTGCTCATTACCGATTATGCCTACTATGTGGTGTGCCCAAAAACCCACTTGCAACGCCCAGACGTCAGGGCGCTCAAAGAGTGGCTGTTGGCTCAGGTTTAGAGCTGGTAGGGTGTTAAACGTCGGGTCAAACGGCAAACTCGTTACCGCTGGGTTCTACAAAATGGAAACGTTTCCCACCCGAGAAGTCAAAAATAGGCGTGGTTATTTGAGTTTTTTTGACATGTTGTAACCGGTTATGTTGAAACCGATACGTTCATATAATTGCCGAGCCTTGCTGTTAGTGTAGGCGACGCGTAATTTAACCTCGCCTATCCCTTCTTTTTTAACCTGCTGCTCCAGCTGGCTTAACGCCTGCGCCCCATAACCCTGGTTTCGAAATTCTGCAGCAATGTACAGGTCGTATATGAAAGTGACGGTTCGTTCGGTATTAATGCTATACCATAAATAACCGAGCCAGCTCTCATCTTGCGATTTTGTGATGCACATTAACTGATGTTTTTCAGTTGAAGCTCCATCGGGAAAATACCGCTCAAGGTCTTTTTCTGCCATTTCTGTTGCTGTAGTGGAACTGTAGCCGTAATTTTGTACGAGCTCTTGGCTATAGTCGTTGACGAAGTAGCTGCGAAAGCTGGGGAATTGTTTGGTTTGAATGGGTTTTAGTGAAACCATTTTCGCATTCTGTAAAGTTAGCATGTCGACCTTGTCATCTCCCATCTAGCCTTACACATACCCTAAAGGTAACGCGGTGCTATCAAGTACTTTGCGCATAATAAAGGCGGATTTAACACCGCTCACTCCCTTGATTTTGGTGATTTTGCCTAACAAAATGTCGTGGTAGCGGTCCATGTCAGGTACAGCTACCTTAAGTTGGTAGTCGGCTTCGTGCCCCGTGATCAAATAACACTCCAACACCTCTGGCAACAACGCCACCGCTTTCTCAAACTCTTCAAAGCGTTCTGGAATGTGTTTGTCCATAATGATGTGTAGTAGGGCGGTGAGGTTAAGGTTCACTGCGCGGTCATTTATCCGCACCACCCGATCGCGTATCACGCCGTTTTCTTCAAGTTGTTTTACCCGCCTAGAACAAGGTGCTGCAGTCAGGCCCACACGTTCGGCCAGCTCTTGGTTTGAAAGGCTGCCGTCGTCTTGCAGGTGGCGCAATATATTTAGGTCGTAACGGTCTAAGGTTGTCATAATGTTCACTTGATTGAGTTGGTGCGCAAATATATTGCTAGTTAATTTAATAATAGCACTAATTATTGCGTAATTGTTTATATTTTGGCTAACTTAGATATGATATTGCGCACCATTGGCGATAAACTAGCTCAAATCCGTTTAGTTGAGTGCGCTATGTTTGATCACCAGTTTAACCACCTTAAGTACCAGCCTTTCCAAGCCACGCCATTGCCAGATCGCACCTGGCCTAGCCAGTCTATTAGCCAGGCGCCCATGTGGTGTAGCGTAGATCTACGCGATGGTAATCAGGCCTTGGTTAATCCCATGAACGCACAACAAAAACTGCGTATGTTTGAGCTATTGGTGAAATTGGGATTTAAGCAAATTGAGGTGGGATTTCCTTCGGCATCCACTACCGACTTTGATTTTGTACGCCTGTTGATTGAACAAAACAAGGTGCCAGACGACGTTACCTTGCAAGTGTTAACGCCGGCCCGTGAAGAGCTTATTAAGAAGACCTACGAAGCATTGGATGGGGTTAAAAAAGCCATTGTGCATGTTTATAACTCCACCTCAACGGTGCAGCGCGAACAAGTTTTCGGTTTGCCAGAAGCAGGTATTAAAGCCATTGCGGTACAGGGCGCTCAGTGGGTGCAGCAATACGCTAATCTTTACCCCAATACACAATGGAGTTTTGAGTATTCGCCAGAAAGTTTTACCGGCACCGAAATGGATTATGCTGTAGACGTCTGTGATGCTGTGATCGAGCAGTGGTTGCCCAGCGAAGGCCGCGAATTGATCATTAATTTACCGTCTACCGTTGAACTATCTACACCTAACTTATTTGCCGATCAGGTGGAGTATTTTTGCCGCCACCTACAACATCGCCAGCAAGTTACCATTAGCTTACACACCCATAACGACCGAGGATGTGCTGTTGCCGCCGCTGAATTAGGCATATTGGCAGGTGCAGATCGGGTTGAGGGTACCTTAATGGGTAATGGCGAACGCACGGGTAATATGGACGTGATTACCATGGCCATGAACCTCTATTCTCAGGGTATTGATCCAACCTTGGATTTAGGCAATGTGTTGGAAATTATTGAGGTGGTAGAAAGCTGTACGGAAATTGCCGTATCGCCACGTCACCCGTGGGCGGGCGAATTGGTCTATACTGCGTTTTCTGGCAGCCATCAAGATGCCATTCGCAAATCTGTGGCGTTTCACAAAACCCAAAATAAAACCCATTGGGATGTGGCCTATTTACCTATAGACCCTCGAGACATTGGTCGTGAGTATGAAGCTGTAGTGCGCATTAATAGTCAAAGTGGTAAGGGTGGTGTGGCCCTTGTATTGGAACGTGATTATGGTATTGAACTGCCCAAGTGGATGCATCCGGTGCTGAGCAGGGTGGTACAACATGCCACGGAGTCTTCTGGAGTGGAAGTGTCACCGCAACAAATTAAAGCGTTGTACGACCACCACTTTGTAGCTGTAGAGCCGCAATGGCAATTGAGAGACTACCGTTTACACGCGGTAACGGGTGAAGATACAACCGTCATTGAAGGCGACTTTAACCTTTATCAATATTCTCTGCAGGGGTGCGGTGCTGGCGCTTTAGAGGCGATGAGTGATGCCTTAAGCAAGCGCTATGCCTGTCACATCGAGGTCATGCAGTTCGATCAACATGCGATGACTAAAGGTACAGATGCACAAGCGCTTGCGTGTATTGAAATGAACGTTGGTGGCGTCATCTGCCATGCTGTAGCACAAGCAGAAGACACTACCGCTGCGGCCTTGCAGGCCATGTTAGCGGGCTTTAGCCGTAGTCAGGTGACCCAAGTAAAACAAGCGGGCTAAACATTGCTAGCTGCTCTTAAGCCTGCATCGATGGCACTTAGTATGGTATCCACTTCATCAGCGGTAGCTATCAGTGGCGGTGACACCATAACCGTATGGCCGGCTACACGAACCATGGCACCATTTTCGGCGGCGACTTTACCTACAGTCTTACCCACGGCTGGGTTAACAGGGGTTTTGTATGCCCTATGGGCTGCCACAGGCTTTCAGCCTTCGCACAGATGAGGGTTAGAGGTTGTAGCTACTTGGGGCTTTATTTGGCTTTATTTTTTAGCTTCTTGGCCTTGGCTTTAGCCGCTTTGGCCTTGTCGGCTTTTGAAACTTTGGGCTTTTTGGCCTTGGGTTTTTTGAGTAGGCTTGGTTCTTCTTTTTTAGGTGAAAACCCTGGGAAGATGGCGCGGTTAATGGTGTTGCCTATGTAACGCTCAATGCGGCCTAAGTTGGGCCATTCAATCGCATCTACAATAGACCAAACACTGCCGGCTGACCCGTCACGGCCGGTGCGGCCGGCGCGGTGAACGTAGCTGTCGGCTTTTTCTGGCATGTGTACATTGATAACGTGGGTTAGGGTGGGCAAGTCTACGCCGCGGGCCATAACGTCGGTTGCCACCAATACTTTGGTGCGGCCACGACGCATGTCTTTGATTTGTTGGTTGCGGTCACTCTGGCGTAGATCGCCGTGTAAGCCGGTACACTGAATGCCTAAGGTACGGATCACCTTAAGCCATGTGTCTACTTGCTTGCGGCTGTTCACAAACACAATGGCTTGTTTAACTTCGGGCAAGCGTAGCAGTGCTTTTAGCAGGTGTTCTTTGTGTAATTCGTTATCGGCTTGATACACTGATTGGCTGATCTTTTTTGCTACGTGTCGCGGCGCTTCTACGGCCACTTGTACGGCATTTTCCGCCAGTAAATCGTGAGCAAAGGCTTGTACTTTGTCGCCTTCTAAGGTGGCGGAGAACATGGACGTTTGGCGATCTAGAGGTAATAAATCTGATGTTTGATGAATAGCCTGAATGAAGCCTAAGTCCAACATGCGGTCGGCTTCGTCGATCACAAATACCGTCACTTGTGACAAATCCAGTGCCATGTGTTCTTCGATTTCTAGCAAGCGACCAGGGGTGGCAACCAGTACATCGATGGACTCAGCCACCATGGCTTTTTGCATGCCAAACGGCACACCACCGACGATAAGGCAGCTCTTTAGATGGTTATGGGCGACTAGCTGTTCTATTTGATCGTATGTTTGGCGGGCGAGTTCGCGGGTGGGGCTAAGAATGAGTACCTTAGGTGTGCCTGGGTCGCGCCGTGGCGAGTCTAAAATATGCTGCAGTGCAGGTAAAACGAAGGCTAAGGTTTTGCCGGTGCCGGTAGGCGCCGAGGCCAGTACATCATTGCCTTCCAATAGATGTGGAATGGCTTGTTGTTGAATGGCTGTAGGCTGGGTAAATTCATGCTCAGCAAGGGCATGAAGTAGTTCTTGATCCAGCAGTAAATCGACAAAAGACACGGCGGCATAACTCATTAAATAATCGAGGCCGTAGGATACCGTATTTTGCTCAAAATAGATTTAGATTTTTGTTCATATAGTTGCGTGTAAAGTATCACTTTGTTGTACCAATAGGGCTGAGGCCTCTTCAGAGTTGTATTGATATGGGGTTTGGCTTGTGGTTTTGATGTGCTTATTAAGTTGGTGTCTTAGGGTTAATAATTTTGTTAGGCGTTCCAGTTCTAGCTCGATACGGGCGTCTATGAGCGCTAGGTCGGTTTTATTCATTGTACTACCCTCAGCAGTGTTGTTTTTATGACAGTGTGACGTTAGTTCTGTACGTGATGCATAAACTGTGCCGACAGATGTTGCCGCTTTGCTTTGCCATAGTGTTCTGGAGTGGTGTAGAGGGTGACATGATGTCGCTTACAGGTATGCGGTAAATTCTGTCGCTGAGATACTAGCTCGGTTAATAAAATGGTATCCTAGCGCGCACAATAATTGCGTATTTGTGAGGTCAATTGCCTCATAGGACCTTGAACTTAAGTCAACACAGAGAACAACATGTCTGCTGATTCTAACCAAGACAATGTGGTGCGTTTGCACCCAGGCACTGGTCGTAATAAATCTCGTATCCACCTTCGTGGGCGTCAAGTTAACCTAGATACGCTTGCGCAATTACGCGAGTTGATTGGTGATCAGCCGATTAAACGCGACATGCTCATCGAATACTTGCACTTAATTCAAGATAATTTTGGCTATTTGTCTGCCGCGCACCTTGCTGCGCTAGCCCATGAGATGAAAATTCCCATGGCCGAAGTCTATGAATGTGCTACTTTCTATGCCCACTTCGACATTGTTAAAGAGGGCGAAGTGCCACCTGCAGCCGTAACTGTTCGTGTATGCGATAGCTTGAGTTGTCAGCTAGCGGGTGCAGAACAACTAAAGTCAGCTTTAGAAGCGGGTACAGACCCTACGCAAGTGCGTATTTTAAGTGCTCCATGTATGGGGCGGTGTGACACGGCTCCGGTTGCTGAAGTAGGCCATCACCACGTAGATAATGCTGATGCTGCAAAAATTGTAGATGTTATTGAGGCCAAGCACTTTCACCCAGACATTCCAGACTACCTTGCTTACGATGCCTACGTTGCAGACGGCGGTTACGCCTTATTGAAGCAGTGCCTTGCCGGTGATTACACTTGGGAAGACATTCAAAAAGTATTAGCAGACGCGAACCTTAAAGGTTTAGGTGGTGCGGGTTTCCCAACGCACATGAAATGGAAGTTTGTACGCCAAGAGCCTAAACCTCGTTACCTTGCGATTAATGGTGACGAAGGAGAGCCAGGCACGTTTAAAGACCGTATCTATTTAGAATCTGATCCGCATCGCTTTATTGAAGGTGCCTTGATCAGTGCTTGGGCAGTAGAGGCCGAAGCAGCTTACATTTACCTACGGGACGAATACCCAGCTGCGCGTGAAATTCTACAGGCAGAAATCGCCAAAGTAGAAGCCGCAGGCCTAGCACCGGCCGGTGGTATCCACCTTCGCCGTGGTGCTGGCGCTTACATTTGTGGTGAAGAATCAGCCATGATTGAGTCATTAGAAGGCAAGCCGGGCATGCCGCGTCATCGTCCTCCTTTTGTGGCTCAGGTCGGTTTGTTTAACCGTCCTACCTTGGTGAACAACATTGAAACCGTATTTTGGATCCGTACTTTAATGGATAAAGGCGCCGACTGGTTCTCAAGCCAAGGCCGTAACGGTTCACAAGGTTTGCGTAGCTTCTCTGTTTCTGGCCGAGTGAAGAATCCGGGTGTTAAATTAGCACCAGCGGGTATTACCATGCAGGAACTCATGGATGAATACTGTGGTGGCATGCTAGACGGTCAAACCTTTAAAGGCTACCTTCCAGGTGGCGCATCGGGCGGTATCTTGCCAGCCGGCATGGCCGACATTCCGTTAGATTTTGGCACTCTTCAGCCCTACGGTTGTTTCATCGGTTCTGCAGCGGTAGTGGTGTTGTCTGACCAAGACAACATGCGCGACGTGGTAGTGAATTTATTAAAATTCTTCGAAGACGAAAGTTGTGGCCAGTGCACGCCGTGCCGTGTGGGTACAGAGAAGATGGTTAAATTGTTGCAACGTCCTGATTGGGATCAAACCCTAATGGCTGAGCTAGGCCAAACCATGTGCGATGCGTCTATTTGTGGTTTAGGCCAAGCGGCCTCAAATCCGATCACCACCGTATTTAAATATTTTGACGCTGATTTGATCGCTACCGATCTGTCTGCCAGTGCTAAGTAAGGGAGACATAATATGAGTCAAGATATCATCAATTTCACCCTCGACGGTGAGAAAGTAACAGCTAAAGCCGGCGAGACCATTTGGCAAGTGGCCAAGCGTATGGGCGAAACTATTCCTCACCTATGCTACAAGCCAGAACCTGGCTACCGCGCCGACGGCAACTGCCGAGCGTGTATGGTAGAGATCGAAGGCGAGCGCGTACTAGCTGCTTCTTGCTTGCGTTCACCTAACGAAGGCATGGTTGTGACCAGTGCAACTTCTGACCGCGCACAGTCTTCTCGTAAAATGGTGATGGAGCTATTGGCTACCGATCAGCCAGAGCGTGAAGAGTCACCAGACAAAAGTTCACACTTTTGGGCTATGGCAGATTTGTTGGCTATGGATGCCACGGAAGCTCGCTTTGACGAAACCGTAAAGCCATGTGCAGACAACTCAAGCAAGGCTATGCGGGTAAACCTGCAGTCATGTATTAACTGTAACTTGTGTGTTCGCGCTTGTCGTGAAGTACAAGTGAACGACGTTATTGGTATGGCTAACCGCGGCGCAGATTCTAAAGTTGTGTTCGACTTTGACGATCCAATGGGCGACTCCACCTGTGTTAACTGTGGCGAATGTGTGCAGGCGTGCCCAACGGGTGCCTTAATGCCTTCTAGTGTCACCAGTGAAGACGGTAAGGGCGACAGCAACGATTACGACCGCAAAGTAGACAGCGTATGTCAGTACTGTGGTGTAGGTTGCCAGTTGACTTACCACGTAAAAGACGACCGCATTGTTTACGTTGACGGCCGCGACGGCCCAGCCAACCAAAACCGTTTGTGTGTGAAGGGCCGCTTTGGCTCTGACTATATTCACCACGGCGACCGCATTACCAAGCCGCTAATTCGTCTTGAAGGTGCCCGAAAAGGCATCCATGATGACTTTGATCCAGCCAAGCCACTCACTCATTTCCGTGAAGCAAGTTGGGAAGAAGCGCTAGATTTTGCAGCCAAAGGTTTTACCGACATCCGTGACAATCAAGGCAAAAAAGCCCTTGCAGGTTTTGGTAGTGCCAAAGGTTCTAACGAAGAAGCCTATTTATTCCAAAAGCTAGTACGTACGGGTTTTGGTAGTAACAACGTAGACCACTGTACTCGCCTTTGTCACGCTTCATCAGTAATGGCATTGTTGGAAGGTCTGGGTTCAGGCGCTGTGTCTGCATCCTTTATGCAGGCAAAAAATGCTGACGTGGTTGTGATTACCGGTTCTAACCCAACCAGTAACCACCCAGTAGCGGCAACCTTCTTTAAGCAGGCTGCTAAAAATGGCACTAAGATTATTGTTTTAGACCCACGTGGCTTGGCAATGAAAAAATACGCCAGCCACATGATTCAGTTTAAGCCAGGTAGCGATGTGAGCTTCTGGAACGCCATCATGAACGTGATTGTGACCGAAGAATTGTACAATCAAGACTACATCGATTCGATGACCACTGGTTTTGAAGTGGTTAAAGAGCACGTTAAACGTTACACACCAGAAGCAATGTCATCTATTTGTGGCGTAGAGCCTGAGATGATTCGCGAAGTGGCACGCTTGTATGCAACTTCTAATAATTCCATGATCTTCTGGGGTATGGGTGTATCGCAACACGTGCATGGCACCGACAACTGTCGCGCTATGATTTCCGTAGCCTTGATGACTGGTCAAATTGGTCGTGAAGGTGCGGGCTTGCACCCACTACGTGGTCAAAATAACGTACAGGGCGCATCGGATGCGGGCTTGATCCCAATGATGTATCCAGACTACAAGCGCGTTAATTTTGCCGACCAAAAGCTGCGTTTCGAAGACCTATGGGGCACCGAGCTTTCTGACGAGCCAGGTTTAACCGTAGTAGAAACCATGAATGCTATTCACGAAGGTTCTGTTACGGGTATGTACGTGGAAGGTGAAAACCCAGCCATGTCTGACCCAGACTTACACCATGCCCGTGGCGCTTTGGCGATGTTAGAGCATTTAGTAGTGCAAGACTTGTATGTCACCGAAACAGCTATGTATGCCGACGTTGTATTACCAGCATCTGCATGGCCAGAGAAAGACGGCACAGCCTCTAATACTAACCGTACCGTACAGATGGGCCGCAAAGCGGTTAACCCACCTGGTGACGCACGTCAGGACTGGTGGATCATTCAAGAAATTGCGAACCGCATGGGTTGTAACTGGACTTACACTCATCCAAAAGACGTGTTTGCCGAAATGAAGCAAGCCATGCCAAGCTTGAACAACTTGACTTGGGAGCGTTTGGAAAATGAGCACTCGGTGACTTATCCTTGTCCTGCCGAAGATCATCCGGGCAACGACATCGTGTTTATCGATAGCTTCCCCATTGAAGGTGGCCGCGGTAAGTTTGTTGCTGCCGATATTGTAGAGCCAGATGAGCGCCCAGATGACGAATACCCTGTTATTTTAACGACGGGTCGTCAGCTAGAGCATTGGCACACAGGTTCCATGACTCGTCGTGCTCCTGTACTGGATGCCCTAGAGCCAGAAGCAGTCGCTACTTTAAGCCGCGAAGAATTAGCTAAGGTTGGCGCTAAAGCGGGCGATATGATTCGTGTTTCCACTCGACGTGGCAGTATTGAGTTGTTGGCTCGTGAAGATGCAGACGTTCCAGCTGGCGTGATCTTTATTCCGTTCTGTTACGTAGAAGCGTCTGCTAACATGCTGACTAACGCAGCTCTTGACCCCGTGGGTAAAATCCCTGAGTTCAAGTTCTGTGCCTCGCGTATTGAGCTTGTAAGCTAAGCCAAACTGGCGTCACAGCGTTATCCTGACGCAGGTCAGGGTCTAAAAAGGTCAGCTTATGCTGATCTTTTTTTACTTTGGATTTAATGTGAAGAATATAAAATAGAGAAAATAAGGCACGCGGGCATATGGCAGAAAACAAAACCAGCCTCACCCAAAAAGACCCTGCTGCTTTTTTAGCAACGGTAGAGCACCCTGTGCGCCGACATCGATATATCCGTATTGGAAGCGTTATTGATACATACTTGGAATGGCATGAAGAGCAATCATCCGAGCTAGGCAATTGTTGGTCATTCATGCACAATACACCATTAACTACTTATTTAAGCTTTCGATATGCCAATTTGGGTTGACGCCGACGCCTGTCCTGTCGTCATTAAAGACATTTTGTTTCGTGCCGCAGAACGCACACAAATCACCACCACTTTAGTGGCCAATCAGTACATTGCTACGCCACCGTCTAAAGTGATTAGCATGGTTCAAGTGGGTTCCGGGTTTGATGTGGCAGACAATGAAATTGTGAAGCGTGTGGTGGCTGGTGACTTGGTAATTACTGCCGATATTCCGTTGGCGGCAGAAGTGGTAGAGAAGGGCGCACAAGCCCTTAGCCCTCGCGGTGAATCCTATACCAAAGAAACCATTCGTCAGCGGTTGAATATGCGTGATTTTATGGAAACACTGCGTAATAGCGGTGTTCAAACCGGTGGTCCTGCGGCTATGAATCATACGGATCGCCAGACTTTTGCTAATAAATTGGATCGGTGGATAGCCAAGCAAGATAGACAAAAGCAGACAAAAAACCTTGGTTCGGAGGCAGGTTCATGAAAACAGCAGATCTATCGGGCTACCTCATTTACCCTAATCCAGAAAATCCGACCCTCACCAGCCATGTTACTGGCCGAGACCACACGGGTACAGAAGTAGATGTAGATGTGGTCACCGAAAGAGGGCTTACGGTTTACCTGAACAAACAAGAAATTGTTACCTTAATGACCTTAGGTGATCATCCGGAATATTTGGCATTAGGCTTTTTGATTAATCAAAATATGTTACACACCGATGATGTAGTGACCGGTATTGACTACGATGATGAGCTAGAAGTCGCCATTGTGCGTACGCAACGAGAGACCAACTACGAAGACAAGCTCAAGAAGAAGGTGCGTACGTCTGGCTGCGCGCAGGGTACCGTGTTTGGCGACATTATGGAGAAGTTCGATACCATTCAATTAGCCGATGAAGCGCGCCTTCATACCAGCTGGTTGTATCAACTCTCCCGCCAAATCAATACCACCCCTAGCATTTACCAAAAAGCAGGCGCTATTCATGGCTGTGTTTTATGTTACGAAGCGCAACCGTTAGTGTATATGGAAGACGTGGGCCGCCACAATGCCATTGATAAAATTGCAGGCTACATGTTCAAGCACAATATTAGCCCCGAAGATAAGTGTTTTTATACTACGGGGCGGCTTACTTCTGAGATGGTGATCAAAACCGTCCAGATGCGTATCCCTATTCTAATCTCGCGTTCTGGTTTTACGGCCTGGGGCGTGGACTTGGCCCGTAAAGCGGGTTTAACTCTTATCGGCAGAGCCAAGGGGCGTAAATTCGTGGCCTTAGCGGGTTATGAACGTTTGATCTACGACGTAGATGCCAGCCAAATTGAAGACGAACCTAAGGGAGTAGGGCGTAAAAATGCTGATTGATTCCAGTGAGGTGGTGGGCGTTATCCTTGCAGGTGGTTTGGCGCGGCGTATGGGCGGTGGTGACAAGTCTATGCTTAAGCTGGGCGGGCGGCGCATTTTGGACTATGTGATTGAGTCTGCCCAAAACCAGCTGGAGACAGTCATCATTAATGCCAATGGTGCTCCAGAGCGGTTTGCGGAATTTAACCTGCCGGTCCAGGCCGACATAGTGCCTGATTTTGCGGGCCCTTTAGCGGGTGTTGTGTCGGCCATGGCATGGGTAAAACAAAACAAGCCAACCGCTACCCATATCATCACTGTAGCGGCGGATACCCCATTTTTTCCAATTGACTATGTCACACGTATGCTGGCGTTGATACAGCTAAAACAACAACGCCTAGCATGTGCGAGTTATCAGGGCCGTACTCAACCGGTGTTTGGCCTATGGCCAGTTGATTTATCTGATGACTTATACAAAGCTTTGGTAGAAGACGACGTGCGTAAAGTGGATCGTTTTACTGCGCCCTACGGCGTTGCTGATGTGACCTTTGACGAGCTGGAAGATAATCCGTTTTTCAACGTCAATAAACCAGAAGATATCGCCATAGGCGAGCAACAGCTGGCCCAACAAAGGTAATTATATTACGTCTATTATAGGGCTATTGGGCAGTGAGTTTTTAGTCGTATACAGCATCAGTGTGTAAGGCTACACTCAGGCTTTGATTGCTAGAGAAATCACTATGTTAGCCGAAGCCAAATCCCGCACCGTTGCACTGCAATCGCAGATGCAAGCACATAACATTCCCTTTGGGCTATTTACCGACGAAAGCTCTATTGCTTATTTGGCCGGTTTCTGGGGTTATCTTGGTATCGAATTTGGTCGCCCAACTATGCTGGTGATGCCAGCAGTAGGCTCGCCCACGGTCATCACCCCGTTAATGGAATCGGAAATGGTAGAGGCCATGACATGGGTTGAAGACATTAGAGTGTGGGAAGACTTTGGTAGCAAAAGTTGGCAAGCCGCCTTAGCCAAGGTTTTAGGCCCAAGGCCCGAGTCTATTTGGTTAGAATTACCCACTGTACCAGCCATTGTGCGTAATTATTTAGATCAAGACTTCGGTGCTGCGCCATTACGTGATATTGCCCCTGTGTTAGGTAAATTACGTACCATTAAATCAGCCTTAGAAATAGAAGTCATGTCTCAAGCAGGCAGTATCGCTGGCACCATGATGCAAGCGGCCCATGAATCTTTAGCAGAAGGTGTACCAGAATATGAATCGGCGTTGGCGGTGATTAACGCCGGCACCAAAAAGGCGGCAGGTTTTCTAACAGACATGGGTTGGGAGCGTTTTGTATCGCCCATGATCCACAATCTACAAATTCTTCAAAGCGGTCGCGACACCTCTATGGTGCATCGACGGGCGAGTGTACGCACCTATCAACGTGCTGACCCCGTGTATTTTTGTTTTTGTAATATGGCCCAGTTTAAACAGTACAAATTAGGCTTTGATCGCATGTTTCATATTGGCGAAATCACCGACCAAGCCGCTGAGGTGCAGATGGCTGCGATAGAGGCTCAACAAGCTGCCATAGCAGCGATAAAACCTGGCGTCACTGCCGAACAGGTGGCCGCCGCCGCTAATGCAGTATATCAACAGCGTGGCTATGAAACGGGGTACCGAACTGGGCGTTCTATTGGCGTAGCCTACTTAGAAGCACCAGAGCTTAAACACGGCGATACCACCATATTGCAGGCCGGTATGACGTTTGCGGTGGATGGTGGAATTTCTATTGATGGTGTAACGGCGGGGCGTATTGGCGATTCTATCGTGGTGACAGAAAGTGGCTGCGACTACCTTACCCAATACCCACGCCAGTTACTGGTAACCAATAGCTAATATGGATACCAAACTTAAAATCGCAGTTGCTCAAATAGATGCTAGCCGAGCGGCAGGTGAGGCACGTATACAGTGGCTCGAGCAACAATTGTATGCCGCACAAGAACAGGGCGTAGAGCTTCTGGTTTTACCTGAACTTTTTGTTACTGGTTATAACGTGGGCTCCCAGGTGGAGACATTGGCAGAACCAGCCGACGGTGCAACTGCAAAAGCGATAGCGGGGTTAGCGCAGAAGCACCAAGTTGCCATTCACTACGGCTTTTCCGAACGTGATGGCAGCAAGCTATATAATGCGGCGCAATGTATCGGACCCGAAGGCTACGTTCTTGGCCACTATCGAAAACGGGTGTTGCCACCGGGCTTCGAGGCTACATTTTTTACCAAGGGAGATGAAGTAGGTCTATTCCAATGGCGTGGTTTCACCATTGGCATGCTTATTTGTTATGACGCAGAATTTCCAGAGCTGGTGCGCCAACTGGCTTTAGCGGGTGCAGATATCATTCTTGTGCCTACGGCGTTGGGTCGTCAGTGGGGTTGGGTAGCACAGCAAATGATGCCTACACGGGGCTATGAAAATGGTGTTTATTTTGTATACGCAAACTATTGTGGTGAAGAGAATGGCATGGCTTTTTTGGGTGAGGGTTTTATTGGTTGTCCCATAGGACGACAACAGCAAGACAAGCAAGACTTAGCTCTTGCAGGTTCTGATGAAGCGCTAATTGTTGCTACAATCAAGCTTGAGCGCGTCAAATTAGCTCAGGCCCGCTTGCCATACCTGATGGACTATCATCATGTTATAAAAGCAGGAGGTTTAATTTGATTTTAAACACAATAGGCCTTTTCGTATTAACTGCACTAGCCGAAATTGTGGGTTGCTTCCTACCCTATCTTTGGTTGCGCAAAGACGGATCTAGCTGGTTGTTAATTCCTGCTGTGGTCAGTTTGGGCTTGTTTGTTTGGCTGCTAACGCTGCACCCGGCTGCAAGTGGCCGAGTGTATGCCGCCTATGGTGGAGTTTATGTGGCAACGGCACTGGTTTGGCTGAGAGTTGTTGATAATATAAAGCCAACCTCCTGGGATTGGCTGGGTGTCGGTGTGGTGCTGCTGGGGGTGTCCATTATAGTATTGGGTTGGCGCAACGGGTAAGTGCTCGCCTATGCATGGTCACAATATTCGGATGGTTTGGTACGCAACTTACTTTAAGGCCATCGTTTTCTACCTTCTATTCAGGTTTTATAATGACATCATCTATCAATACAGCCATGGGTGCACGAGAGTGGTTCATGTTGATTACATTGTCGATTTTGTGGGGCGGGTCATTCTTTTTTGTTGGTGTTGCCGTTGCTGAGTTGCCTCCGCTTACTATCGTCACCTTACGTGTAGGGTTAGCAGCAATTACCCTTTGGACTCTTGCCTTAATCATGGGGTTGCGGCCGCCCAAGAGTATAAAGATATGGCTGGCCTTTATTGGTATGGGTTTGCTAAATAATGTCATCCCTTTTAGTCTCATTGTTTGGGGGCAAACACACATTGCTTCAGGGTTAGCGTCGGTACTGAATGCAACCACGCCTTTGTTTGGGGTGGTGGTTGCTGGTGTGTTGTTAGTGGATGAGCGTGCTACGCCGGTGAAGCTGATCGGCGTGGCCGTTGGTTTTGTGGGGGTGGTTATGATGATCGGTATACCTAGTTTAGATGTGGCTAGGCAAGGCAGTACGCTTGCTCAGATAGCCATATTGGCCGCCGCATTATCCTATGCATTCGCAAGCGTTTTTGGACGTCGTTTTAAAGCGATGGCACTTAAGCCTATTGTGGTTGCGGCGGGCCAAGTGACTGGGTCAAGTTTGGTGTTGGCTCCGGTGGCTTTGTGTATTGACGGCCCCCTTGCTTTATTTGGCCCAAGCGCTCCTAGTCTTGCTACTTGGGTGTCTATGCTTACCTTAGCTGTGTTCTCTACGGCGCTGGCCTACGTTTTGTATTTTAAAATACTGGCTTCATCGGGGGCCACCAATATTATGCTGGTCACTTTGTTAGTGCCGGTATCGGCGATATTGTTAGGGTCGGTATTTTTGAATGAAACCCTAGAGTGGGTTCATTTTGTAGGTATGGGTCTTATTGCAGCCGGTTTGGCGGCCATTGATGGGCGGCCAATAACATTAATGCGACGCCGAGGCATCTAAGCATCACCAATACCAAAACTTGCAAAGGGTATAAAATTCACTAAACTCCCTTCACGTAAGCTGCTGGTGGCCTCGTCTATCTCTACTAAACCATCTGCGCGGGTCATGGAGGTGAGGATACCAGAACCATGGGAGGCGCTGCGTTTGAGTAGGTTTTCTCCGTTAGTTTGACGTTCTTGAATTACCCTCAACCATTCCCTGCGGCCAGCCTTTTTCTTTACGTCAAAGCCTAGTTTTTGCAAGTACGACTTGGGCCGTTGCCAACCACCGCCACCAATAGCTCGGATGAGTGGTTGACCAAACATAAGTGTACATACATTGGCGGCTACGGGGTTGCCGGGTAAGCCTAAGAAAAAGGCCTTACCGACTTTGCCGAAGGCGAGGGGGCGGCCTGGTTTAATGGCCATGCGCCAAGCATGAACTTCTCCTAGGTCTTTGAGTACCGTCGCTACATGGTCGTGGCTGCCGGTAGACGCACCACCAGAGGTGATGATGAGCTGGTGGTGATCACTCGCGGAACTTAGGGCAGTGCGTACGGTGTTATAGTCGTCGACCAAAATGCCGAGGTCTGTCACGTCGCAGTGTAGGCTGGTGAGTAGGGCTTTGAGTAAATGGCGATTAACGTCGTAGATGCCGTCTTCTGGTAGTGTGTCGCCTAACTCGTATACTTCGTTGCCGGTGGAGAATAGAGCCACCTTAACCTTGTTGTAAACCGTGAGTTTAGCGTGGCCAGCGGCGGCGGCAAGGCCAATGTCTTGGGGGCGTATTTGTTGACCTGTGTGGATAATCACTTCGCTAGCTTTAAAGTCTTCACCTTGGGGTCGCCAGTTACCGCCAGCTTTGTAATCGTTAGGCATTGTGACCATGTTATCAGCAATGGATACGTCTTCTTGCATCACCACTGTGTTGGCACCGGCTGGCATTCTGGCTCCCGTTAGCACTCGAATGCAGTGGTTTTTTTCTAGGCATAACTTAGCGCTACCGCCGGCGTTAGCTTCGGCTGCCATAAGCGGCAAACACAAATGGGTCGCGTCAGTTAAATCATTATGGTTGAAGGCATAACCATCCACTGCCACATTATCAAAGCGTGGACTGTCGTATGAGGAGGTGACGTCTTCGGCTAAGCGACGGTTAAGACACTCATCAATGGCCAGCCTTTCAGTGGATACTTGGGCAGAGGAGGCGGCTTGCATGCGCTGCCACACCGTAGGTGCGGGTAATAGCTGTTGGTCTGGGCTATAACAATCGTTGCTTGCATTGTCTGGGTCAGCTGCTTTAGCTACCAGACCTGTGTGCTGCAATACAAAATTGGCTACCTGGGCAATGTTGTTAATGTCTAACTGGGGTAGATTGAGTTGCAGGTTATCTTTATCAGTCGCCACAGCCACGATATTGGGCATTATATCCGCTAAAAAGCCGCGTTTGTTGAGGTTGCGAACCACTTCTAGCTTAGGGTGTGCGGCACCTTTGTAGCCCTCAACAATCACCAGGTCACAAGCTTCAAATAAGTGTAATAGTTGCTCCAGTTTAGGGGTGTCTTGCTCACGGTATTCATGCATTAGAGCCCAGCGCTGTTCTGTTGCTAAAAGCGTTTCTGTAGCGCCCGCTGAGCGGTGGCGATAGCTGTCTCGACCGGGTTCGTCAATGTCCACATTATGGTGTGCATGTTTAACCGACGACACTTTATAACCCATATCTGTGAGCTGTCCAATTAGCTGCTCTACGAGGGTGGTTTTGCCGTTATTTTTCCATCCGACAACGCCGAAAACTTGCATGCTGTTATTACCTAATGGGCTGCATTAATATGGGGTGATTGTACTGTATTTTCAGTCTTATGGGGCAGCGACTAAGTTAATTCCATTGCTTTCGATAAAGCCTTTATCTACATACTTCTATTTGGGTCGCAATTGAATAAGAGCTCAGGCCTTGGTTTATTCACAATACGGCAGCGAAATCAGAATCATACAGCCGTGCTTTAGTTATCATGGCCCTGAACTCAAGCGAGTGACCGATGAAAAAATACTCAGGCTTTAGCCTTTTTAAACATTCCCTTAGCCACCACGAAAACTGGCAGGCGGCATGGCGCAGTCCACAGCCCAAGAAAGAATACGATGTCATTATCGTCGGTGGTGGTGGCCACGGTTTAGCCACGGCTTACTACTTGGCAAAAGTGCACGGCATTACCAACGTTGCCGTGTTAGAAAAAGGCTACCTAGGTGGTGGTAACACCGCACGTAACACCACCATTGTGCGTTCTAACTACCTGTGGGACGAAGCCTCTAAGTTGTACGATCATTCTTTGGACTTGTGGAAAGACTTGAGCCAAGACTTAAACTACAACGTGATGTTTAGTCAGCGTGGTGTTTTAAACCTAGGCCACAACCTACAAGACATGCGTGACATTGAGCGCCGTGTAAACGCCAACCGTTTGAACGGTATTGATGGGGTGGTATTGAATACTGCCGAAGTAAAAGAAATCGTACCTATTATTAACGACTCGCAAGATATTCGTTACCCCGTATTGGGTGCGTCTTGGCAGGCTACTGGCGGCGTTGCTCGTCACGACGCTGTGGCTTGGGGCTTTGCCCGTGGCGCTGACAGCTTTGGTGTCGACCTTATTCAACAATGTGAAGTGTTAGACATTGTTACAGAAGAAGGTGAGGTTGTGGGCGTAAAAACCAACCAAGGCTTTATTGGTGCTAAGAAAGTGGCCTGTGTAACCGCCGGTAACTCTGGCGTGATGGCAGCTATGGTGGGTCTACGTTTACCGATTGAATCTCGTCCGCTACAAGCGCTAGTGTCTGAACCGATTAAGCCAATTATTGATACTGTTGTTATGTCCAACGCCGTTCACGCTTACGTAAGCCAATCTGACAAAGGTGACTTAGTTATTGGCGCAGGTGCAGACTCTTACAACGGTTACGGCCAGCGCGGTAGTTTCAACGTGGTAGAACATACCATGTCGGCTATTTGTGAGTTGTTCCCTATGTTTAGCCGTGTACGTATGAACCGTGCATGGGGTGGCATTGTAGATACCTGCCCAGACGCGTGTCCTATCATCTCTAAAACCAGCGTTAAAGGTTTGTACTTTAACTGCGGTTGGGGCACGGGCGGTTTTAAGGCGACTCCTGGTTCTGGCAATGTATTTGCTCACACCTTGGCGCACGATGAAGCTCATCCCCTAGCGGCACCTTTCTCGATTGATCGTTTCAGTACTGGCCACTTAATAGACGAGCACGGCGCTGCCGGCGTTGCTCACTAAACCCACACTAAGGAGACATACACATGCACCATATTTACTGCCCTTACTGTGAGGAAATGCGTGAAGAAGAGGAATATTCTTACACGGGTGAAGCTCACATTGAACGTCCAAAAGACCCTGCTGCTATCAGCGATGAAGCATGGGCTGACTACATGTTTTTCCGTTCTAACCCACGCGGTATTCACCATGAAATGTGGTACCACGCGGCGGGTTGTCGTCGTTATTTTAACGCCACCCGCGACACACAAAGCTACACAGTTCACGAGACTTATAAAATGGGCGAAATGCCATCAGTTACTGCTGAAACACTGGCGCAAGCCAAGGGAGACGCATCATGAGCCAAGTTAACCGTTTAGCCTCTGGTGGTCGCATCGACCGTTCTAAGCCAATGAGCTTTACCTTTAATGGCAAAACCTACCAAGGTTTTGATGGTGACACGTTAGCGTCTGCCATGTTGGCCAACGGTGTGGGTATTGTTGGCCGAAGCTTTAAGTATAGCCGGGCCCGTGGCATTTTAGGCCATGGCGCAGAAGAGCCAAACGCCTTGATGCAATTGCACAAAGGCAATCAAACTATTCCTAACCCTCGCGCTACTCAAGTTGAATTGTTTGATGGCTTAACCGCTACCAGCACCAACGGCTGGCCGAGTGCAGAATTTGACCTAATGTCATTGATGGGTAAGATCGGCGGCATGATGATGCCTCCAGGTTTTTACTATAAGACCTTTATGGCACCACAAAAAATGTGGATGACCTACGAGAAATTTATTCGTAAAGCCGCCGGTTTTGGTAAGTTGTCGTTAGAGCCAGATCCAGACACCTACGACAAAATCAACGCTCACTGTGACGTCATGGTGGTGGGTGCAGGCCCTGCAGGATTGGCTGCGGCACTGGAAGCGGGCCGTAGCGGCAAGCGCGTTATCATTGTAGACGAGCAAAATGAATTTGGTGGCACCTTGCTTGCCAGCACTCAAACCGTTGATGGTATTGATGCTGCAACATGGGCAGAGCAAGCCACTAGCCAACTAGAAGGCATGGGTAACGTGCTGGTTATGCCACGCACCACGGCGTTTGGTTATTACGACCACAACTTTGTTGTGGCCCTAGAGCGCCGCACAGACCACATTGGTCCGGTTGCACAAACAGGCACTCGCCAGCGTTTACACCGTATTCGTGCCCATCAAGTGATCTTGGCTACGGGTGCTATCGAACGTCCGTTAGTATTCGGTAATAACGACCTACCGGGCATTATGCTGGCCAACTCTGTATCCACCTACATTAACCGTTACGCGGTAGTGCCAGGCCAGCGTTGTATCATCATGACTACTAACGATTCGGGTTACCAAACAGCACTAGACATTCAAGCCGCAGGTCGTACTGTTGTGGCCGTGGTTGATTCACGTCATACGCCGGGCGGTCGTCTTGTTGCAGCCGCTATAGCTGCTGGTATTCAGGTGATGGCTGGTCACGGTGTGATCGAAGCCCAAGGTGGCAAGAAAGTCACTGGCGCTATGGTTGCTCCACTCGATGAAGCAGGCGATAACGTCACTGGCGCGAGCAAAACCTTAAGCTGTGATTTGATTGCCGTTGCTGGTGGTTGGAGCCCTGTGGTCCACTTAAGCTGCCACACCGGTAGCCGCCCAATATGGAAAGACGATGTGGCCGGTTTTGTACCTGGAGCTACCATTCAAAACCAACACTTAGCTGGCGCAGTGGCAGGTGAGTATCTGCTTTCTGAAGCGCTAAACGCGGGTGTTCAAGCCGGTGCTACTGCTTCTGATACAACCTCAACACAAACCTTTGATTGTGGTGACGAGTCTATTGGTGCATCGCAAGCCTTGTACTTGGTACCACACACTAAGCCGATTAGCCGTGCGCCAAAGCAGTTTGTAGACTTCCAAAATGACGTAACAGCAGCGGGCATTGAGCTAGCTGCACGTGAAGGTTTCCAATCTATTGAGCACGTGAAACGCTACACGGCCATGGGTTTTGGTACGGACCAAGGCAAAACGGGTAACATCAACGGTATGGCCATTGTGGCTAAGACGTTGAACAAGTCGATTGCCGAAACCGGCACCACCATCTTCCGTCCTGCCTACACCCCAGTTACCTTTGGTGCCATTGGCGGCCGTGATGTGGGAGAGTTGTTAGATCCAGCACGTCACACCGCTATGCACCCATGGCACGTGGCCAATGGTGCAGAGTTTGAGAACGTAGGTCAGTGGAAGCGTCCTTGGTATTTCCCTCAAGCGGGCGAAACCATGCAGCAAACCCTTAACCGCGAATGTTTAGCGGTACGCAATAGCGTAGGTATGTTGGATGCGTCTACTCTAGGTAAGATCGACATTCAAGGTAAAGACGCCCGTGAATTCCTTAACCGTGTGTACACCAACGCTTGGTCTAAGTTAGCCCCAGGTAAGTGCCGTTATGGCTTAATGCTTAAAGAAGACGGCATGATCTTTGATGATGGTGTTACGGCGTGTTTAAGCGACAACCACTTCTTAATGACTACCACCTCTGGTGGCGCTGCTGCGGTATTGGGTTGGTTAGAGTTATGGCATCAAACCGAATGGCCAGACATGGAAGTGTACTTCACTTCAGTGACTGACCAGTGGGCTACTTGTTCTTTCGCCGGTCCTAATTCACGTAAAGTGTTAGAAAAGCTATGTACAGACGTAGACCTGTCTGCCGAAGCCATGAAGTTTATGGATTGGCGCGAAGGCACCGTTGCTGGCATTAAGGCACGTATCTTCCGTATTTCCTTTACCGGTGAATTGTCGTTCGAGGTGAACGTACCTGCCGACCAAGGCCACTACATGTGGAAGAAAATCATGGAAGCCGGTGAAGAGTTTGGCATTACGCCTTACGGCACCGAATCCATGCACGTTCTTCGTGCAGAAAAAGGCTTTATCATTGCTGGCCAAGATACCGATGGCTCTATGACGCCATACGACTGTTTGATGGGCTGGGCTGTGGGCAAAACCAAAGAATTTAGCTTCTTAGGCGAGCGTTCGTTTAGCCGTCCAGACACAGCACGTACCGATCGTAAGCAGTTGGTTGGCCTTAAGCCAAAAGATCCTACTGTTGTGATCCCAGAAGGCGCACAAATTGTAATGGATCCTAACCAGCCAATTCCTATGGACATGATGGGTCACGTCACTTCAAGTTACTGGAGTGAGTGTTTAGGCCATGGCATTGCTATGGGCACCGTTAAAGGTGGATCAGACCGCATGGGCGAAACCGTATACTGCCCACTGGCCGATGGCCGTGTGTTAGCCGCAGAGATCTGTAGCCCAGTGTTCTATGATCCAAAAGGAGATCATCACAATGACTAATTTTGATACTAGCACCAGCATGGAATCACCATTGCACCACCGTGTAGCTCACACCAACGCCGCTAATGCCGACGTAGTGATGAAAGAAGACAAGTATCGTGGTCATCTAAACCTACGTGGTAACCCACAAGACAATGCCTTTACCTCTGCGGTAGAAAAGGTATTAGGCGTAGACTTGCCAATGGCCCCAAGCAGCAGCGCACGTAACGGCGACACAGTGGTTTACTGGTTGTGCCCTAATGAGTGGTTGTTAATTCTTGCTAACGGCACACAAGGGCAGGTTGAAGCTGACTTGCGCAGTGCAATGGGCGGGCAGCACATTGCTGTAACCGACATTAGTTCTGGCCAAACTTTGGTGAACCTATCTGGCACAGGCGTAGCGGAGTTGATGCAAAAGTCTACCGTGTACGATTGCCACGAATCTAACTTCCCAGTAGGCAAAGTGGTTCAAACCACCTTCGCAAAAACCGGCACCACCATGTGTAAGTTAGAAGATGGTTCTTACGACCTTGTGATTCGCCGCAGCTTCTCCGATTACTTTTTCTTGTGGTTGCAGGATGCGAGTGATGAGTATGGGTTGAACGTTAGTTAAGCTTCGCTACGTATGAAAAAATCCTCAGTTTTTACTGGGTTTTTTTTTACTTTTAATAAAACACACCGACGATATTATTATGGGTTGAATTCACACTTGTGCAAGTGTACTATTCGAGAATGATTATGAGTTTTAAGCACAAAGGGCTTCAGTCTTTTTTCACCACTGGCAATACGTCTGGTATTCAATCAGTGCATAAGGCTCGTGTTGAAGAGCGTCTAAAGGCTTTGAATACCGCTTTTGATATTGAAGACATGAATATCCCAGGTTGGCGGTTGCACGCATTGAAAGGAAAGAGATCAAAGCAGTGGTCAATCATTGTCAGCGGCAATTGGCGAATTGTATTCGAGTTTGAAAATGGCCATGCATATATCGTGAATTATGAGGATTATCACTAATGACTATTCAAGAACATAGCCCTATGCACCCTGGAAATTTTATAAAGAGAGTATATCTTGCGCCATTTGATTTAGGTGCTAAAGATTTGGCCGAACGCTTGCAAGTTAGTCAGTCAATTATCAGCCGTATCGTTAATGGTAAAAGCAGTATTACGCCTTTAATGGCTTTAAAATTATCAAAGGTTTTAGGTAGATCTCCTGAAAGCTGGCTTCTAATGCAGGATCAACATGATTTGTGGGAAGCAAAGAAAACGATTGATTTGGAGTGTTTTCAAGCTCTGAAGTTCGCCTGAGGGGTCTGGAAAAGTCATACTTTAAAAGGGTGCCATAGATGACCTCACCTGATAAACCCACATTGATCCTCATAGACTGCCAACAAGGGTTTAAAGACTGGAACTTTTGGGGCGGTAACCGTAATAACCCCAGTTTAGAGCAAAACCTACAGTCACTGTTGGAGCTGTGGCGTACAAATCAATGGCCAGTGGTACATATTGTGCATCATAGCCAAGACCCTAACAGTATATTGAGGCGTGACAAAAGCAGCGGCGACATTTGGCCAGAGTTAACCCCTAAAGCAGACGAACCTGTGATGGTTAAACGTGAAAATTCGGCTTTTATTGGCACTGAACTAGAGGTGTATTTACGTCGAAATAACGCTAAAAATCTTGTGCTTGCAGGATTAACCACCAACCACTGTGTGTCTACCACCACACGTATGGCAGGCAATATGGGTTATGACGTACAACTGGTGGGTGATGCTTGCGCTACCTTTGACCGTATCGGACCCAATGGCGTGACCTATGATGCACAACTGATTCATGAGGTGTGTTTGTCGGACCTACATGGTGAGTTTTGTCAGGTGGTAGGTATTTGCGAGCTAGACACCTAAACAGGCCATACAGGGACGGGGACAGGGGCGGCATAAGCAGGTAAAATATCAGCTTGAGCTATTTTACTATAACCAAGTAACCTCACCCTCTGGAATTCTTCAATGATACGCATTACCAACCTACAACTTCCCCTTGATCATGACGAGCAGGCGCTGAACCAAGCTATTTTAGCGCGGCTATCGATCCAAGCCGCCGACTTGCTGGATTTTGTAGTGCATCGCCGTGGTTATGACGCGCGTAAGAAAAGTAAAATTGTACTGATCTACACCCTTGACGTCACCACTAATCAAGATGAACACCTATTGGCTAAGTTTGCCGACGACCAGTTGATTAAAACTAGCCCCGACATGAGTTACAAGTTTGTGGCTCAAGCACCGGCGGTAGTTACAGACAGGCCGATCGTCATTGGTTTTGGCCCATGTGGGTTGTTAATCGGGTTGGTGTTGGCGCAAATGGGTTATAAGCCCATTATTCTGGAGCGTGGGGCAGCGGTAAGGCAGCGTACCAAAGACACCTTTGGATTTTGGCGCAAAAAGGTTCTGAATACCGAGTCTAATGTGCAATTTGGTGAAGGCGGGGCGGGTACCTTTTCTGACGGCAAGCTCTACAGCCAAGTAAAAGACCCGAAGCATTACAGCCGAAAAGTGCTGAACGAATTTGTAGAAGCCGGCGCCCCAGAAGAGATTTTGTTTGTCAGCAAACCCCACATTGGTACCTTTAGATTGGTGTCTATGGTGGAAAAAATGCGCGCAACAATTGAGGCATTAGGTGGCGAGATTCGTTTTGATACACGGGTTGATGACGTGCATATAGAAGACGGGCATTTGACGGGTGTCACCTTGGCCGGTGGGGAAGTTCTTAAGTCTAGGCACATTGCTTTGGCGGTAGGCCACAGCGCCCGTGATACCTTTAAAATGTTGTTTGATAAGAAGGTCTATATCGAGGCAAAACCATTCTCAATTGGATTTCGTATAGAACACCCGCAGTCACAAATAGATAAAGCTCGATTTGGCGCTAATGCAGGTAACGAAATTTTAGGCGCTGCAGACTATAAGTTAGTACACCATTGTGACAACGGCCGCTCGGTTTATAGTTTTTGTATGTGCCCAGGTGGCACTGTAGTGGCGGCCACATCGGAAGAAGGTCAGGTGGTCACCAACGGTATGAGCCAGTACTCGCGCGCTGAGCGTAACGCCAATAGTGCAATCGTCGTGGGCATCGACCCGTCGGACTATCCTGGCGATGCCTTGGCGGGTATTGAACTCCAACGGCAGTTAGAGCGTAAAGCCTATGTGATGGGTGGTGAAAACTACGATGCGCCGGCGCAAACTGTGGGTGATTTCCTTAAAGGCAAACCTTCACAAGCGTTAGGCAAGGTAGAATCGTCGTTTAAGCCAGGTATAAAACTCACCGATTTATCCGACGCTTTGCCTGATTATTGTATTGCCGCCATCCGTGAAGCTATCCCTGTATTCGAACGTAAAGTAAAAGGTTTTGCCTTAGCCGATGCGTTGTTGACTGGTGTAGAAACACGTACGTCTGCGCCCATTTGTATTAAGCGGGATAAAGACCTACAAAGTGTTAATACCCGGGGTTTGTTTCCTGCTGGTGAAGGCGCGGGTTATGCCGGTGGAATTATGTCGGCGGCTATTGACGGTATTAAAATTGCCGAGGCCATGGCATTAAGTATGAATAAAGCGTGACTGGTGAGTTATACATAGTGCCATAGCTATTGTTAACGCTAAAATGAGTGTTCAATTTTCCTGTTTATTTAACTTAAGAGTACGATCATGCTAGCCACCTATTCCTTTGCTATTTGGGGCCTTTGGCTCATTTTAATGACTGTGTTTATTCAATCTGCTGTGGCCTCAGTGGCTCACCGTAAACAAAAGCATTATGTACCCGGTATTGTGGACGCTAAATTGAGCCACGAGTCGTTTGTATTTCGTAGTGATCGCACCTTTTTAAACTCCCACGAAAACCTACTGATGATGTTTGGCCCTGCGGTATTAGGCATGTTGGTAGGAATGGACGCATATTGGCTGGGCTTGTTAGTGTGGGTATACGCGATTGCCCGTTTACTTCACATGGCGTTGTACTATGTGATTGCCACCGAAAAGAACCCTAGCCCGCGTAGTTACTTTTACATGGTAGGTAACGTAGCAACCTTGGTATTGTTGGTTCAGCTTGCCCAGCACCTAGCCGCCTAATGAACACCTCGGCGCTATTCGATAGCTTTCGTTTACAGGAGCGCCGTGGTCTCCAAATAGGCATGACCAGTGGTTATGAAAATGGTGTGTGGCGCTATGATTTAATAGGACAAAATTTCCGCTTAGTTTTAGATCATAGTTTGCCTTTGGAGCTGATTCAAGAGGCCATTCATAGCCAAAAAGAGTTGGCCAAAGATGCGAATTTAACCCTTGAATGGAAATGGTTTTCATCTGATGCTCATGCCGAACAAGTTCGTGTTTGGCTCACTGAGGCAGGTTTTGTTGCCGATGAAGCAGAAGCGTTTATGGCTATGGATATTGCCGCTATAGATTGGCCCGCGCCTAATGGCAAGGCTGCGGTGAAGGTGAAGCGCTGCACCAACGAACACCAACTGGAAACCGTTTTTGCCATCCAAGAACAAGTTTGGCAAACCTCCATGGCTGACCGTTTAAAGGGCGAGCTAGAAATCTTCCGTAATAACCCTAACCGCATGAGCTATTATCTTGTTGAGATAAACGGTGAAGACGTGTGTAGCGGGTGGGCAAGTTATACCCCAGACAGCGACTTTGTGGGTCTATGGGGTGGCAGTTGTTTGCCTGAATATCGTAGCCGTGGCTGTTACCGTGCTTTGGTGTGGGCTAGGGTGCAAGAAGCCATTGAGCGTGGGCGTAAGTACCTGACTATTGATGCCTTGCCGACTAGTCGGCCCATTGTAGAGCGGCTAGGATTTGAGCTGTTGAGTCTGACCGTACCCTATGAGTTTGATGGCAAAGGCTAAACCTTCTCAATGCCCTTGGCAAAGTTGATGGTCGGCGAGTACTTCAATCACGCGGCAGGTTCGGGTTTGATCGTGATCACATTGATGCAGCATGGTTGTTAGTTCTGCTGCTAAGCTTTGTAGCCGTTGAATACGTGATTGCGTGAACTCAAGCTGTTTGAGGGCGACAACCTCGGCTTGGTGACTATTAATGTTAGTTGCTTCTGAAAGGCCTAGTAATTCTCGAATATCATCTAAACTAAATCCTAATTCTCGGCTGTGGCATATGAATTTGAGCCGCGTCAAGTCTGGTGTGTGGTACTGCCGCTGGTTGCCAGATGATCGCTGGGCTAGGGGCATCAGTTGGATTTCTTCGTAGTAGCGTATAGTGGCAATTTTACAACCGCTTTGTGCCGCTAATTGGCCAATCGTTAATATCATACAAATGCCCCTTGAACCTCTAGTGACTAGAGGTTTTATTATACCTGCTTGTTAATTTCAAAATACAGGTGAATATATGGCGGCTTGTTGTGGCAGTGATCATCAATTTAATGGTTTAGATCCAGCATACAAGCGAGTGCTTTGGTGGGTAGTGGTCATTAATGCAGTGATGTTTTTGGTGGAAATTGGCGCTGGCGTGAATGCGTCATCCCAAGCCTTGTTTGCAGACGCATTAGATTTTTTAGCCGATGCCATGGCCTACGCATTGGCTCTGTGGGCGATCGGTAAGCCTAACCAAATACGGGCCAAAGTCGCACTCAGTAAAGCCGTTACGCTAGTGTTAATGGCTCTGTGGGTGTTTGGGTCCAGCTTGTGGCAGTGGTGGCACCCAGTAATGCCTCAAGCTCAGGTCATGGGTATAGTGGCGGCGGCAGCCTTGGTGGCCAACCTAGTGAGTGTAGTTTTGTTGATGGCTTATAAGGACGGCGACGCTAACGTTACCTCGGTATGGTTATGTAGCCGCAATGATGCAATTGGCAATGTTGCCGTAATGGTAGCTGCAGCATTGGTGTATTGGGCGCAGAGCGCATGGCCTGACCTTGTGGTGGCGTTAATAATGAGCGGCTTGTTCGTTTATTCTGCGGTGGCTATTTTTAGGCAGGCGTGGTTCGAGCTAAAGTCTGCCGGTAGAAATTAACTATCCACTGAAATAGCAAACCGGTGTCTGGGATGCCTGCACTATTGGCTATGCCTTGAGCACGGATGGCGGGCCGGTCGTCATAACTTGGCGCAGAAAGTATTCCGTCAACCATGGTTGTATTAAATTCTGGGTGACCTTGAATGCTGAGCATAACGTCGATCGTTTTGGCCTGCGGTTGCATATATTCTTCATGAGCAACCACCTGATTATGAGAGATGCCTAGCTCCCATCCTTTGTTACTCAACTCCACTCCACTGTGCCACCCAATACCTGAGCCATGAGCTGGTGTCCAAAACAGATACCAAAGGTGGCTTTTTTAGCCTCATGCAGTTGCGCAATAAAGTCACTGAGCTTATGCACCCATGGTATGTCTTCATAAACCTCCGCAGGGCTACCGTTAATGAGCCATACGTCACATTGGTCAACAGACGAGGGCAAGGTGGCCTTGGTAGGCATAGAAGCCAGTGAAGCGTATTCATAACGCAGGAGTCATCATTTAACGGGTAAAAAAAAGGCCCCATATAGGAGCCTTTAATCGAGTGTATCGTTTAACCCGGCGACATGCCACGTAGTCTTTCACTGCGACGACGTAATAGCTCTAACACCGTGAGCAAGGCCACGGACATCACAACCAAAATACTGGCTACTGCCAATATGGTAGGAGAGATCTGTTCACGAATGCCCGAGAACATTTGGCGTGGAATAGTACGCTGCTCTACATCGGCGATAAATAACACCGCAACCACTTCATCTAACGAAGTAATAAAGGCAAATAGAGCGCCTGAGATCATACCCGGCAAAATCAATGGCATGATAATGCGGCGGAAGGTGGTCCAGCCATTGGCGCCCATGTTCTGTGAAGCCCTTACCAGGCTCATGTCAAAACCACTGAGGGTCGCAGTCACGGTAATGATAACGAAAGGCACGCCTAAGGTGACGTGGGCCAAGATCACACCGGTGTAGGTCTTAGCAATACCGATCGAAGAATAAAAGAAGAACATACCGGTGGCTGTAATGACCAAGGGTACAATCATCGGTGAAATCAACAAACTGGTAATCAAGGCGCGGTGAGGCATTTCTGGGCGTGATAAACCTAAGGCTGCCAAGGTGCCAAGTGTGGTGGCGATGATGGCGGACACGGTGGCAATAAAGAAGGAGTTACGTGCCGCGCGTATCCACTGGGCGTTATTCCACATGTCGGACCACCAGCCTTCGATGGCTGCAGGGGCCTTCATGCCATTATGCAAAATGTCCAAATACCAACGCGAAGAATAGGCCTCGGAGTCAAAACTGAGCATGCCCTCGGTAAACGTGAAGTAGGGCTCGGCGTTAAACGACAGTGGCATTATGATCAGCACGGGTGCAATCAAAAAGACCAGCACGCTGGCGCTGATAACGAGGAACATGTACCGTGTAAAACGTTCGCCAGTCGTCGCGTAATCATGCATTTTTTCCATAAAATACAAAGGAATACCGAATATCAACAAAAACCCTACGGCCGCTTTAATAGTGCCTGTAAGTAATACAACCACGATGGTTGCTAGGGCAAGAAAAAAGTATGCTCGGCCTTTGTTGTTGATGAAATTTTGTAAAAAATTAATCATTGTAATGTCCCGTTCCTTAACCAAACCTTAGTTTATCGATACCGATTAATCTGTTGTAAATCCAGTAAAGTAACAACACAACCACTAAGAGCATGGTGCCTAAAGCGGCGCCTAGGCTCCAGTTAAGGGACTTTTGAATATGATATGCAATTAAGTTAGAGATTAATAAGCCGTCTTGGCCACCCACTAGTGCGGGGGTGATGTAATAACCAATGGCTAAGATAAATACCAGCAAGGTGCCGGCAGCAAGGCCTGGTATTGTTTGTGGTAAATAGACGCGGCGGTACGCATAGAATGGTTTAGAACCCATAGATAGTGCGGCACGCATATACGTAGGCTGGATGGTTTTCATGACCGAGTACAAGGGCAGAATCATAAAGGGCAACAAAATATGTACCATAGCAATGATGGTGCCGGTTTGGTTGTAGATCATCTGAATGCGGCCATCGTCACCAATTACGCCAAAGTAGACTAATAAATCGTTAATCACACCCTCGGTTTGCAGTATGGCGATCCAAGCCGTCGTACGTACCAATAGGGATGTCCAAAACGGTAGCAATACCATAATCATCAGTAAGTTAGATTGACGTAATGGCAACACCGACAATAAATACGCTACTGGGTAGGCTAATAGTACGCAAATAAAGGTAATCAGCGCCGCTAACCAGAGGGTTTTAACGAAGTTGTTAAGGTAAATTTGATACAGTTCATCGGCTTTTACAATTTCGCCAGTTTCGTTGTATTTCATGTCCATGGCAGCCACATAAAACGACGGGGATATATCGTGTGATGCGCGCTGCAAAGTGAGCCATACTTGAGGGTTGGCCCATTTTTTATCAATTTTTATAAGGGCTTCTTTGTATGGCCCTTGTTTGATTTTTCCTGCTTTACGGGCAGACTTTGTGAATAAGCTTCGGCTGCCTGGCATTTCATAGTTAATGCGGGTGGCCATGTTACCTACAGTACGCCCAACTTCGCGCACTTTCTTAGCTTTAGCTAAGTCTTTGACAAAAATCTCAAAAACTTTTTCTGACGGTAAACCCTGCCCATCCCATGTTTGGATGGCAGTAGCAAAGTCAGGTACAACGGCAGAAACCTTGTCGTTATGGATACTATTGAATAGCATCTGACCAATAGGAAATACAAAACTAATAAGCAAAAAAAGTACCAGAGGCAGGGTTAATAAAAACGCTCGGCGACGTTGAATCGCAGTGGTTTTAGCCAACTTCTCTTTTAACGGCAATGCGTTAGCTTGGTCGATTGATGGGTTCGCAGTAGTCATAAACAGTGAGGTATCTAGAAAGAATGAATGAGGGCGGGCCTACCTGTTAAGGGTAGGGCGCCGCCCTTTGAAGTAAAGTCTTAATACTTTACTTTGTTAACCAAGCGTTGAAACGCTCGTTTAACTGGTCTGAGTTATCTGCCCAAAACTCAAAGTCGTTCTGAAGCGCACGCTTAAAGTTTGCTGGAGCAGTAGGCATGTGTGGTGCCATGTCTAGACTTGGATCAGAGTGGAAAGTACTCACTAGGCCAAATGAAGACTTACGTAAAGGACCGTAAGGGATCCAGCTGGCTTGGTCAGCAAGAGCTTTGGTACTTGTAGAGAACTTAACGAAGTCCATAGTGGCTTCTTGATTAGGTGCACCTTTAGGAATTACCCAAAGATCCAAGTCCCAAACCTGGCCATCCCAGTTGATGACAAATGGCTTGCCTTCAGCGGCAATGGCGTTAAATACACGGCCGTTGTAGGCAGTAGTCATAACCACTTCACCATCAGCTAATAGCTGTGGTGGCTGGGCACCGGATTCCCACCATATGGTTGAATCTTTAATGGTATCTAACTTAGCAAAAGCGCGATCTATACCAGCTTCCGTACTTAATACTTCGTATACGTCTTCTGGCTCAACACCGTCAGCCATAAGAGCGAATTCTAGGTTAGGCTTAGCACCTTTGCGTAAACCACGCTTACCAGGGAACTTGTTAGTGTCAAAGAAATCGCTTATGCCATTAACACCTTGGATTTTACTTTCATCATGGATGAATACAGTAGACCATACGATGTTACCTACGGCACACTCTGCTAGAGCGCCTGGAAGGAAATCTTCTGCAGCTGGAACGCCGTTAGCGCCATCTGGCAATACAGAATGGTCCATAACTTCAAGAATACCTTCGTCACAACCACGTACGGCGTCAGAAAGTTCTACGTCTACTAGGTTCCAAGTTACGTTACCGGCTTCTACCTGTGCCTTAATCTCGGCCAAGCCACCATTGTAGTCTTCAGATACTACAGTGTTGCCAGTGTAACCATTCCAAGGCTTATGATAAGCCTCTACTTGTGATTTAGTGTAAGCACCACCCCAAGATACTACGGTGATGTCTTCTGCTTGTGCGGAACCTGCAACCATAGTGGTCGCAACTGCTGCAGCAATCAGTGTTTTGTTAATAATCTTATTCATGAATATTTCTCCAAGTTTTTTTTATTGTGAATTGAGCTAACAATTCGGCCTAACTCCTTTTATGCATCAAGAGCCAAGCAGTCCTCCATTTTCCAACCGATCGGCACTGTATTGCCTTCTTGCAATAAGCTATTAGCGGCTGAATTAGGAACTTTGACGATAAAATCGTCGTGTCCGCACACTGTGAAGCGAGTGCGAATATGGTCGCCATGGTAGATCAATTCTTCTACCCTGGCGGAAAATAAGTTGTCGACAGTGTTGGTATCTGGATTAACAAATACGCGCTCTGGCCGCAAGGATACGGTAGAGCGATCGCCCACAGAGTTAACGTTAACTTTGCTGGCCACAAGTTGATCACCGTTGTCGCTCAGTATATTAACCTTATCGCCGTCAATGGCGGTTACTTTACCCATCAGACGGTTGTTTTCGCCAATAAAATTGGCTACAAAGGCATTTTCAGGCCGCTCGTATAAAGCGGCTGGTGCGGCACATTGCTGCACAATACCATCTTCAAAAACGGCGATACGGTTAGACATGGTTAAGGCTTCGGTTTGGTCGTGAGTTACATAAACCACGGTTAATCCCAATTGCTCATGCATATGCTTAATTTCGTACTGCATTTGCTCACGTAGGTTTTTGTCCAAAGCACCTAAGGGTTCATCCATCAAGACTAAGTCTGGATCAAATATCAACGAACGAGCTACGGCAACACGCTGTTGCTGACCACCCGAAAGTTGCATCGGACGACGGCCACCAAAGGCACCAAGTTGCACCATATCAAGGGCTCTTTTAACGCGAGCTTCTCGTTCTGCTTTAGGGATCTTACGAACCTCCAAAGGAAAAGCCAGGTTCTCTGCTACAGTCATGTGAGGGAAAAGTGCATAGTTTTGGAACACCATACCGATGCCGCGCTTATAGGGCGGTACCTTATTGATGGGTTTGCCTTTAAGGTAAATTTCACCTTGGGTGGCAGGTTCAAAACCAGCGAGCATCATTAGACACGTTGTCTTGCCAGAGCCAGAAGGCCCAAGCATAGTGACGAATTCGCCAGGGGCGACATCGAGGTTAAAATCTTTTACGACGAGGGTTTCGCCGTCGTAACTCTTTTGAATATTTTCAAAGCGTACTAGTGGTGCTTCACCAGTCATAGGAGGCGCTCTTTTATAATTAAATAGACAAACGGGGAACTCAATAACTCACTCAATACTTCATGGGCCATTTAGTGCCGCGCTGCGGAACAGACAAAGTAACGCCAAACCAAGGTGCGGCACAACCCCAATATGTCTATAGCGGCGCGAATAAGTAACAATATAAGGCCTAATGGGTAAATAGGCGATTAAATAGGTAAATATAGGCGATCGAATGATTAGTGAGGCTAATCAGTTGAGATAGAGAACTCTTACGCTGGAGGCTTAGGTGGCGGCCAAACTATGGGTGTCGCCATCGACGGTTAAGCTTTGGCCAGATATTTTTGAGCCTAAATCAGAAAAACTAAAGACAATCATATTGGCAATGTCTTCGGCGTCCACAAAAGTCTCCATTGAGGTATTGCGTACGTTATCGTGACGTACTTTATCTAAACTTTCACCGGTTGCCTCAGCGATACTGCTAATGACCCGATCCATGCGCTCGCCGTTGACTGAACCAGGACAAATGCAATTGACTCTAATGTTAAATGGCCCTAATTCCATAGACATGGTTTTGCTTAGGCCCACAATGGCCCATTTTGCGCTGGCATAAGGGCTGCGCATGGGGTAACCATATAGCCCTGCAGTAGACGATAAGTTCATGATAGCGCCGCCTTGCTTCTTGAGTAGCGGTATGGCGTGTTTGGAAACATAAAACGTAGCATGTAGGTTGACATCGAAGGTGGACTTCCACGCCTCTATGTCTAAGCTCTCTATAGGACCAGCTGGTCCAGAAATGCCGGCATTGTTCACCAAAAAATCAAGTTTGCCTGCAAATGCCCGATCGAGTTGGTTAAACATTTGAGCCACAGCATCAGGATGGGTGACGTTAGTCACAGAAGTACTCATCTGTGGGTACTGTTGCTTAAACGCGTCTAATGCTTCGACATCGATGTCACACACATGTACTTGGGCCCCGGCATTCATGAGCGCAATCGCGGTGGCTTTGCCAATGCCAGTAGCACCCGCCGTGATCAATACGTTTTTATTGCTGATGCCCTGCATACTGGTAACTCCGAAATGGTTGATAACTTGGATGTTGACCGAGGATAACCTTGTAAGCTTGTATATATCCGCAGTATTTTTGTCTGTTTTTGATAAGAAAACAGCGAAGCGCTGGGGATAAACTGCCCACCACCAGTTCATTTAAGGGTCATTGTATGACTAACTTAGCTTTTTATATTAACGGTCAATGGTGCGAGCCGTTAACCAGTCGCCAGAGTCTGCCAGTCATTAATCCTGCGACTCAAGCATCCTGTGCGCAGGTGTGGCTGGCCAACACAGATGATGCTGGCGCAGCCATTGATGCTGCTGCTGAAGTTTTTGAAGACTGGAGTAACACCACGTTAGAACAGCGCATTGTGATGGTGGAGGCGTTCTTAAAGGCCTATCAGCGCCGCTACCAAGTGATAGCTAGCGCCATCACAGAGGAAATGGGTGCACCAGCTACTATGTCATACGACATGCAAGCAGAGACCGGTGTGGGCCATACCCAAGCGCATTTGCTTGCTGCCAAACAAACAGTGATAGAGCACACCATGGGTGAACAAGGGCAGTTGCTCAAAGAGCCCATAGGCGTGTGTGTGTTGATCACGCCTTGGAACTGGCCCATCAACCAAATAGTGTGCAAGGTGGTTCCGGCTTTGCTGGCGGGTTGCACCATGGTGCTCAAGCCCAGTGAATTAACACCGCTGTCGGCACAAATATTTGCTGAGTGTGTGCATGAGGCAGGAGTTCCGGCAGGCGTGTTTAATATGATTCACGGCACAGGAGAGACCATTGGTGATTACCTCACCAGCCACCCTCGGGTGGATATGGTGTCCTTTACTGGTTCTACCCGTGCCGGTAGCCAAATTGCTATTTCTGCTGCGCCCACGGTTAAACGTGTGAGCCAAGAGTTAGGCGGTAAATCGGCCAACATTATTTTTGCCGATGCCGACTTAGCAGCTCAAGTTGAGTGGGGCGTACAGGCTTGTATGTTGAATTCTGGGCAATCGTGCGACGCGCCCACACGCATGTTGGTGGAAACAAGCGTATACGCACAAGTGGTGGCGTTGGCTAAAACTGCAATAGACGCCACCCAATTGGGCGATCCACAACAAGCAGGCGATCACTTAGGGCCCGTTATTTCAGAGCCCCATTGGCACAAAGTGCAGGACCTTATAAAAGCTGGCATTGATGAAGGCGCCACACTGCTTGTGGGTGGACTCGGCAAACCCAGTGGTTTTGAGACGGGTTATTATGTTAGACCCACGCTATTTGTGGATGTAAATAACAGTATGACGATTGCCCAAGAAGAAGTATTTGGCCCGGTGTTAGTTCTTATCCCGTATATTGATGAGGCCGAAGCGGTGCGTATTGCAAACGATAGCCCCTATGGTCTAGCGGCCTATGTGTCTACCCAAGACATCGATAAAGCGAGGCGGGTGGCACGCCAGCTGCGCGCTGGTACGGTGCACATCAATATGGCGGACTTGGAATACTGTATGCCGTTTGGTGGTTATAAACAGTCGGGCAATGGCCGTGAATATGCCGCTTTTGGTTTGCATGAATTCCAAGAAACCAAAGTTATCGCTGGCTATTATTAAGTTAACTCACAGGTTGGAACAAAAGTATGAAAATAGGTTTTGTAGGTTTGGGTAATGTTGGTAGTAAGCTTGCTGGCAGTTTATTACGTAATGGTTATGCAGTAATGGTGCGTGATCTCAATGACGCGTTTGTGGCTGATTTTGTAGCCCGCGGTGCCTCTGCCGCCGATACACCGAAACAATTGGCCCAAGCGTGTGACTTAGTGATTACTTGTTTACCTTCGCCTGCTGCGTGTTCAGCGGTGATGGAAGGCGGGTCAGGTGTAGTGGCCGGGTTGTCTGAGGGCAAAATCTGGTTAGAAATGAGTACTACCGACGAAAGCGAAATTAGACGTATTGGTGATTTAGTTAAAGCCCAGGGCGCGCAGCCGGTGGATTGCCCAGTTTCCGGCGGTTGTCATCGGGCCGATACGGGCAATATTTCCATATTTGCCGGTTGTAGTCGCGATACCTTTGAGCGGGCTCTACCGATTCTTACCACTCTTGGACGTCGTGTATTACACACGGGTGACTTGGGGACGGCGTCTAAATTGAAGGTGGTGACCAATTACTTAGCCACGGCGCATTTGGTGGCTTTATCCGAAGCCTTAACCGCCTGCAAGGTGATGGATCTAGATATGAACGTGAGTTACGAAGCGATTAAAGCTTCTTCGGGCAATTCGTTTGTGCATGAGACCGAATCGCAAGTGATCTTGAATGGCTCGCGGGACATTAATTTTACTGTTGATTTAGTGCTTAAGGACGTTGGTTTGTTTAATACCCTGACTCAGCGTGAGGGCATGCAGTTAGACTTAGCCCCAATGCTGGTGGATATTTTTAGTCAGGCGCAAGCAAAATGGGGCCCACGGGAAAGGTCGCCAAATATTATTCGTCGGTATGAGGAACCCATGGGGGTTAAGGTCTTAGGTTCGGGTTTCCCCACCGACATGATTGACGATGAGCCAGAAGAAGTCGGGTATGAATTGATGGCTTTTGGCCGCCAAGACGGTTGATTTAGCTTTTGCGCAAGGCACGGTTGGTTTTGGCTGTGGCGAGCGCTTGGGTGGGGTCATCGGGCCACGGGTGTTTGGGGTAACGGCCTTTCATTTCTTTTTTAACCTCGGTATAGCTGGTTTGCCAGAAATGAGCTAAGTCTTGTGTGACCTGTAACACGCTCCCTCTTGGAGATAAGAGGTGCACCTGTAAGGCCGTTGAGTACCCAATCATGGGTGCTTTTTGCATGCCAAATAATTCTTGTAGTTTGACCGCAAGAACCGGTGGGTTGTGGCTGTAATCAATGATATGAGCATTGCCCGAGGGTACCTTAAACTTACTTGGCGCTAACTCTTGTAGTTGCTTTGGTAGTGGCCATGGTAATAGGTTGGACAAGATAGAGGTTAAGTCTAGTCGCTTTAAATCCTGCTTGTTGTTCACGCGTTCCAGGTAGGGGCCAAGCCAAGTGCTTAGTGTTGCGGTTAGCGTGGTGTCCGACAAGTCGGGCCAAGGATTGGTAGCAGAACCCGTATAACTGTCATGCAACAGCTGCACCCTAGCTTGCCAAAGACGCAATTCTCGAGTCCAATTAAGTAACTCCATATTGTCTTGTGCCAAACGTTCACAAATGATTTGTCTACGTTGTTGGGGGTTCACCTTTGTAGCGCGTTTTTGGTGTAGAGTAAGTTGGCCAATAGCGGTTTTCTCAAAGGCCACTATGCGCTCATGCTCGGTTTGCCATGTCAGGCCGACTTGCGTCGTCACCAACCCGTTCAGCGGTCCTTTAAAAAGTTTTTCTGGCAAAGCAACGGCCAAACAAATACGTTGTTGGTCGTTGCCTTGTTTTGTGTCAAAACCAATGGTGCTAGCCACAGCTAACCAAATGTCACGATTAACACTTTGTTGGCTACTGACGCGTTTGCCGTTGGCTAGTTTGTAGAGTTTTGCGGTGCTGGTTTGTTGAGCAATACGTTCAGGCCAGGCTAGAGCAATAAAAACAGCTACCAGTTCTGCCTGCGTAAATGGCGCTTGCTCGACGGCGTTATACCGCAATTCGGCGGTAGGCGGCATTTGTTGATGTAAGCGTTTGCTTTGTTGGCGAATGCGCTGGCGTAAAGCATGCTGAGTGGGATGGCAGTCCAGTTGTCCTTTGAGCCATGCCAGTCGATGCATTAGGTCATGGTCTTGGCCGTGGGTTTTTAATAATGGGTCTTTTTCGCTTAATAATGCCGCTATGTGGCAGCCTAGGGTGAGCTGCTGGTGTTGTTGGGCGACAAGTAATAAGTGACCCAAACGAGGGCTTAACGAGATCTGACTCAGACGTTGGCCATGGGTCGTAAGTGCAAATTGAGTTTCTCCCGTACTGTCAGAGCTGCCAGTGGCACTTAATGCACCTAGGCTGAGTAATAAGCGTTGGGCTTTTCTAAAAGGCCCTTTTGGTGGCGGATCTAGCCATTTTAAATCACTAGTGTCTGCACAGCCAAAGGCATATAACTGCAGGCACAAGGCGCTTAAGTCAGCTTGTTTAATTTCTACTGTGGCTTGTGGGGCTAAACTTTGATGTTCCGATTCACTCCATAAACGATAACAGCTACCAGCACTCAAACGTCCCGCACGGCCAGCCCTCTGAGTAGCGGCGGCACGTGACACCTTAACCGTGGTGAGTCGGCTCAGTCCAGTGCGTGTGTCGTAAATCATTTGTCGTGACAAACCAGCATCAATCACGCATTCAATGCCATCAATAGTGAGACTGGTTTCGGCTATGTTAGTGGCTAATACGATTTTCCTGTGGCCCGGTTTGGTAGGGGCTATGGCCTGTCGCTGCTGTTCCATGCTCAGGTCGCCAAATAAAGGCAGTAGCTCTACATGAGGATTGCTAAGAGGACTCAGATGTTCCAGTGCTTGACGAATTTCGCCTTGGCCGGGTAAGAATACTAAAATGCTGCCGCTATGGTTGACCATGGCTTGGGCAATGGCCTCGTGTAGCTGGTCTTGTAGTTGGTAACGGTTGGGCGCCGGTCCCAAATGATGGGTTCTCACCGGGAACTGCCGGCCTTCACTAACAATGATGGGTGCATTGCCTAACAGCTGGCTCACCGACTGGGCGTCCATAGTTGCTGACATAACAATGAGTTTGAGTGGTAACTCCTCACGCAACAGCTCTCGACCTTGAATGCACATGGCAAGGCTTAAGTCACTGTCCAAGCTGCGTTCGTGAAATTCGTCAAAAATGACTGCGCCCACGCCCTCCAAACTAGGATCGCTTTGCAGTATGCTTAATAACACACCGTGGGTAATAACTTCTAAACGTGTTTTTGGTCCGCTTTTGGTGTCTAAACGCATGCGGTAGCCCACGGTATTGCCACAGGTTTCACCTAAACTTTGGGCTAAAAAGTGAGCGCTGGAAAGGGTTGCTAGGCGACGTGGCTCAACCAACAATATTTTTTGCTGTTGTAACCATGGGCTGTTTAATATCGCTAGTGGCACTCGAGTGGTTTTACCGGCACCTGGTGGCGCTACTAAAACCACTTCGTCATAGGTCGTTAGTTGCTCTTGTAGGGCAGGCAGTACCTCTTCAATAGGTAATGAGGTTGTGCTAGCAGACAAGCTTAAAAAGCTTTAAAAGTGAGGGTGGTCAACGATCTAGAGATACCCTGTATATCAAGCAGGTTGTCATTAATAAAGCGGCCTACATCTTCCTCTGAAGGGATGTATAGCTTCATCAGTAGATCATAATCACCACTAGTGGAGAATAGCTCAGAGGCAATTTCTCGTTCATAGATGGCGTCGGCAACGGCATAGGTTTTACCGGGGTTACATCGAATTTGGACAAATACGCAGGCCATGTTAGGTTCCTAAAATAACAGATAAAAAAATGAATTGAAACGCCCACCATGTACCGCTGTATGCGTCTGTTGGTATAGACACATGGGGCACATAGCGTCGGTTAGACTTAATGGCTTACTTTAAAGAAGGAAACCTATAGACGCAAGCCATGGTTATGCTCAATAGGTTTGGTTCGTAATGTTAAAAACTTGTTGTTAGTATAGAGCGATCGCATATGAGACACACTAGTATTTGATATCGATTAAGTTAACCGCCCGGACCATATATGACCTTATTGCCACTTATAGTTGCCGAAGCCAAAAAGTTCCAGACTCTGCGACGTGATATACACGCTCACCCAGAGTTGTGTTACGAAGAAGACCGCACTGCAAAAATTGTACTGGATCAACTGACATCGATGGGTATTGAGGCGCACCCGAGTATTGGAGTGACCGGTGTAGTGGGTGTGATTAAGGGCCAGCAGCCGGGTGCAGGCATTGCCCTGCGAGCAGATATGGATGCGCTGCCGTTAGATGAACATAATGACTTTGCCCATGCGAGCACCTACTCTGGCAGAATGCATGCCTGCGGCCATGACGGCCATACGGCCACTTTGTTAGCCGCAGCGAGTTATTTAGCTAAGCACAGGGATTTTTGTGGCACGGTTTACCTGATTTTTCAGCCAGCCGAAGAAGGTGGTGCCGGGGCCCAAGCTATGATCGATGACGGTTTGTTTGAGCGTTTTTCTATTGATGAGATCTATGGATACCATAATTGGCCGGGCTACGAACAAGGCACGGTGGGGTTAGTGGCTGGCGCTATGATGGCCTCCGCAAGTGAATTTAAGATTAAGGTAGTGGGTAAGGGTGCTCATGCGGCTATGCCTCACCTCGGCGCAGATCCGCTGTTGGTGTCTTGCCAGTTGGTGCAGGCCTTACAATCCATTGTTACGCGTAGCGTTGACCCACAAGAATCGGTGGTGCTTTCTGTGACCAAAATTCATTGTGGCGATGCCACCAATATCATTGCCGATGATTGTGTCATTGAGGGTACTGTTAGATGCTTCTCAGAACAAGCATTGCAGTTGGTTGAAGAGCGTATGGGTAAAATCTGTGTCGACTTATGTGCTGCGTTTGAATGTGACGGGATGCTTAATTTTGAACGGTCTTATCCAGCCACTATAAATCATGTAGCGCAAACGGAGTTTGTGCGAGAGGTAGCGGTGGAATTACTGGGTGCAGATCAGGTCGTGCCATTTACGCCAACCATGGGTTCAGAGGATTTTAGTTTTTATTTGCTACAAAAGCCCGGCTGTTATTTTGCCATTGGCAATGGCTTAGGTGGCCATAGAGACCAAGGCCACGGCATGGGGCCGTGTATGTTACATAACCCCAGTTACGATTTTAATGATGCGTTAATTCCAATCGGCGCAAGTTTGTGGGTTAAGTTGGTGCAAGCGCGCTTGAATAAAATAATGGTATAAATTTTTCACTTAGTGTAATATTTTTCGTTATGAAAATAAATACACCCAAGCTACTGATTGATGCTGAACAAATGGACCTTGCCACGCGAGCTGCGTGGTTGTCCTTTATTGGTGGCTACACGCAAGGTGAAGTTGCTAAACGTATTGGGGTCTCTCCCGTCAAAGCCCACCGTCTTATCCAACTGGCTCAACAACGAGGCTTGGTTAAAGTTTTTGTTGAGGGAGAACCGGCAAAATGCGTGGCCTTGGAAGAAACCTTGATGCAAAGGTTCGGTTTACGAACCTGCCTTGTTGCACCTTCTGATCATACTAATATCAGTGACGATACGGCCAGTTTTAACGAAGTGGGGGCCGGTGCTGCGCGGTTTTTTTATAACCTGCTACAAGAGTTACCTGAAAATGCGTGTGTGGGTATCGGCAAAGGCCGGTCCTTGTCGGCTTTGGCTGAAAAACTACCTAAAGTGAATCGCGCTGACCTAACATTTGCTTCTGTTTCCGGAAGTTTTACCCGTAAATTTTCTACCAATAGACTGGATGTTGTTCAACAGTTAGTTGAGCGCACGGGCGCTGAAGGCTATTTTATGCCGGTGCCTTATTTGGCCCGCGACGATGCCGAGCACGACATGTTGATGGCGCAAGCCAGTGTTCAGTTTAGTTTAAATCTAGCTCGCAATGCAGACTTGTATACCGTGGGTGTGGGTGCTTTGCAAACTAACCATTACCTTCACAGCGTGGGTATGGTGACCGATGATGACTTAGAACAGTTACGCAAAGCGGGTGCTGTTTGTGACTTGATTGGTAGCTTCTTTGATGTACAGGGTGCATTAGTGAATCATCCGCTCAATGGCTACGGGTTGGGTATTAAAGCGTCTGAAATGGCCGGCAAACGGGTGGTCGCTGTGGCTGGAGGTTTAGGAAAAGAGCTTGCTCTATTAGGTTCCTTGCGTACCGGTTTGGTGACCGATCTGGTGGTGGGTGAAAGCACCGCAGAAAAAATAGTTTCGATGATGGAGTTATCACTCGATGGCTAAACAATTGCCACATACTGCACCTTTTAGCTTGGTTAAGAGTGCGCCCAATAGTGAGCAGGGCGACCATCGGCTTGAACGCAACCCCGGCACCGCCTTTGACCTACAGCAGTTGGATAAAATTCGTATTAATCGCAGTGCCGTGGAGCGCCGTTGTGCGAGTTACGGAGCGCGTCGCAGTATTAAGAAACAGCAACAGGCCGCTTGGTTGTTAAAAGCCATTAGCCTGATTGACCTCACCACCCTGTCTGGTGATGACACAGAGGATCGGGTGCGGCGTTTGTGTAGTAAAGCCAAACATCCGCTGAGTGCAGGCTTGCAACAACGTTTGGGTATTGGTGAACTTAATTTATCCACCGCGGCTATCTGCGTGTATCACGACATGTTGACAGCTGCGCACACTAGCCTAAAAGGCTCAGGCATCCATTTAGCTGCAGTGTCGACCGGTTTTCCTGCCGGTCTATCGCCCTTGCCGTTACGTATTGCTGAAATCGAATATTCAGTGGCGGCTGGAGCTGACGAAATTGATATCGTTATTAGTAGGCGCCACGTGTTGGAGGGTAATTGGCAAGCCTTGTATGACGAAGTTAAAGCCTTTCGTGCAGCCTGCGGCCCAGCGCATTTAAAAACTATTTTAGCCACCGGTGAATTGGGTAATTTGGCCAATGTCGCCAAAACTTCTATGGTTTGTATGATGGCGGGCGCTGACTTTATCAAAACCTCCACTGGCAAAGAAGTACAAAACGCAACCTTGCCCGTGAGCTTGGTCATGGTACGTATGATTCGTGAGTACCATGCTCACACAGGCGTCTATATCGGTTTTAAGCCTGCAGGCGGCGTGAGTGATACTAAAACGGCCTTGCTGTATATGATCATGATGCAAGAAGAGTTGGGTCGCCGTTGGTTAGAGCCTGACTTGTTCCGTTTTGGTGCGTCGAGTTTGTTAGGTGATATTGAGTGTCAACTAGACCACTATGATACGGGCTATTATTCAGCCGCCTATCGACACCCCATGGCCTAATAAGGGAATAGGATTACACGAATGACATTACAACACGAATTTGAAAAACTCAATTATAGCCAAGCACTCGAAAGTGATGCAGAAGCGCAGTCCTGGTTAACACGGCACGATCGACATTTTGGCCATTATGTGGACGGTGCGTTTGTGAGCCAAGATGACGCTCAGTTGGTGGATGTTACCAACCCTGCAACCTCTGAACTGTTGGCGCAAGTAGAGATAGCTAATGCACAGCAAATTGACCAAGCCGTAGATGCCGCGCGTAGGGCTCAACCTAGCTGGTGGGCCATGGGTGGGTTAGGGCGTGCCAAAGTGCTTTATTCCTTCGCGAGAGGGTTGCAGAAACATGCACGTTTGGCCGCGGTGTTAGAAACCTTGGACAATGGCAAACCTATACGTGAAAGCCGCGATGGGGATATTCCTCTGGCCATTCGACACTTCTATCACCATGCCGGATGGGCTAAATTACAAGATCAGGAACTGGCTAGTTATGCCCCGGTGGGCGTGGCTGCACAAATAATTCCGTGGAACTTTCCATTGCTCATGTTGGCATGGAAAATTGCTCCAGCTCTGGCTATGGGTAATACCATTGTACTTAAGCCCGCTGAACAAACGCCCCTCACCGCTATGTTGTTTGCCCACATATGTGAGCAGGCAGGCGTGCCTGCGGGCGTAGTTAACATTATTAATGGTGCGGGTGTCACGGGTGCCACCTTGGCTGCACACAAGGGTGTGGATAAAGTGGCCTTTACGGGCTCAACCAGTGTAGGCCGTGGTATTCGGGAGGCCACCGCAGGGCAAGGTAAAAAACTCACACTAGAGTTAGGTGGAAAATCTGCCTTTATCGTGTTTGAAGACGCCGATTTAGACGCCGCTGTGGAAGGCTTAGTGGATTCTATTTGGTTTAACCAAGGCGAAGTGTGTTGTGCCGGATCGCGCTTATTGGTGCAAGCGCCAGTGGCTAACGAGCTCCATACCAAGTTAAAACAACGCATGCAGCAATTACGTTCGGGTATGCCTCTAGATAAGTCCATCGACGTTGGCAGCTTAGTGAGCCAGCAGCAGTTTGACCGAGTTGATCAATTGGTTGAGCAGGGCTTGCTGGCTGGTGGCCATGCTTACCAAGCCCAAACTAAAGATCCAGAGCGAAATTACTATCCGCCTACCTTGGTCACCGATGTCGATACTAGCCATCCATTGGTACAAGAAGAGATTTTTGGCCCGGTGCTAGTGTCTATGACCTTTCGCACCCAAAGTGAGGCTGTGGCCTTGGCCAATAATAGCCGTTATGGATTGGCTGCCAGTGTGTGGAGTGAAAATATTAATCGGGCTATGGACGTGGCACCTAAAATTAAGGCCGGTGTAGTGTGGATCAATAACCACAATCAATTTGACGCCGCCTGTGGTTTTGGCGGTGTGCGCGAGTCTGGTTTTGGGCGTGAAGGCGGTAAAGAAGGTCTATTTGAATATCTAAAACCGATGGGCTTAACACCGGTTGTCACTACACAGTTTAAGCCAACAGAAGAGCCATTTGTTGCTAATAGTATCGATCGTACTTTAAAGTTTTATATCGGCGGTAAACAAACGCGGCCAGACTCAGGCCACAGCCGAGCTTGTTACAATGTCGATGGTAGTGTAGCGGCCATTGTGGGCGTAGGTAGCCGTAAAGACATTCGTAATGCGGTTAGTGCGGCGCAAAAAGCCAGCCCTTGGTCTGCTCAAGCGGGCCACGCTAGAGCTCAGGTGATGTACTTTTTTGCCGAGAACTTGGCCCAACGACATACCGAGTGGGTTGAACGTTTAGTGCGTGTGTGTGGTTATGATGTGGACACTGCAGAAGCCGAATTTGAAGCGGCTATTGGCTGTCTATTCAGCTACGCCGCTTGGGCCGATAAATACGATGGTGCGGTTCACAACGCGCCTTATCGTGGGGTGACCTTGGCCTTGCCCGAAGCTGTGGGTTCAATCGCATTGGTGGCGCCAGATCATCAGCCATTAATCAGTAGTCTGGCCCTCATGGCGCCAACCATCGCTATGGGCAACCGTGTGGTATTAGTTGCCAGTGAAGCATATGCAAGCATCGCCTTGGAGCTGGTGCAGGTATTGGAGACGTCCGACATTCCCGCAGGTGTGGTGAATATCGTCTCCGGGCCTAAGGCAGAATTAGCTTTACATTTGGCGGGTCATGCGGAAGTTGAAGCCATGTGGTGTTGGGCCGATGCGGCTACGGTTGCTGCCGTTGAGCGTACCAGCGCAGGCAACTTAAAACGCTTGTGGACCCATAGCGATAACGACAGAAATTGGCTTGATGTTGAGCAGAGCGAGGGCGTGGAGTTTTTACGCCAAGCCACACAAATAAAAAATATTTGGACGCCGTACGGCGACTAATTAAAGAAGAAGAAGCGGCTTTAGCCGATCTATATAAAACTAGGAGAATAATCTGATGAAGTTAAATAAAATCACTATGGCAATCGCCGCAGGCGCAGTGGCATTCACTGCTTCTATCGCTCAAGCCGATGCTAACCCAGCCGTTGTTTATGACAAAGCCGGTAAGTTCGACAAGTCATTTAATGAAGCCGTGTACAACGGCGTTAAGCGTTTTATTGCCGACACGGGTATCAGTGTTCGTGAAGTAGAACCAACCAACGAAGCTCAGGTGGAGCAAGGCCTTAAGAAGCTTGCAAAGCGCGGTAATAGCCCAATCGTTGCTGTAGGTTTCGGCCAAGCTAATGCAGTAAGTGCTGCAGCTCAAGCTTACCCAGACACCAAGTTTACTTTGATCGATATGGTGGTGCCAGAAGCCAACGTGCAAAATATCGTGTTTAAAGAACATGAAGGTTCGTTCTTAGTAGGCGCTTTGGCAGCCATGAAGTCTGAGACCGGCACCATCGGCTTTGTAGGCGGTATGGACATTCCTCTAATCAGCCGTTTTGGTTGTGGTTACGAGCAGGGTGCTAAGCACATTAACGCCAACATCAAGGTCATTCATAACATGACTGGATCTACTCCAGCGGCATTTGGCAACCCTTCTAAGGGTGGCGAATTGACTCGTAGCCAAATCGAATCTGGTGCAGACGTAGTATTTGCTGCCGCTGGTGGTACTGGCCTTGGTGTTTACCAAGCTGCTGCAGATGCAGGCAAGTGGGCCATCGGTGTGGACTCTAACCAGAACCACCTTCAGCCTGGCACTATGCTGACTTCTATGGTTAAGCGCGTAGGCGAAGCGGCGTACCAGAGTTATGAAGCAGCCAATAATGGTACTTGGAAAGCAGGCGTAAGCGTAATGGGTCTTGCTGAGGGCGGTGTTGATTGGGCTCTAGACGAGCACAACCGTGATTTGGTTACTGCAGATATGGAAGCACAAATTAATGCTCTTAAAGCAGCGATCATTGCAGGTGAGTTAAGTGTTCACGACTATATGTCCGACAATACTTGTAACTATTAATCGGTAGTTTGCAGTAGACAGTCGGCGGTTTACAGTAAACCGCCGACCAATAACCGCCAATCGATAACCGCCGACCAATGATTATGAAAAATTACGCAATAGAACTCACCGATATCGATAAACGTTTTGGAGCTGTGCATGCAAATAACAAAGTGTGTCTGCAGGTAATCGAAGGCAAAATTCACGGTATTATTGGCGAAAACGGCGCGGGTAAATCCACGCTAATGAGTATTCTGTATGGTTTTTATCAAGCCGACGCAGGACAAATTAATGTGTTAGGTGACACCTATATATTTAGAGATTCCCATCAGGCCATTGCCGCAGGCATTGGTATGGTACATCAGCATTTTATGCTGGTCGAAAACTTCACGGTATTAGAAAACGTGATTTTAGGCAGTGAGGGCGGCGCATTGTTGGCCGATGGTTTGGCCGCAGCCCGTAAAGAACTCACCCGTTTAGGTGAAGAGTATGGCCTTAAGGTCAATCTAGATGCCACTATTGATACCTTGTCTGTAGGTTTACAACAACGTGTAGAAATTTTAAAAGCCCTTTATAAAGGCGCCAAAATATTAATTTTGGATGAGCCGACTGGCGTATTAACGCCGCAAGAAACAGAAGAACTGTTTCGAATTTTTGCCGCCCTAAAACAGCAGGGCGTTACCATTATGTTGATTACCCACAAGTTACGGGAAATCATGAGCATTACCGACCAAGTTTCGGTGATGCGTGGAGGTCAGATGGTGGCCCACAGAAATACCTGTGATACAGATCGCGAAGAGTTGGCCGAACTGATGGTGGGCCGGAAGGTATTGTTACACGTGGACAAGGGCCCAGCCAATGTAAGGGCGCCACTGATGACTGTAAAACGTTTAACTGTGGCCGATAATCAAGGCGTAGAGCGTCTCAAAGGTGTGAGTTTTGAACTACGAGCTGGCGAAGTGCTGGGCGTTGCTGGCGTATCGGGCAATGGCCAAACTGAGTTACTAGAAGCACTATCGGGCATTACCCCTTTAACCAGTGGCAGCGTACAAGTGTTGGGCATGGAAATGGATGCCAAACACCCGTTGTCACCTGACATCTTGCGAGAGTTAGGTCTGGCTCATGTGCCAGAAGATCGACATCGTATGGGTTTGATTACCGAATTTAGCGCCAGTGAATCGGCCTTATTAGGTTATCACACAGATGCGAGTATTAATTCAGGCCTATGGCTTAGCAAAGCTAAAGTTGATGCCAACTGCGAACAACTGATGCAAGCCTTTGACGTGCGTCCCGCGGACCCTCATTTGAAGTCTGCAAACTTTTCTGGCGGCAACCAACAAAAACTCATTTTGGCCCGTGAAATGGAGCGTAACCCAGAGGTGCTGCTCATTGGACAACCTACCCGTGGCGTGGATATAGGCGCCATCGAATTTATACATCAGCGTATTATTGCTATGCGCGATGCCGGTAAGGCTGTGTTGTTGGTGTCTGTGGAGCTGGACGAAATCATGTCGGTCAGTGATCGCATCATTGTCTTGTGTGACGGTGCTATCAGTGGCCGTATTATCGCTGCAGATGCCGACGAACGTACCTTGGGTATGATGATGGCTAATGCGCTAGACCCCATCGATCCATTGCAAGCGATGAATGATGATAAGTCGTCATCTAACCACTCTACTCAGGAAGTACAGTCATGAATCGAGATGCCCGGATAAGTTGGATTAATCGATTATTACTGCCGATTCTAAATGTGGTTACTGCGTTTGCCGTCACGGCTGTGGTGTTTTGGTTGATTGATGTTAACCCTATCGAAGCCGCGGAGGTTTTACTCTACGGTGCTTTTGGTTACGAAGAAGGTATTGGTTACACTATCTACTACACCACTAACTTTATCTTTACTGGCTTGGCTGTTGCAGTAGCGTTTCATGCGGGCTTATTTAATATTGGCGGCGAAGGCCAAGCCTACGTCGGCGGTTTAGGGGCTGGTTTGGCCATCTTGATGCTTGATCCGACCTTAGGTGCCTGGGTGTTTATCCCAGCCAGTATCATCGGGGCCCTATTGTTTGGCGCACTATGGGCGTTAATTCCGGCGTACTTACAGGCCTATCGTGGTAGTCATATAGTCATCACCACCATTATGTTTAACTTCTTAGCTGCATCTTTGATGGTCTATTTGATGGTGCATGTGTTGCGTGAAACGGGGCAGATGACCCCTCAGAGTGAACTTTTTCCAACCAACGCGTGGATGCCGTTTGTCCACGATGTAGCCGCAGGAATGGGATACTCAATTGAGGCATCGCCGCTCAACTTGTCTGTGATATTGGCCTTGGTCTGTGCTCTGTTAGTGTGGTTCTTTTTATGGCAAACCCGTTGGGGATACGCCGTTCGCGCCACCGGTAAAAATAGTACCGCAGCCGTCTACGGTGGTATTAAACCGAAACGCGTGATTATCGTGGCGATGTGTATTTCTGGTGCTCTAGCTGGTTTAGTGAGTGTTAACGAGTTGGTAGGGTATCAACATCGTCTGATAATGGACTTCCACCTTGGCTACGGTTTTGGTGGCATTGCGGTGGCACTCATGGGGCGTAGCCATCCTTTAGGAATTATTGTGGCGGCGTTATTATTTGGTACTTTGTATCAAGGAGGCGCCGAGCTGGCGTTTGAAATGAGTGGTGTGTCACGGGATATTGTTGTGGTAATGCAAGGCTTAGTTATTTTGTTTTGTGGTGCCTTAGAATACATGTATAGACCTTGGTTAATTAGGAAATTGGCACCTGTTGTACGGCAGTCTGAATTAGCAGGAGTAGCCCTATGAGCGATCTGTTGTTAACCCTGCTGCTCACTTTAGATGCCACTTTACGGGTGTCTTCGCCGTTGATTTTGGCCGCCATGGCGGGTTTATTTGCCGAGCGAGCGGGCGTAGTAGATATTGGCCTAGAAGGAAAAATGCTCGCCTCGGCCTTTGCGGCCGCGAGTGTGGCTGCAGTGTTTGGCTCGCCTTGGTTGGGGTTGGGGGCTGCGGTACTGGTTTCATGTTGTTTGGCAATGTTGCATGGCTTTGCGACTATTACCCACCGTGGTGACCAAATAGTAAGTGGTGTAGCTATCAATATTTTGGCCGCTGGTTTAACCATTATATTGGGTTTGGCTTGGTTCCACCAAGGTGGCTTGACCCCTGCGTTAAACAACGATTCGCGGTTTCTCTCAATCACCTTACCTTATGCTGAACAACTGGCCTTTATTCCCGTGCTAGGGCCTATTTATAAAGAGCTGATTAGTGGCCATAACATCTTGGTTTATGTGGCTTTTGCTATTGTACCGTTGGTTTGGTGGGCGGTATTTCACACTCGGTTTGGTTTGCGTTTGCGGGCCGTGGGCGAAAACCCTAAGGCCGTAGATACCGCCGGCCTTTCGGTGATTAAGTTACGTTACCAAGCGCTTATTGTAGGTGGAATTTTGTGTGGTATTGCCGGTGCCTATATCGGCATTGCCCACAATGCGCAGTTCACTCGCGATATGACAGCTGGACAGGGGTTTATTGCTTTGGCTGCGCTAATTTTTGGTAAATGGCGACCCCTAACTGTGATGTTAGCCTGTTTGTTATTTGGTTTCTTGGATGCCCTAGCGGTACGTTTACAAGGCGTAGAAATTGAAGGTTTTGGTGTGATTCCTGTGCAGTTCATTGAAGCCACACCTTATTTATTAACCGTAATTTTGCTTGCAGGATTTATAGGCAGGGCCATACCACCCAAAGCCGTAGGAACGGCCTACGTGAAAGAACGATGACAAGGATGTACAGATGACAAAAACTGATCAAGCCCTTGAATCACAGTGCGTATACGCTGTGGAACAAGCCATGGACAAGGCCTATGCGCCATACTCAAACTACCCAGTGGGTGCGTTAGTGGTTACAGAAAATGGTCAAACGTTTGCTGGATGCAACGTAGAAAACGCTAGTTACCCGCAAGGCCATTGTGCCGAAACTGCGGCCATTGCGGCTATGGTAATGGCTGGCCACCAGCGTATTCGAAAAATTTATATCATGAGCCGAGACGATCAAGGAGCAACTCCGTGCGGAGGTTGTCGCCAACGCATACGCGAGTTTGCAGACAATAATACGCCGGTGATTTTGTGTTCACCCAAAGGCGTTGAAAAACGCTTATTACTTTCAGAATTATTGCCCCACGCATTTGGGCCGGAGTTTTTGTCATGAGTCAGGTAGACGCCTGTTTAGCCGTTATTCATCAAGCTGCAAGCGGCTTTGTACCTCAAATAGGAGTGGTGCTAGGTTCGGGCCTTGGGTCTTTTGCCGACCGTGTGGACACTGTAGCAATTATTGGGTTTGATGACTTGCCGGGTTTTCCTCAAGCCTGTGTAGGCGGCCATGCGGGTCGTTTAGTGTTAGGACACGTTGGTGGTACCAGTGTGGCTGTGTTGCAAGGCCGTGCCCATTATTACGAACAGGGTAAAGCCGATGTGATGGCAGTTGCGATTGAAACCTTTAAAGCTATGGGTTGTGATGCTTTAATCCTTACCAACGCTGCAGGCAGCATGGTTGAAGAGGCTGGCCCAGGTAGCGTAATGCTGCTTACAGACCATATTAATATGACTGGCGTATCGCCATTATTTGGTGCCCAAGGCAACCAGCGTTTTGTAGATATGACGCAGGCGTATCACCCGGGTTTGAACGATGCTATGCGGGCCGCTGCTCAGGCCAATAACGTGACTCTGCATGAAGGTGTTTATGCTTGGATGTGTGGCCCTCATTTCGAAACCCCTGCTGAGATTCGAGCCCTTAAAGTGCTGGGCGCTCAAGCGGTGGGGATGTCTACGGTGCCGGAAGTGATTTTGGCTCGTCATCAAGGTTTGCCTTTGTGTGCCTTATCTATTGTCACTAATTACGCTGCAGGCATGAGTCTGACACCGCTAAGCCATGAGCAGACTATGGAGTACGCCAAGATGGCGACTGATGCAGTAGAACGTTTGTTACAAGCCTTTATTGACGGCTTTGAGGCGCAAACGTGACGGCCGCCTTTCTGCCACAAGAGTTAATCCGTAAAAAACGTGATGGGTTAGATCTTACTGATGCTGAAATTGCCTTTTTAGTGCGGGGCATCACTAGTGGACAACTATCTGACGCTCAGTTGGGTGCATTTGCCATGGCAGTATTTCAAAGAGGCATGAGCATGCAGGAACGTATCTGTCTAACTCAACACATGATGCATTCAGGCCAAGTGCTCAGCTGGCAAAACATGGACCTTAACGGTCCCGTGGTAGATAAACACTCCACCGGCGGAGTGGGTGATAAAGTTAGCCTCATGCTAGGCCCCATTGTTGCTGCTTGCGGCGCATATGTACCTATGATTTCGGGACGTGGTCTTGGCCATACGGGGGGCACCTTGGATAAGTTTGAGAGTATTCCGGGCTATAATGCCACGCCTAATGAGACTGATTTTAAGGCCTTAGTGAAACGTGTCGGCTGCGCGATTATTGGCCAAACAGCCCAGCTTGCGCCAGCCGACCAACGTTTTTATGCCACCCGTGACGTTACGGCAACGGTGGAGTCCATTGACTTAATTACCGCCTCTATATTGTCAAAAAAATTGGCAGCAGGCCTGGATGCTTTAGTCATGGATGTAAAAACTGGCAATGGAGCATTTGCGGCAGAGATGCCCATGGCACAAGAGTTAGGCCAGAGTATTTCTCAAGTGGCCACAGGTGCCGGCGTACCCACTCGATGTTTGGTGACCGACATGAATCAGGTGCTGGGGCATAGTGTGGGCAATGCAGTGGAAATGATGGAGTGTATTGAATTCCTCCTTAATCCGTCAGCAGCCGACCCTAGGCTACTTCAACTGACCCTAGACCTTGCCGCGCACATGCTGGAAATTAGCAAGGTAGAGTCCACCCTTGCCCAAGCCAGACGTAAAGCCGAATTAGCGCTACAGCAAGGGTATGCAGCACAAGTGTTTGCAGACATGGTCACCGGCTTGGGTGGACCTAGCGACTTGATGCAAAAACCGGCACACTACTTACCTCAAGCGGAGCGAGTAGAACCGATATTGGCGAACCATTCAGGCTACGTGAGCGCCATGGATGTGCGGTCAATTGGATTAACTATGGTGAGTTTAAAGGCGGGCAGGTCGATTGCAAGTGACAACATTGACCATACTGTAGGTTTGACTCATATGGCTCAAATGGGCCAATACATAGAAGTCGGTCAGCCCTTAGCTTATGCTCATGTGCGCACCAGTGATCAGTTGCATATGCTGCAGCAACAATTGCCGCAAATGGTTCAGCTGGACAGCCAATTGACGCCCGCGCTTGGGCTGGTTAAAGAAATTATACAGGCCGCAGCATGAACAGATCGATCATCATCATATTAGATTCTTTGGGCCTAGGCGCGAGTGCGGATGCGCCAAAGTATGGCGATCAAAATGCAGATACCTTTGGTCATATTGTTGAAGCCTGTGCAGATGGCCGTGCCAATAACGCCCAACGTCAAGGTCCTTTGAAAATACCCAATTTATTGCGATGGGGCTTAGGTGCAGCCGCAGTCGGCAGCCGTAGTGTTGCTTTGCCTTTGGCGACTCATGACCAGATTGAGGGTGCGTATGGCCACGCCGTAGAAGTGAGTAGTGGTAAAGACACTCCCAGCGGCCATTGGGAAATTTGTGGCTTACCTGTGCTGTTTGAATGGGGGACGTTTCCTCAACAGGAAGATTGTTTTCCTCAACATCTGATGCAAGATTTACTGGCACAAGGTGGTATCGAAGGCACTCTAGGTAATACATACGGTTCAGGCACCGACGTATTGGTGGAATTCGGTGAACAACACATGCGTACGGGTTGGCCTATTTGTTACACCTCGTCTGATTCGGTGTTTCAAATTGCCGCCCATGAAGACAGTTTTGGCTTAGAACGACTTTATGCTTTGTGTGAAGTGGCCAAAAAACTGGTAGATCCGCTTAATGTCACACGGGTGATCGCACGGCCTTTTAAAGGCACCTGCGCCGCGGATTTTAAGCGAACAGCTAACCGCAAAGACTTAACTACACCACCTACAGGCCCTACGTTGCTTGATCATATTCAAGATCAGCAAGGTACCGTGGTATCAGTGGGGAAAGTGGGCGATATTTTTGCCCATAAAGGCGTTAGCTATACGGTTAAAGCCGCTAACAATATGGCCTTGGTGGACCAGCTTTTGGATCAAATGGACAAGGTTAAACACGGTTTGTTGTTCGTCAACTTGGTTGATTTTGATAGCCAATTTGGCCACCGTCGCGACGTCGCCGGTTACGCCAATGCGTTAGAGGAGTTTGACTTGCGCTTGCCCGAGATTGAAGCCAAGTTAGAGCCGCAAGACTTAGTATTGCTCAGTGCTGATCATGGTTGTGATCCCACTTGGCCCGGTTCAGGCCATACCCGCGAACACGTACCCGTGGTGTTCTTTGGCCGCTATTGTGGCGCTCCTGTTAAAACGCTTGACCTTGGCGAACGCGCAAGCTTTGCCGACATGGGGCAAACCATAGCCAAACACTTAAACCTAGCACCATTAGCCTATGGCGATGCCTGCACTTTGAATTGATCAATAGAGTATTTTTAATGCAACAACACATACAAACCCAAATTCAAAAACTTCCTAAAGTTGAGCTACACAGCCACTTAGAAGGTTGTATTCAACCCGATTTAGTGCGCACTATTGCTCAACGTAATGGCATCAGCCTCAAAGATGGTCTGTTCACTGCCGATGACATGTTTGCATGGGACGATTTTGTTGAGTTTCTCCAGGCTTACGATGAAGCCAGCTTTTGCCTGCGTAAGTCACAAGACTACCGCGACATTATGTACGCCTACATGCAACAATGTGCCGACGAAGGCACTATTTATGCAGAAACCTTTGTCTCCCCAGACCATGCCGCAGCGGTAGGCATGAGCTACGACGACATGCTCTCTGGTTGTGTGCAAGGCATCGACGACGCAGAACGTGACTTCGGCATTGTAGGTCGGTTGATTATCTCCTGTGTGCGCCATTTAGGGCCAGAGCAAGCCGTAGTGGTAGCCCAGCAACTAGCAGATAACCAGCATCCATACATTGTAGGTTTTGGTATGGGAGGTAATGAGTCCATGTTCACTCAAGCAGATTTTGCGCCGGCTTTTAACATTGCAGCAGCAGCGGGCTTTGCCTGTACTACTCACGCCGGTGAAGTATTAGGCCCAGAAAGTGTTTGGGATGCCATCGACAATCTACCGGTGACTCGTATTGGTCATGGCGTACGTAGTGTTGAAGACCCAGCGCTTATGGCAGAATTGGCCACGCGTGGTATTGCTTTAGAAGTTTGCCCTGGCAGCAATATTGCTTTGTCTGTGTACCCAGACTTAGCCAGCCACCCGTTAAACCAGATCCTTGAAGCGGGTATTAGTACTAGCCTTAACTCTGATGATCCACCATTCTTTGCGAGTACCGTGGGTTCTGAGTACCAATCGGGGGCTCAGGACTTTGGCTTAAATCTAGAGCAGTTACGCAATATCTCCCGTATGGCCATGAATGCCTCGTTTGCTGATGCTGACACCAAGGCACGGTTGTTGGCGGCGATTGGTTAAGCTTAACTCATGAAGCGATTTTTGCTGCAAGACTCGACTAATTATACCGATAGTGAGTATCAGGATTACATCTTGCAAGGGGTGTCGCGCACGTTCGCCTTGACCATACCGCAGTTGCCAAAACAATTGGAATCGGTGGTGGGTAATGCCTACTTATGGTGCCGTATTGCCGATACTATTGAAGATGATCCACACTTGGCGTTAGCCTTAAAGGTGAGCTTTAGCGACCAGTTGACGCAACTATTAGTGGGCCATGGTTCGGCTGATGATTGGGCTTGCGAGCTACTGCCTCAACTCGACAACGATACGGCTGCAGCAGAGCTCGATCTAATTGCTAATAGCAAACGTATGATGCGGCTATTTGTGAGTTTCAAACCCTCCCAGCAGGCGATTATCCAACAATGTGTGGCCACTATGGTGCAAGGTATGATGCACTATCAAAGCCACCAGCCCCATGCGGGCTTGCCCAACTTACAGGCCCTCAACGATTATTGTTACCATGTGGCAGGCATTGTGGGTGAAATGCTCACCTTGCTGTATTGTGATTACTGCAGCAAAGTACGGCAGCACCAAGAGTTGCTGATGCCTTTGGCCGTGTCTTTTGGTCAAGGTTTACAAATGACCAATATTCTCAAGGACATTTGGCAGGACCAAAGCCGAGGTATTTGCTGGCTACCGCAAGACGTGTTTAGCCGCCACAATATTGAGTTACAAGATTTGCCAAGTCAGCGTACTGATGTTGCATTTCAACAAGGGGTGACCGAGCTTGTGGCCATTGCCCATACACACTTACGGGACGCTATGCGTTACACGCTCATGCTGCCAAGCTCAGAGCAGGGTTATCGTAACTTTTGTTTGTGGGCGATTGGTATGGCCATGTTGACCTTAAAAAACATTCACCGTCGACCAGATTTTGAGCACAGTTCGCAAATAAAAATATCCCGCAGCAAGGTTAAAATTATCTTGGTAGTGACCCGTCTTATTGGCCGTAGTAATATGTTAGTACGCCTGTTTTTCAAGCGCTTGGCCCGCGGTTTACCTGTATAGCTCATCGTCTGATGGTGCAAAATGCTGCAGTGCATCGTTGTTATAAAGGTTAGTAAATGAGCGACTCAGAAGTGGTAGATTATTCAAGCCCCAATGTGCCTGCGGTGTTGCCGTGGCACGATGTGCCAGTGATCAAAGCCAGTGCAGACAGTTTAGCCGGTTATGGTTGCTTGGTAGACAAACCCGAAGATCTGGCTATTGAAATTGTGCGTTGGCCAACGCAAGGCTGGCGCGCTATCGACGCAGGTACAGGTGACGAAGGTGGCACAGTAGCCGGAATATTCCATAGCCACTGGGACGGTCAAGTGCTCAAAGGGCGCAATGACGCAGTCGGTGGTGATTATGTGCTGGGGTGGGCTTGTAACCCTCAGGACGTGGCTCAAAACAGCCCAGCTGCAGTGGAGCGGGTTTTGTTATGGCATATGAATTATCACCCAGACGGTGGGCAGTTGTTTTATCCGTTAACTAAGCAACCGTTTTTGGTGCCCTTGGCGCTGCCGGGTGACGATTTAAGTCTAGAAAAAATTGTCGCTTTCTGGTGTGATGGCAGCCAAGGCTTGTACATTCACCCCAATATTTGGCATGAAGGGGTTTTTCCAACCACCGCTAAGCAGTCGTTTCACGACCAGCAGGGTAAGGTGCATGCCCGTGTAAGTTGCAACATTGCGCAAGAGTTTGGTGTGTTTTTAAACGTGCCGTTAACTGAGCCTGAGGACCAAGCCCATGTCTAATTACTCAATTCGGCCTTTCCATCTAGCAATCCCGGTGCGAAATATTGCTGAATCACGGGCCTTTTATGGGCAGTTGTTAGGTTTAAGCGAGGGGCGTTCTAGTGATGAGTGGATCGATTGGAACCTGTATGGCCACCAATTGGTCACCCATCTTAATCCTCACTTAGGGCAAGCCGGTAAAGTGCCGGTACATGTGAATGGTGTGGATGGCATGGGTGTGCCTGTGCCGCATTTTGGTGTGGTGCTGACCCTAGAAGACTGGCAAGCGTTGGCTCACCGCTTGACTGGCCAAGTCGACTTTATTATTGAGCCTTATACTCGTTTTAAAGGCGAAGCAGGAGAACAGTCGACCTTGTTTTTTAGTGACCCTAGTGGCAACGCTTTGGAATTCAAAGCGTTTGCAGACTTAAATCAATTGTTTGCTAAATAGCTGCGGCTTGGCTGGCTAAATATTCGCCATAAGTGCCTTGGAAATCAACGACTTGTTGATCTTTTATTTCAACGATGCGGGTTGCCAACGAAGATACGAATTCGCGGTCGTGGCTAACAAAAATTAAGGTGCCATCATAAGTCTTTAAGGCTTTGTTAAGGGATTCAATGGCTTCCATATCTAAGTGGTTGGTTGGTTCGTCCATGATCAACACGTTAGTGTCTTGCATCATCAGCTTACCAAACAACAAGCGGTTCTTCTCGCCACCAGAACATACGTCTACCTTCTTTAGGTAATCGTCTGCGGTAAATAGTAAGCGGCCTAACATGCCTCTTACGGTTAGGTCGTCATGTTTGGCTGTGCGCCACTGGGACATCCAATCAAACAGGGTTAAGTCACTGCTAAAGTCACTGCTGCTGTCTTGCGGGCAATAGCCTAATACGGCATTTTCAGACCACTTGATAGAACCGGTATTGACTTTGAGTTGGTCTAACAAACAACGTAAAAAGGTGGTTTTACCCACGCCGTTTTCACCAATCACTGCTAATTTTGAACCGGCTTCTAAAATCAGTTCGCCGTTGCTAAATAGCGGCAGGTCTTCAAATCCATGGCCTACTTTTTCTAACACAAGGGCCTGACGGTGGAGCTTTTTATGGGTGCTAAAACCAATGTAGGGAGACACTCGACTAGAGGCGATGACTTCGTCTAGCTGAATTTTTTCTAACTTTTTAGCTCTAGAAGAAGCCTGCTTGGCTTTAGATGCGTTGGCAGAGAAGCGAGCTACAAACTGTTGTAGTTCTTCACGTTCGGCGCTTTTCTTTGCATTGGCCGTAAGTAGCTGCTCTTGTATCAAAGACGATGCCGCCATGTATGCTTCGTAGTTGCCTGGGTATACTCGCAATTCGCCGTAATCTATGTCTGCCATATGAGTGCACACGGAGTTAAGGAAATAACGGTCGTGAGAAATAATAATCATGGTGCTACGGCGCTGATTCAGTACTTCTGTAAGCCAGTTAATGGTGGCAATGTCCAAGTTGTTGGTGGGTTCGTCCAACAACAATATATCTGGGTCTGCAAATAGCGCTTGGGCTAACAATACGCGTAGTTTCCAGCCCGGTGCCACTTGGGCCATTAAACCCCAATGGAAAGACTCGTCGATGCCAGCCTGAGTTAAGATTTCTGCGGCGCGACTTTCGGCGCTGTAGCCGTCCATTTCTGCAAATTCAACTTCCAGTTCGGCCACTTTCATGCCGTCTTCTTCAGTCATTTCTGCCTGGTTGTAAATGGCTTCGCGGGCTTGTTTAACCTGCCAAAGTTTTGTATCACCCATGATTACGGCATCAATAACCGAGTACTCTTCAAACGCAAACTGGTTTTGGCTTAAGGTGCCCACGGTGTCGGTTGGCGAGAAGGAAACGTTGCCAGAGGTGGGTTTGAGCTCACCACTGAGTATCTTCATGAAGGTGGACTTGCCACAACCGTTAGCACCGATCAGACCATAGCGATTGCCATTGCCAAATTTAGCTGAGATGTTTTCGAACAATGGCTTAGCGCCAAATTGCATGGTGATGTTAGCGGTGGTAATCAAGGTAATCCAAACGAAGCAAAAAATGGGTGGCGTATTTTACCAGTTTTTAGTGGGTGATACTATGTTTGCCACGCGGTCATTCCTAATATCGTGCCTCTGTTAGCTTAGCCACCCTTTAGCTTTTGCTTCATCGACCATGGGCTCCAGCAGTTGCCACAACTGTGGGCAACCTTTGTTGATACGGCCACCATTAACGGTTTTAACTTGCTCTACCGTAATGCCGTGGCTTTGCCAGCTATGACCTTGGTCATTGAGGTTGTGGAGTAGGGGTAGGGCTCGATCGAGGGCCTTGGCAAAGCGCGCGTCTGCACTCTTGGCGGTTTCAAATTCGTGCCATAGGGCAATGTATTCGTCACCCATACCGTTGGGTAATAAACCGAGAATACGCTCGGTTGCAGCAGCTTCTGCGGCTTCGTGTTCGCTGCCTATTGCCTCGTACACAATGACGTCACCCGTATCAATTTCGCACAGGTCGTGGATTAATAACATACGTAACACACGGTCAATATCAACCGGTTGAGCGGCGTAGTCTTTGAGCATCAAGGCCGCTAACGTCACTTGCCAAGAATGCTCGGCCGAATTTTCATAGCGCTGCATGCCCAAGGGGCGAGTTTTACGCAGAACGGCTTTGAGTTGGTCGATTTCTGTTACAAAATCAATGATTTTTATTAGATCTTGCACACTTATCCTTTGGGTTTTTTATTCACAAAGGCGTCAAGTCCTTGTTGGGTTTCTGGCGTCATGAGGTTGCACACCATATGCTCCGCAGCAAATTGGTAGGCTTGTGGTAAGTCCATGTTGAGTTGTGGGTAGAACATGGCTTTGCCAGTACGTACAGCAACCTTGGCTTTGCTGCTGATGATGGCCGCCAGATCACGGCTGGCTTGAGTCAGGTCTTCTGCAGCCACAACCCGATTAACCAAACCTTGCTGTTGCGCTTCGGTGGCACTGATAAACTCACCCGTGAGTAACATTTCCATGGCTTTTTTTGGATGTATGTTACGGCTTAAAGCGACCGCTGGGGTCGAGCAGAATAGACCTATGTTGATGCCCGATACGGCAAAACGTGCGTTTTGTGAAGCAACCGCAAGGTCGCAGGTGGCCACCAATTGACAACCCGCAGCAGTGGCAACGCCTTGCACTTGGGCAATCACCGGAATGGGGCATTGCACAATGGTTTGCATCAGTTGGCTGCATTGATGAAACAAGTTTTGGTAGTAGTCGGCGTTGTTGTTGGCCTGCATTTGTTTGAGGTCGTGGCCGGCGCAAAAGGCTTTGCCTTGGGCTTTAATGATAATGCAAGTGAGGTTATCCGTAAGGCTAGCTTGGTTTAACGCTAGCTGCAGTTCAGCCATCATCTGTTGGGATAAGGCATTAAAACTGGCTGCACGATTTAGCGTAATTTCTAACCATTGCTGCTCTGGTGTGACAATAATGTATTCAAATTTAGTCATGGTTTGTTGCCCTATGACGCCATTTGACGGTCGACCCACAGTGCCAGCTTATGCTGCATTGAGGGTTGCGAAACTTGGTTTTCTGGCAGGGGTTGAATCAATTTGTCGTGCACCAATAAGCGATAGATGTACTCGATTTTTGTGGCCGCAGAATCGGTTGCTTCAAATCGGGCTACACCTCGGGTATTGGCATACGCGGCGCCTAAAGCAATGGCCTTTTTCAGTAATTCCTTTTCGTTTTTAAGTTTTTTCATAGTCCGTCACATGCTAGTGAATTGAAGCCTTAGCATAGCTTAGCCTGCTAGTGAAAAAAAGGGTCTTATTCATAGTAGAATAAGACCCTTTTACGCCATTGCGGTGATGTGGTTTAGACGTGGTTTAACTGGTAGTGAATTCGGGGTAGGCTTCCTGGCCACATTCGGAAATGTCCACACCTTTGTATTCTTCTTCTTCGGTAACACGAATACCCACCAGTTTTTTGATGATAAACCATACCGCGAAGCTCAAACCAAATACCCATACAAAAATGGTCGCTGCGCCCACTATTTGGCCCGTGAAGGTTGCTGAATCATTGGTTAAAGGTACCAATAATAAGCCGAGTAAGCCGGCGGCACCGTGCACGGAGATAGCGCCAACAGGATCATCTAACTTGAGCTTGTCTAAGGCCAAGATGCTAAACACCACTAGTACGCCACCTAACGCGCCGAATAAGCTAGCCACTAGGGGTGTGGGTGTAGATGGCTCGGCGGTGATGGTAACAAGGCCTGCTAAGGCACCGTTAAGCATCATGGTAAGGTCGGCTTTGCCAAACTTGATGCGTGCCACTAATAATGCTGCAATAGCGCCTGCAGCCGCTGCTGCATTAGTGTTAAGGAACACCATAGCCACAGAATGTGCGGAGTTGATATCACCTAACTTGAGTACCGATCCGCCGTTAAATCCAAACCAACCCATCCATAGAATAAATGTGCCTAACGTGGCCATAGGTAAGTTTGCTCCAGGAATAGCTCGCACCTGGCCATTGGCGCCATATTTACCTTTACGTGCACCCAACAATACTACCCCCGCTAATGCAGCTGCTGCACCGGCCATGTGCACAATGCCGGAACCGGCAAAGTCCGAGAAGCCGAGGTCGCCAAGGTTGTACCAGCCAAATACGTCGTCGCCATTCCAGGTCCATGCACCTTCCATGGGGTAGATAAATCCGGTCATCACTACGGCAAAGGCTAAAAATGCCCATAGTTTCATGCGTTCTGCCACCGCACCAGAGACGATGGACATTGCTGTTGCTACAAACACCACCTGAAAGAAAAAGTCTGATGCGGCAGAATAAACCGATGCTCCAGCAAACCCTTCGGCAGCCGAGTCCGCCAGTACCTGTGCCTGGTCGATAACTTCAATACCGCTCAACAACCAGCCGCCACCGTACATGATTTGATATCCCATTATTAAATACATGATGCAGGAGATGGCAAACAGGGCAACGTTTTTGGTGAGGATCTCGGTGGTGTTTTTACTGCGCACCAAGCCCGCTTCGAGCATGGCAAAGCCTGCGGCCATCCACATGACTAGGGCGCCACAAATTAAAAAGTAAAAGGTATCCAAAGCAAACTGGAGTTCGAATAGGTTGTTTTCCATGGTGCGATTCTCGGTGAGTTGATTATAAGACTAATTTCTCTATTGCGATTATCGTGCCAAAGACTAAAAAATACATTATAAACAACGTGTTGCGGGCGATTGTCGATGTGTTTTTGTGTTGCTGGTGAACGACTAGGAGCAAAGCTGGTGCGCTTGTAGTCTAGTTTAACCCGATATGCACTATTTTAGAGCGCCGTATGATTTAGCTGGGATCGATGGATTTAACATCATAGGGCCGAAGGTCCATGCTCAAGTGCAGCTTTCGGCCAGTGTAGGGGGAGTGGGCGTTGACCACCTCCATGTTGAGCTCCACACCGATGCCGGGTTTGGTGTTGGGTATGATGTAGCCGTCCTGCCAGTCTATCTTTTGTTGCAAAATATCTGCATGAAAACCGTCCCATGTGCCAATGCTTTCCTGCATTAAAAAATTAGGTGTGGCGGTGGCAAGTTGTATGCTGGCAGCGGCGCCAATGGGACCGTTGTATAAGTGAGGTGCGATTTGGCAGAAATGTACTTCTGCCATGGCAGCGATTTTTTTGGCTTCCAAAATACCACCCACGCGACCTAAGTTCATTTGCAAAATGGCGGCGGCTTTATGTTTTAGTAGTTCGCTAAATTCATATTTGGTGGTAAGTCGTTCTCCGGTAGCAATTGGAATGCTGGTTTTTTGTGCAACTTGGGCCATGGCTTCGGCTTGCCCAGGTGGTACAGGTTCTTCAAACCACAAAGGATCAAAAGGTTCTAGGTACTTGGCTAGCCGTATGGCAGAAGCTGGCGTCATTTGTCCGTGGGTGCCAATGAGCAAGTCGCAATCGGAGCCTACAGCGGTGCGGATTTTTTCGCAAAACAAGGCCGACTTTTGCATAGCAGATAGAGAAACGTGGTGGCCGCTATAGGCTGAATAGGGTCCCACAGGATCAAACTTAAGGGCGCTAAAACCGAGTTCTTTATTGGCTAGCGCAGTATCCACAGCCAAGCCAACATCGGCATAGTCGTAGTCGCCTTGTGCATTTTTAGGGTATAGGTAGGTGTAGCATCGTAGTTTGTCGTGCACCTTGCCGCCGATAAGTTCATACACTGGCTGATTAGCGGCTTTCCCAATAATGTCCCAGCAGGCTATTTCTAAGCCGCTAAAGGCCCCCATCATGGTGAGGTCAGGTCTTTGGGTAAAACCGCTGGAATAACACTCGCGGTAGAAACGTTCAATATGGTGCGGGTTATGGCCTTTCAGGTAGCGTTCAAAGACGTCGTCTAAGGCCGCCACCATCACCGTGGGGTGAAAGGTTGAGGCGTAAACTTCGCCTACCCCTTCAATGCCGCAATCTGTGCGCAAGGTCACAAAAATCCAGTACATGCCACCGATATGGGGTGGTGGCACAGCAACGATGTGGCTTTGCATACTAGCGATGCGCATAGAGGGAGCCTCTGTGGTTATTTTGCTATGGCTGCGTTTAACCATTGATCAAACTGCTGTTGCGGTAACGCGCCATTGAGTTGGTCTACGACCTTACCATTTTTGAATACCATTAAGGTAGGAATGCTGCGGATGTTAAACTGTGCCCCGAGCATTTGTTCGGCCTCGGTATCCACTTTTACAAAACGTATCTGTTGTGACTTGGTGGTTGCCGCTTGCTCAAACACTGGCGCAAAACCTACGCAAGGTCCACACCATGGCGCCCAAAAGTCAACCACTACGGGTGTGTCGCTGTTAATTAAGGCGTTAAAATTGGCGGCCGTACCGGTGATCGGTTTGCCTGAAAACAAGGCTTGTTTGCAGGCGCCACAATTGGCCGCGTTGGTGACGCGCTCAGCAGGAACACGGTTGTTTTTTTGGCAGTGCGGGCAACGGCTGGTAATGGTCGACATTGGATATTATTCGTAGGTGCAGTGGTAGGCCGTTTGGCGTACAGCCTTTACTTCAAAACTGCTATTAGCCTCAACTTCAAATTGATCACCGTTGGTAAATGTGTTCCAGCTCATTGTGCCTGGCAATTTCACTTCCAATTCGCCATCAATGATGGTCATGACTTCGTATTGACTGGTGCCAAAGGTAAATTTACCAAGGTCCATAACGCCTACAGTGGTAGCTTGTGTTTTGCCTTGAAAGGCGATCGATTTAACATTGTCATCAAAATACGAATTGACGTTTAGCATGGCGGAGTTCTCTGTGAATTAATAAGTTAGAGCCGGATCATAGCGCCATTATTACTTAGAGTCATTGCTAAATTGGTCCTTTAATTGGTTCTGATGCGTCTTGTGCCCGTGTTTTCGATCAAACTTGTGCATATGATTAAAGCGAGTGTGCCACTACGCCTTGTTCACTATAGTTCATGCAGTTGGTTTCTATTTGGTCGATGTTGTATACATAATTGATCATCATACCAGCCGATTCTTGTAGCCCTTTGGGGCTCATGTTAGCCATAAAATTGAGCCTGCCAGCAATAGCACCGTTACTGAGGTGAAAGTGCGCAACGGGATCTAGGGCCGTGCCGCGAGCACTGCGTTCTTGGGTAATGTAGTGCTTGCCTAACGTCAGCAGTAACGACTCTACGAAGGTTTTATCCTCTGCAGTGTGGCTCCAGTCGCTGACTAGTACCGCCTCTAGGCTAGTGGCGATTTGATGTTGGTTGCAGTAGTGATTGAACGCATTTAATTGCTGCTCGGACAAGAGTTCCATCACTTTGATAGGGTTTGTGTTAAGCCACTTGCGTAGCCCCGGTATGGGCGATAAAGTGGCAAAGTGTTGTAACTGAGGGTGCTGTTTAACCAGCTCGGCCACCACATTTTTAATCAGATAATTACCAAAACTAATGCTGGCAAGACCTTGTTGTGTGTTGGAAATAGAGTAAAAGATGGCAGTGTCTGCACTGTGGGTATCTTCAATGGGGGCTTCTTGATCTAGCAGTTGGTCAATATTGGATGCCATACCCTGTACTAATGCCACTTCAATAAAGATCAGCGGTTCATTCGGCATTTGTGGGTGAAAGAAACCAAAACACCGGCGGTCTGAGTCGAGCCTGTTACGCAGGTCGTCCCAGCCAGCAATCGCGTGTACAGCTTCATATTGAATGAGTTTTTCCAATAATTCGGCCGGCGTGTCTTGCCACGTCATTTGTTTGAGTTCTAAGAAGCCTAAATCAAACCAGTCACCTAACAAGTCGCGTAGGTCTTCTTGTAATGGTTTTAGTGCTGTTTCATTTTTTTGTAACTGGATTAAGTCGGCGCGCATATCGACTAAAAATTTAACGCCCTCTGGTAAGGCATTGAATAGTTTTAGTAATCTTAGGCGGGGTGAATTAAGGGCTTTTTTCAGGCCTTTAATATTGGGGTTGGACGTGTCCCATTGTGCCACTAGGTTATTGATGGCTGGGTAATCTACGTCGAACTCTTGGGCTAATAAAAGTGAAAAATCTTGTTTACCTTGCGGGTTGAGACGCAAGTAGAAGCGGCCTAAGTCTGCTGCTGTATTACGTGCGGCCATTTCGCCGCCCACGCCGTTAATAGCACTTTGCATTTGTTTGCCAACGTGGGCAAGTTGCGCTTGATCAGGTGCACTCTGATTAGCAATTTCTAACACGTCGTTATTGTTGCTTAGGCCGCTGGGCAATTTATCCCAAAAGCGCCTTAAATGCCCTAAAGTTCGGTTTATTAAGGTGACCGAGTGCGTGCTTGTCATAATTTTCCCTGAGATTGTTTATGCCTTATTAGGAGTTAAAAAGCGCTGAGCGAGTAAGGCTAATATCCCTAGCACAAGCCCCCAAAAGGCGCTGCCAATACCCCACAGGGCCATGCCAGATGCAGTGGTGACTAAGGTGACTACTGCTGGAATTCGGTGAACTTCTTCGACTAATGCAGTGCTCAGACTAGCGGCAATGGTTCCTAACAGTGCAAGGCCCGCTATAGTGATGACTAATGCCGAGGGAAGACTATTAAACAAGCCCGTAATACTGCCGGCAAATAGCCCGGTGGCGACGATGAAAACACTGGCCCATATGCTTGCGCGATAACATTGTGTAGGGTCTTTATCGACCTCTTTACCCATACAAATAGCTGCCATAATGGCTGCTAGATTAAACGCAAAGCCACCAAAAGGCGCCAATGCTACACCGGTAATGCCGGTCCACGTAATCAGTGGCGCGGCGGGTGCGTCGTAACCATGGCTACGTAAAACTACCAGTCCAGGTACATTTTGTGAGGCCATGGTTACAATAAACAAAGGAATAGCTACACCAATAGTACTGGTTAACGACCATTCTGGAGTGGTCCAAATCGGTGTGGTAAAACCTAAGCTAACGTCTTGCCAAATAATCAGATCTTGAGTGCCTGCTAACACTATGCCTAGTATCAGCGTCACCATTACGGCTAAGCGTGGCCAGACTACACGACTCACGAAATAGGATAGCATCATGCCTAACACCAGCGTCATTTCCGATTCTAGTGAGATCAACATGTTCATGGCAAAGGGCAGTAAAACGCCCGCTAACATGGCCGCAGCAATCGATTTAGGTAAGTAACTCATTAACCGATCAAACCAACCCGATAGCCCAACCAAAGTAATCAGTGCAGAGCAAAATACAAACGCTCCTATGGCCTCGGTCATGGACACGCCAGACAAACTGGTGACTAGGATAGCGGCACCCGGCGTAGACCAGGCGGTAAGAATGGGTTGTTTGTAAAACCACGATAAGCCTAGGGTCGAAAGCCCCATGCCAATACCTAAGGCCCAAAACCAGCTGCTTATTTGGGCGTCTGTGGCGCCCACACTGTGGGCTGCCTGAAAAATGATCGCTGCAGAACTGGTATAACCAACTAAGGGTGCGATAAACCCCGCACTGATGTGGGCTGGGTTAAACAGCCTGTGGAGGGCTACTAAATTAGGCCAACGCAAGTTGATAGTGTCGCTTTTCGAACTCGATGGTATCGCCACTAAGCATTTTACGGCTCTTACGGGTTTCCACTTCGCCGTTGACCTTAACTAAGCCTTCGCCAATGCGAGTTTTGGCTTCGCCACCACTGCCTACAATAGATTCGAATTTTAGGATTTTAAACAGTTCTACGGGTTCGAAATTAATGGTAATAATGTGCATAATTTTAAGTCTTAATTAAATGGTTTGATACCAAACAGCACCTTGAGAATCGGCAGTGTTGCTTTGTATTTTGTTTTGCTTAACAAGGTAATTTATGTGGGCTTGGGTTTCGCCTACAGCTAAGGTTAATACGTCGTCGTTTATTTCTCGACGAAATAATTGACTGAATAAATCCACGTTGCGCTGTGGTTGAGCACAGGCGTCAACCAGTTTAACGAGGGATTTTTTATGGCCATCAATGAGCCGCTGTAAACGTTGATGGGCACCAAGAAATAATTGCCCGTGGGAGGGCAGTACCAGCACGTCTGCAGGTAGTTTTTGTTGCAACATGGCACAGGATTCTAACCATTCTTTAAGCGGGTCGGAGTGCGGCTCTGTAGGCCAAACACTAATATTAGACGAAATAGTAGGCAACAGCTGATCACCGGCAATAAATACGTTGAGGCTAGGGCAGTACAAACATAGGTGTTCGGGTGCATGGCCACGGCCCACTATAATTTGCCAATCGGCATCAGCCATGGTGACTGTATCCTTGTCCTGTAAGCGCAAGTAGTGATCAGGCATGGCATAAATGCCTTTGCCATAACCACCAAATTTACTTTTGTAGGTTTCCAGTTGTTGCTCGTTGACACCAGCGCGGCAATAAAAGTCGATGGCGGCTTGAGGTGCCTGTTTGCCCGTGTCGCTCATCAACACCCTACAGGTCATGTAATCGGTGCGAGACATTTGTAAGGTGAGATTCCAGCGTTCGCATAACCAACCCGCAAGACCCACATGATCTGGGTGCAAGTGGGTAACGATAAGTTGAGTGACGGGTTTGCCTTTTAAGTGCTGGTCAAATACTTGCTGCCAAAGTTGTTTGCAAGCTTTGGTGTTGATGCCGGTATCAACAATGGTCCAGCCGTGTTGGTCTTCTAATAACCACAAGTTTATGTGATTTAACGAAAATGGCAGAGGCATACGCAGCCAATACACACCATCGGCCACAGCCAATGGTTCACCCATTGCTGGGGCCTCACTTATAGGGAATTGCAGGGCATTACCGGTCATTTTGTCGTCCATGGTCTATCAGCCTTCAGGCTGAACTAAGTAAGCCATTTTATATGGCCTAAGGCAGTGTGCAAAGGGCTTTAGGTAAAACTTTTACCTTGCTCTAAGTAGTCATAGGCTATTTGTGGCGCTTTGAAGCGTGGGCCGTAGGTTTGAGCGAGCTCATCACAGCGTTTGATGAACCTGTTTAGGCCATAGGTATTAACAAATTGAGCATAACCGCCGGTCCACAAAGGTGCGCCTATTCCTAGAATGGACGCCACGTTGGCATCGGCCACGTTAGTAAGTACGTTGTCTTCTAAACAACGCAGGGTTTCTATTACCGGCCTAAATAGCATACGGTCTTTAATGTCTTGGTGTGGCAGTGTTAAGTCGGGGTTTAACCATCGTTTTAAACCACTCCAAATGGTTTTATCGCCGTCTTCATAGGTGTAAAAACCTTGCCCGTTTATGCGGCCTTGACGGTCGTATTGGTCAACCATCTGACGCAGCATGGCCATGCCTTGTGGGGTGCTGTGTTGGGCTGGATGTTTGAGCCCCATGCTCACCTGTGTGTCATTGATGAGCAGAGGTAAACCCAGCTTTAATTGGTCCAGCAAGGTTAACATACCCACAGGAAAACCAAGGGCTTTACCTAGGTTGTCTACCAGTACTGGGTCATTACCTTCTGCTACTAACTGCAAAGCTTCATCTATCTTAGTGCCAATGGTTCTGGAGGTATAAAAACCCACAGCATCATTAACGACAATGGGTAACTTATTGATTTGTTTTGCAAAATCAAAAGCCTTGGCCAAGCTAGTCTGATTGGTCTCGGTACCGCATATAATCTCTAACAGGGGCATTTTATCTACCGGAGAGAAGAAGTGTAAACCGATAAAGCTGGATTTGTGTGTGGCTTTCTCTGCTAATAGGCTCACGGGTAAAGTTGAGGTGTTGGTGCCCCAAAATCCGCCGTCTGCCAGTAACTGCTGGTGTTCTATTAATACTTGGCCTTTTAAGGCTTGATCTTCGAACACGGCTTCAATAATGAGATCACAGCCTTGTAAGGCTGCGGATTTATCTGTGGGTTTGATGGAATCCAATATGTGCTTCATTGTGGCGGCGTCCATACGGCCTTGATCGACTTTTTTCTGCAGTAGTTTTTGGCTGTAGCTTTTGCCTCGCTCGGCAGCGCTGAGTTGCTCGTCTTTCAGGTCGACTTGAATGCCAGCCAAGGCCGCAGCATAAGCAATACCCTGACCCATCATGCCAGCCCCAATAATGCCTAAACGTTTGATATGATTTTGAGGCACGTGTTGAGGCCGCTGGTAGCCATTTTTCACTTGGTTCATATTAAAAAACATGGCAGTGATAATGTTTTTTGCTTGGTCGCCAATCACGAGCTCAACAAATTTTCGGCTCTCTGTGGTTTGGGCCGTGTCAAAGTCCAAGCGTGCTGCTTCAACCATTACATCCAGTATGGCTTCTGGGGCGGGCAGAAGGCCACGTGTTTGTTGTTGTATTTGGGCCGCGGCTATGGCAATTTTAGCGGCCATTTTAGGGTTGCTGGCGTTGCCCCCGGGTATTTCATGGCCTTTTATGTCCCATGGTTGCAGCGCCGCTTGTGTATCGCCCAACCGATCCAATAACCATTGTTTAGCCGCGTCGAGTAGTTCATCTTGTTGCGTCACACAGGCATGGATTAAGCCTGCCTTGAGGGCTTTATCTGGTGTGAGTTGTTGGCCTTTGGTCAGTAATGGCAGTGTTGCTTCAAAACCAAGCAGATGCGTCATACGTACGGTGCCGCCACCGCCGGGCAGCAGTCCCAGTGAGGCTTCTGGCAAACCCAATTTGAGACTTTTGTGTTGCCAGGCGATACGATAATTACAGGCTAAACAAATTTCAAACCCACCACCCAGCGCCGAGCCATTGATTGCAGCGACTACAGGAACGGGCAGTTTTTCTAGGCGCCTAAAGTCGGCTTTCATGACTTCTACCTGCTGCAATAAATCTGGGGCCTGATGTGGCTCTACAGATTTGAGCCAGTTGAGGTCGCCACCGGCAAAAAAAGTGGTTTTAGCCGAAGCGATGATCACGCCAGTAAGGCCTGGCTGATTTTGCAAGCGGGCCACGGCCTCGGATAGCAGTGGCATAAACGTTTGGTTCATGCAGTTTACTGGGCCGTCCATGTCCATGGTAATAGTGACGATGCCATGTGGATCTTGTTGGTAAGCAAAAGCCTGTGTGCTCATGGGTTTAACCTCTCTCAATGATGGTGGCAATTCCCATGCCGCCACCGACACAAAGGGCGATGAGGCCACGTTTGGCGTCGCGGCGTTCGAGTTCGTCTAGCATGATGGACACTAAGCAGCCGCCGGTTGCTCCCAGAGGGTGACCCATGGCTATGGCACCACCATTGACGTTGGTGATGGAGTCGTTAATTCCCAAGTCTTGCATAAAGCGCAGCGCCACACTGGCGAAGGCTTCGTTGATTTCCCACAGGTCTATGTCGTGGATTCTGAGGCCTGCCTTAGCGAGGCACTTTTTGGCTGCAGGGCCTGGTCCGGTGAGCATAATGACTGGATCATTGGCCACCACTGCTGTAGCCGTAATACGTCCGCGAGGGGTGATGCCAAGTTTATCACCGATCGTTGGGTCGCCAATTAACACCGCACTGGCGCCGTCTACCACTCCAGAAGAATTGCCTGCCGTGTGGTAGTGGCTGATTTTTTCCAGCTGAGGATACTTGCTCAACGCCATGTCATCAAAGCCGTAATCACCAAGGGCGCTAAAAGCCGGTTTAAGGCCGCCTAGGTCTACCAGAGTGGTGGCAGGCTTAATAAAGTCGTCGCGCTGTAAAATAGTGTTGCCTGTAGCGTCTTTAACGGCCATTACTGAATCATCAAACCAGCCAGAATCCCGTGCGTGAGCGGCCCGTTGTTGGCTTTGTAAGGCAAGCTGGTCAAGTTGTTCGCGGCTGTAGCCCTCTATACTGGCAATTAAGTCTGCACCTATCCCTTGGGGCACAGAGAGGTTGTTGGCAATGTATTCTGGGTCGGCGAGGAATGGCCCACCATTGCTGCCCATGGGTACACGGCTCATGCTTTCTACACCGCCTGCAACAATAAGCTGCTCCATACCACTGGCGACTTTGGCGGCAGCGGTATTGACAGCTTCCAATCCTGATGCGCAAAAACGATCTAGTTGAAAGCCAGGTACGGATTCGCTCCAGCCGGCGTGAATCACTGCGCTTTTGGCAATGTTAGAACCCTGTTCGCCTACCGGGGTTACACAACCCATTAATACGTCGTCTACTTGCGCCGTGTCTAAGTCGTGGCGTTGTTGTAAGTCGCGCAGCAGACCCGCCAACAAATTGACGGGTTTGACACCGTAAAGGCTGCCAACACCCGCCTTACCACGGGATCGAGGGGTGCGTATTGCATCGTATATATAGGCCAGCGACATGATTATTCCCTAGTTTGCTCAAGCTGTTGTGACCTCAATGTGTGGTCTTGCATAGGGGTTTGTCAAGTTGCGGTAGGTGGATTGCCTAACGAGTTACAAGATGACTCACGGGTCTTCATATATAATAGCTTCACCCGACCACCCTATACTGTAATTATGACTATAGAAACTCACCCTTTTGCTGTACTCACGCCCAGCTATATTATGGATGCCGTGGAGAGCCAAGGTTATCTGTGTGATGGCCGTATTTTGGCGCTTAACAGCTACGAAAATCGGGTCTATCAAGTGGGCCTAGAAGATCAGCCCACACCAGTGATCGCTAAATTTTACCGGCCAAACCGGTGGAGTGAAGCGCAAATATTAGAAGAACATGAGTTTAGTATCGCCCTTGAGGAATACGAGCTGCCCGTCGTGCCGCCCTTGGTCAACCAACAAGGCAGCAGCCTTTCGACTTACGATTCGTTTAAGTTTGCCTTGTTCGAGCGCAAGGGTGGCCATGGCCCCGAATTAGATGATTTAGACAACTTGTACACCATGGGGCGACTTTTAGGGCGTATTCACGCCGTGGGGGCCATTAAAGACTACCAGCATCGACCCGCAATTGATGCCGTTACTTTTGGCCATGATAGTGTGGCATTGATTAGCCAGCACTTTATTCCGCAAGAGTTAAAAACGGCTTATGACAGCCTAACGGCTGATCTGTTACAACGCATTGATGCCGCCTTTGCAGCAACACAGGGCGTCAATTACATTCGCGTGCATGGCGATTGCCATGGAGGCAACCTATTGTGGCGTGATGATGCACCTCATTTTGTCGACTTTGACGACTCACGTATGGCGCCTGCGGTGCAAGATATCTGGATGTTACTGTCTGGTGAGCGAGACCGTCAGCGCGTTCAGCTGTCTGAAATCGTGGAAGGGTATAACGAATTTTATGACTTTAAGCCTCAAGAACTGGCATTAATGGAGCCCTTAAGAACCCTGCGTATGATGTATTACGCGGCATGGTTAGCGCGTCGTTGGGAAGATCCTGCATTCCCGCACAGCTTTCCTTGGTTTAATACTGTGCGTTATTGGGGCGAACACATACTGGAATTACGGGAGCAGCTGTTTGCTCTTAGTGAACCCACTTTAGAGCTAATTTGATGAGGAGTTAAACCAATGGCTTTGTTTACTGATACTGCAGCATGGGTGACTACTGAACACCGGCTCTATGCCGATGGAGTACAACGCTTTATGGAACAGTCCATGGCACCCAATATTGAAAAGTGGTGTGACCAAGGTGTAGTAGATCGAGACTTTTGGTACCAAGCCGGAGAAACTGGCATTATGGGTGCGTCGGTACCCGAGGCTTATGGCGGCGCTGGCGCCGACCTTTCCTTTGAAGCCATAACCATTTATACCCAAGCCTATTTGGCAGATATTAATTGGGGTTACGGTATTCAGTCTATTGTGATGCATTATTTGGTGACTTACGGGACCGAGGATCAAAAACGTCGTTGGTTACCCAAATTAGTGTCTGGTGAGTTGGTGTCGGCCATTGCCATGACCGAGCCAGGTTGTGGTTCCGACCTCAAGGCCGTCGCCTCTACGGCTAAACGCGATGGCGATAGTTATATCATTAATGGCTCTAAAACCTTTATTACCAATGGCCAAACCGCCGAGTTAATTTGTGTAGTGGTAAAAACCGATTTAGTCGCTGGCTCAAAAGGCACTTCGCTCATTTTTGTAGAAACCGATCAGGCGCAAGGCTTTCAGCGTGGCCGAAACCTAAAAAAATTGGGGATGAAAGGTAACGACACCTCGGAATTGTTTTTTGAAGATGTGCGGGTACCGCTAGACAATTTGTTAGGTGGGGTCGAGGGTCAAGGGTTTTACCAGCTGATGAATCAATTGGTGTGGGAACGGTCGATGATTGGCATTACGGCGCTAGGCGCAATGGACTGTGGCTTACAACAAACCATTGAATATGTACGTCAACGCAAGGCCTTTGGGCAGCCGATTATGGCGTTCCAAAATACGCGTTTTAAGTTGGCAGAAATGAAAACCAAAGTGGAAGTCACCCGCAGCTTTATTAACGATTGTATTGCCAAGCTCATTGATGGTTCGATCGACCCTGCTACGGCGTCGATGGCCAAGTATTGGGGCTCGCAAGTACAGAACGAAGTGTTGGATGAATGTGTGCAGTTACACGGTGGTTACGGTTACATGATGGAGTACCCCATTACCCGACTATTTGCCGATGCGCGGGTACAAAAAATATACGGCGGCACCAATGAAATTATGAAAGAACTCATTGCTCGCTCCCTAGACGTGTAGAACCTACATATGATTAATCAAAAGCCGTTAACCGGCGTCAAAGTCGTTGAGTTTGAAGGCATTGGACCGTGTCCTTTGGCAGGCATGATGTTGGCCGATATGGGTGCAGAAGTGACCTTGATCGGGCGTAAAGTTAGCAATGAAAATGCCGCCAACATTACGCCAGGAGAAACTGCCCAAGAGTTTTATCATCGTGGAAAAAAATCCATCTTGATCGATTTGAAACAGTCCGAGGGTGTTGCTTTGGCCCTCAAGTTGGCAGCTCAAGCAGATATTTTAATTGAAGGTTTTCGCCCTGGGGTGATGGAACGCTTAGGTTTAGGGCCCGATGTGTGTTTAGACCTGCAGCCAAAATTAATCTATGGCCGCTTAACTGGCTGGGGTCAAACCGGGCCACTGGCTCAAACTGCGGGGCACGACCCTAACTACATAGCCCTGTCGGGTGCCATGTATTACGGCGCGCGTCCCAACCATAAACCTACGGCACCGTTAACCTTGGCTGGAGATGTTGCTGGCGGCACCATGATGCTGTTATGGGGTGTGATGTGCGCCTTGTGGCAAGCTCAAACAAGTGGCCAAGGGCAGGTGGTAGACGCAGCGATTACGGACGGTTCGGCTTATGCATCAAGCTTATTGTGGATGATGCACAACACCGGGCAGTTACCGCACCAAACGGGCGAAAGTTGGGCCGATGGCGCAGCGCCGTGGAATGACACCTATGTCTGTGCCGACGGTCTATATGTCAATATATGTGCCTTAGAACCCAAGTTTTATCAGTTGTTGATAGAGCACTTAGCGTTATTGCATGAGCCAAGTCTGCGCAATCAGTGGGATAAAACCATGTGGCCGCAGGCGCAGCAACAGTTGGCTCGAGTGTTTGCCAGCCAAAGCCGCCAACATTGGTGTGATTTGCTGGAAGGCACCGACGTTTGTTTTGCTCCCGTACTGAGTTTTAGTGACGCCATAGAGCATCCCCACAACCTTGCAAGAAACACCTTTATGCAATTAGATGGTATTACCCAGCCCGCCCCAGCACCAAAAATGGGCCATGCTCAAGGTACAGTCACGTCGGTACCCGAAGCCGCTCAAAATACCTTGCAACTGCTCGAGCAGCTAGGCTTTACTGCTTCGCAGGTGAGGCAGTTACAGAAAGACGGTGTGGTTTAACGTGCTAAATCGATCCAGTCGGCGATAACGGCAGCACCAGCAATGATGTAGGGATCCTTTTGGGTGTCGTTGTAATCAAACTCATGATCTTCGGCGGCGGTCACAGGCTCAAGGCCTTGGTCCTGACGTAAGCTATTTATTTGCTCTAGGTACCAATCTTGTTCGGTGTGCCATTGTTGTGTTCTTTGTTGTAAGTTAAGGCTTATTTGTTTTGATCGAGTATTTCCGTGCTCAGCCAAAGCCTGCGTGTAAATCCAATCTGAGCTCGTGCTTTGGCGCGCGTCTTGTTGCTGTTGCAGGCGGGGAATGATCTGCTCAAAGGCAAAATAACGACGATGATCGACGGCTTTCACCTGATCCCACTTAAGGGCATGGGGCAGGCTACTTTCGCCTATTTTTTTGTGGTCTTCCACGTGTGGCAGGATGATGTCGGGTACCACACCTTGATGTTGAGTGCTAGCACCCGAAACACGATAGAACTTGGCTTGAGTAAACTTGATCTGACCACTGCTTAAGTTACCAAACGTCTGCACCGTGCCTTTGCCGTAGGTTTGGCTGCCAACAATTAAGGCGCGTTGATAGTCCTGCATGGCGGCTGCAAAAATTTCGGAAGCAGAGGCGCTGTAGCGGTTAACCAGCACCACCACAGGACCGTTATAGGCAAGCAGTGGATTACGATCCATTTGTTTTTCGATGACACCATCGGCGTAACGTACTTGAACCGTGGTACCGGTTTCTATGAATAGACCGGTTAACTGATTAGCCTCTCTCAGAGACCCACCGCCATTGTTACGCAGATCGATTACAATACCACTCACTTGGTCTTGTTTGAGTTCTTGTATCAAATTATATACATCACGGGTGGTGCTGCGATAATTTGGGTCACCCCGTTGAGCTGCGGCAAAGTCCATGTAGAAGGTGGGCAGGGTAATGACACCCATGGTGACTGGGCCTTGATCTGTAGCCACGTTTACGAGGGACTTTTTGGCCGCTTGATCATCTAAATTAACCTTGTTACGGCGAATTTGAATGGTCTTTTTAGCTTGCTGTAAATCGCCTCCTGGAATGATGTTAAGGTTGACTAAGCTGCCTTTAGGGCCGCGAATCTGATCTACCACGTCATCTAAACGCCAACCCAGAATTTCTTGTATGGCTTCGCCTTCTTGCCCTACACCCACAATGTAATCTGAGGCTTGTAAGTCCCCCGCCTTGTCGGCAGGCCCGCCGGCGACTAGGCGCACCACTTTGGTGTAGTCGTTATCTCGCTGCAACACCGCGCCAATGCCTTCTAGTGATAGGCTCATGTCGATATTGAAATCTTCCATATTACGTGGCGACAGGTAAGTGGTGTGGGGGTCGGTGACCATAGTGATGCTGTTGCTTAATGCTTGATAGGCATCCCTGAGCTCAACTTGTAGTACTCGCTTACGCATATTGAGGTAGCGTTTTTCGAGACGATTTTTAATCTGCGCCTGAGTTTCATTACTTAATTGGCCATTGATAAACTCGTTTTTAAGCTGCTTGCGCCACAAGTTTTTGGTGGCTAGATAATCAGGCTGGCGTGCGGCGTCTTGTGGTGCCATGGCAATGTGTTCGTTTAATTCAAAGTTAAACATGGCCGATGGTTGCGATAACCATGTGAGATTAAAGTCAATAAATTCTAGCCGCCGCTGTTGTAATAAATTGTACATGTCGGCCATAGGACGTAAGTCGCCTTGGGTCAATAAATTATCTAATTCATGCTGAAGGTAGTGATATGGTGCCAAGTCCGCTTGGTTTAAGTAGCTTTTTAACGGGTCTAATAAGGTTAAATAGTTAGTGAATACATCATCAGCAAAACCATCGTCATTTATTCTCGGCTGGTAATGCTGCTGCTCAAGCAAGTGCATAATTTCTTTTGTTAATTGACCCTGTTGCGGGGTAAAACTAACCTTCACAGGGGCGTTGTTGGCGACCACTAAAGGCGCTGAAAAAATGCAGTAAGTTAAAGCTAGGGCAGTTAATAATGTACGTTTGAGTATCATGGAAAGATAAATGTAAGTGACGCTGTAGCAGCGATTAAGAGTAATACGATCTATATTAGCGTGATTTTGCCAAAATGTTCAAACTCGCTGGCCCACAATTAGACCATTTAGGCTGCGCTTTACATAATCATTACGTCTAACGCCTCAGAATGTGGCACACTAAGCCCTTTGAATTAAGGAACACCTGCCACTATGACGGCTCAAGATACACAACAAGCCTACCTTGCTGGTTTGATGGATTTTATCAAGGCATCTCCGACACCATTTCATGCGGTGTCTAGTATGGTCGATGAGCTTGCTGCAGCAGGTTATCGCCGGTTAGCGGTGGCTGACACTTGGGACTTAGAGGCTGGAGGTCGTTATTTCATTAGCCGTAATGACTCCACAATCATTGCTTTTGTGTTACCGCAACAGCAAGGTCTGCAGCGCTTACACATGGTGGGAGCCCATACCGACAGCCCATGCCTAAAAGTCAAACCCAACCCCGAAGTAAAACGTAAAGGGTATCAACAATTGGGTGTTGAGGTGTATGGCGGAGCTCTATTGCACCCTTGGTTTGATCGAGACTTATCCTTAGCGGGACGAGTGGTGTGTCGCAATAACGACGGTGTGCTCGTGAGCCACTTGATCGACTTTAATCGTCCGGTGGCGTGTATCCCGAGTTTAGCCATTCATTTGGATCGAGAGGCCAACAAAGGCCATAGCGTTAATGCTCAAACCGACCTTCCGGTGTTATTGGGTCAGGCGCTGGGTGATGACTTTGACTTGCGACAATTGTTGGTCAAGCAACTCGCCGCTGACGGCCACCAAGTGGCGCAAGTGGTGGATTACGAGTTAAGTTTCTATGACGCTCAAGCCCCTGCTTTGGTGGGCATTAAAGAAGAGTTTTTGGCCGCTGCGCGGTTAGATAATTTATTAAGTTGTTACATGGGCCTAAGTGCCATGCTTGCCGCTGATACCACGCAAGGCATGTTGTTAGTGTGCAACGATCATGAAGAAGTGGGTAGCCAGTCGGCAGAAGGTGCGCAAGGCAGCTTTTTAATGTCGGTATTACAGCGTATTTATCCTTCGGCAGAACAATTACACCAAGTGTTAGATACCTCCACCTTTATCTCGGCCGACAATGCACACGGTGTGCATCCCAATTTTGCTAATAAACATGATGAACAGCATGGGCCAAAATTAAATGCAGGGCCAGTAATCAAGGTCAATGCAAATCAACGTTATGCCACTAACGCGGTCACCAGTGCCATGGTCAAAGAGCTGGCAGCGCAAGCTGATTTACCAATTCAGACCTTTGTGGTGCGTAGCGACATGGGTTGCGGCAGTACTATTGGGCCGATTACGGCAGCCCAGTTGGGTGTGCGAACTCTAGACTTGGGAGCGCCAACCTTTGCTATGCATTCAATTCGGGAATTAGCAGGCAGTGCCGATGCGCACATTACCCACCAATTGCTGAAAGCGTTTTTTGAGACTCAAATGGTGGTCTAGGTGAGGCTGCTTTGGGTTACTGGTGCCTTACCAAAAATGCTTGGCTGTTACCTGCTTCTGCGGCTACTGCCAAGTCGTTGAGTTCGCCATCTTCGAGGCTACCAAACCAGCTGATAACGGCATGGCAGGTACCACTTTTTAACGCTTGTTTGGCTAGGCTCATGGTGTCATGTTGGGCGTCTGGCTGTAATAAAATAATTTTATTAAGGTCAAAGCCTGCGGCTTGCAATTGTGCCTTGGGCAGTAGCTTTGGTGGTGCCACCCAGGCTAACCAGCGTTGGTCGTGGCTTAGTTGAGCTAACAACGGTAACAACATCTGTATGTTGCTCCAGGCCTCACCACGCATAATTATTTCAGTAATGGGGCTAAGGTCTGGGGCAGGCACCGTTGCTTCTTCATGGAGCCACAAATCTAGCTGATGTTCTGCCAGTATGCCATTAACTGCGTCGCTGTTTGGGTGCTGTTGTTGCTGCCACATAATGATGACTCCATATGGTGTAAAAGTAAGGTGTTAATTACCGCGGCGTATAATGCCTACGCTCAAGCCTTCAATACTTAAGTGCTGTTGCGTGAGGTCAACTTCGATGGGTGCGAAGTCTGGATTTTCGGCAATCAATTGCACCTGGTTGCCGTTACGTTGAAAACGCTTAACCGTCACTTCGTCATTCAATCGAGCTACCACTACTTGGCCGTTACGGGCTTGGTCGGTTTTATGCACCGCCAGTAAATCACCATCGTAGATACCAATGTCTTTCATCGACATGCCGCTGACCTGTAACAGATAATCGGCCTTGGGATAAAATAGGTTTTCCGGGATAGCGCAATAGTCACTAATATGTTCTTCGGCTAGCAATGGGCTACCGGCCGCAACCATGCCAATGATGGGCAAACCTAGGTCTTCTTCATGCATGTCGGGCACCCGTATGCCACGTGATGCGCCGGGCATGATTTCAATCGCACCTTTGCGTGCTAGCGCTTTAATATGCTCTTCTGCCGCGTTGGGAGATTTAAACCCGAGTTCACGGGCAATCTCGGCACGGGTAGGTGGAAACCCCGTGTCGGTAATATGATTTCTGATGCAGTCTAGAACTTGATCTTGGCGTGGCGTTAATTTAATCATGCAAAGGCCTCTTGGCTGTTTGTCTTCAACTGGTTGTTTGTACAGTTACTGTATATAATACCAGTAATCGCGCTACTGGCAAGTTTTATTTTTAGTTAGCTGCTTGAGTCTGCTATATGTGGCTCAAATGGTGTACCCTTATGTGCCTTCGCCGGCCCCTTTATAGCGCCTATTACTACCAATTAAGAGTTAAGAGCCCAACCCAGTGTCTAAAACTGCCGACGTCAAACACGATATCCAACAATTGTACCGCCAGCTACTTAAACAACTGGGTTTAAACGCCCGTTGGGGTCAAAAACAGATGATTGCCACTGTGGCTAATCATTTTTTGTCGATCAAAATGGATGCCGAAGGCAAACGTAAGGGTGACAATCCAGCGTGTATTGTTGAAGCCGGTACCGGTACCGGTAAAACCTTGGCCTATATGGTGGCATGTTTGCCGATTGCTCAAGCGCTTGAAAAAAAGCTAGTGATTGCCACTGCCACCATTGCCTTGCAAGAACAAATTGTAGAGAAGGATCTGCCCGCTATTAAAAAGCACGGTGGTTATGATTTTGATTTTCAGTTGGCTAAAGGCCGCAGACGTTATGTTTGTGTGTCTCGACTTGATCAAGCCCTGTCACAGAATGCTTCTTTGGATCCCACACAGGCCTTGTTCGAAGACGAACTGGCGTTGAAGTTGGATGGTCAACAGCAGGCTCTGTATAAAGACATGGTGATGCAATTAGGTGCCAGTAAATGGGATGGCGACCGGGATGCTTGGTCGGACCCATTACCAGAAGATCATTGGCGGCCTATTACAACCGACCATAGAGGTTGCACTAATCGCCGGTGTAGTCATTTTAACGAATGCCCCTTCTTTAAAGCCCGCGCCGGCTTGGAACAGGCCGACTGTATCGTGACTAACCATGATTTGGTGTTGGCCGATTTGGCGTTAGGCGGTGGCGCTATTTTGCCAGCGCCCGAAGATACCATCTATATTTTTGATGAAGGCCACCATTTAGCCGATAAAACCCTTAAACAGTTTACTCACCAGCAAGGCATTCGCCAGCTCAACCGTTGGTATGGCCAGACTCGTTCCGGTTTAAAAAAGTTTATTAAAGAGTGGCAGGGTGGTGGTCGGGGTGCTTCGTTGAGCGACCAAGTACAAGAACATGTGCAGTCCCTCGAGCAGCAGTTGATTGGTTTGGAACAGTTTTTAGATCAACCTGCGTTTAGCCCACAAGACGGCTACCAACAGCAAGAAAGTTATCGTTTTCCGCAGGGCGTAGTGCCTACAGAGTTGGTACAAATAAGCCATGACTTGGGTTTGACGAGTGCTCGTTTGGCCCGTGATTTGGGTGCTTTGCATGAACTCATGGATGACGTGGTTAAAGGTGAACAAAATGGTTTGGCCAAAGATCAGGCCGAAACCTACCTTGCGGCATTTGGTTTGTTACAACAAAATGCGGAGCAGCAACTGGCCTTATGGCAGGCCTACGCCAAGGTTGATACAGCAGGCGAAGTGCCGATGGCCCGTTGGTTACAGCATTGGCAAACGCCAGAACGGGTGGATTTAGAGATTTCTGCGAGCCCGATTTTGGCGGCTAATTTGTTACAAGAAAACCTCTGGAAACGTTGTTATGGGGCTTTATTAACCTCGGCTACGTTAACCGCCCTAGGCCGATTTGATCAGCTGTTAACCCATGCTGGATTAAACCCAAAAAGTGCCATGTTGGCAGTGGCTAGCCCGTTTGATTTTTCCCAATCACAAATATGTGTGCCTAAAGAAGCGGTGGAGCCTGGGCCTGAAGCGGTATTTGTAGAAAACTTGGTTAAAGGGCTCGAGGCTCAGCTTAACCCTGATGAAGCTAGTCTAGTGTTATTTACCTCACGCAAGGTCATGCAGTTGGTATTTGAAGGCATGCAAGACCATTGGCAAGATGTGATTTTTCAGCAGGGTGAGTCGTCTAAACAGCGTTTACTCAATCAGCACAAACAACGTATCGACGATGGTGAGGGTAGTGTGTTGTTTGGCTTGGCCAGCTTTGCTGAAGGCATTGACTTGCCGGGTGACTATTTAACCCATGTGGTGATTACCCGATTGCCGTTTACGGTGCCTGATCGACCGGTACCCGCAGCATTGGCTGAATGGATTGAAAATTCAGGTGGCAACAGTTTTATGCAGCTCTCGGTTCCCGAAGCTAGCGTACGCTTGGTGCAGGCCACGGGGCGTTTGTTACGTAAAGAAGATGACAAAGGGCGCATTACCATATTGGATAAGCGTATCGTGAGTAAACGTTATGGGCAGCAGCTGTTACAATCGCTGCCACCGTATGAACAAAAGTTTGCCCCAAGGTAAACACCTTCGCGCTTTGTGTCTGGCGCTTAAACTCTCTATACTGCCACGTTTGCAGTTAATCAAAGTAGGGCAACATGGCCCTCGAATGGAATAACACCTTGAATTCAAATCAACAACAAAACTGGTCATTGGACGATTTCCAAGTGCCGGAAGCAGAAGATAAAACCCGTTTTCATGATCTTGATCTACCCGATCAAGTGATGCAAGCCGTTGCTGCTTTAGGTTATCAATACTGCAGCCCGATTCAGGCATTAACATTACCTGAGTCTCTAGACGGTCAAGACATCACTGGCAAAGCGCAAACAGGTTCGGGTAAAACCGCAGCTTTTTTGTTGAGCATGATCACTGATTTTCTTGATTTTCCGATCCAAGGCCCCCGTCGTTTTGGCACTCCCCGAGCGCTAATCATTGCCCCCACACGTGAGTTGGTAATGCAAATAGCCAGTGATGCCGAAGACTTAACCCGCTTTTGTGATGTTAATGTGCAGCAGCTTGTTGGCGGCATGGATTTTGAAGCGCAACAAAAACAGTTAAAGCAAAAACCGACCGACATCATGGTGGCTACACCAGGCCGATTGTTAGATTTTTGTCGCCGTGGCCATGTGAATTTACGCGAAGTGGAAGTGGTGGTATTGGACGAAGCAGATCGTATGTTAAGCATGGGCTTTATTCCCGATGTGCGCGCCATTATTCGTCAGACGCCAAAGAAAGAAGACCGCCAAACCCTGTTGTTTAGCGCCACCTTTAGTGACCAGATTTTACGTTTAGCAGATCAGTGGACCTTTGAACCCGTACATGTGGAAATTGAGTCTGACGAGTTAGCTAACGAAAGTGTTGAACAAAAATTCTTTTCTGTGGCCCGATCCGACAAGTACAAAGTCTTGCTCAATAGCTTGAAGACCATGGATGTAGAACGTGCCATCGTGTTTGCTAATCGCCGTCACATTACCCGTGATTTGGCCGAAAAGTTACAAAAAGATGGCATCCGTAGTGCGCTATTGTCGGGCGAGGTGGCGCAAGCCAAACGGGTGAAAACCTTGGAACGGTTCCGTAGTGGTGATACCCCAATATTGGTTGCCACAGACGTGGCGGGACGAGGTATTCACGTTGACGGTGTTAGCCACGTATTTAACTACGACCTGCCCGAAGAATTGGAAGATTATGTCCATCGTATTGGTCGTACCGGTCGTGCGGGCGCTACCGGTATCTCCATTAGTTTTGCCTCAGAAGATGATGCGTTTTTAATGCCAGAATTGGAAGAACTGTTAGGTAAGCGCTTGCATTGCGAGCCAACTCCAAGCGAACTGTTAGTTTAAAGGTGGATTAATGAGTTCTCAACATCGAGTAGCGGTGATTGGTGGCGGTAGTTTTGGTACCGTACTCGCCGATATCGTGGCCCACAATGGTTACCCTGTACGTTTGTGGATGAGGGATGAAGCCCTAGCACAGGAAATTCGTGACACGCGCATTAACTCCCGCTACGTGCCGAGCCTTAACTTGCACACAGACCTAGAAATCGTCACCGATTTGGCCGACTGTATTAGTGCAGCTGATACGGTCATCTTTTCGGTGCCAAGCAAGGCATTTCGGGGCATATTGGACTTAGTTAAAGACTTTATCACCGCAGACCAAAACTTAGTGACCACGGCAAAGGGCATCGAACCCGAACGTTTTTTGCTTATGAGCCAAGTGTTGGAAGTGTATTTCCCTAACAACCCCATCGGTGTGATCAGCGGCCCCAACTTAGCCAAAGAAGTGGCTGCAAAGCAGCTTACCGGTACGGTTATTGCCAGTGATAACGAGACCTTGCGCGAAACCATACAAGATGTTCTGCAGTGTAGCTTTTTCCGAGTCTACGCCAGTAACGATCGCTATGGCACGGAATTGGGCGGCGCGCTAAAAAATATTTACGCCATTGCGGCAGGCTTAAGTGCTGCTATGGGTATGGGTGAAAATACCCGCAGTATGTTACTTACCCGCAGTTTGGCAGAAATGAGCCGCTTGGCGGTGCACATGGGCGCCAATCCAATGACCTTTTTGGGGCTGGCAGGCGTAGGCGATCTTATTGTGACTTGTATGTCACCCTTGAGCCGAAATTACCGAGTAGGCTATGCTTTAGGCCAGGGTAAGAGTTTAGATGACGCCGTTTCCGAATTGGGTGAAGTGGCCGAAGGGGTGAATACCCTCGCCTTGGTTAAAGCTAAGTCGGATCAACTAGAAGTGCATATGCCCTTAGTTGATGGCCTATATGCCTTGGTTTATGAAGGTGCAGATGTGTCCAGCGTGGCGCAGTCTTTGATGGCTAGAGATCAGAATTCGGACGTTGAATTTGTATTAAAACGAAGCTAACCAGCGCTCCGTTTGTCAGTCACAGCACTTGAAACATAGGTGACTAGCCCCTATGTTGTTATTACCACCACATACAATGGAGTTGAATGAATGCAAGCGTTAAAGAACAACCTCACCTCAGAAGCCTTCTGGCTACGTTTGGTATTTATGTTGTTAAGCCTGTTATTAGTGGAGATTGCGGCATCTGTTTTGGTTTTGTTAGTTGTAGGCCAGTTTTTATACCGTTTGTTTAATGAGGCAAGTCACACCAAAATACTGCAGTTTAGCAACAGTTTAGGCCGTTTTATTCTGCATAGTTACCGCTTTTTGTCCTATCAAACAGACACCAAACCGTTTCCATTTAGCGATTGGCCCGAGGCTGAAGACTTACCCAAGGAAGGCGGTTAATGAAACTGTTGTTGGTGCGTCATGGTGAAGCGAGTTTTAATGCTTCAACAGACGCCCAGCGGCCACTCACACAGCAAGGCATACGTGTAGTTGAGCAACAAATCGCCAATGCTGCGATCCCTTGGGCCGATTTCTCTGCCCTATGGGCCAGCCCTTACCTACGGGCGCAGCAAACGGCCCAGCTGATTCAAAGTCGCTTAGAAGAGCAGGCACTGCCCTTGGCGCTTCAAACACATAAGGCTATTACGCCTCATGGGGAATTAACCCAAGTACAAGATTTTTTGTTAGCACAACCTCAAGCAGGCATTATTTTGGTGACTCATCAACCGTTAGTGAGCGGCTTGATTGGGCATTTTTGCCATGCGGATCCCTATCTTGGTGAGCCCATGATGCCTGCCTCAATGGCCTTGTTAGAAGGCGAGTTAGCCGCAGCCACATGTATGGCATTAACTCAATTGGAGCACCCATGAAACTGGATTTCAAAGCACTCGTAGTGTTATTAATACCGTTGACCTTGGCGGCTTATAGCGCCAATGGTTATGCCGATGCGGCCCTCAACATGGCCCCTGGCAGTCGTTTGGTGGAGCGGGTTACACTTGGAGCGCCCTACTATGTATTGCCGGTAAGTAGCATGCGCAAGGTCAATGGCGTCATCGCCGCCGAACACAATTTGTATTTAACTGGTGAATTATCGGCCTACACTTGGGAAATGGTGCGGGGCATGGGGCCTGAGCGTGCCCACTTAACCAGCCTGTCGCAGTTACAACAAGCTGGTGCAGATATATTGTTTGATTGTCATGGTCGCGCCTGTGGTTCCAGTAATCAATGGGCTAATCAAGTCTTTCACGAGTCAGGTTTATATGGCTTAGACGAGAAACAAAGCTACACCGCGCTAAAACAAAAGGTACCAGATGGGGTGGACTATTATGCGCTTTACACCACCCAAAAGGGTAATCGCAAAGTCTACCAGCATTTAGAACATTTACAGGGTATGACCCAGCATATAGGACAAGAATAATGCCAACAGTGGCCTTGGTTTTAGGCAGCGGTGGTGCCAGAGGGAACGCCCATATTGGCGTTATACAGGTACTACAAGAACAAGGGTTTGATATCGTTAGCATCGCCGGCTGTTCTATGGGTTCGGTGGTGGGAGGCATGTATGCCGCAGGTCAATTGCCTGCATTTACTAGTTGGGTAACGGGTTTGTCTCGCTTTGATGTGTTTCGATTGGTGGATATGTCACTGTTATCCATGGGTGCGATTAGGGGCGAAAAAGCCTATGCAGTGCTAGAAAACTTGGTAGGAGATCAGTTGATTGAAAACTTACCTATTCCCTATACCGCGGTGGCAACCGACTTGGTGAAACAGCAAGAAGTATGGTTTCAAAATGGCCCGATGATGGATGCTATTCGCGCCAGTGTGGCGGTACCGGGCATGATTATGCCGGTGACCGAAGATGACCGTTTTTTAGTGGACGGTGGTTTGTTGAATCCCGTGCCTATAATGCCTACGGTGGCCGATCAAGCCGACCTTATTATTGCTGTTAACCTTAATACTGATGTTGAGCATCGGCCGGTGCTACAACGGCCAAATTTGAATAGTGATGGCCACCAGGACGAGTGGGCAGCGCCTAATGCTAAGCTTAGCAAAAGCCAACGTAGCCACCTGCAATGGAATAAAATGGAAATGCTCAACCAGTGTTTCGAGACCATGCAGTCGACCATGGCGAAATACAAAATGGCAGGTTATGAACCCGACGTTGAAATTAAGATAGACCGCAATGAATGTAGCTTTTTTGAGCTATATCGCGCTAAAGAAATGATCGAAGTAGGGCGAAAAGCCGCGTTATCTGCCCTGCAAACAGGGCATAAAATATAATTAATGCTCGATCCAACCTAGGACTTAATAAGCGTTAAGAATTCGGCGCGGGTGCGGGCGTCTTCACGCAGCTTGCCCAGCAGCACCGAAGTCTTCATGTTGGCATTTTGTTTTTGCACGCCACGCATCATCATGCACATGTGTTGCGCTTCAATGATAACCCCAACACCTTTAGCGTTAGTGACTTCCATAATGGTGTCGGCAATTTGTTTGGTCATGTTTTCTTGAATTTGTAGACGACGGGCGTACATATCCACAATCCGTGCCACCTTAGACAAACCCAATACTTTACCCGATGGTAAGTAGGCCACATGGCACTTGCCAATAAACGGTAACAAGTGATGCTCACATAAAGAATACAATTCGATATCTTTAACGATCACCATCTCTTCGTTGTCCGAAGGAAACAGGGCGCCGTTGATCACTTCATCAATGTTCTTATCGTAACCGTTATTGAGGAACTTAAAGGCTTTGGCAGCCCGTTTAGGGGTGTCCTTAAGGCCTGGGCGGTTTAAGTCTTCGCCGATCCCGGCGATGATATCTGCGTATGCTTTTTCCATGGGAGTTCTCGGTAAGATGACGACTTCAAATTTAACGCGCACCATACTTGATGCGCAGACAGAGGTAAAGGCTAGTGTCGCTTTAGAGCTGCAATTGGGTTTATATTAACTTATTTCTACCGATTTTTGCGGCTGTTCTTGAGTAATACATAAACCGCCCCTGTGCCACCGTCTTTGGGTAGCGCCGAAGTGAACGCCAATACTTCATCCACTTGCTGTAACCAATGGCTCACGTGGGACTTGAGCAAGGCCTGACCGGCACCACGAAGATCACCATTATCATCGGCATAGCCCGCACCTGCTTTGCCATGAATGATCAATAGGCAGCGGTCGCCCTCGGCTTGGGCTTGTTTGATGGCTCGCCAAACCACTTCACGGGCTTGTTCTACCCGATAACCATGTAAATCGGCAAACAGGGTAGGCCGCATATGACCATGTTGTAGGCGGCGTAAACTGGCGGCATCCAAGCCGCTACGGTGGTAGCTCAACACTTGTTCAGACTCAACCATAATAAAACCATCTTCACCCAACGCCGCCGCAGTAGGGGTGACTTGGATAGCAGAGGCGCGCCTGATAGCTAAGCTTTGGGCGTCTTTGGATGTGCTTTTAGGGCTGGTTTGACGGCCCGACTTGCGTAGCGGGTCAACTTGACCCATAGCCAGCCTAAAATCATGTTCTTCGTCTTGCTGGTTCATAATCTTTTGTTGCGATTGGACTAGTGGTTTATACCAAGATAGGCGGTGCAACAATGGTATCGATACTGTGCTTAGCTTACAATGGCGCGTCCAATAATTTGTGTGTAATTGTTTATGAGTACCACTTTGTTGCAGTCTATTGAAGCTGCTGAACACGCGCTAACTGAAGCTCAGGTGTATTTTGGTCATGGTACCGACAATGCATGGGACGAAGCTGTGTTTTTGGTATTAGGCGCGTGTGGGCTGCCGTTAGATGCTAACCAAGAACAACTGCAGGACCAGCTAACAGGCTCCCAGTTGTCAAAGGTCAATCAATGGTTATCGCAGCGTATTAAACAGCGGGTGCCGTTGCCTTATTTGCTAGGTGAAACTTGGTTTGCAGGGTTACCTTTTGCGGTCAGTGACGAGGTGATCATTCCTCGCTCGCCAATGGCTGAGCTTATTGCAGAACATTTTTCACCAAGTTTGCAACAGCCTCCCCAAAAAGCCCTAGACCTATGCTGCGGTAGTGGCTGTATTGGCATTGCTATGGCTTTACACATGGAAATTCCACACGTAGATATGGGTGACATTGCACCTGCTGCCTTGGCTCTAAGTCAGCGTAATATTGAGGCGCATGGGCTAAGTCAAAGCGTATCTGTGTATAATTCCAATTTGTTTGCTGGCCTTGAACCGGCTCAATACGATTTAATTGTGAGTAATCCACCTTACGTGGATGCTAAAGATTATAATCAAATGCCCGCTGAATTTGCCCATGAGCCAAGGTTGGCATTAGTGTCGGGTGACGATGGTCTCGATTTAACCGCATTAATGTTGTCTCAAGCTGCAGATTGGTTAACTGACCAAGGTTTGATCGTCATAGAAGTAGGTAACAGTGAAGTGGCCTTACAGGCAGCCTTGCCTGAGGTGCCATTTTTGTGGCTTGAGTTGAGTCAGGGTGGTAACGGCATTTTTTGCCTAACGGCGGCTCAATGTAGGCAATACCAAGGCCGATTTACTGTATGGCAACAGTCTCGCTAGATTGCAGCGGGTGCCCGTAAACAGCTATAATTTGATCTGAAATTTAATTTGAGTAAAATCAACCATGTCTGGCAATACCTTTGGTAAGTTATTTACCGTTACCACCTTTGGCGAAAGCCATGGTCCTGCATTAGGCGCAACTATCGATGGCTGCCCAGCGGGTATTGAATTGTGCGAAGCCGACCTGCAAGTTGACCTGGATCGCCGTAAACCTGGTACCTCTCGTCATACCACACAACGCCGCGAAGCCGACCAAGTGCGCATCCTCTCTGGCGTATTTGAAGGCGTCACTACCGGTACGCCGATTGGACTGTTAATCGAAAATACCGACCAGCGTTCAAAAGACTATGGCAACATTAAGGATCAATTCCGGCCTGCCCATGCAGACTATACCTACATGCACAAATATGGCGTGCGCGATTACCGCGGCGGTGGCCGCTCGTCGGCTCGAGAAACGGCCATGCGAGTGGCGGCAGGCGGAGTTGCCAAGAAGTTTTTGGCGACTCAAGGTATTCAGATTAAGGGCTATTTGTCACAGCTAGGGCCCATCAAGCTGTCCTGCCCAGAGCCTAGCATTGTTAACGATAACCCATTCTTTTGTGGCCAAGCCGATAAGCTCGAAGAGTTAGAACAATTTATGGATGCTTTGCGCAAGGCTGGCAATTCCATTGGGGCCCAAGTGACGGTGATTGCCACCGGTGTTGCAGCGGGGCTAGGCGAACCTATTTTTGATCGCCTAGACGCTGAGTTAGCCCATGGTTTAATGAGCATTAATGCCGTTAAAGGGGTAGAAATAGGTGACGGCTTTGAGTCCGTGAGTCAGCGTGGTACGGAGCATCGTGATGAAATGACGCCGCAAGGCTTTTTGTCTAACCATGCCGGTGGCATTTTAGGTGGCATCAGCAGTGGCCAAGACATTATTACTCGGATTGCGCTTAAACCGACCTCTAGTTTGCACCTTCCTGGCCAATCTATTGACGTGCATGGCAATGCTGTTGAAGTAGTGACTAAAGGCCGTCACGACCCGTGTGTTGGCATTAGGGCCACCCCCATTGCCGAGGCTATGGTAGCGTTAACCCTAATGGATCACTTTTTACGTCAGCGTGGCCAAAATGGCACGCCCAGTTATGACCTTCCCACCATTAAGTAGGTTTGTAGTGATGAAAAACCTGCTGTTATTGGTGCAAGGTGCTGCTATGGCCACACTACTGAGTGTGGTGAGTGGTGTGGCTATCGCCGATAGTATTCGATTGGCGACCACTACCAGCACCTACAACTCGGGGTTGCTCGATCATTTGTTGCATAGTTATAGTCAAAACCACGACTTGGAAGTACAGGTGATTGCCGTAGGCACAGGCAAAGCCCTTAGAATGGCAGAAAACGGCGATGTTGATTTGGTTATGACCCACGCGCCAGGTGCAGAAGCTGTGTTTCTTAAGCAAGGTTTTGGTATCGAACCCCGTGGCGTGATGTATAACGATTTTATATTAGTGGGCCCCGAGTCGGATCCTGCTAACGTGCATAGCACCCACACGGTGACCGAGGGGCTGCAGCGCATTGCCCAGTTCAATAGTAAATTCATATCCCGCGGTGACGACTCAGGCACGCACAAAAAAGAATTACAACTTTGGCAGCATTTAGGCGCCAGTCCTGCGTTTAGTGGCTATTTGGAATCTGGCCGAGGCATGGGGCATAGTTTGCAAATGGCGTCCGAATTGGGCGCATACACCATGACCGACCGTGGCACATGGTTAGCATTAAAACAAAAGCTGGACCTTAAACTGGTATTGGAAAGCGACCCTCGTTTATTAAACCCTTACCAAGTGATGTTGGTTAATCCAACACGTCATAGCCATGTAAAAGTGGATGATGCACGGGTATTTGCTCAATGGTTAGTGCATCCAGAAGGTCAAACCGCCATTGCTAATTTTCGCATTAACGGCGAAGCCTTATTTGTGCCTTCCGCTGAGTCACCAGACCTATGAATGAACTATGGCACACCTTTAGCGCCGCCATTGCTCAACTTGCCAGTGGCGACCCCACGTTATGGGGCATTGTAGGGGTGTCTTTTAGTGTGTCGGCAAGCGCGTTGGTTATTGCTTTGTTGCCTGCCTTAAGCGTGGGTTTTGTGCTGGCATATTTTCGTTTTCCTGGCCGTTGGGCGGTGATTAGTTTACTTAATAGCCTGCTTGCAGTGCCCACGGTGGTGGTGGGTTTGGTGTTGTATATGTTGTTATCGAGGGCTGGACCTTTGGGTGACCTTAATCTCTTGTTTACTCGCCCGGCGATGATTATTGGCCAGATATTATTGTGTTTTCCGTTGCTTGTCGCGATGAGCCTGAGTGCCTTTCAAGCAGCCGACCATCGAGTGTTAGAAACGGCAAAAACCTTAGGCGCTAGCCCTTGGCAAGCCTTTGTTACCTTGTTATTTGAAGTGCGTTTTGCGCTATTAGCGGCGGTAGTCACGGCATTTGGGCGTATTATTGCCGAAGTAGGCAGCGCCATGATGGTAGGTGGCAACATCCTTCACCATACCCGTAATATCACCACGGCGATTGCCTTAGAGACGGGCAAGGGCGAGTTCGTGCAAGGCGTGGCGTTGGGTATTGTATTGCTCACCTTAGCCTTGGTGCTTAACGTGAGTTTAGGCTGGATGCAAAGCCACAGTCGCGTTTTGAGGCATGGCACCTAATGCGTTTAGAACTGACCCACATACGTCAAAGTTTTGGCGAACAAGACTTGTTTATCGTCGATCAGTTGCACTTGGCCAGTGGCAGCGCGGTGCACTTACACGGGCCCAATGGCGCCGGTAAATCAACCTTGATGAAAATTATGGCAGGTTTACAAAAGCCAACTGCAGGGCAGGTTAAACGTATAGCGGATGTGGGCGAGAGTAGCCTGAAACAAGCGGTGATTTATTTGCACCAAACCCCTTACTTGTTTGATACCAATGTACGCAAAAATGTGGAATATGGCCTGCGTTTACAAGGTCTTAAGGACCCTACAAAAGTAGACCAAGTGTTGCAGTGGGCCGGATTAGACCATTTACAACACCGCCAAGCCCACTTATTGTCGGGTGGTGAACGCCAGCGTTTGGCTTTAGCGCGGGCCTTGGTGTTAGGCCCTGGGTTAATATTGCTCGACGAACCCACCAGTAATTTGGATGCGGGTTCATTAGAGCGAATTGAGCAAATGCTCAAAGACTTACATCAGCGCGGTACTGGTTTTTTGTTGTCTTGCCACCAAGACAACGCCCTCACTAAACTTTGCAATCAACACTGGCGCTTGGCCAACGGAAGTTTGTCAGGCTTAGACTAGTGTTTGCGGCCTTGGCCTTTTTTACCGGCAAAACTGCCTTTAGGTTTGTCGGCAGACACACGGAACAACAAGTACAAGTCTTGTAATAATTCGGGGATTTGCTCACACAATTGTTGGCAAAATTCAGGCTGGTGCCGTAACTCTTCGAGTTCTTTGTCTTCGTCTAGTTTTGCAGCCAACATAAACGGCAACAAACATTCGGCTACGTCTTCTTCTTGCTGGGAAAACCAAGCTTCCTCCTGACTGAAAATAAGCTCCATAAAGCCTTGAGCCCAATACTCAAGCAAACAGTCGCCTTCTTCGTCCAGCTCTAAGGTAAGGTCACAGGGCAGATCTATGTCTTGGTCCGACTCTAAGCATTCGCGCAAAAACGCAAATTCTTGACGTATCAAGTTGAGCATCTCATGACGTTCTGCACTGTCTTCTTGTACTAGCGTTTCGGCGAACACCTGTTCTAACCACTGCGCTTCGGCTAGTGGTTCTGGGCTAATGGCTAAGGCACACAAATAACCATGGAGGGCAATGTAATCCAAGGCTTCTTCCTGTACTTTATCGGATAGCAGATAAGCATCAAGTAGATCAATTTGGTTATTGGTTAATGGGTCACGGGTGCTGGACATGCGGTAAGACTCAAAATTAGTTATATAGGCCATTGTAACTCATAGATTAAGAAAACAGCTATAGAACTCAATGTTTAGCTGCTCCGATCATGTTCATTAGGCAAAATAAGCGATTGGTGCTTGAATAATTGTGTCTAAGGGTGACAGTTGGTGAACCATCGCGGATAATAGCGCGCCATGAAAGACAGCCCCCAACAACTCCTACACAGCCTATTTGGCTACGATGAATTTCGTGGTCAACAATTGGCCGTCATCGAACAAGTGCTCGCTGGTGGCGATGCCTTGGTTTTAATGCCCACCGGTGGTGGTAAATCCATTTGTTACCAAATACCCTCCCTCATGAGAGCCGGCGTGGGTGTGGTGATTTCGCCGCTTATAGCACTCATGCAAGATCAAGTAGCCAGCATGCAACAGCTAGGCATTAAGGCTGAGGCATTACATTCAGGTATTGATTGGGCGTCCCAGCAAAAAATTCAGCAACAAGTTATGAATGGCGAACTGGATTTGCTCTATGTTTCTCCCGAACGTTTGATGACAGACGCCTGCATGAGTTTGCTCATGAGCTGCAAAATTGGTTTGTTTGCCATAGACGAAGCCCATTGTGTGTCTCAATGGGGTCATGATTTTAGGCCTGAATACTTGCAATTAGAATGTTTGCAGGCGCGTTTTCCCCATGTGCCGCGTATGGCGCTCACGGCCACCGCAGATCGGCCTACGCAACAAGAAATGGTGAAGCGTTTAGGGTTGCAGCAAGCGCAGCAATTTATTAGTAGTTTTGATCGTCCGAATATCCGCTACCGCATTATGCAAAAACAAAAGGGTCGGCAGCAATTGCTGGATTTTGTGCAGTTACAGCATGAAGGTAATGCCGGCATTGTGTACTGTATGTCGCGTAAAAAAGTAGACGAAACGGCACTCTGGTTAAGTGAAAAAGGGGTTGCGGCATTACCCTACCATGCCGGTTTAGGTGCTGAATTAAGAGCCCACAACCAACACCGGTTTCTGAACGAAGAAGGTTTGGTGATGGTGGCGACTATCGCTTTTGGTATGGGTATCGACAAGCCCAACGTGCGCTTTGTAGCCCATTTAGACCTACCCAAGAGCATCGAGTCCTACTATCAAGAAACGGGTCGAGCAGGGCGTGATGGCCTGCCTGCGGATGCATGGATGGTGTATGGTTTGCAAGATGTGATGTGGTTGCGTCAGCGGCTTGATCAAACCGACATGGACCAAGCCATTAAACGCACCGAACAGTCCAAGTTAGATGCCATGTTGGGCCTATGCGAAATTACCCATTGTCGACGCCAAGCCATTTTAAGTTACTTTGACGAAGCGTCATCAAGTTCTTGTGGTAACTGTGACAATTGCCTAGAACCGGTAGCGACCTTTGACGGCACGCAAGTCGCCCGCAAAGCCCTGTCTTGTGTATTTAGAAGTGGTCAGCGTTATGGTGTGGCTCACCTCATTGATATTCTCATGGGTAAACCCACCGACAAAGTAAAGCAAGCAGGTCACGATAAAATTTCAACCTTTGCCGTAGGCCAAGAGTTGGATCAAAAACAGTGGCGCTCCGTTTATAGGCAGTTATTAGCCTTGGGTTTGGTTGCCAGTGACCCGGAACACTTTGGCGGTTTACGCTTGTTGCCCAGTTGTCGACCACTGCTTAAAGGCGAAACGGAATTACAGCTGCGCTTAGATCGTAAAGTGTCGGTTAAAGCAGGCAAAGCACGCTTGCAAATTGCTGACGAAGACCAAGATCTATGGCAGCTATTACGCGAGCAACGCATGGCTTTAGCGCAAGACCAAAACGTACCGCCTTACGTCATCTTTAGTGACGCCAGTTTATTAGAAATGCTCAAAATTAGGCCCCAAACCTTGTTGGAAATGAGCTATATACATGGTGTGGGCGAAAAGAAACTCGACCGTTATGGCGATGAGTTTTTGGCGGTTATTCGCCAACATGGCTAGCCAGCTATGTTAATATTGCAGCCAGTAACATAATCATCCTAGGAAGCCCTCCATGGCCAGTTTACAAGACCAATTGCTAAAAGCCGGATTGGCCAATGAAAAGCAATCCAAACAGGCCAGTAAGGCCAAAAAGAAACAAGCCCGCGACGTACGTAAAGGTGCCGACATCGGTGAAACTGCGGCCCAACGCGCGCAGCAAGAACAACAAGCTAAGGCTAAACGTTCAAAAAACTTAAATTCTCAGCGTGATGCCGAACAACAACAGCGTGCTGTTGTGGCTCAAGTTAAACAAATGGTTGAACGCTGCCGGTTAGATTTGTCGGCTGGCGATCTAAGCTATAACTTTGTTGATGGCAAGGCCATTAAAAAAATCTACGTAGATGCTCAGCAACAAGGTGCGTTAAGCCGTGGATCCTTGGTTATTGTGGCCTTAGAGGGCCAGTATTCCGTGGTGCCTAAAGCGGTTGTCGAGCGTATTGAAGAGCGCTCATCAACAACCCAAATCATTCGTGCAGAAGTCACCACAGACGCAATACCAGACGAAGACGACCCATACGCCGATTTTGCTATTCCAGACGATTTAATGTGGTAACGCTGATGTTAACGCCAGACAAGCGCCAGCAACAATTACAAAAACGCCTGCGTCGAGACGTCGGCCGAGCCATTGACGATTACGCCATGATCGAGCAAGGCGATAAAGTTATGGTGTGTTTGTCTGGCGGCAAAGATTCCTACGCCATGTTGGATATTTTGATGCAGCTGCAAAAAAGTGCGCCTATTCAGTTTGATATTTTGGCGGTCAACCTAGACCAAAAACAACCCAGTTTTCCAGAACATGTGCTACCTGCCTATCTAACTAATGTGGGCGTAGATTTTCATGTCATCGAAAAGGACACCTACAGTGTCGTTAAAGAAGTCATCGAGGAAGGCAAGACCACCTGTGGCCTGTGTTCGCGTATGCGTCGTGGCACCCTGTATCGCTTTGCTCAAGAGCGCGGTATCACCAAAATAGCCCTAGGCCACCACCGCGACGATATTTTAGAAACCTTGTTTTTAAACATGTTCCACGGCGGCAAGCTCAAAGCCATGCCCGCACGCCTACTCAGCGACGACGGTTTAAACACTGTGATTCGCCCCTTGGCCTATGCTCGCGAGCAGGACATTGCAGAATACGCGCAGCTCAAACAATTCCCTATTATCCCGTGCAACCTCTGCGGCTCGCAAGATAACCTACAGCGCCAGCACATCAAGGCCATGTTACAAAGTTGGGAAAAAAACCACCCAGGGCGCATCGAAAGCATGACCAAGTCCCTGCAAAATATTGTGCCGTCACACCTCATGGACACCAAACTACACAACTTTAAACAAGCACAACACATGAGCGACCAACAAGTGTGTGAAGAAGTGGATTTAGCATTATTGAACTTGCCGTTTTAGCGGCAGAAGCTCAAATCCCAACTCAGTTGAAGTGTCGAAGCATGACAGTGGATGTAACCACCGAGATCGAAATCAATCGACCTATCGAGGAAGTGGCGAGCTTTGCCTCTGATCCAGGTAACGTCATGCAATGGTACAAGAACATTCATACGGTTGAATGGCAAACCGAACGGCCATTGAAACTAGGTTCTAAAGTCGCCTTTGTAGTCAAGTTGATGGGCCGACAATTGATCTATACCTATGAATTTGTTGATATCCAGCCTAACGAGAGTCTCACCATGAGAACGTCTGAAGGCCCATTTCCTATGCAAGCGTCCTACACCTGGGGGGCTCAAGGTCATGCGTAAAGCAACCCAAAAGGACCTAGCGAGATTGAAGGTGATTTTGGAGCGCACTGGCATTTAGCCACACCCCACAAATTATCTAGTGAGAGGGGACTCGCTGACGATCCCTACAAGGGTAAGGTATAAAACCCCAGTCCAATCAAGCTAGCACCTAATAAACGCTGGCTCATGGGTTTTTGTAGTAGGGCCTTTAACTGCTGGGCTAACAAGCCGGTGGCGAGGTTGGCCGGTAGGGTGCCAATACCAAAGGCAAGCATAAGTAGGCTCGAGGATTGCCAGTCGTTGGCACTTGAGGCCCATATGAGGCAGGAATAGACTAAGCCGCAGGGTAACCAGCCCCATAGTCCGCCTAAAGCGAGTGCTTTGGGGACTGACTTTATTGGCATTAAGGGTTTAGTGAGTGGTTGTAACCAGCGCCAAATGAACTTACCTAAATGTTCTACTCGTTTTACCCCTTGCCACCATTGGCCAATGGATAACCCCATTAATACGAGCATAAACCCCGCTAACCACAGGCTTGCATTGAGGTATTGGTTGAGTTGTAACACTTGGGCACCAAGGCCAATGAGTGCGCCTATGGCTGCGTAGCTCGCAATGCGGCCTAGGTTGAACGCTAGGCTGTAAGCAATGGCCTTGCGCCCTTTGGGTACGCCAAGGCTGAGGGCGGCACTGATACCGCCACACATGCCAATACAATGGCCGCCACCGGCTATGCCGATTGCCAACGCGGCTAATAAACTGGGTTCCATTAGTGGTTTTTGGTCTGAGCTTTAGCGTCGTCTGGAATGAGGTGGTCATCGTCATCAAACAGAATGCTGCTAGCGGGCGAGTCCATATCGTCAAACTGACCGCTTTTAAGCGCCCAGCGCATGCCCCAGGCGGCAAAGCACATTAAGATAATCGCAATGGGCACTAAAACAAATAACATATCCATGGGTTAGCCTCTGTGTTGTCTTTGCTTAGTAGTTAGTTGCCAACTCTTGCATCCGCTGCCATAGGGCGGTACGTACACTAATACCGTTGGTTTCACAGCGCGCGCGGTAGGCTTCGATTTCGGCAGTGCCAGCAACGGCTTTACAATCGGCGGGTGCTGGGCCGATGGTAATGCGCACTTCGTTCCACGCCAAATCGCGTTCTCTTGGCTGCAATAATCCCTTTAACTGGCCTTCTGGGGCCAAGTCAAAGCGCCGTATGCCGCCTTCTAGGTTGTTGTAGTAGATACAAACACCGTTGCCATTAGCGCCATGCTCGGCAAGGTAACTGGCGATCGCCGGTATGGCAAAGGCGCCACAGGCTGTTTTGTGCATGCGAATTTCGTTGATGTTATGTTTAACAGCGTGACCAAAGGCCGCTTCAAACTGTACCAAGGCCGGTTGGCCGTGGGCATCAAAAATTAAGCTATCTCGGTTTTCTACCAACACTTTGGGTGCGTTTACACTGGAATCTAATGCAGCCAGTGATGTTTCGAGTAAATCGCTATTGGCTAAGCCATGTTGCATACCAAAGGTAGCCCGTGCCCCCGCTGTTTTTTGATCGGCTTCGTTAAAGCCACGGCTGGCTACAACGCGCTGTACTAAAGCATTGAGTTGTTCGGCGCTCACTTGGGTGGTGTCGCTCATGTCGGGTCCTATTATTGTTGGTTGACTTGGGTGGCTGCCTTAAGTCGGGTGGCATTGAGCACCACCAACAAAGAGCTAGTTGACATGCCTATGGCTGCTCCCCAAGGGGGAATAAGGCCCGCTGCGGCCAGCGGCAATGCAACCACATTGTAAACTAAGGCCCAAGATAAATTTTGTTGCATGATAATATGGGTTTGTTGGGCTTTACGCAATAACACTTGAATCAAGTTGAGGTCATCACGCAATAATAATGCGGGTGCACTAGACTTGCTCAAGTCTGTGCCCGACGCCATGGCCACGGCAGCATCAGCTGCAGCCATAACAGGTGCATCATTTACGCCATCGCCCACCATTAACACCCGGTGGCCTTGCTGTTGTAAATGGGTAATAAAGTCGAGTTTTTGTTGTGGTGTTTGGCACGCATGCCAATGGGTTATGCCATGGTTTTGTGCCAGCTCAGAGACGTTGTTGGCCTGATCGCCCGACAGCAGGTGTAGCTCATAGCCTTGTTGCTTGAGCTGGCTAATCGTATGGCTAAGTCCTTTACGCGGCGCATCGCTTATTTTAAACCAGGCTAATGCTTGGTGGGCATCGGTGAGTAGTAACCATAGACCATGCTCATCTGGAGCTTGAGGCTGCTCGGTGAGGTGGGCCGCAGCAAATTGACGCTGACCAAAACGTAACTCGACAGTTTGATTGTTGATTGTGTACTGGCCGCTAACACCTTGGCTGGTATGGTTGCTGAGGTGGCTAACCACAAGCTCGTCCTGAGTACTAACATCTAAATGCGCAAAGGCGCGAGCAATAGGATGTTCTGACTGGCTTTCTAATTGGCATACCAGCGACAGGCATTGGGCGTCGTTGAGTGGCCCAAGGCTAATGGCCTGCTGCAAAGCCATAGCGCCGGTGGTGAGGGTGCCGGTTTTATCAAACACAAGGGTGTCGACCTTGGCAATCTCTTCTAGGGCGTCTTCTCGGGTCATTAAGATGCCTTGTTTACGTAAGCTTGCGGTGGCCACCGCAGTGGCGGTGGGTGCAGCTAACGACAAAGCGCAAGGGCAGGTGATGACTAGCACCGACAGGGTGATCCAAAAGGCTTTATCAGGGTCTATAAAGTACCAAGTGCCGTACACTAATGCCGATACACTCAACACAGCCAAAACAAAGTAGTGTGCCACCCGGTCGGCTTTGTATGACATTTTGGGACGAAAGCTGTGTGCTTGTTGTACTAAGCTCACAATTTGTTGCAAGCGGCTGTTGTTGACCCGGGTGACTTGTATATCGATGTTACTGGCGACGTTAATGGTGCCTGCGGTTACTTGGTCCCCCAGTTGTTTATTGACCGGCAGAAACTCGCCACTCAATGCGGCTTCATTAATGCTGGTGGTGCCGCTGATGATGACACCATCAGCAGGTAGGGTTGTTCCAGGCTTGACCCGCACCGTATCATTGGTTTTGAGTTTGGAAATAGCAATTTGTTGTAACTTTTCTTGTGCGCTTTGGTGGCCGGTAACAAGGCAACACATGGGTGGTAATAATTGATGTAATTGGTTGCCAGAGTGGCCCGCATGGTAACGGGCTTGAGCTTCCACAAAGCGGCCAAATAATAACAGAAAGGTGAACATACACACGGAATCAAAATACACTTCGCCGGTGTTATTCGCCGTTGCCCATAGGCTTGCCAAATAAGCGCCGCCAATGGCTAATGAAACCGGTACGTCCATGACTAAGTGGCGGTTTTTTAAAGCGCGGTAAGCAGCCTTAAAGAAGGGAAGGGCTGCATAAAATACCACGGGTGTGGTTAAACCAAGGGCTAACCAGCGAAAAAACACCATTTGCTGCTCAGACATGTCTTGTGATTGGCCGGCGTATAAGCCAAACGACAACATCATCACCTGCATTGCAGCAAGCCCCGAGACCCCCAACCGCATGATGGTTTGACGCTTATCTTTGGCTGTTTTTGCCGAGGCTATGGTGGCTTGGTAGGGGCTTGGCTGATAACCCACCGCGGCAATCGCAGCCATGACCTGGCTTAACTCCACGACATCGCTGTGCCACTGTAAGTAAGCGCGTTGGGTGGTGAGGTTAACGTTAAAATGAATCACGCCTTTGACCTTGCGAACTTGCTGGTGCAGCAACCAAATACAGGCGGCACAAGTGAGGCCTTCGATGACTAAATCGGCCTCTTTGGCGTCGTCCGTGTGGTCTTTGGTTTGGCTTGGGCGCACAAACGTGCTTTGCACGTCGGCATCATCGTAGTCCTGCCATTGGTTTTGGGTGTTAGCACTCAGGTCGAGTGCAGTCGGCAGAATGGGTGATGATGCTTGTGACAAGTTGCGATGACGATAGTAGTCGGCCAGCCCTTGATCAATAATGGTTTGAGCTACAGTTTGACAGCCAAGGCAACACATAGGCTGGCTTTGGCCATCCATTACGCAGGTATAACGGCTGGCTTGAGCAACAGCTTGGCCGCAGTGAAAACAGTCCGTTTGGCTCACCGGAATAACGTCCTTAGTTTGCAATAATGCTAAAGTGGTCAGGCCAAGGGGTGTGTATTTCGGAGCTTAAACGCCAGCTGTTATCAGACCCCGTGAGGTGTAAATAGCGTTTACCGTCGATGGTTTTATTGAGTGAACCATAATAGGAACCGTCTGGACGCAGCGCTAAGGTAATCGGTTGGTCAAGGGACGCCATCGTCGGGTGTACCACGTCCAGTAATAAGGTTGGGCTGGTGACAGTTGGCGAAGAGGTCACAACCAGACGCAAATCACCGGTCAGGATGTCTAATCTAATAGTGGCCTGCATTTCCATGGTGGCAGCTTTATCCAAGCGCGATGAATCTTGGTTAAAGTGCTTAGCGGTTTTAGCATAATCACCTTTTACCATGCCATCAAAGGTGACTACGGATAGGTACGCATAACTCGTGCCGTAAATAAATACGGCAAACAGTGGCGCAAGAAGGAACCAAAGCCAAGGCTGTTTGTACCAGGGTGCTATTGCAGGGTTGGTGGCAGGTGATGAATGGGGCATGATTAGTCTCACTTAAAACAATTGATCTGCTGGAGCGATAAAGCGCGATTCTTGAGTCATTTCTAACTCGTCATAGGCACTAGATGTTACCGAAAAAGTGATCGCTGTGTTAGGGGTGTCTAGGTTATCTACGTGCATCTGTATCCGTACCACGGCTTCATTGGTTTCATTGGCCGCTAGGCTCATTTTGTGCAAGCTTAAATAGCTGTAGTTTCTCACGCCGGAGATACTAATGCGCGCTGCGACCTGCTCTTGGCCCTTGTTGGATACTTTAAGGTAATAGGTATTTTCGATAACACCGCCACCCATATCGTTATAGAGAGCTTGTCGGTCACGGGTTAAGCTGATTTCCAACGGCTCGCGGTGGGTTAGTTGAAAAACTAACAACCCTGCAATCAACATCACTGCCACAGCGTAACCGATGAAGCGGGAGCTGACCAAACGATGAGTGGCTCCATTAATTACATTTTCTGTGGCGTAACGAATAAGGCCGGTTGGTTTGTTTAAGAGGGTCATCACGTCGTTGCAGGCGTCTACGCATGCGGCGCAAGAAATACATTCATATTGCAGGCCGTCGCGTATGTCGATGCCTACGGGACATACGGTCACACAAACTCCACAGTCGACACAATCACCCAGCGACTCAGTGGCGTCATCGTCGTTGATTGGCGTGGTGACTTCGGCATTGCGAGCGCCCTTGCCGCGAGGTTCACCACGGGCTTGGTCATAGGTAACAATCAAGGTGTTGGAGTCGAACATCACGCCTTGAAAACGCGCATAAGGACACATGTATATACACACTTGCTCACGCATCCAGCCCGCATTAACGTAAGTGGCTATCAAAAAGAAACCTAGCCACCATGTTTCCCACATGCCTAAATCAAAACTCACGATGAGTGATACCAGCTCACGTATGGGTGTGAAATAGCCCACAAAGGCTAAGGCAGTGGCGGCTGATATGGCGAGCCATATCACATGTTTCAAGGCTTTTTTGCGCAGTTTAGTGAAACTCATGGGCTGTGCATCTAGCTTGATGCGGGCATTACGGTTACCTTCGGCAAAGCGCTCTGCACGCATAAACACATAGGTGAAGACGGTTTGTGGACAACTATAACCACACCACACTCGACCTGCGAAAACGGTGATAAAAAACAGCAAAAAGGCCGCCAAAATGAGCACGCCACTGAGGAGGGCAAAGTCTTGTGGCCAAAAAGTCCAACCAAACACATGGAACTGACGTTGAGGCAAGTCAAACCAAATGGCCTGACGACCGCCCCAGGTAACAAAAGGCGTGAGGAAATAGGCTAACAGTAATGGCCAAGCGGCAAGAATACGCAAGCCGCGATAGAAACCTTTGTAGGCCCTAACGTGGATATGCTCGCGTTTAGCGTAGAGATCGACATATTGTTTGTCGCTAGCTACCTGCTTTAAGGGTATTTGTTTCACTGTTTCACTAATCCCAGGTTAATAAAAAAAAGCGGAGTCGAGCAATCACTTACCCGGCTCCGCTTTTGTTATTTTTTATGCGGTATGTTTAAGTAGACAGGCAAGCTACCTTTAGTTAGCGCGACAAACCGTAAACGTAGCCTGCAATCAGGTGGATTTTGTCCTGATTTAACAAGTTTTTGTGAGCAGGCATTACGCCAGCACGGCCTTGACGAATGGTGTGCGACACTTTTTCGAAGCTGCCACCATAGAGCCAAACATTATCGGTAAGGTTAGGTGCGCCTAGAGCTGCAACACCTTTTGCGTCGGCACCATGGCAGGCCACACAGGTAGACTGGAAGGTGACTTTACCTTGCGCTGCAAGTTTAGCGTTAGTCTCTTGGCCACTGAGGCTAAGAACATAACTAGTGACATTGCGAATACCTTCTTCACCTAACACCGCACCCCAAGGTGGCATAGCGCCGTTGCGGCCATTGGTAATAGTGGTTTCAATGGTTGCACCGTCGCCGCCATACAGCCAATCGTTGTCGCTTAGGTTAGGGAAGCCAAAGGCACCCACACCACCTTGGCCATGGCATAAGGCACAGTTATTGGCGAACATACGCTGGCCAATTTGAAGGGCTTTTTGGTCATTCGAAATTTGTTTTACCGATAATTGCGCAAAACGAGAAAACACAGGCTGATAGTGTTTCTCGGCATGAGCCATCTCTGCTTCCCACTGATTGTGGCTGGTCCAGTTTAAATACCCTTTATAGTTGCCAAGGCCAGGATACAAAAACAAATACACGATACCAAATACGATGGTAATCATGAACATGTTAAACCACCAACGAGGCAGTGGGTTATCGAGTTCTTCTACGCCGTCAAAGGAGTGTTCGAGGACTTCGGTGGTGGTTTCTTTGTGTATTTCGCTTTTACGCGTGCGTGTTACCAATAAAAAACAACCGGCCATTACTGCAATGGTAATGACGCTGATCCAAATGCTCCAAAAATCAGTCATGTTTTATGTCTCCGTCGGGGTTTAATCCGTTGTTTTCGTCGGCGAAGGGTAAGTTGGCGGCTTCGTTGAAGCCCTTTGTTCGTTTAGGGCTAAGCACCCAGATGAACAGGCCAATAAAGGTCACTAGCATCAACACTACAATGTAAGGTCCGTAGGTATCGTAAGTCATCATTAGCGCCTGTTTGACATGACAGTGCCTAATTGCTGTAGGTATGCAATTAAAGCTTGAATTTCCGGCTTGCCGTCAACGTCTGCAGCAGAAGATGCAATAGCTTCGTCTGTGAAGGGTACGCCTACACTACGCAAAGCACGCATTTTCTTGGGGGTGATTTCACCGTCAACCTTATCGCTAAACAACCATGGGTAGGAAGGCATGATTGATTCAGGCACTACGTCTCGTGGGTTGTATAAGTGAGCACGGTGCCAGTCATCAGAATAGCGACCGCCTACGCGAGCAAGGTCTGGACCCGTACGCTTAGAGCCCCAAAGGAATGGGTGGTCGTACACAAATTCTCCAGCCACTGAATAATGACCGTAACGCTCCGTTTCGGCGCGGAACGGACGAATTTGTTGGGTATGGCAAACGTGGCAACCTTCGCGAATATAAATGTCGCGGCCTTCAAGTTGCAATGCTGTTAAAGGCTTAAGGCCTTCTACCGGCACTGTGGTTTGTTTTTGGAAGAATAACGGCACAATCTCAGCCAAACCGCCGCCACTGATAACGATGATGACTAAGATGACCATTAGGCCTAAGTTCTTTTCGATAGTATCGTGTTTTAACATAATGGCAGTTCCTTATGCAGTAGCCGTGGTCAAAACAGGGGCGCGGCTGTCGCTGCGCACTGTTTGCCATACGTTGTAGGCCATAATGAACATGCCCGCGAGGAAGAACGAGCCGCCAATAACACGTACTAGATAACCCATGTGGCTCGCTTCTAGGGCTTCAACAAAGCTGTAAGTTAGTGTGCCGTCTTGGTTGACTGCGCGCCACATTAGCCCTTGCAAAATGCCGTTAACCCACATGGCTACAACATATAACACGGTACCAATGGTGGCTAACCAGAAGTGGGCGTTAATGAGCTTAATGCTGTACATCGATGCCTTACCATAGAGCTTAGGGATCATATGGTAAAGGGCGCCAATAGAGATCATAGCGACCCAACCTAAGGCACCGGAGTGTACGTGGCCAATAGTCCAGTCGGTATTGTGCGAAAGGGCATTAACTGTTTTGATGGCCATCATGGGGCCTTCGAAAGTAGCCATGCCGTAGAACGACAAAGACACCACTAAGAAACGCAAAATTGGATCGGTGCGCAGCTTATGCCAAGCGCCAGACAAGGTCATCATGCCGTTGATCATGCCACCCCACGAAGGCGCTAGAAGGATCAAAGACATCACCATGCCTACAGATTGAGTCCAATCTGGTAGAGAAGAGTAATGTAAGTGATGACCACCGGCCCACATGTAGGTCGCGATCAACGCCCAAAAATGTACCACAGACAAACGGTATGAGTAGATGGGGCGTTCGGCTTGCTTCGGTACAAAGTAGTACATCATGCCCAAGAAACCAGCGGTTAGGAAGAAGCCAACGGCATTGTGGCCATACCACCACTGCACCATGGCATCTACAGTGCCAGCATAAGCAGAGTAAGATTTGAATAGGGTGACAGGTACCGCGGCGCTGTTAACAATGTGCAACACAGCAACGGTAATAATAAAGGCCATGTAGAACCAGTTGCCCACATAGATGTGCGACGTTTTACGTTTGGCGACGGTGCCAAGGAAAACGATGGCATACGAGATCCATACTAAGCCGAGTAAAATATCGATGGGCCACTCTAACTCTGCGTATTCCTTTGACGAGGTTAAACCCATCGGTAGGGTAATTGCTGCAGCTACAATCACCGCTTGCCAACCCCAGAAGGTAAACTTAACCAATGGTTCTGCAAATAGGCGCACTTGGCAGGTACGTTGTACCACGTAATAAGACGTTGAAAACAGAGCGCTACCGCCAAAAGCAAAAATCACAGCATTGGTGTGTAATGGGCGCAAGCGACCGAAGCTCAACCAAGCGGTGTCAAAGTTAAGTGCAGGCCATACTAGTTGGGCTGCGATAAAGACACCGACAGACATGCCAATAATGCCCCAGATAACGGTCATAATGGCAAACTGACGCACGACCTTATAATTATAAGTGTCGGGAGAGGTTTCGCTCATAGTAATTTCTCATTAAGTGCTAAAATTTATCCCTAATTCGGGAGGCCGCATTATCCCGCAATTAGGCGGCGTATACAATTGCTGCATAGCGAAGATTTCCGGTAAAATCATGGCATAGGTCCATGCCCGCTATTCGCGTTGGTGTATTTATAATCATAGCAGGCTATCGACTTTACACATTGATCCAAATCAAGGTCAGATTTTATGCAAATTATTGAAACACCTCATGGCACGGTACAAAGGCACGGCGATGGCCCGGTGAGTGTGGTGCTCGCCCATGGTTCCGGCATTGGTATGGCGCATGAATTTATGCAATCCATGGCGGCGGCCTTAGTGGCGCAAAATTTTAGTGTGTATTTGTTCGAATTTAGTTATATGCAACAGATACAAAAAACCGGCATCAAAAGACCACCCCCGGCGGTGGCTCGGCTAGAATTGGAGTATTTGCATCTGTTACAAACGTTAAATTTGCAGGGTGCATACATTATTGGCGGTAAATCCCTAGGCAGTCGCGTCGCAAGTTTGGTGGTTGAACGCACCGATGCTTTGGCTTGGTTGGCTTTAGGCTATCCTTTTCACCCACAAAAAAAGCTCGGCCGATTACGCGTTGAGCACCTGCTAACGAGTGTTAAACCTGGGCTTATTGTTCAAGGTACCCGTGACGCATTAGGCAGTTATGACGAGGTGTTAGGTTACGCATTACCCGAGCATATTGACTTACATTGGTTGGCACACATGGACCACAGTTTTAAACCCTATAAAGCGTCACCTTATAGTTTGCTGCAGGCTATCGAACAGTCTGCTATTTGGATTGAGCAATGGTGCCAGAACAGGCTAAAATGCAACTTCACTGAAGTCCCATCGGACGAGATATGACGCAAATGCCAACACCACCAAAAATCGATAAAGTATTAGACACCACTGGTTTGTTTTGCCCAGAGCCGGTGATGATGCTACACAGCACCTTCCGAGACATCAAGGCAGGTGATTTGGTGCAGGTACTCGCTACGGATCCATCTACCACCCGCGACATTCCCAAGTTTTGTTTGTTTTTAGGGCACGAGTTGGTAGAACAGAGCGAAACCAACGCCCAGTATCAGTACCTGATCCGTAAAGGCAGTTAAGGCCGAGCTACAAGTCGGATTTAAGTTGATCGAGCACCGCTAAGGTTTGCGGATCATGTTGCTTAATATTAATGGCCACGCGGTATTGAAAGAAATTGACAAAATCTGGGTCATCACTGCAGGCTTGCAAACAGTCATCGGCGATTAATACTGGCCAACGTTGAACCTTATCTTGGTTGATCATCAAGGCTTTAATGCTACCATCACTAAACAAGCGCCAGCTAAACACCTCAACCATAGTGAAGCTGTCGAAGTTATCGCTGGTAAATACGGCATGACTGCCGCAAGTGTCTGGTAGTTCCTGCACCACAAAAATTTTGTCGGCGGTTTCGAAGTCAAAATAATCAGCTGCAGTGATTAGTTCAACACACTTATGTTCGGGCACCTGAGGTAGGATTTGATCTAGACCTGGGTCAAAATAACCTTGAAAGAAGCCTCGGTTGGGGCAATTCAGGTCTGGACAAGGAATTAGTTCGTCAAACCATGGGATCATGCCCGCAAACGAACCATCATCGAGCAAGGCCCAAAACAGAATGTTGACGCAGAATAACTCTTGACCTGCAGTTGGCTGGCCGTGGACGTTGGAGTAGAGTACTTCAAAACCATCAAGTTCAGGTGCTAGGCGTACTACCGATGGTTGGCTGTTAGCATTGTGTTGTTGGCCGCTAAATAGGTCGATAACCTTGGCCTTGGGAGCTGCAGTGGACATATTAATATCCTCTAAGTAAACCGATTATGACGAAAAATAAGTACGACAATGTTTTACCTTAGGTGCGGTCAGTATAGGCAGGGAAGGTGTGTTTCTGCAAGTCAGGCCTCAAGTTTAATGTAAAAGCTTGAAAAATATGGCCCTGCACGCAATCAATAGGTACAATGCTCGACGCAATTGTAAACACACAATTGTAAGGCGCCAAGAATCTTGAAGGACAGACTATGACCACATTCATGCCAACCAAGCCTGTGGCTCCAGAACTAGTTGACCAGCTTTCGAAGTGTATTGATCATCAACAAAGGCAATTGACTGCTGCGCAACAGCAAGTGAAGGCTCTACGGCAAGAGCATCATGAGTTAAAGCAACAGCAGGCCCTAAAACAAATACCGACTGACGATATTATGACTAGCACCAGTGAAGAAATGACCCTCTCAAACCCACAGGTAGAGCCTGAGGCAACGCCAACAGATGCTGCGGCGCCAGCTGAAACCAGTACTGCCAGTAAGGTGAGTGCGGCGGATCGGAAAAAGGCTAAGAGTCGAGCAGCTAATCGAGCTGCGGTAGAGCTTCTGTGTGAAACTTATCCTCAAACCTTTGCCTTTGCTAAACCACGGCCGCTTAAAATTGGCATTCAAGAAGAATTGGTTGCCGATGGTAAGCTCAGTCAAACTAAGATTAAGCGAGGCCTTGCTAGCTACGTACGCGCGTTTGGGTATTTGAAATCGCAAACTGATGGTGCTCCGCGAATTAACTTATTGGGAGAAGCCGATGGCGCTGTAACTGCAGATGAAGCGGCCCATGCGTTGACTAAGTTGCCTGCACCGCGCAAACCAAGTAAGCCACGCGCAGACACTAAGAAGCGTCCTGCCCGTGCTCATAACAAACCTAAGCAGCAGCCCCCCAAAGCGGCTAAACAGCAGGCTAAAGTTGAAAAAGCGCCGAGCCCGTTTGATGGGCTTAACGACGGCCAGCGTATGGCGAGCAAGCTGGATTTGTTAATGAATAAACACAAGTAGCAAATAACAAATTTTAGCGCTAAAAAAACCGAGCCCAGCTCGGTTTTTTTATGCCTAACAATAACCTAAGTGATTAGGTGTTGTCGGAGATGAAGGCTAATAAATCAGATTTAGCTAAAGCGCCCACTTTAGTACCGGCAACTTCCCCCTTGTTAAATAACATTAAGGTGGGGATGCCGCGTACGCCGTAACGGGCCGCAATTTCACTATTTTCGTCAACGTTGATTTTGCACACTTTAACACTGCCGTCAAACTCTGCTGCAACGTCTTCAAGAAGCGGTGCAATCATCTTACATGGGCCACACCAAGGCGCCCAAAAGTCTAACAATACGGGTACATCGGCATTGGCTACATCTAGGTCAAAAGTGGCGTCGGTAACGGCGTGGGTAAGTTCGCTCATAGTCTTCTCGTGAGTTAGTTTTGATGCTGGACATCATACGTGAATTTAACAAAACCTTATATGGTGTTGGTTTGGCTTAATTCAACTGTGGTGATGGTTTAAATAACACGCGTAATAAGCGTAGGCTCAGTAACACCGCGGCCACACTTAAACCAAAAATAATGCCGATCCAAAAGCCTGACGCATCCATGGCCGGATACAACCAATCGGTCATTGCCAACACGTAGCCTAAAGGTAAACCGATGAGCCAGTAGGAGATAAATATTAACAGCAGGGGTTTGGCGGTATCTTTAAAACCACGCAGGGCGCCGTTGGCGGCAATTTGTAAGGCGTCGGAAAATTGAAACAAAGCGGCGAAGATAAATAAGCTGACCGCAATGTCGGCCACGAGAGGATCTGCGGTATAGACCGCTGCTAAGGCGTCGGGCAGAACCAGCATCATTAAGCAGGTGAGGGTGGCAAGGCCCCCAGCAAGGCTATAACCTACCACTACTGAACGCTTCACCTGTTGCGGCTGGTTGCTGCCAATGCCGTGGCCTACGCGTATCGTCAGGGCCATGCCGATACTTAGTGGTAGCATAAAGCACATACTGGCGAAGTTTAAAACCAGTTGGTGAGCGGCAACAATATCGGCACCTAACGGTGCCAGCAATAAGGCAACAATTGCAAACATGGTGGACTCGATGAAGATGGAAAAACCAATGGGTAAGCCCACTTTTAATATTTTTCGTTGTACTTCAAGTTTGGGCCAGTGTAATTTAGTGAACATGGCGCACTGATGATATGCGGGTTTAGCGTATACGTAGATGGCCATGCCAACAACACTCGCCCACATACTAATGGTGGTGGCCCAGCCGCACCCTTCGCCGCCCATTTCGGGGACACCAAACTTGCCGTAAATAAAGATATAGTTGAGTGGGATGTTAATGACCAGCCCTAACAAGCTGAAATACATCATCGGTTTAGTGATGCCAAGGCCCTCACTAAAGCTACGTAAACTCTGCATGATCGCCACGGCAGGTAAGCTTAGAGCCGCCGCATGGAGATAGCTTAAGCCAATACCTTTAATGGGGTCACGTATATCAAGCCAGCTAAATAATGGGTCTAAAGCATAGAGTAAGGCCACCGCTAAACAACTTAATATGGCACCTAACCATAACGATTGCTGCACGAACGGGCCGATGGCCGACAGTTTTTTAGCACCGAACAGCTGAGCAACTGTAGGCGTAGTGGCCATGATGATGCCCATCATGAAGATAAGAACAGGAAATAACATGCTCGAACCTACAGCTACCGCAGCTAAATCGGCCGAGCTATAGCGGCCGGCCATAATGGTGTCAACAAAGCTGGCACTCATGTGTAGCGCTTCAGCAATAAGGATGGGTGTACCTAGGCGCACAAATTGGCGCAATTCTTGGGCCATGGCAGGGACATTGAAAGTGTGGCTTGACGATGTGTTCATGGGAAGAAAATCAGCTAACGAGCTCTAAAGTTGGGCTATAATAGCTGCTTTACTCATTGGCAGCCACGGTTTAATAATGCAGCTTCAATCGCAACTCATCAACCTGTTTAATGACTTGTTTGCGCAGACCTATAATACGCGTCTGGTGTGTGCTTTATCAGACGGCCGTGTTGGCGACCTAGACGAACCAGTGTATGAGCCGGCTAACAGCCAGCGCAGCTATCATCAAGTGGTGTTCGCCCATGGTTATTTTGCCAGCGCCTTACATGAAACGGCCCATTGGTGTGTGGCAGGTGCGGAACGGCGCTTGTTGCCTGATTTTGGTTATTGGTATCGGCCTGATGGACGGACTCAAAGCCAGCAAGTCGAATTTGAACAGGCCGAAGTTAAACCTCAAGCCTTAGAGTGGCTGTTTAGTATGGCGTGTGGCCGAGCATTTATTGCCAGCGCCGACAACTTGGCCGGTGAGGCGAGTGATGACCTTGCTTTTAGATTAGCGGTATCGGCGCAGGCGCGTGCCTATGTGGCGCAGGGCTTACCAACAAGAGCAGCTCAACTGACAGAACAGTTGACTGCCGTTTTTGGTGGTCAAGTCGATATTAAACAACTGTATTGGCCTGAAGAGGTTGAAGCTACAGGTGTTGTTTGAGTAAGTTTACTATTTCGTCCACCGAGGTGCCGTGAGCTAAGGTGGTAATCAACTTGCCTTGGGCGTCAATTACATAAATCCGTGACGTGTGGTCGACGGTGTAGCCCAGGGCTGAGTTCTCAAGCGGGATGTGGCGGTAATATGCACCGTATTGTTGCACCAAGTTATCAAGGTATTCAAGACTCCCCGTAAGCCCGAGCATACGCGGATGAAAGTAGGCGCTATAGGCGGCTAGGTTGTCTAATGTGTCTCTTGCTGGGTCGACGCTAACAAACAAGGGTTGGACTTTTTGTTCAAGCTCGGGGCCTAATTCACGCATGCTAGCAGCCATGCTGGAGAGTGCTGTTGGGCACACCTCTGGGCAGGATGTAAAACCAAAATAGATGAGTACCAGTTGGCCTTTAAAGTCTGTTAGCGCAACCTCGCCTTGTTGGCTGTTGAGGGTAAAGTTGCCACCTAAGTGGGCATACCCATTGCTGGATTTCTGTCGGTCGCTCCAAGGCGCCCACTGGGCGAGCAAAAGGCCGCCAGTAAAAAGGCCAATCAGTACTAAAACATAAACAAGTTTAGCGCCGTTGTTGGGTAATAAGTTCATATTCAATCGATCTCTTGGGTGGGCTGTGTTAGTGAGTCGGGCTGCTAAAAAAGAAGGTTTGGTTCTGATGGCTTGCTGTCTCGCCGTGGTTGATATCCAGCCGCCATATCATGGCTTGGCTTTCCACGCAGTTTGGTAAGTTGGTTATGGCCTGTAGTTGGCCTTGCTGATTGCGTTTAAAGTTAACATTAAACTGCCCCATATACATATTTTCACCGCTGATTCGGCCGCTTAGCTCGGTAGCAGAGACGCCTACTAAGGCGATTTCTATTAAGTCAGGTCCAGTATTGCTTGATAATTCTTTAGTGCTCTTCGTGACATGCATTTGCAGTTGTTCATCTGCGCCACTGCACCAGTTTAAACTCGCATCGCAGTCTGTGTCCGGCGTCTGTGTGGGTTGCCGGCCCAGCCCTACCCATAAACCCAAGCTTAACACTAGCAGGCCAATAATCACTAAGCGTGGTATTGAGTTCAAACTACACCTCGGCGTAACGGTAGTCGCTTGCTGCGTAGGTTCCTAGCATCCGAATATCTTTTGCAAAGTAGGCTAATTCGTCCATAGCCAAAACCATATTGGCATCATTGGGGTGAGCTTCCACATCAATGTGAAATTGCGTGGCTACCATACGGCCGTCGGGCGTGTAACTTTCGAGTTTAATTATGTTGACGTTGTTGGTAGCAAACCCCCCCATCGCCTTGTAGAGCGCCGACGGAATATTACGCACGGTAAACAAAAACGAGGTGATGTATTTTTGTTCCGCAACCGGTGCCGGTATCTGGTGCTCGCGGGATAGGATTAAAAAGCGCGTGGTATTACCCTGTACGTCTTGGAAGTTTTCTTGCAAAATCCTTAGGTCATAGAGCTTAGCCGCTAAACTAGAGGCAATGGCTCCATGGCTAGGATCACCCTTTTGGCTGACCTCAAGGGCCGCTCCAGCGGTGTCTAGTGTGGCTAGGGGGCGGATATCTAGGGAATTGAGGTGCTTGTCGCACTGTGCTAACGCCTGCGGATGGGAACCCACTGTTTTGATTTGCTCAAGTGAGCTGTCTTGAATGCCCATTAGGCAGTGATTTACCGGCTCGTAATGTTCGCCAATCACATGCAAGGAAGTATGAGGTAATTGGCGGTATATTTCTTCTACGCGGCCAGCCGTAGAATTTTCTACCGGAATCATAGCGATTTGAGCGTCGCCACACTCTACCATAGCCATTGCCGCGCTAAAGGTCATGCAGGCATGGGCTTCAAAGTTTGGAAACACCCGTTGACACGATAAGTGAGAATACGCGCCTTGGTGGCCTTGGTAAGCAATAATGAGTGTGGCGGTGTTGGTTGTCATTGATTGTGTCATTTAATACGTTATGCTGCGCAGTGTAACAAATCCAGCTAATAAATTGGTATCATTAAAGACCGATAGCTATACCTTTTAGCTACACTAATAACCGCTCATATAACTGCACCTTTGCCGGAATACTATGACTCCAGATCGTTTGGCAAAATATAAAGCCACCTTAGCCCGTAGACAACTCGATTTAACCATCATCACCGACCAAGTGAATAAAGCTCAAAATGTGGCTGCGCTCATCCGTACCTGTGATGCGGTGGGCGTACACAATGCTCATATTGTTACGCCAGCAGAAGGTTTTCGAGAGCACAAACGCACGGCTCGTGGCAGCCAGCAATGGGTGAATGTGATGGCTCACGATACTATTGCCAGCGCCTTAACAGCCGCTAAGCAACAAGGTATGCAGCTGGTGTCGGCTCATTTTAGTGAACAGGCAGTCGATTTTCGCGCCCTAGATTACACCTTGCCCACGGCATTGATTCTAGGTGCCGAAATGCATGGCGTGAGCAACGAGGCTGTTGCTGCTTCAGACCATCAAGTGGTGATTCCGATGTTAGGCATGGTGCATTCGTTTAACGTGTCTGTTGCAGCGGCAGTGATATTGTTAGAGGCACAACGCCAGCGAGACTTAAGCGGCAGCTACAGCCGGCCTCAGCTTACGGGCTCAGATTACCATGACACGCTATTTCGATGGAGTCACCCAGAGGTGGCGGAGTTTTGCCATCGTCATGGTTTAGATTACCCTGCAATGGAAGTGGACGGGGGTATTGTGAATCTCAATCAATGGTACGCCAGTGCACGGGCAGATATAGCCGCCAAACCAGGTGCGACGTTACTCGACCAGGAAATGAACTAATGGGTTTAATTAATATAGTTGCAGATGAAAACATTCTGCTACTCGATGAGTTTTTTGGTGGCCTAGCCAAGCTCACCAAGGTCAATGGCCGTACCATAAGTGCCGAGCAGGTGGCCCACGCAGACGCCTTGGTATTACGTTCTACAGCTAAAATAACCCCCGCAATACTGAGCCATAGCAAAGTGCAGTTTGTAGGTACCTGTACCATAGGTACCGATCATTTAGCTAAAGATTATATGGATGCCAACAACATTGTTTGGCGCAATGCACCGGGTTGTAACGCGGCTGGGGTAGGAGATTATGTCATTGCGTGCCTAAACCACGCATGGCAAACCCTAGCCATAGATCCTCGTGAGGTCACCATTGGTATAGTGGGGGCTGGCAACGTGGGCGGTCGATTAGCTCAGCGTTTACGGGCCGCAGGATTTAGCCTTTTAATATGTGATCCGCCGCAAGCTTCGGCGGGGCAAAAAGGTTTGGTAGAGTTAGATGAATTGTTAGCTCAAAGCCAAATTGTATGCCTGCATACACCCCTGACTACACAAGGACTCCATGCCACCAAGAACCTAATTAATGCAAAACGGGTAAAAGGTCTAGCCAAAGGTACCGTGTTAATAAGCGCCGGCCGTGGTGAAGTGATAAATCAACAAGCGGTGTTAGAGCGTCAGCAACAGCATAATGACTTACACTTATACATGGACGTATGGCATCAAGAACCGAACATCGATACACAGTTGTTCGGCTATAGCCACTGTGTCACGCCCCACATAGCAGGGCACTCTTTAGAAGGAAAGATGCGTGGCACCTATATGATTTACCAAGCCCTTTGCCAATATTTTGGGCTACAGGAAAGTACAACCCTAGAACACTTAATGCCAGAACCACAGTTGGCACAGCTGACTATAAGCTCAAACGCAACGGCCAAAGAAACCATGCAACAAGCCTGTGATGGAGTGTATTCACTTATGGAAGACGATGCCCGTATGCGAAGCATGCAAGATAGTAACGATTTTGATTTGCTAAGAAAAACCTACCCAGTAAGGCGCGAATTTTCTAGCTTGCAGCTGGTGGGTATCGCAGACGCTGAAATCAGCAATATGATGGTGGGTCTCGGTTTTGGGTTGGCCGTTGATGCAAATATAATTAAAACGCAAGGCCCTGTTAATGAGCTTTAATATTGGCCTAGTGGTTAACCCTTTAGCGGGCTTAGGTGGCAGTGTGGCCCTAAAGGGTAGTGACAATGTAGCCCAAGAAGCTCTTGACCGAGGCGCGGTGCCTAAAGCTAATGCACGTTGCCAGCAAGCGCTAGCACAACTGACTGGGCTAGATGTTTGTGTGCACACCTACGCCGGTGAAATGGGGGCGGATTGCGCAACCGCAGCGCGCTTGCCAGTACAGATCATCGGTGCTGCCTCAACACAGCCTACCACTGCAATTGATACCATACAAGCCGCCCAAACTTTGGTATGTCAAGGGGTAGATCTTCTGGTGTTTGTAGGGGGCGATGGCACCGCTAGAGACCTCTTGCAAGCCATTGGCGATCAAGTGCCCGTAGTGGGTATTCCTGCAGGGGTGAAAATTCATTCGGGAGTGTATGGCATTACGCCCGTTGCAGCAGGGCAGGTCATTGCTCAATTAGTGAAGGGTGAGCTTGTGAGTTTGCGCAGTCAAGAAGTGCGCGACATAGACGAAGACGAATTTAGGGCAGGCCGCGTAAAAGCCCGTTATTACGGAGAGCTACAAGTACCAGAAGCCCATCAATACATGCAGGCAACCAAAGACAGCGGCCAAGCCGGTGGCCATGAGTTAGAGAGTTTGGTGTTAGATGATATTGCCGCTCACATAGAAGAACTTATGGAGCCCGATGTGCGTTATATTATGGGGTCGGGGTCTACCGTAGCCGCAGTAATGGATGGCCTAGGATTGCCAAATACTTTATTGGGTGTGGACGTGGTGGAAGACGGGCAGGTGATCGCTAGCGATGTAACAGCGGCGCAGTTGCTAAGTTTATGTGAACATCACCCAGCACAGCTGGTGATCACCCTTATTGGGGGGCAGGGCCATGTGTTAGGGCGTGGTAATCAGCAGCTAAGCCCAGCACTGATAAAACACCTAGGCATGGAGAATATCCATATTATTGCCACCAAAACTAAACTCAAAAAATTGGCTGGCAGGCCGTTGCTAGTGGATTCCGGAGACCCACAATTAGATATAGATTTAGCAGGCTTAGTGCCGGTAATTTGTGGTTTCCATGATGTTCTTTTATACCCTTTAGGGAATCCCTCAGCATGACTATAGATCGCCCAATGCAAACGGTTATCGAGCATATGCAGCCTAAACTGGCTCAAGTGTCTGCTAATCCTAAAGAGGCAAGGCGTTTGCTCCATGGCCGTGGCAAATGTTTTGCCGGCTGGGAACAAATGAGTATCGACTATTACCCGCGCTTGTTGATGCTCACGGTATTTCAACCCCATAATCAGCAACAACAGTTGTGTGAGGCGTTGTTAGCCCAGTGGCAGCCCTATATAGATGGTTTTCTAATCCAGGTGAGGTACGAGAAACCAGCCGTTAACACCGTGTATTGGGGCGAGGTGCCAGCGCATCTTGTGGCTTATGAGCAAGGTTTGGCATTTCATGTAACCAGCCAGCATCAAAACACTGGTTTGTTTTTAGATATGGCGCCGGGTAGGCAATGGGTACGAGACCATGCTCAAGACAGGAAAGTACTTAATCTATTTGCCTTTACTTGTAGCTTGTCGGTGGCAGCCATCGCTGGTGGCGCTAACGAAGTGATTAATATGGACATGAACGGCGGTGTATTAAAACGCGGACGTGATAACCAAGCGCTAAACCAGCAGCAAGACGCAAAGGTGAAGTACTTCTCCCACCAAATATTAAAAAGTATGGGTAAGCTAGATAAGCAGGGGCCTTATGACATCATCATTGCCGACCCGCCAAGTTTTCAGAAAGGCAGCTTTGAACTCACTAGAGATTACCCTAAGCTGCTACGGCGTTTGCCTAACATGCTCAACCCCGGTGGTCAGCTTATGTTGTGTTGTAATAACCCAACCATGACCAGCGTGGAGTTTGATGAGCTGGTGCGCAGCGCCATTCCCAATGCCCAGATACTAAAACGCCTCGAGGCTAATCCTGACTTTGAAGAACGGGACCCCGAGGCGGCTTTGAAGGTGATAATTTACCAACTTGTGTAGCTGTAAGGGCTATTTATTGCGCACTTGTTAGCTATTTGTTACGTAGTGTCGCCAAAAAAGTAGCGATGCGGCCAACGGCTTCTATCAGTTGCTCTTCGTGAGGCAAGAACACAATGCGGAAGTGCTGGCTGTCTAGTAGGTTAAAGCCACTGCCTTGAACCACCAGTACCTTTTGCTGCGATAGCAAATCAAAGGCGAACTTTTCGTCATTTTCAATCTGATAAATTTCAGGATCTAAACGCGGGAATAGGTACAGCGCTCCCTCTGGTTTGTGGCAACTCACGCCGGGCAAGGCATCAAGCATTTGCCATGCCATGTCGCGTTGACGCTTTAGGCGGCCACCATCCACAATCAGTTCCTTAATGCTTTGGTACCCGCCCAGGGCCGTTTGAATGGCATACTGACTCGGCACGTTGGAACATAAGCGCATGCTGGCAAGCATGTCTAAACCCTGAATGTAGTCTTTGGCAATATGCTTAGCGCCAGACAGAACCACCCAGCCAGACCGGAATCCTGCAGCACGGTAGGTTTTAGACAGGCCGTTAAAGCTCATGAATAAAACATCGTCGGCAAGGCTCGCCATAGGTACAAATTTGGCGCCATCGTAAAGGATTTTGTCGTAAATTTCGTCGGCAAAAATAATTAGCTTGTGACGACGTGCCAGCTCGATAATAGCCAGTAATGTTGCTTCGCTATATACCGCACCGGTTGGGTTGTTTGGATTGATCACCACGATGCCGCGAGTACGGTCGTTGATCTTGGCTTCCATGTCTTCTAAATCTGGCTGCCAGCCGTTTTCTTCATCGCAGCGGTAGTGTACCGGTGAGCCACCCGATAACGAGGTGGCGGCAGTCCATAGTGGGTAATCTGGCGCCGGGATGAGCATTTCATCACCTTCGTTGAGAAGGCCCTGCATGGCCATCACAATGAGCTCGCTCACACCATTGCCAATGTAAATGTCGTCGATAGTGACATTTTTAACGTTTTTTCGTTGGCATTCGTGCATCACCGCTTTACGCGCTGCAAATAGGCCTTTAGAGTCGCAATAACCTTGGGCATTAGGTAGATTATGAATCACGTCTTGTACGATTTCTTCCGGTGCTTCAAAACCAAACGGGGCAGGGTTGCCGATGTTCAGTTTAATGATGCGGCTGCCTTCGTCTTCTAGACGCTTGGCTTCATCAAGCACTGGGCCGCGGATGTCGTAGCATACGTTTATCAATTTCTGCGATTTTCGTATCATGCTCATAGACTGGATCTCGTAGGATAATTGCGATAATGATTGCTTATCATACGTGGTAGGAAATGTTTAGAAAACTATAAAAACGTCATCAAACAGTATTATTTAACCAAACAAGGCCCGTCTTGACGGGCTGTGCTCATTTGTATGCGTAAATATTGTTAGTTGCGCGCCAAAAAGTTGGCTAGGCTAATATCGCTAAATCCACGTTCTAAACTTGTGCTCAGTACTTCATTGATAATTTCAGCGTTCTTTTGAGCGTCTGGCAAGCGTGGGAATTTATGGCTGCGCTGGGTGCGGTAGTGGCCTATATGGTTGCTGCCATTAACGTCTGTAATAACAGTGATTTTGGCGTCTAAACTAATGGTGTGAATGAGATTGTGAGTTTGGGTATCGTAAGAGAGCTGCTCTAGGACTAGGGTAATCTTAGCAGGCGTAGCGGAACTGCTGCCGTCAAACCCAAGCTGTACGCTAGCGGCTTTAGCAGCGGCCAATAAGGCGGTGTTAATGTCGTTAGACAGGGTGATGGTGCTAGAGGCTTCATAAATCCCGCCTCGGCTGCCTAGGGCGGTATTGGCGCGATGATCTTCTACAGCAATGGTAAGGGCTCGACCTTGCCCGTAAAGAGCGCCTGAGACGTTAACTAGAGGTTGTACAACCACTGATTGAGGGCTTACGGCGCAGGCCGAGATAAATAGGCTCAAACTAAGACCGAGGGTTTTTAATATGGGTTTCATGGTGACATTCCTATGACATGCATGGTGGTAAGAATAACGTGTCTACGAATAAGACTAAACCATCCGAGCAAAGGTTCCAAGTGAAGTGGCTTAGGAGGGCGATATCGGCTAAATGTGTATGCTTTTTGAACAACTTGAAGAAATATTGACTATTTTCGCCTAAACGTTTGACACGGCTGAAGAAATCATTAAAATGCGCATCTCCTAAAGGCAACGCCGAACACGGTTAAGCCAAAAGGAATAGCGGAGCGGTAGTTCAGCTGGTTAGAATACCGGCCTGTCACGCCGGGGGTCGCGGGTTCAAATCCCGTCCGTTCCGCCA